>ENA-UESJ01000012-UESJ01000012.1-human-gut-metagenome-genome-assembly--contig:-NODE-12-length-91708-cov-11.909976_pt1 | contig 91708 bp, 73 predicted proteins | sample MGYA00243000_ERZ508001 | MGnify/ENA primary metagenome ERZ508001 (study PRJEB26167, sample SAMN06115479) | human gut metagenome | host: Homo sapiens | place: China:Chongqing | collected 2015-03-03... | reverse complement strand
ACGAGAGGACCGAGTTGGACGAACCTCCGGTGTATCGGTTATGCTGCCAAGTGTACTGCCGAGTAGCCGCGTTCGGTTTGGATAAGCGCTGAAAGCATCTAAGCGCGAAGCCATCCCCAAGATAAGTTTTCCCTTGAGGGGCGTAGGAGACTACTACGTTGATAGGCTGCAGGTGTAAAGACAGTAATGTCAAAGCCGAGCAGTACTAATTACCCGAACGACTTTTTTGCAGCAATTCTTTATCTCATTTCCCGAATATGTCAACTCTTACCGAGTGCGACGGATTGTGATGATCTAAAAGCATCACTCGCACGGCTTCGATATATTGAAGCATAGGTTCTTTTAGGTGGTTATAGCAGTGAGGTTCCACCTCTTCCCATTCCGAACAGAGAAGTTAAGCTCACTTACGCCGATGGTACTGCGGTTTTCCCGTGGGAGAGTAGGTAGCCGCCTCTTCAAGGTCAGATCGTAAGGTCTGACCTTTTTTTTGTGCCTAAACCCTTCCTTACCAGGAGGGGTTTTTGTCTTGGAGGGGGGGGGCAGCGCAACTTGCAGGGGGAGCGAAGACGAAATGTTCGCCGCCCGACACGGAGTTCGATACCGGATATTTTCGGGAGGGGGGGGGAAGACCGTTTTTCTTAAAGCGGCGTTTGGGAGGGCGTTATTTCTCCCGTTCTGCGAGGTATTCGTCGAGCGTGATCGGAGACGGGCGTTTGTGGCCGGTGCGAAGCTGAAGCTCACGGCCAAGACTTTCCTGGCCGTGGAGCGACGCATTCCAGGACTCGGGAACGGGGTGTTGCAGGGCATTCTCTTTCGGACGTGCATCCAGCCCAAACGCATGTTCGCCGGGCTGGATGAAGGAGGCGCCGAACGGCTTTTCGGGACATCGTTAAGCTTCGTCCGAAAAATACCGCCATGTGCGCCACCGGCTGTGCAGGCCGCAATGCGGGCAGTAGAGTTTGTAAAGTCCTTTGCTGTACTTGCGCACGTGCAGGTTGCGCGTGTGGCATTGCGGGCAGCGCGAGGTGTTGAGCCGCTGCTCGTAATACTGGAAAATCACGAGGTTGAACAGGCTCAATAGGATGCAGGCGCATCCGACAGCCCCTGTGTCGCCGAGAAAGAGCGGGACGAGGCAGCCGATCAGGACGGAGATCATCACGACGAGACCGATGCCCTGTATCGCTTCGTTGGGGAGCTGGCGTATGCGCCACATCGGACGCGTAACGAGGATGCCCGCTACGGCAGGCAGGAAACTGATCGGGAGGAGCAGGAGATAGGCTTTCATGGTGGGTATGTACGCCTGTCCCGCAGCGCATGGAATTAAGTTCGGATTCGGAAGGTGAAATAAAAAACGTGGGACAAAACTCTGATTTGCTTTCTGAGGCTCTGGAATAACCTGGCAACCAAATACAGAATAAAGCCCACGTTGGAAACGTGAGCGTCAAACTTCATTCCTTGGTTGCTCTTTAAATTTTCCAGATTTTCAGAAAGCAAGGTTAAAGCTAACGCTTTTTATATGTGCGCGCCGCCGCTTTTCGTGCGGAACCGGCGCTTTTTAGTCGTGTTACTGCAACTTTGTGTGTTATTTCATTGGCGGTTCAGGTGTTAGTGACATACAAATATACAAAAAACATCCGGAATTTCGGATGTTTTTCGGCTTGTGTGTTTAAAAATTGGGCTGTTGCATTCCCTTTCCGAACCCGGTTTCACGGACTTTTCCGCGAATTCCGGCAGGCCGGAAAGAGTTCGGTTACCTGTTCTGCCGCTGAGCGGCCATGTAGGCGTCGGCTTTCTCCTTCATGCGGGCTGCGCGCTTTTCGCTGTCGGGGTGCGAAGAGAACATCTTCTGCACGGTGGAGGCTTTGGCGCCTTTCGACAGTTCGACCAGCTTATCGAGCGAGTTGGCCATGCCGTAGGGGTCGAACCCGTGTTTCACGCAGAATTCGAAGCCGTGTTCGTCGGCTTCGTACTCCTGCTTTTGCGAGAACTGCGCATCGGTGAAGGCCGCTACGACTTTGCCCAGCTGCGATTCGCTCAACCTGGCCAGAGCGCTGCCTTCGGCGGCTCCGGCGGCATTGCGGGCAGCGGATGCGAGATAGGCGTTTTTCATGGCGTGTTTCGTGTCGGCATGCACGACGTGCCCGATTTCGTGGCCGATGATGGCCATCAGTTCGTCGTCGTCCATCAGATCCATCAGAGCGGCGAAGACGCGGATCGAACCGTCGCCGCAGGCAAAGGCGTTGACGTCGGTCACCAGGTAGACCTTGAAATTCAGCGGAAGCCCGTCGGCGTCGGTGATACCTTCGGTGAGCCGCTTGAGGCGCGCACCATAGGTCGTCGAATCGGCGGCCACGGGATTGTTGGCGTCCATCCATTCGACCGATTCGCGGCTCAACCGGGCGATCTCCTCGTCGTTGAGCGTGACGGCCTTGGCCACGTCCTTTCCGGCGTTGAGCAGCTTCCCGGCGTCTATTTTCTTACTGCCGATTTTGAATTGAGCGAAAACCCCCGCGGGGCAGGTTGCGGCCAGGAGTGCCGCCGCAAACAAAAGGAAAAGTTTCTTCATATCGTATCCTGTTTTCAACGTGGGCAAAGATACGGAAAAAATAGCTTTTTCCGTTCGGAAAAGACGCCTGTATATCGCGACAGGCTTTCATACGAAGGGTTGCACGAAAGTCATGCAGCCCGTTGCCGAGGTGCGTCCGGCTTGTATGGAGGCAGTCCGTCCGTCGGGATCAAGGGGCGGTTGGCCGGAAGATGCAAAAAACGGCGTTCATGCGAACGCCGTTTCTTGTTGCTGTTTCCGAGGTGCGGAAACGCTATTTCATATATCCCTTGATGTAGTGGTGATGCGATCCCCAGCGCTCGAAAGCGGCCCGGTCCAACTCCTCCTGCGCCGAAGGATGCGCGATGGAGATCAGCAGGCGTGCACGCTCCTGCAAGGTCTTGCCGTAGAGGTCCACGGCTCCGAACTCGGTCACGAACCAGTGGATGTGGTTGCGGGTCGTCACCACGCCGGCGCCGTCCAACAGCGTCGGGCAGATTTTCGACACGCCCTTGTTGGTGATCGAAGGCATGGCGATGATCGCCTTGCCGCCCTTCGAGAGCGATGCGCCGTAGACGAAGTCGATCTGTCCGCCGACGCCCGACCAGAATTTCGTGCCCAGCGAGTCGGCGCACACCTGGCCCGTCAGGTCGACTTGCAGGGCCGAGTTGATGGCCACGAAGCGGTCGTTCTGCGAGATGATGTAGGGGTCGTTCGTGTATCCGACATCCATCATCAGCACGCCCGGGTTGTCGTCGATGAAGTCGTAAACGGCTTTTGAACCCATCAGGAAGGTCGAGACCATCTTGCCGGGGTCGGTTTTTTTGGCTTCGCCGTTGATCACGCCCTTCTCCACCAGCGGCAGCACGCCGTCGGCGAACATTTCGGTGTGGATGCCGAGGTTCTTATGGCCGCCCAGCTGGCTGAGAACCGCATTCGGAATGGCTCCGATGCCCATCTGGAGCGTTGCGCCGTCCTCGATCAGCGCGGCGCAGTGCTTGCCGATGGCCGTCTCGACCTCGTTCGGCTCGGAGAATTTCGCTTCGATCAGCGGGGTGTCGTCCTGCACGAAGAAGTCGATCTTCGAGGAGTGGATCATGGCCTGACCGAAGGCGCGCGGAACGTATTTGTTCACCACGGCGATCACATAATCGGCGCACTCCACGGCCGCCAGCGTGGCGTCGACGGAGGTTCCGAGCGATACGAAGCCGTGTTTGTCGGGCGGGCAGACCTGGATCATCGCCACGTTGCACGGAACGGCTCCGCAGCGGTACAGACGCTGTGTCTCGCTCAAGAAAATCGGAATGTAATCGGCATAGCCGCTCTGGGTTACCTTGCGGACGTTCGCACCCACGAAGAAGGAGTCGAGCTGGAATACGCCTTCGAATTTCGGATCGGCGTAGGGAGCGGGACCCTCCGTGTGCAGGTGATGGACGTGCACGTCCTTCAGTTCTCCGGCCTCGCCGCGTTTGCACATGGCGTTGATCAGGCACTGGGGAGCCGATGCCACCGAGCTGAGGTGGACATGGTCGCCCGATTTGATGACCTTGACGGCCTCTTCCGCAGTCGTAAAATGGATTGGGTTAGTCATTACTGCCAAAAAATTGTAAGTAGTTGTTAGTTTTATGGGTTACTTGCGTTTCACTTCCACCTGTTCGTATCCCTCGACGATGTCGCCGACGCGGATGTCGTTGAACGACTCGATGTTCAGACCGCAGTCCTGTCCGACCACGACCTCCTTGACGTCGTCCTTGAAACGTTTGAGCGAGCCGAGTTTGCCGGTGTAGATCACGATGCCGTCGCGGATGACGCGGATCGGGGTCGAGCGTTGCAGCTTGCCTTCGCGGACCATACATCCGGCGACGGTTCCGACCTTGGTGATCTTGAAGATTTCGAGCACTTCGACCGAAGCGACGATCTCCTCCTTCATCACCGGTTCGAGCATGCCCTCGATGGCGTCCTTGATGTCGTTGATGGCGTCGTAGATGATCGAGTAGAGGCGGATTTCGATCTCCTCCTTCTCGGCCAGCCTGCGGGCCGAAGCCGACGGACGCACCTGGAAGCCGACGATGATGGCATTCGAGGCGGCGGCCAGCAGCACGTCGGACTCCGAAATCTGTCCCACGGCGGCGTGGATGACGTTGACCTGCACGGTCTCCTTCGAGAGCTTGATCAGCGATCCGGACATGGCCTCGACCGATCCGTCCACGTCGCCCTTGACGATGATGTTCAGCTCCTTGAACGAGCCGATGGCGATGCGGCGGCCGATCTCGTCGAGCGTCACGTGCTTCTGGGTCATAATGCCCTGCATGCGGGCCAGCTGTTCGCGTTTGTTGGCGATTTCGCGTGCCGAGCGGTCGTCGTCCATGACGTTGAACGTGTCGCCGGCCTGCGGCGCGCCGTTCAGTCCGAGCACCTGCACGGGCGTCGAGGGACCTGCCGCTTCGACCTTCTTGCCGTTCTCGTTGAACATGGCCTTCACGCGGCCGGTGTAGGTTCCCGAGAGGATCACGTCGCCGACGCGGAGCGTGCCGCTCTGCACCAGGATCGTCGACACGTAGCCGCGGCCCTTGTCGAGCGTCGACTCGATGACCGTTCCCTGCGCCTTTTTGTTGGGGTTGGCTTTCAGGTCGAGCATCTCGGCCTCCAGCAGCACCTTTTCGAGCAGCTTGTCGAGGTTCAGACCCTTCTTGGCCGAAACCTCCTGGTCCTGGTATTTGCCGCCCCACGACTCCACGAGGTAGTTCATCTGCGAGAGCTGCTCCTTGATGTGGTCGGGGTTGGCGTTGGGTTTGTCGATCTTGTTGATGGCGAAAACCATCGGCACGCCTGCGGCCTGCGCGTGGTTGATCGCCTCGACGGTCTGCGGCATGACGCTGTCGTCGGCCGCGACGATGATGATGGCCACGTCCGTCACGGCGGCTCCGCGGGCGCGCATGGCCGTGAAGGCCTCGTGTCCCGGGGTGTCGAGGAAGGTGATCTTCTGCCCGTTCAGCACCACGCTGTAAGCGCCGATGTGCTGGGTGATGCCGCCGGCCTCGCCCTCGATGACGTTGGTTTTGCGGATGTTGTCCAGCAGCGAGGTCTTACCGTGGTCGACGTGTCCCATGACCGTTACGATCGGCGGACGCGGGACGAGGTCTTCCTCGCGGTCCTCGCTGTCGTCGGCGATGGCCTCCTGAATCTCCACCGAGACGAATTCGGTCTTGTAGCCGAACTCCTCGGCGACCACCACGAGCGCCTCGGCGTCGAGACGCTGGTTGATCGACACCATCAGACCCAGGTTCATGCAGGCCATGATGACCTCCGTCGGCGCGACGTTCATCATCGTGGCCAGCTCGCTGACGGTCACGAACTCCGTGACCTTGAGCGTCGAACGCTCCATTTCCTCGCGTTCGAACTCCTCGTTCATGCGCTCGGCGACGGCCTCGCGCTTGTCCTTGCGGTATTTCGAGCTTTTGCTCTTGGACCCCTTGGCCGTCAGACGCGCCAGGGTGTCCTTTACCTGCTTCGAAACTTCTTCGTCGCTCACTTCCGGGCGCACGATCGGTTTGGGAGCGTTCTTGCCCTTGTTGCGGCGCCCTTCGCCCGGACGGGGCTGGTTCTGACCTCCGCCGCGGTTCTGGCCCTGTCCTCCCGAACGGTTGCCGTTGTTGTTCTGACCGCCCTGGCCCTGACGGTTGCCGCCGCCCTGTGCATTGCCCTTCGGGGCTTTGCTGACGTCGACTTTCTCCTTCTGGAGGCGTTTGCGCTTATGCTTGCCGCCTGCGACGAAGCCCGACACGTCCATCGTGCCGAGCACCTGCGGACCGGTAAGGGTCACCGTCTCGGGGCGGAAGATGTTGTCCTTCGGGGCCTCGGGCTTCGGCTCCGCCGCGGGGGCGGGGGCCGGAGCCGCTTGTGCTGCGGGCGCTGCCTGCGGGGCCGGAGCGGGTTTGGGTACGGGAGTCTCTGCGGCTTTGGGCTGCGGAGCCGGGGCGGGCGTTTCCCTCTTCGGGGCCTCCTGCACGGGGGCTGCGGCCTTCGCGGGGGCCGGCGTTGCGGCCGCTGCGGGTTTCGGCGTTTCGGCCGGCTTCGGCTGGGGAGCCGGAGCGGGTGTGGGAGCCGGTTTCACGGCCTCCGGAGCTTTCGGGGCCTCCTCCGCTTTCGCGGCGGGAGCCGCCGGCTGGGGTGCGGGTTTCACGGCTTCGGCCTCGGGTGCGGGCTTGGGCTGGGGAGCCGGAGCCGCCTTGGGCTTTGGCGAGAGGTCGATCTTGCCGAGGAACTTCGGCTGCTGAATCTCGTCCTTGACGCTGATGACGTTGCTTTTGATGACAACCTCCTTCTCTTCCTCGCGCTCCTGCTTCCTGGCTTCTTCGAGGGTTACGGTCGTCTGCTTCAGGGAGATGCGTTCGCGGATCGAATCACGTGCGCTGGCGGCGCTGCGGTTCGCCCCGAACTCCTTCTCCAGAACGGCGTAAGTCTCGGCATCGACCAGCGTGTTGGGCGATCCGTCGCTCTTGATGCCCTTCTTCTGCAGGAAGTCGGTGACGGTGTTCAGCCCCACCTTGAACTCCTTTGCAACCTGAATGAGCCTTAATTTTCTTTCATTACCCATATCTTGTCTCTTTTCCTTTCTTGTCTTGCTTTGATTATTCGAATTCGGCCTTCAGGATCTCCACGACCTTCTGCGCCTGCTCCAGTTCGAGGTCGGCGCGTGCGGCGATCTCCTCGACGGGGAGTTCCAGCACGCTCTTGGCGGTGTCGCATCCGGCGGCTTTCAGGGCGTCGATCACCCATCCGTCGATCTCGTCGGCGAACTCCGTGAGGGCCACGTCCTCCTCCTCGACCTCGCGGTAAACGTCGATGTCATAGCCGGTGAGCATTTTCGAGAGGCGGATGTTGAGACCTCCCTTGCCGATGGCCAGCGACACCTGGTCGGGCTTGAGGTAGACCGAAGCGGTCATCTTCTCCTCGTCGATGGTGATCGACGACACCTTTGCGGGATTGAGCGAACGCTGGATCATCAGCGTCGGGTTTGCCGTGTAGTTCACCACGTCGATGTTCTCGTTGCGCAGCTCCTTGACGATCGAGTAGATGCGCGAACCCTTCATGCCGACGCAGGCGCCCACCGGGTCGATGCGCTCGTCGTAGGACTCCACGGCGACCTTGGCGCGCTCGCCGGGGATGCGGACGATCTTCTTGATGGTGATCAGGCCGTCGAAAATCTCGGGAACCTCCTGCTCGAACAGCCGTTCGAGGAACTGGTTGGCCGTACGCGAGAGGATGATGCGCGGCTGGTTGTTGTTCATCTCGACCGACTTGACGATGGCCTTGATCGTGTCGCCCTTGCGGTAGAAGTCGTTGGGGATCTGCTCGGCCTTCGGGAGGATCAGCTCGTTCTCCTCGTCGTCGAGGATCAGCACCTCCTTTTTCCACACCTGGTAGACCTCGCCCGTGACGATGTCGCCGACCTTCTCCGAGTATTTTTCGTAGAGGCTGGCCTTCTCCAGATCGAGGATGCGCGAGGCGAGGTTCTGGCGCAGCGACAGCACGGCGCGGCGGCCGAACGAGGAGAGTTTGATCTCGTCGGCGTATTCGTCTCCAATCTCGTAGGTGGGGTCGATGGCCTTGACCTCCGAGACGGAAATCTGTGCGTTGGGGTCTTCGACGGCGTCGTCCTCGACGACCGTGCGGTTGCGCCAGATTTCGAGGTCGCCTTTCTCGGGGTTGATGATGACGTCGAAATTCTCGTCCGTTTCATACTGTTTTTGCAGAGCGTGGCGGAAGACGTCCTCCAGCACGCCGATCATCGTCGACTTGTCGATGTTCTTCAGCTCTTTGAATTCGGCAAAGTTGCTGATGAGATTGAGATTGTCCATTGTGTGCTTTATCTGATTTTTAATTGTTACTTGAAATCCAGCCACTCCTTCGTGTACTTGATCTGATCGAAGGGGTAGCTGCGCGTGACTTTCACCAACTGTTTCTTCTTTTTGCCCTCGACGGCCTGCTTCTCCTCGTAGGAGAGGGTGATGCCTTCGTCGGTGACCTCCTCCAGCTTGGCCAGTATCTTCACGCCGCTGGTGAGCAGCACCTCGGCCGATTTGCCGGCGAGTTTGCGGTACTGGCGCAGGCTTTTCAGCTCCGAGCCGATGCCGGCCGACATGACCGTCAGCGAAAAATCCTCCTCGTCGCGGTCGAACTGCGCCTCGACGGCGCGGCTCAACTCCGCGCAGGCGTCGATGCCGACCGACGTGTCGCTGTCGATCGTCAGTTCGATTTCGTTGCCCGGGGTCGAGGTGCACTCCACCACGAACATATCGGAGCCTTCCAAATGACGTTCCGCCGCTTCGATTATCTTTTTCGTCTCTATCATAGTCGTTGAATTTCGGTCCGGTGTAAGTATGAAATAAGGGGACTGCCCGTCCCCTTACCCTTCACGCTGTCTTTCGACACCGCAAATATAGTGAAAAATTCCGATATACCAATATTTATACGCAAAATTTACTCCTCTTTGCAACGCGATTCGTAGGGTTTGATGATGCCGCGTTTCGAGGTGCGGATGAATTCGAGGAGCGTATCGCGCTCGGGACTTTGCGGAACCTGCTTTTCGACCTCGTCGCAGCCGTTCAGGTAGTTCAGGCCGCTCTGGAAGAGGATGCGGCAGGCGTCGTGGATCTCGGCGATGCGTTCGTGCGAAAAGCCGCGGCGCGCAAGCCCGATCTTGTTGATGCCCGCGAAACGGAGCGTGTCGTTGCGCACGATGACGTAGGGCGGGAGGTCCTGCCCCAGCAGCGCGCCGCCCTGCACCATGGCGTGCGCCCCGATGTGGGTCCACTGGTGGACGGCGGCGTGGCCGCCGATGACCACCCAGTCGCCGACGTGCACTTCGCCGGCGAGCGACACGCGGTTGGCGATCACGCAGTTGCTGCCGATGATGCAGTCGTGCCCGATGTGGACGTAGGCCATCAGCAGGTTTTTCGAGCCGATGCGCGTGGTTCCGGTCGAGGCGGTTCCGCGGCTGATGGTCACGTACTCGCGGATGTCGTTGTCGTCGCCGATTTCGCAGGTGGTGATTTCTCCGGCGAATTTCAGGTCCTGCGGAAGGCATGCGACCGAAGCGGCGGTGTGGATGCGGCATCGCCTGCCGATGCGCGCCCCGTCGTGGATCACGGCTCCGGGACCGATCCAGCAGTCGTCGCCGATCACCGTGTCGCCCGCGATATAGGCAAATGGTTCCACCGTGACGTTGGCTCCGAGTTTGGCGTCGGGGTGGATATAGGCCAGGTTGCTGATCATTTCCTCTATTTTTTGTTTTTGACTACCTGCGCCATCATCACGGCCTCGCAGGCGAGCGTCTCGCCGACGAACGCCTTGGCCTCCACGAGGGCGACGCCCCGGCGGATGGGTTCCAGCAGGTGGATTTCGAATTGCAGCGTGTCGCCCGGAACGACCTTGCGCTTGAATTTCACGCCGTCGATCTTCATAAAGTAGGTCGAGTAGTTCTCCGGGTCGGGGACGTTGCTTAAGACCATGATGCCGCTGCACTGCGCCATGGCCTCGACGATCAGCACGCCCGGCATCACCGGCTCCTCGGGGAAGTGGCCCACGAAGAACGGTTCGTTCATCGTCACGTTCTTGATGCCCGCCACGGACGAGGAATCGCAGTGGAAAATGCGGTCCACCAGCAGGAACGGCGGACGGTGGGGCAGCATGCGGCGGATGTCGTTGATGTCGTAGAGCGGCGGCTTGCGGCAGTCGTAGGTGTAGCGGGGTTTCTCGCCTCCGCGGCGGATGGTCTGCTTGAGCTGCTTCATAAACTCCGTGTTGGCGAAGTGTCCCGGGCGGGTGGCCCAGACGCGGCCCTTGATCCGTACGCCCAGCAGCGCGAAGTCGCCCAGCAGGTCGAGCAGCTTGTGGCGCGCCAGCTCGTTGTTGCAGCGCAGTTCGAGGTTATTGAGGTAGCCCGCCTTGATCTCGATGTCGGGCTTGTTGAAGACCTTCTTGAGCTTGTCCAGCTGTTCGTCGGGCACGGGGTTTTCCACCACCACGATGGCGTTGTCCAGGTCGCCGCCCTTGATCAGGTTCATGTTGATCAGCGGCTCCAGCTCGTGCAGGAAGACGAACGTGCGGCAGGGCGAAATTTTTCGGGCGAAGTCGTCGCCGGGGTTAAAGGTGGCGTACTGGTTGCCGATGACCTTCGAATTGTAGTCCACGTGCACCGAGACGGAGAATTCGTCGTCGGGGTAGAGGATGATCGCCACGCCCTTCTCGGGGATCGTGTAGACCATCTTTTCGGTCACGTGGTAGAACTGCCGCTCGGCGTCCTGGTCCGCCAGTCCGGTTTCGGTGATGGCCCGGGCGTATTCGCGGGCCGAGCCGTCCATGATGGGGGTCTCGGGGGCGTCGATGTCGATCACGGCGTTATCCACGCCGAGGGTCCAGAGCGCCGACATGATGTGCTCGATGGTGTGCACGCGGTGGCCGCCGGCTTCGACGGTCGTGCCGCGCGAAGTGTCTACGACGTTGTCGCACAGGGCGGGAATTATGGGTTGTCCTTCGAGGTCGGTGCGGCGGAATACGATTCCGGTTCCGGCCTCGGCGGGATTCACGGTCATGGTAACTTTGACGCCCGTATGCAGGCCCTTTCCCGAGAATGAGATCGGCGCCTTCAGCGTTTGTTGTTTGGTTGACATAAGCGGTGTTTCTATATATTTGCGCGCAAAGATAGGAAATTTTCGGTAAAAAACGCTACTTTTGCTCAAAATTCCGATACACCGCAATGACTGAAACACCCCGTGACGACAAACCGAAACCCGCCCGCAGGCCGCGTATCAAACTGCCCTTCGACAACCGCAGGGAGGATATGGGGTCGTGGACCTACGACCATCGTATCGGCCTGTGCGTCACGTTGATCGCCTATCTGGCGCTGATGATCGTCTTCGTCTCGTCGAAGATCGTCGTGGGCCGGCGCACGCACCAGCAGGGCATGTATATCGACCTTCAGACGCTGGCCGAAATGGAGCAGGAGCGCGACCGCCTGGAGCGCGAGGTGCGCGAGCGCCAGCGGCAGGAGGAGATCGACTGGCGGAGCATCCGCAACCAGGCGTCGAACGAAAACGCCCTGAACGAGAAGCTCCGCGACGACCGCGGGACCAACGCTGCGGCGCTGAACGAGGCGGCGGCCGAGGCCGAGGCGCGGATGCGCGCCAACCGCGAGGCCTACGAGCAGGGGCTTGCCGAGGAGCGGGCCATCCGCGAACGCCGCGGGAAGGAGGACGGCGCGGAACGTCAGGACCGCAAGGTCAAGGGGCGCGTCACGGTGTCGTTTTCGATTACCGATCCCGTGCGTACGTCGCGTTATCTGGAGGTCCCGGCCTATCTGTGCGAGGGCGGGGGCGACGTGACGGTTTCGGTCACGGTGGACCGTGCGGGCAAGGTGACCGGCGCGCGCGTCACCGAGGGCGGCGACGACTGCATGCGCGAGTCGGCCCTGCGCGCCGCCCGCAATTCGTTGTTCAACATCGACGACTCGGCGCCCGCCCGTCAGACGGGAACCATCACTTATATCTTCATTCCCCAATGATTTCGGATGATTGCGGCCTGCCTGCCGCACATCCTGGGGCATATCCAATCCGATCTGACGGGGCATCTCGAGCGTTGTCCGTTCGGAATTTTGCCGCTTGTTGGCCGGCAGTCGACCGCGGGCGGAAGCCGCGGAAGACGTTTCCCGGCAAAAAGAAGGCCTTTTTGGGGTCGGCTCTGTGTCGGGAAAATCGGCTTTTTTTATGGATAATTTCGGCTTCGGCCGCGGATTTGTCCGAAAAAAACGTAACTTTGTAGCCGACGTAATTTTCCGAACCGTTAGATGCGTAAACTGCTTTTCATCGTGCTGGCCTTCACGGCGTGCCTGCTCTTTCCGGAGGGCGGCGACGGTGCGTGCATCCGGCAGCAGGCGCCCTCTGCGGCCTTCTCGGCGGGCGATATGCACACCGACGAGTGGCAGTGCGAGCGTACGTACAATTCGGACCTGAACCACCAACCCCGTGTGCTCCGGGAGGCGGAATCCTGCCCGGCGCAGCCTTCGTTCCGTTACGGCGACCGGCAAGTTCCGGCCGAACGCGCCGTCGTGCGCGGCGCCGCTTCGTGGGGCTGCGGTACGGGAGTTGCCAAGTTAACCGCTGCGTTCCGAACCTCCGATCTCTCCGCCGGACCGCATGCCGTGGATTACTATGTCTACCGGCTGCGGCGGCTCATTATTTAGCGTGCGGTATTTCCCGAACGGTTCGCCGTTCTGTTTGCCTGAAATACGAACGACTGATAATGAAAGAGATATGGATAAGATTAAAATTTGCGAGGCGATGTACGCCTTGCCCGGGGAGGTTGTGGTGCGCCGCCGCAAATCTCTCGTACTGCCTGCCGCGCTGCTTGCGGCCGGCGTGGCGATACTGGTTCTGAATCACGTTTACGGAGCCTCGATGACCAACAACCTCCGCTCGTCGGCGGTGTTCATCGGCGGTTCGCTGGCCCTGGCGGGGATGATCACGCTCGCGGCGCGCTTTTTCAGCGCCGAGGGCGCGCCCTACTACCGTGCCGGACGCAGTTACCTGCGCTACGACGAACTCTACTTCGAGCGTTCCCAGAGCCGCGATGTGGTGGCCCTCGTGGCGGAAGGCAATGTGGAGCGGCTGCTGGCAATGCCCCATGCGCGGGTTCCGGCGGTCTCCGTGGCCATGTACCGTACGCCCGACAACCGCTTCGCCGCCATGCAGGCCTTCGAGTACGCGGACCTGGAATACCGGCCGCTGACCCGGTTGCAGATCAGCCCGCAGAAAGAGGGGGCTTGCGAGGCGTAGGGTTCGTCGCTGCGCTCCGGGACCGGAACTGCGCCCGCTGAATTTTGGATACGAAAAAACAGATTGGACAGATGATAGACATCAGTGGTGAAAATGTAGTATTGGTCGGTGCGTTGCTGCTCTTCGTGGCGGTGATGGCCGGCAAGGTCGCTTACCGCTTCGGCGCCCCCGCGTTGCTGCTCTTTCTGGGGGTCGGCATGTTGTTCGGGCTGAATTTCATTTCGTTCCGTTCGGTCGAAATGACGCAGTTCGTCGGTATGATCGCACTGTGCATCATCCTCTTCACGGGCGGTATGGACACCTCCTTTCAGGAGATAAAGCCGATCATCGGGCCGGGCGTCATGCTGGCCACGGTGGGAGTGGTTATGACGGCCATGGTGCTGGCGGGCTTCGTCTGGCTCGTCGCTCCGTGGCTCGATCTGGAGATCTCCTTCGCGCTGGCGCTGCTGCTGGCCGCCACGATGTCCTCGACCGACTCGGCGTCGGTCTTCTCGATCCTGCGAAGCAAGAAGCAGGGTCTCAAACAGCATCTCCGTCCGCTGCTGGAGCTGGAGAGCGGCTCGAACGACCCGATGGCCTACATGCTTACGATCCTGCTGATCGGCGTGGTCACCAACTCCCAGGGCGGGGGCGGTCTGGGCATGAGCGCCCTCTATTTCGTGGTGCAGCTGGTCGTCGGCACGCTTTCGGGTTACCTGATCGGGCGGCTGGCTGTGTGGACGATCAACAAGATCAACCTGGCCAACCACTCGCTCTACTCGGTGCTGCTGCTGGCCTTCATCTTCTTCGCCTTCGCCTTCACGGACCTCGTCAAGGGCAACGGCTACCTGGCGGTTTACCTCGCGGGTCTGGTCGTGGGCAACCATAAGCTGGCGCAGAAACGCTCGCTGACGGTCTTCTTCGACGGTTTCACGTGGCTCATGCAGATCGTGATGTTCCTCACGCTGGGACTTTTCGTCAACAGCGACGAACTGCTGCGTCCCGAGGTGCTGATCCTCGGCGGTGCGGTCGGCGCGTTTATGATCCTCGTGGCGCGTCCCGTCACGGTTTTCGCCTGCCTGCTGCCGTTCCGGCGCTTCACGACCAAGGCGCGTCTCTACGTTTCGTGGGTGGGCCTGCGCGGCGCCGTGCCGATCCTGTTCGCCATCTACCCGATGATGGCGGGCGTCGAGCACGCCGAGCTGCTGTTCAACGTGGTCTTCCTCTCGACGATCATCTCGCTTCTGGTGCAGGGCACGACCGTGAGCGGCATGGCCAATCTGCTGGGGCTGGCCTACGAGGAGCGCGAATCGGCCTTCAACGTCGAGATGCACGAGGAGATGAAGTCGGCGCTGACGGAGGTCGAGGTCAACGAGAACCTGCTCGCCAGCGGCCATACGCTCAAGGACATCACCCTGCCCGAGAATACGCTGGTGATGATGGTCTGCCGCGACGGGGAGTACTTCGTGCCGCAGGGGAAGACGGAACTCAAGCTGGGCGACAAGCTGCTGGTTATTTCGGACCGCAGCGAGGAGCTGGCAAGCACCTATAAGGATATGGGCATCGACGACGTGATGAAGCTCGGGTAGCTTTCAACGCTCATTGCCTGCGAATTACGGCTCGGGACGCATCCTGTGCCGTGCCTCCCTCCGGCGGATTTCCGCCCGAATCTCCGGCGATTCTGTCGCCGGGGATTCTTTTTTTTTGCCCGTTCTGTTCCGTATGTCGGCGATTTTTTGTACCTTGAACCGTGAAAAGGAGATTTTCGCTCTGAAATCCGAACCGGAATCCGGAGCGTCTCTTCGTTTCGGTTTGCGACGCGTGATATGTCTTTGCGGCGTCAAACAAATAGGAAAGATTAAAAAGAAAGCCGGCATTCGGCAAAAAGTTGTACTTTTGCCTTGTTCGCGGACGCTTCCTGCGGCGGCCGGCCCCGACCATGAAACTGCTGAAACCCACATACCTGCTGCGAACCCTGCTGCTGCTCTGCGCCGTAGCGGTCGTGTCGTCCGCCTGCGAGCGGAACGAAACGCAGTCGCTGTCGGACAAACTGGACCACATGATCGCCAACCGGCAGGTTTACGACTGCCAGAAGGAGCAGCGTATCGCCGAACTGCGGCATCTGTTGAGCGTGAGCGGCCTGACTCCCGCCCAGGAGTACGAGATCAACGACAGGCTGTTCGGCGAATTCCACAAGTACAAACTCGATTCGGCCATCCGCTACATGGAGCGCAACGTCCTGCTGGCGCGCCGTCTGGGTGACCGCCGCAAGGGCTGTCTTTCGGGAATCCGCCTGGCGGAACTCTACTCGTCGACGGGCATGTCCATCGAGGCGAAGCGGATGCTGGATTCGATCGACCGCCGGTCGGTGCCCCGCGACATGCTGGCGACCTATTACAAGGCTTACAACCGTTTCTACCAGCAATACGTGGCTTTCAGCGGACAGAGACACTTCCGCGAGCTGGAGGAACGCTATCAGGATTCGGTGATCATGTTTGCCGACACGGTTTCGGTGCGTTACAAGCTCGACCGGCTCTACCAGATGAGCCGCCGCAACCAGTCGCACGAAATGGAGGTCCGGCTGCTCGGGTTTCTGAACAGTCTCGAACCCGATTCGCAGCTCTACGCCGAGTGCGCCTATTCGGTGGGCAGTTTCTACCGCCGCCGCGGGGACGACTGGCTGGCGCGGAAGTACTACATGCTGTCGGCGATGACCGACATCCGGAACTCCACGAAGGAGAACGCCGCCTTCCAGGCGCTCGCGACGCTCTATTACCGCCACGACGATCTTTTCCGTGCGTTCCGCTACACGCAGGCGGCCGTCGAGGACGCGCTTTTCTCCAACGTGCAGTTCCGCACGGTCCAGATGTCGGAACTTTACTCGATCATCATTGCCTCGCACCAGGCCAAAGAGTCCCGCACCAAGCACAAGCTGCAATACTATCTGGTGCTGATCAGTGTGCTGTCGGCGGTGCTGGTGCTGCTGTTCGTCTACCTGTACAAGCAGCTTCGCAGGGTCTACCGCATCAAGGAGGAGCTTTCGCAGACCAATGCGAAGCTGGCCCGGCTCAACGAGGAGCTGGGTGAGAAGAACGAGCAGCTGTCGGACTCCAATGCCGTCAAGGTGCAGTACATCGCGCGGTTCTTCGACCTTTGCTCCATGTACATCGACAAAATGGACGATTACCGCAAGTCGCTCAAGAAGCTGGCCCAGGACCGGAAGTTCGACGAACTCAACAGACGGCTCAAATCGACCTCGATGCTCGAGGACGAGCAGGACGAACTCTACAAGAATTTCGACGCCATCTTCCTGAACCTCTATCCGTCGTTCGTCGAGGACTTCAACGCCCTGCTGACCGAGGACGAGCGGATCGTGCTCAAGCAGGAGGACCTGCTGAACAAGGAGCTGCGGATTTACGCCCTGCTGCGTCTGGGCATCACCGACAGCGTGAAGATCGCTTCGTTCCTGCGCTGTTCGCTTTCGACCGTCTATAACTACCGGACCAAGGTGCGCAACAAGGCGGCCATCTCGCGCGAGGAGTTCGAAAAGATGGTTATGAAGATCGGAACGGCCCATAAAACGGACGTCTGACCATTCCAGATCGTCTACATTTTTCGGGTTGTTTCAGAATGTAATATATTGTTAATTAGAGATATGGTTCGAATTGGGTTCTACATTTTCCGCTTCAGTTTTCAAACCGAAGGTTATTCGGGGTAATTTTGTAATCGAGGTGGTGTGCCTGCCGGTATTTTCCTTCGGAAACGGGAGGCGCGGCGCTGAACCTAACTTTTAATCGACCTTATTGACTACACGATGAATCCTGTAAAAGTTGGCCTTATCGGCTTCGGCAGAATGGGAGGTTTCTACCTCGACGAGATGCAGAAAAGCGGCAGGTGGGATGTTGCGTACATCTGCGACGTCTGCGCCGAATCGCGGGACCTGGCGCGCAAGCTGGCCCCCGGGGCGAAGGTTGTGGATGACGAACAGGTTATTTTCGACGATCCCGAAGTGCAGGTCGTGGGGCTGTTCGCTCTGGCCGACTCGCGCAAATCGCAGATCGAGCGGGCTTTCGCCGCGGGCAAGCACGTCATCGCTGAAAAACCCATTTCCGACAGTATCGAAAACGAATGGCAGGCCGTCGAGCTGGCCGAGAACACGCCCTTGTTCTCGACGGTGAACCTCTACCTGCGCAACTCCTGGTATCACAATACGATCAAAGATTTCATCGCCCAGGGCGAGATCGGCGAACTGGCCATCATCCGGGTCTGCCACATGACTCCGGGACTGGCTCCGGGCGAGGGCCACGAATACGAAGGCCCCGCGTTCCACGACTGCGGCATGCACTACGTGGACATCGCACGCTGGTATGCCCAGTCGGAATTCAAGACCTGGAATGCCCAGGCCGTGCGGATGTGGAACTACAAGGACCCCTGGTGGCTGCAATGCCACGGCACGTTCGAGAACGGCGTGGTGTTCGACATCACCCAGGGGCATGTCTACGGCCAGCTGGCCCAGACCCAGACCCACAATTCCTATGTGGACATCATCGGCACGAAGGGCATCGCACGCATGACGCACGATTTCAAGACGGCGATCGTCGAGCTGCACGGCGTGACGCAGACCCACCGCCTCATCCAGCCCTACGGGGGCAAGAACATCGACACCCTGTGCAAGCTCTTCGCCGAGTCGATCGAGACGGGCCGCCGCAGCGAGGCGCTCCCGGAGTTCCGCGACGCGGCGCTGGCCTCGGAGTACGCCTGGCGGTTCCTGCGCGACGCGCGGGAGCACGACCTCCCGGCCATCGGGGAACTGGAGACCCTGCGGCAGATCCGCGAACGCCGCCGCACGATGAAGGACGGCTACGGCCTGCTGCGCAAACACGCATGACAATCGCATAACCCTAAAACTACCTGAACTATGAATCATCTGTTATTTATCGGCGTGGGACAAATCGTCATCATCGCGCTTGTCGTGCTGCTGCTGTTCGGCGGCACGAAGATCCCGGAATTGATGAAGGGCCTCGGCAAAGGCTACAAGATCTTCAAGGACGAGGTCGACAACATCGAAAAGAACATCAAATAACCTCAATACTAACTCAAATTAAACCTCGAAACGATGGCAAAAGAAATGTCAAGAAGAACGTTCCTGAAGCAGGGAGCGGCTGCCGCGATCGGTTTAGCGGTCGTACCCAGCACGGTTCTGGGTAAGAAGTTCGGCTACACGGCCCCCAGTGACAAACTCAACATCCTGGGCGTCGGCGTCGGCGGACGCGGCGCTTCGGTGCTGAAGGGCCTGGAGAGCCAGAACATCATCGGCCTGTGCGATGTCGACTGGAAATACGCCGACCACATTTTCAAACGTTATCCTGCGGCCAAGAAGTTCAACGACTACCGCAAGATGTACGACGAGATGCTCAAGTCGGCCGATGCCGTGATGGTCGCTACGGCGGACCACACGCACGCCATCATCGCCGCCGACGCCATCACTGCCGGCAAGCACGTATATTGCGAAAAACCGCTGACCCACACCGTCTATGAGTCGCGCCTGCTGACCAAGCTGGCCGACAAGTACAAGGTGGCCACGCAGATGGGCAACCAGGGCGCATCGGCCGAAGGCGTGCGCAAGGTCTGCGAATGGATCTGGAACGGCGAGATCGGCGAGGTGCGCCGCGTGGACACCTTCACCGACCGTCCCATCTGGCCGCAGGGCCTGGCGCGTCCCGAGGAGGATATGCGCATCCCCAAGACGATGAACTGGGACGCCTTCATCGGTCCGGCTCCCTATCGTCCCTACAACGCCGCCTATACGCCGTGGAACTTCCGCGGATGGTGGGATTTCGGTACGGGTGCGCTGGGCGACATGGCCTGCCATATCCTGCACCCCGTGTTCAAGGGGCTGAAACTGGGCTATCCGACCAAGGTGGAGGGCAGCTCGACGCTGCTGCTGAACGAGTCCGCTCCCTCGGCACAGCGCGTGAAGTTCATCTTCCCGGCCCGCGACAACATGCCGAAGGTGGCCATGCCCGAAGTCGAGGTGCACTGGTACGACGGCGGCCTGATGCCGGAGCGTCCCGCAGGGCTTCCCGCCGGCAAGAACCTGAACGTGAGCGGCGGCGCCGCCATCTTCTACGGTACGAAGGACACGCTGATCTGCGGCTGCTACGGCAAGGACCCCTATCTGGTTTCGGGCCGTGTTCCCGAGGCTCCGAAGGTGCTGCGCGAGATCACCGAGTCGCACCAGATGGACTGGGTGCGCGCCTGCAAGGAGGACGCCGACGACCGCGTGCTTTCGGCATCGGACTTCAGCGAAGCCGGACCGTTCAACGAAATGGTCGTTATGGGCGTGCTGGCAGTCCGCCTCCAGGGCCTCAATCAGGTGCTGGAGTGGGACGGTCCGAACATGCGTTTCACGAACATCCCGGACGACGCCATGATCAAGACGGTCATCAAGGACGGCTTCCACATCAAGGACGGACACCCGACCTTCGACAAGACCTGGACCGATCCCGTGAACGCACAGCAGTTCGCCCAGGAGCTGATCAAACACACCTACCGCGACGGCTGGGCGCTTCCCGCCATGCCGCGCTGATTAACTAACCTGTCCGTAAAACTTTAAAAAAACAGAAAGAATATGAAAAAGACCCTTTTATTCTCGGTATGCGCGGCTCTGACCGCATCGCTGGTTTCGTGCGGCGGCCCCGGCGGCAAGGCCAAGACGGCTGAAACGGCCGATGCCAAAACCGCCAAGAAAGCCGTTCCCGAATACACCGTTGTCGACAACGCACAGGTGGACCTCGCCTCGTTCCCGCAGGACAAGGACGGTTACTACGTGATCTTCGACGGCAAGACGCTCAACGGCTGGCGCGGCTACGGCAAGGACAAGGCTCCTTCGCGCTGGACGGTGGAGGATGGCGCCATCAAGTTCAACGGCTCGGGCGGCGGCGAGGCCCAGACGGGCGAGGGCGGCGACCTGATCTTCGCCAAGAAGTTCAAGAACTTCGAGCTGGAGATGGAGTGGAAGGTTTCGAAGGGCGGCAACTCGGGCATCTTCTACCTGGCCCAGGAGGTTACGACCCAGAAGGACGGCAAGACCAAGTACGAGCCGATCTACATCTCGTGCCCCGAGTATCAGGTGCTCGACAACACCAACCATCCCGATGCCAAGCTGGGTGTCGACGGCAACCGCCAGTCGGCGTCGCTCTACGACATGATCCCCGCCGTTCCGCAGAACCAGAATCCCTTCGGCGAGTGGAACAAGGCCAAGATCATGGTTTACAAAGGCACGGTCGTACACGGCCAGAACGACAAGAACGTCGTGGAGTACCACCTGTGGACTCCCCAGTGGACCGAGATGCTGGAGAACAGCAAGTTCAGCTCCGAGAAGTGGCCCCTGGCGTTCGAGTTGCTGAACAACTGCGGCGGTGAGAACCACGAAGGCTACATCGGCCTTCAGGACCACGGCGACGACGTCTGGTTCCGCAATATCCGTGTCAAGATTCTCGATTAAGGGCTTCTTACGATGAGAAACAGGCTATTCGCAGTCATCTGCGTCCTCCTCGCTCTGGCGATGCTCCCCGGCGGAGCATCCGCCAAAGCGAAGAAGGCCCCGAAGAAGGACATCGGTATCCAGCTCTATTCGGTGCGCAGCCTGATCGGGGTTTTCGGCAAGAGCCAGGGCGATTACAAACCCGTCCTGAAACAGCTCGCCGACATGGGCTACACTTCGGTCGAGGCCGCCAGCTACAAGGACGGAATGCTCTACGGGCAGACTCCCGAGCAATTCCGCAAGGATGTCGAGGATGCCGGTATGCGGGTGATTTCCACGCACTGCACGCTCAACCTCTCCGACGAGGAGCTGGCGAGCGGCGATTTCTCGAAGGCCCTCGCTTGGTGGGACGAGTGCATCGCGGCGCACAAGGCTGCCGGTGCGGAATATATCGTGGTCCCCTCGATGCGTAAGATTTCGACGCTCAAGGATTTGCAGACCTACTGCCGCTATTTCAACGAGGTGGGTGCGCGCTGTGCGGCCGCCGGCATGAAGTTCGGCTACCACAACCACTCGCGCGAGTTCGAGAAGATCGAGGATAAGGTCATGCTGGACTACATGCTCGAAAACACCGATCCCGACAAGGTGCTGTTCGAAATGGACGTCTACTGGACCGTGATGGGCAAGGCCAGCCCGGTGGACTACTTCAAGAAGTATCCGGGTCGTTTCCGGCTCCTGCACATCAAGGACCGCCGTGAGATCGGCCAGAGCGGCATGGTGGGCTTCGACGCCATCTTCGCCAACGCGCGGGAAGCCGGCGTGGAGAACATCATCGTCGAGATCGAAGGTTCGAGCTACAACGACATCGTGCGCAGCGTCCGCGAATGCGCCGACTACCTGCTCGAAGCGCCTTTCGTCACGGCTTTTTTCCGGGACAAATAACGCCTTCCGGCAGCGTTGCGCATATCCGGCCGTCCCTTGCGGACGGCCGGATATTTCGTTTTGTCATTTTTGGCTGCTGCCGTGGTTTTTCCGCTGAATTATCGCTAATGTTGCGGGTGGAGGCCGGCACGGATGCTTTTGTGCCGTTTGTGCCGTTTGTGCCGGGTGCGGCCGATACGGCCGGAAATATACACTGAAAAACGGGACCATCGAAAGATGGTCCCGTTTTTATGGTGGAGAATACGAGATTCGAACTCGTGACCTCTTGCATGCCATGCAAGCGCTCTAGCCAGCTGAGCTAATCCCCCTTGTTGTGGGTGCAAAGATAATCGGATTTTTTTATTTCCACAATTTTCGGCCCGAAAAATCGGCTCCGGAATTGAACTTTTTTCGAAAAAACATCCCGAAGCTCTTCGGAACGCTTCCGGAAGCCCGTCGCTGAAGGGTTTCTCCGACATCTGGGCCTCGGCCGAGAACATCAGCCATTGGGACATCGGGCTGGCTGGCGGGGGGCTGATTGCCAAACCCGGGAACCGGGCGATGATCTATGCCGCCACGACGCTCGACAACGGCCGCAGATGAAGCGGCTGGGTGCGGCATACGGCATGGCTGGCAGTCCGGTGATCGCCAATATGCAGCGCCTGCTGGAGAATATCGTCCGCAAATCGGCCAATGTCTATTGCTTCCCGGTTGCGGGGAGGGTTTCCTCCACCTGCCGAAACCCCTCCCTCCTGCCGAAACGAACGGCGGACCCCGGGAAAGGGTCCGCCGTTTCGTTGTCCGGATGCCGGCTTCCCGGCTGCGGGGCTATTCCACCTCCCAGGTGGCTCCCGAGCGGAGCAGGTCGTCCACGCAGTGAATTTTGCTTGCGGCTTTGACCTCCTCGACCTGCTTCTCCACGGCGCGGTCGTAGACCGAGTCGTCCTCGACCGAGCGGATTACGCCCAGCGCTACCGGGTAGTCGGGGTGTTTCATCGCCGCCAGCATCGAGTGCAGCGTGGTGTCGCGCTCGTGGGCGTCGTGCGTCAGCACGTCGTCCAGCGTGTAGCCGTCCTGGCCCACGGTCACCACCTTGAGTTTCATGTTCTCGAACACGATGCCCTTTTCGTTGTTGGCGCCGAAGAGCATTTTCTCTCCGTGGCGCAGCGTTACCGTGCGTTCGGCGCGCGTGGCCTTGTCGGCTGCGAAGTCGGCGTGGGTCTTATCGTTGAAAATCACGCAGTTCTGCAACGCTTCGATCACCGACATGCCCGTATGTCTGGCCGCGGCGATCATGCACTCCTTCGAGAGGGCGACCTCCATGTCGATCGTGCGGGCGAAGAACGTGCCCTTGGCGCCGATGACCAGTTCGCCGGGGTTGAACGGCTTCTCGACCGTTCCGTAGGGCGAGGTCTTGGTGATCTTGCCCAGCTTCGAAGTGGGGGAGTACTGGCCCTTCGTGAGGCCGTAAATCTCGTTGTTGAACAGGATGACGTTGAGGTCCACGTTGCGGCGGATGGCGTGGATGAAGTGGTTGCCGCCGATGGCCAGCGAGTCTCCGTCGCCGGTGGTGACCCACACCGAGAGGCGCGGGTTGGCCGTCTTGACGCCCGTCGCCACGGCGTTGGCGCGCCCGTGCACGGAGTGGAACCCGTAGGTCTTCATGTAGTAGATGAACCGCGACGAGCATCCGATGCCCGACACGAACGTGAACAGGTTGTGGGGCGTGTCGAGCGCGTCGGCGATTTCGGGCAGCGCGCGCTGCACGGCGCTCAAAATCGCGTGGTCGCCGCATCCGGGACACCAGCGTACCTCCTGGTCGCTCTTGAAATCCGCAGGGGTGTATTTGTAGTCTGCCATGGTTACTTCAGTAAGGATTCGAATTTCTGTTTAAGTTCTGCGACCGTGAAGGGCAGTCCCTCGCACTTGTTGTACTGTTCGTAGGGGAACTCCTGGAAGTTCTGGCGCAGATAGGCCGCGAACTGTCCTTCGTTCAGCTCGCAGACGACGATCCTGCGGAACTTCGCGAAGATGTCGCGCACCCCCTTCGGCAGCGGGTTGATGTAGTTGAAATGGCACAGCGAGACCTTTTTGCCCTCGCGGCGCATTTCGTCCACGGCGTTTTGCAGGTGGCCGCGCGTGCCGCCCCAGCCTACGACCAGCAGGTCGCCTTCCGCATCGCCCCAGACGGCCTGTGCGGGAATGTCGTCGGCGACTTTGGCCACCTTCGCCGCGCGGGTGTCGGTCATCTTCTGGTGGTTGGCCGGGTCGTGCGAGATGCAGCCCTTCACGCAGTCCTTCTCCAGTCCGCCCACGCGGTGCTCCAGACCCACTTTGCCGGGGAACGCCCAGCCGCGGGCCAGTTTTTCGTTGCGCACATAGGGCATGAACCCTCCTTCGGGAGCCTTGTCCACGATCGGGGGCTGGATGGCGGGGTAGTCCTTCATCTCGGGGATCCGCCACGGCTCGGAGCCGTTGGCGATGAATCCGTCGGTCAGCAGGATCACGGGCGTCATGTGCTCCATGGCCAGGCGTCCGGCTTCGAAGGCGTAGTGGAAGCAGTCGCTGGGCGACGATGCCGCCACGACGATCACCGGGCACTCGCCGTTACGGCCGTAAAGCGCCTGCTGGAGGTCGCTCTGCTCGGTTTTCGTCGGCAGGCCCGTCGAGGGTCCTCCGCGCTGTACGTCCACCACGACCAGCGGCAGTTCGGTCATCACCGCCAGTCCCAGCGCCTCGCTCTTGAGCGACAGTCCGGGTCCCGAGGTGGTCGTCACGGCGAAATTGCCCGCGAAGGCCGCGCCGATGGCCGTGCAGATGCCGGCTATCTCGTCCTCGGCCTGCACGGTCTTCACCCCGAGGTCCTTGCGTTTGGCCAGTTCTTCGAGGATCACCGTGGCCGGGGTGATCGGGTACGAACCGCAGAAGAGCGGCAGGCCCGCCTTCTCGGCCGCGGCGCAGAGTCCCCACGCCGTGGCGACGTTGCCGTTGATCGACCGGTAGGTGCCCTTTTCGCGGGGAGCCGGAGCCACGGTGTAGTTGTTGGCGAACTGGTGGGTGTTTGCGGCGTAGTTATAGCCTGCCGCTATGGCCAGCTTGTTGGCCTGGGCCACGGCGGGATTTTTCTTGGCGAATTTCCCGTCGAGGTATTTGAGTGCGTAATCCTCCGGACGGTCGAACAGCCAGAAGCAGATGCCCAGTGCGAACATGTTCTTGCACTTGACGACGGCCTTGTTGTCGAGTCCGGTCTCTTTCAGTGCCTCGCGCGTCATGGAGGTGATGTCGGGAACGACGACGTTGTATTCGTCGAGCTTGAGTTCTGCCAGCGGATCGAGGGTTGCGAATCCCGCCTTCTTGAGATGTTCTTCGGTGATCGAATCGCCGTCGAGGATGACCGTCGCGCCCGGCTTGAGCCACTTTCGGTTGGCCTTGAGCGCCGCGGGATTCATCGCCACCAGCACATCGCAGTAGTCACCGGGATTCAGCTCGCGGTGGTCGCCGAAATGGACCTGGAAGCCCGAAACGCCCGCAACGGTTCCCTGCGGGGCGCGGATTTCGGCCGGATAGTCGGGGAAGGTCGAGGTGCCGTTTCCCATGAGCGCCGAAGTGTCGGAAAAGAGCGTGCCCGTGAGCTGCATGCCGTCGCCCGAATCGCCCGAAAAGCGGATCACGACGTCCTGCAACTCCCGCACTTTTGATTGTTCCATGATTTTGGTTTCAGATTATGGGTTAACAACGATTTCGCAAATATACAGTGACTGATTGGGGCAAAACGGCGAATTTGTTCGCAGCCCATGCCGAACCGATCCTGTCCGTTATGCAAATATATTAAATAAATTGTCATATCGGACTTTTTCGGGCGATTTTTTAGTTTTCCGTTCCGTGTCTGTCGTTTTTTTGCGTCCCGGATCGCTAATTCCTTGTAATTCAAAAGATAACTTTTTGTTGCGATCGTCGCTGAAAAACCTTTTCGGACTCCGTTCTTTCGGATGCGCTCCGCATGCCGCCGGAATTTCGGGCCGAAAAGCGGCGATCCGGCCGATTTTTTTCATTCCGGTGCGGTTTCCTCGTTCTTTTGGGCTACTTTTGCAGTTTCAAATTCAGATTTTAAGGATGATTACAGTTTCGAATTTAGAGGTACAATACGGAAAACGGGTTCTTTTCAAGGATATCAATCTCAAATTCACCCCGGGCAACTGCTACGGTGTGATCGGGGCCAACGGGGCGGGGAAGTCCACGTTCCTCAAAGTGCTCAGCGGCGAGGTGACCCCGTCGCGGGGCAACGTGGCCTTCGGCCCGGGCGAACGCCTGTCGGTGCTCAAGCAGGACCACTTCGCCTATGACGGGTTTACGGTCCTCGACACGGTTCTGATGGGGCATCAGCCGCTGTGGGAGACGATGAAGGAGAAGGAGGCGTTGTACGCCAAGCCCGACTTTTCGGAGGAGGACGGTCTCCGGGCCGGGGAGCTGGAGGAGCGGTTCGCGGAGATGCAGGGCTGGAACGCCGAGAGCGACGCCGCCAACCTGTTGAGCAGCCTCGGGGTCCGGGAAGCCCTGCACGGCCAGCTGATGCGCGATTTGAGTGCCAAGGAGAAGGTGCGCGTGCTGCTGGCGCAGGCCCTGTTCGGCAAACCCGACAACCTGCTGCTCGACGAGCCGACCAACGACCTCGACCGGACGACGATCGCGTGGCTGGAGAACTACCTGTCGAATTACGAAAACACGGTGCTGGTCGTCTCGCACGACCGCCACTTCCTCGACTCGGTGTGCACGCATACGGTCGATATTGATTACAGCGACATCAACCTTTTCTCGGGCAATTACAGCTTCTGGTACGAATCGAGCCAGCTCGCCTTGCGCCAGCAGCAGAACCAGAACAAGAAGGCCGAGGAGAAGAAAAAGGAATTGCTGGAATTCATCCAGCGGTTCAGCGCCAACGTCGCCAAGTCGAAGCAGACGACTTCGCGCCGAAAGATGCTCGAACGGCTCAACATCGAGGAGATCAAGCCCTCGATGCGCAAATACCCGGGCATCATCTTCCAGCCCGAACGCGAGGCGGGCACGAAGATCCTCGGGGTCGACGAGTTGAGCAAGACGGTGAACGGCGAACGGCTTTTCAGCGACGTCAGCTTCACGGTCGAGAAGGGCGACAAGATCGCCTTCCTGGCGCGCGATCCGCGTGCCGTGTCGGCGCTGTTCGACATTCTGGTCGGCGACGACAAGGCCGATTCGGGCGTCGTCGAGTGGGGCACGACGATCAATTACGCCTACCTTCCGCTCAACAACGCCCCCTGGTTCGAGAGCCAGCTCTCGATCGTCGACTGGCTGGCGCAGTTCTCGTCCGACACCTCGGAGCTCTATTTGAGGGGGTATCTGGGCAAGATGCTCTTCAGCGGCGAGGAGATTTACAAGAAGGTCAGCGTCCTCTCCGGCGGCGAGAAGGTGCGCTGCATGGTGGCGAAGATGATGATCCAGCAGCCCAATACGCTCGTGCTGGACTCTCCGACCAACCACCTCGACCTCGAATCCATCCAGGCGTTCAACAACTCGCTGATCAATTTCAAGGGCAACGTGCTGATGAGTTCGCACGACCACGAATTCGTCAATACGGTCGCCAACCGCATCATCGAACTCACGCCCAACGGCATGGTCGACCGTTATATGGAGTACGACGACTACATCACCGACGAGGTCGTCGCCCGGCGTCTGGAGGCCCTCTGGGCCTGAAACGCGCGGCATGCCGGCCCTGAAAACGAAAACAGCCCCCGCTTCGGTTAGCGGGGGCTGTTTCATGCGGAGGTGTGCGGAACCTACTGCGGCTGCTTGCCGATGTAGGCCAGAATGCCGCCGTCGACGTAGAGGATGTGTCCGTTGACGAAATCCGAAGCGTCCGATGCGAGGAACACGGCGGGTCCCATCAGGTCTTCGGGCGTGCCCCAGCGAGCCGCGGGGGTCTTGGCCACGATGAACGAATCGAACGGGTGGCGCGATCCGTCGGCCTGACGCTCGCGCAGCGGTGCGGTCTGGGGCGTCGCGATGTAACCCGGGCCGATGCCGTTGCACTGGATGTTGTATTCGCCGTACTCCGAAGCGATGTTGCGGGTCAGCATCTTCAGTCCGCCTTTGGCTGCGGCGTAGGCCGAGACGGTCTCGCGGCCCAGCTCCGACATCATCGAGCAGATGTTGATGATCTTGCCTTTGCCCTTCTTGATCATCGAGGGGATGACGGCCTTCGAGACGATGAACGGGCCGTTGAGGTCGATGTCGATCACCTGGCGGAACTCCGCGGCGGTCATCTCGACCATCGGGATGCGCTTGATGATGCCGGCGTTGTTGACGAGGATGTCCACGATGCCGACCTCTTTTTCGATCTGCGCCACCATGGCGTTCACCTGCTCCTCGCTGGTCACGTCGCAGACGTAGCCTTTGGCCTCGATGCCCTCGGCCTTGTAGGCGGCCAGGCCTTTGTCCACCAGCTCCTGTTTGATGTCGTTGAAGACGATTTTTGCGCCCTGACGTGCGAAAGCCGTTGCCAGTGCGAATCCGATGCCGTAAGAGGCGCCCGTCACGAGCGCGACCTTACCTTCCAGTGAAAAGTTTACCATAATTTTGAATTATGAATTTTGAATTATGAATTATTTCAGATCGGTTATTTTCGAAAAATCCTGGTCGCCGTAGTCGAGGTTCTCGCCGCCCATGCCCCAGATGAAGGTGTAGTTGTGCGTGGCTGCGGCGCTGTGGATCGACCATTCGGGCGAGAGCACGGCCTGATCGCCCTTCATCCAGATGTGGCGCGTCTCGTCGACTTCGCCCATGAAGTGGCACACGGCCTGGTCCTCGGGCACTTCGAAATAGAAATAGGCCTCCATGCGGCGCGAGTGCACGTGCGCGGGCATCGTGTTCCACACGCTTCCGGGCAGCAGCTCGGTCATGCCCATCTGCAACTGGCAGGTCGGCAGCACCTGGTTCACGAGCATCTTGTTGATGTTGCGGTCGTTCGACCCTTCGAGCGAACCCATGTGGGCCACCACGGCGTCGGCTTTGGTGACCTTCTTGTCGGGGTAGTTGCGGTGCGCGGTCAGCGAGTTGAAATAGAATTTGGCGGGATTCCCGGCGTCCTTGCTTGCGAAGGTCACCTCGCGGTCGCCCGAACCGAGGTAGAGGGCCTCCTTGTAGCCGAGTTCGAACGCGGCGTCGCCGGCCTTCACCACGCCGGGGCCTCCGACGTTGTAGATGCCCATTTCGCGGCGCGTGAGGAAGAACGGAGCCTTCAGCGGGTCGATGGCTTCGAGGCGGAGCGTCTCGGCGACAGGCATGGCGCCTCCGACGACCATGCGGTCGTACATCGAGTAGACCATGTTGACCTCATCGGCCGTGAATACCTTTTCGATCAGGAAATCGCGGCGCAGACGCGCCGTGTCGTAGCTTTTCGCATCCTCGGGATGCGCCGCATAGCGGATTTCGTAATTGGTTTTCATAGTTATAATTGTTGCATTCGTTGTCTTCCGGAACGGCGGGCCGCAGCCTGGAGTTTGACACGGTCGAAATTGGCAAACCAATTCGATCTTTGCAAAGATAATAAAAAATCCGGAATTGGTTACCCAAAACCGGATTTTATTTGCGCAGCTTTGTCCGATTGCGTTTTTTCGCCCCTTCGGTCTGCCTCCGCTGTTTCTGCTAACGGATCGAGTTCATCCTGATGCTCGCCTTCACGAGCGCGATGGCGCGGATGCGCGAGATCTCCACGTCCTTGTCGGCGTGGTGTTGGTTCTGGCTCACGAGCTTCACGTAGCCTGCGCGGTCGGATTTCTGAATGTACTTCACCGTCACGTACTCCTCGCCGTCGATGTCGATCGACAGCAGGTACATGTCGCCCCAGAAGATGTCGTTTATGTCGCGCAGCTGCTTGTACAGCACGATGTCGCCGCTCTTGAGCAGCGGGTACATCGAGTCGCCGACGATATAGATCGCCCCGTCGCATTTCGGGAGGTTGGGAATGTGGATGAAGTTGACGGGCTTGCTCTGCGCCTGGTCGGTGAACAGCGGGACCAGGCCCGCCGTGCCTTCGATCGAGTAGAGGGGGACGCTTTGCAGCGGCAGCGAGTTGTCCGTGCGGTGCATGTAGGCCGTCAGATCGGGTTCGGCGTTGAACATGTTGCCCTTGCCGGTTTCGAGCCAGTCGGGATTGACGTTCAATTCCTGAACCAATATGTTGCGGTTGCGCGCCGAAAGCCCCGCCTTGCCGGTTTCGATCATCGACAGCGCCGCTTTGCCGATTCCAAGTCGTTGTGCCAGTTGCTCTTGTGTCATGCCGAGCTGCTTGCGTATCAGTTTTACCCGTTCGTTCATCGCTTTGTTATCGGAATTATTTATATAAAATATTTGAACTTTATTGCAGAAAATTCAAATTTTGAACTTATCTTTGTTCTGCAAAGTTAAACAATTTATTCTCTTCTGCAAACTCTTTTGCGAAAAAACGATTAATTATCAATGATGTATTCGGTTTCATCGGAACTTTACCTTGAAGTGGCCGCGCGTCTTGCGGAGGCCATCGGCGGGGGAAGTTACTTTTCAGGCTCGCTCACGTTTCCCTTCGGCGATATGGAGTGCCGGCTCACGGCCTCGGTGATCGTCTACCGGCGGCGCGAGCGGCTCCCCGAGGGCGACCGGGACGCGATTGCGGACCTGGTTCCCGTCTGGTGGGAGTTCCACACCGTCGGCAGCGACGGCGAAGCGCTGAACGACTTCTCGTTTTCCGAGGTGCGCGCGCTCCTCTGACCTGCCGCCGCGCTCCGGCCCTCCTTCCCCGGCACGGCGCTGCCGCCGGAGCGCACCCCGACAAAAAACCTGCCCGCCGCGGCGCCGCGCATGGGTTTTTCAAAAAATTTCAGTAAAATGCTCAAACCAACCGAACCGACCTCTGCGGAGCGCTCCTCCGCAGAGGTTTTCGTAACCGGCGGGAACGCCTCTCCGGATGCTCCCGCGTGCGATGCCGTATTTGCGGGCTTTCCGCTGTTTTCCGGCGGCTCGCCGTTTCCCGAGGGGCTGGTGCTTCCGGACGACGCGCCGCCGGCCGCGCCCCCGTCCTTCGCCGATTTCGCCCTCGGGGTCTATCCCTTTCTCGAGCTCGAACCCTTCCACCGGGCCTATTACCGGGTGCTGGAGGCCTTTGCCGCGGGGCGCGTCCGGCGGCTGATCGTCACCATGCCGCCCCAGCACGGTAAGAGCGTCGGGGCCACGACCCTGCTCCCGGCCTACGTGCTGGGGCTCGACCCCGACTGCCGGGTGGCGATCGCCTCCTACTCGGGGACGCTGGCCTCGAAGTTCAACCGCCGCGTGCAGCGCATCCTCGAATCGCAGGAATACGCGGCCTTTTTTCCGGACACCTCCATCAAGCGGGGGGCGAAACCGCCCGGCTACATCCGCACGGCCGACGAGGTCGAGATCATCGGCCGCCGGGGCGGGCTGCTCTCCGTCGGCCGCGAAGGGTCGCTGACGGGTAACCGCGTGGATTGCTTTGTTTTGGACGATTTATATAAAGACGCGCTTGAGGCCAATTCGCCGCTTGTCCGGGCCAACTGCTGGGAGTGGTACACTTCGGTGGTGCGGACCCGCATGCACAACGCCTCGCGCGAACTGGTGGTCTTCACCCGCTGGCACGAGGAGGACCTGATCGGCGCCCTCGCGGTCCGCGAGCCGGTCGAGGAGCTGCGCGCGTGGTCGCAGCTCGACACGCTGCCTGCCGACCGGTGGCTGCACCTCAATTTCGAGGCTCTGAAAACCGCGCCGCCCACGGAGGTCGACCCCCGCCAGCCGGGCGAGGCGTTGTGGGAGCGGCAGCACGGCGCTGCGCTGCTGGAGGCCAAGCGGCGGCTGGACCCGCTGCAATTCGAGGCGATGTATCAGGGGCGTCCGTCGGCCCGCGAGGGGCTGTTGTACGGGCTGAATTTCGCCGAGTACGACTGTCTGCCGCACGAGATCGTCCGCCGCGCCAATTACACCGACACCGCCGACACGGGAGACGACTACCTCTGTTCGCTCTCCTATGCGGTCGATGCCGACGGGGTGATTTACATTACCGACGCGGTCTACTCGCGCGAGCCGATGGAGGCGACCGAGCCGCTGGTGGGGGAGATGCTCGTGCGCTCGGACACGCGGCAGGCCGCCATCGAGAGCAACAACGGCGGCCGCGGTTTCGCCCGGGCCGTGCAGGCACTTGCGCCGGGCGTGCGCGTCGAGTGGTTCCACCAGAGCGGCAACAAGGAGGCGCGCATCCTCTCCAATTCGGCCACGGCGCTCCACCTCGTGCGTTTTCCCCGCGGCTGGAACCTCCGCTGGCCCGAACTCTACGCCCATCTGACGACCTACCGCCGGAAGTTTCGCGCCAACCGATGGCACGACGCGGCGGATGTCGTGACGGGCATCGTCGAGCGCGAGGCCGCCGGCCGGGGGCAGAAACGGGTCCGCGGCATCCGGTTTTTGTGAGCGGACAATGTGAAGTCTGCGTTAAATATGTTCCCGCGCGGAACCAAACGCTCCGATTTTCCGTACCTTGTACCCCGTTACGTCACTTATTCTTTTAAGTAAACAGCATGAAATCATTGAAAATCGGAAATTTATGCGCCTCCATGCCCATCGTTCAGGGCGGTATGGGCGTAGGCGTCTCCCTTGCGGGCCTGGCATCGGCCGTGGCCAATCAGGGCGGTGTCGGCGTCATCTCGTCGGCCGGTCTCGGGGCGATCTATAACAACTATTCGAAGGACTATCGCGCCGCCTCGATCTGGGGGCTGAAGGAGGAGCTTCGCAAGGCCCGCGAAGCGACGAAGGGCATCATCGGCGTCAACGTCATGGTCGCCATGTCCAACTTCGCCGACATGGTGAAGACCGCCATCGCCGAGAAGGCCGACATCATCTTCTCGGGTGCGGGGCTTCCGTTGAACCTGCCGTCGTTCCTCACGGAAGACGCCAAGACCAAACTGGCTCCGATCGTTTCGTCGGCGCGCGCCGCGAAGGTACTGTGCCAGAAATGGTTCTCGGAATATAAGTACATCCCCGACGCCATCGTGGTCGAGGGTCCCAAGGCGGGCGGCCACCTGGGTTACAAGGCCGACCAGATCGCCGACGAGCACTATTCGCTCGAAGCCATCGTTCCGCAGATCGTGGCCGAGGTCCGTGCCTTCGAGGCCGAGCACAACTGCCGCATTCCGGTGATCGCCGGCGGCGGCATCTATACGGGCGAGGACATCTACCGCATCATGGCGCTGGGCGCCGACGGCGTGCAGATGGGGACGCGCTTCGTCACCACCGACGAGTGCGACGCCGATCCGGCTTTCAAGCAGAGCTACATCGAGGCGCACGAGGAGGACATCGAGATCATCCAAAGCCCCGTCGGCATGCCGGGTCGGGCCATTCGCAACTCGTTCCTCGACCGCGTGAAGGAGGGCCTGAAGGTCCCCAAGGCGTGCCCGTTCGACTGCATCAAGACGTGCGACGTGACGCACAGCCCCTACTGCATCATGCTGGCCCTCTATAACGCTTTCAAGGGCAAGCTCCGCAACGGCTACGCCTTCTGCGGCTCGAACGCCTGGCGTGCCGAGAAGATTCAGTCGGTCCGGGAGCTGATGACATCGCTCCGCACCGAGTACGACAGCTTCGCCGCGAAATGCGAAGGCTTCTCGCTCCGGGAAAAACTCTTCGGCGCGAAGTGATCCGCCGCCTCCCAATAAAGACAAACCCCTCCCGGCCATTTGGCCGGGAGGGGTTTGTCTTTGCCGGATGTCGTGCGTCATTTCGCCGCGGCGTAGACGAGTTTGAGTTTGGCGAGCTGCGCGTTTTTCTTGTTGGTGATCTCGATGCGGTAACGCAGGTTCTCTCGGGCGTCGATCAGTGTGTAGGACCATGTGCCGTCGTCGCCGTAATCGAGCGTATACTGCGGTTCCGAATTGTCGGCGCCGAACAGGTCGAGGCTGACGTCGTTCTGCTGGCTCGTGGGCAGGTAGTGAACCTCCGAAAGAACTTTGCCGGCGATGGCCGGGAATTCGACGTATGCGCCTAATTTGCTGAAAAACAGTCCTTGGGCCGGATCCGGAATGGAGGGGCTGAACTGTTTGTTGTCGAGCCAGTAGAATTTGCCGCCCTCGTCCGGATCGACGAAAATGGCAAATGTGTAGCCGCCGATCGTGTACTCATGGCGCCCGGTCGTGAAGTTATCCGTCGAATAGGGCGGCAGCTCGGGGGTGGCGACCGAAGCTCCCAGCGTAAAATCGGCCACCAGGGTTACCTCGGACGGCAGCACCGGGGTGATTTCGTCCTGGCTGACGCTGACGGTTTTCACTCCGTCGACGTTCGTGGCCGCGATCTCGATGCTGCCCAGCTGCTTCACATAGCCGTCCCAGTTGCCCGCGGCGGCGGTTACGCGGACGGTAGCGTCACCCGTGCCCTCGGTCTTGTCGAGCGTGAAGCCTTCGCCCGAGGGGACGGCCTTCCACGCGGCGGTCGTAGTGATGGTGAAGGTTTCGGACTCCCCGGCCTCGCCGCCCAGTACGAGGGCGTCTGTGCTGACGGTCAGCGTCGCGGTGTTCTTGTCGTTGTCGTCGTTGCAGGCGGTTGGGCCGGTGACGGCGAAAACTGACAGCAGCAGCCCCGAAAGGACCCGCATGAATCTGGATGTTTGCATAAATTATTTTTTTTGTGAGTGAGTAGCTTACAACTCCTCGAGCCGCGCCACGGGCGAGACGTCGAGCGACGAGAAGTCGCCCCGCAGGTAGCGGTAGTAGCCCGCCATGGCGATCATCGCCGCGTTGTCGGTCGTGAACTTGAACTCCGGAAGGAACGTTCGCCAGCCGCGCCGGCGGCCCGCTTCGGCGATGCCGTCGCGCAGGCCCGAGTTGGCCGAGACGCCGCCCGCGATGGCGATGTCGCGGATGCCTGTCTCCTTCGAGGCGCGGATGAGTTTGTCGAGCAGAATCTCGACGATGGTCCCTTGCAGCGAGGCGCAGAGGTCGGCCTTGTGCGTCTCGATGAAGTCGGGGTCTGCGGCCACGGCGTCGCGCAGCGTGTAGAGGAACGAGGTTTTCAGGCCCGAGAACGAATAGTCGTATCCCTCGACGCGGGGATGCGCGAAGCGGAATGCCTTCGGATCGCCCTCCTTGGCCAGACGGTCGATCACCGGACCGCCCGGGTAGGGCAGCCCCATCACCTTGGCGCACTTGTCGAAGGCCTCGCCTGCGGCGTCGTCGATCGTCGTGCCGATGATCTCCATTTCGAGCGGGGAGTCCACGCGCACGATCTGCGTGTGGCCGCCGCTCACCAGAAGACACAGGAACGGAAAGTCCGGATGGGGCAGCGTGCGGTCCCGAAGGTCGATGAAGTGTGAGAGAATGTGCCCCTGAAGGTGGTTGACCTCGACCATCGGGATGTTGCGGGCGATCGAAAGCCCCTTGGTGAACGACACGCCCACGAGCAGCGATCCGACCAGCCCCGGGCCGCGGGTGAAGGCGATGGCGTCGATCCGGTCGGCGGCGACGCCCGCCTCCTTGAGCGCCGTGTCCACGACGGGGATGATGTTCTGCTGGTGGGCCCGCGAGGCCAGTTCGGGGATCACGCCGCCGTATTTGACGTGAACCGCCTGCGAGGCGATGACGTTCGACAGCAGGACGTTGTTGCGGAGCACGGCGGCAGAGGTGTCGTCACACGAGGATTCGATGCCGAGAATTGTAATATCCATCCGGAATTATAATTGTTTTTTAACTATTTTCGCTAAATTTGCAGGTTATATAGGAGTCCTGATGCGCAAAGGTATAAAAATATTGGGAAAGGTGTTCTCGGCGGCGGTTTTGTTGCTGATAATTGTTCCCGTGGCGCTCTCGCTGCTGCTCGACATTCCCGCCGTGCAGAACTACGCGGTGCACAGGGCCGCGCGCTTCGTCTCGCGCAAGCTGGAGACCACCGTGTCGATCGACCGCGTGGACATCGGCATCTTCTCGAAGGTCAGGGTCAAGGGCTTCTATGTCGAGGACTACCAGCGCGACACGCTGCTTTACGTCGGGAAGCTCGACGCCTTCATCACGAGTTTCGGCATCTTCGGCGGCGGGCTGGAGCTGAGCCGCGGCGAGATCGCCGACGCGAGGCTTTACCTGCGGCAGACGCCCGGCGGGGAGATGAACATCAAACAGATCGTCGACCGCATTTCCGACCCCGACAAACCCAAGAAGGGCAATTTCCGCCTCTCGCTGAAGAAGGCCTCGATCGAGAACATGGACCTCTGCCTCGAACGGCTCGACCATCGCGATCCGGAGCACGGCATCGACTTCTCGCACATGCACCTCTACGGCATCACGGCCCGCGTGGACGATTTCACGATCGACGGGCAGGCCATTTACACCTCCATTGTGGCCTTTTCGGCCCGCGAACGCAGCGGCTTCGTGCTGAACCACCTGGCCGGGCGGTTCTACATGACGCAGGGCTGTCTGGGCTTCGAGAACGCCTCGATCATCACGCCGCGTTCGAACGTCAACTTTCCGTTCGTCTCGCTGGCGGGCGACTCGTGGGCGCAGTACAAGGATTTCATCGGCGAGGTGCGCATCGACGCCTCGATGCGCAATACGACCGTTTCGACCGACGACATCGCCTTTTTCGCCCCGAAGCTGCGCGACTGGCATGTGGATTTCACCGACGTAAACGTCGAGGTCGCCGGCGTGGTGTCCGATTTCACGGGCCGGATCAGGAGCATGCAGATCGGCGAGGGGATGACGCTCGTGGCCGACGCCTCGGTGAAGGGGCTTCCCGACATCCGGAAGACCCGTTTCGACCTGTCGGTTCCCCGCCTGCGCTCCACGGCCCGGGCCGTGGACGAGCTGGCCCTCGGCATCGCGGGCCGCAAACTCTCGGACAAGCTGGTCGGCGTGCTGGGCAATTCCGGGCAGATCGACCTCAATGCCCGTTTCCGGGGACTGCTCTCGTCGTTCGACATGCAGCTGGGCGCCGCGACGGGCGTGGGCAACGTCTCCTGCAACCTGAAAATGGCCCCGGTCAAAGGGGGGTTGAGCAGCGTGCGGGGCGATGTCGAGACGCGCAACCTGCGTCTGGGCGAGCTGCTCGACCGCCGCGATCTGCTGGGCAACGCCACCCTCACGGCCTATGTCGACGGCGTGATCGGCAGGGGCGTGGCCGACGCCAACGTCGTGGGCAACGTCACGCAGCTGGGATTCAACGGCTATGTCTACGACTCGCTGCGGCTCGACGGCCGCCTGCGCAACCGCGAGTTCGACGGACGCATCACGGCCCGCGATCCCAACCTCGACTTCGACTTCTTCGGCACGGTCGACCTGAACGACTCCGTGCCGCGCTACGACTTCACGATGGACCTGCGGCACGCCGATCTGGCCCGGCTGCACGTCAACCGCCGCGACTCGGTGTCGCAGCTCTCGGGCCGCATCGTCGCTGCCGCCGGAGGGCGTTCGCTCGACGATCTGAACGGCCGCATTCAGGTGACCGACGCCCGCTACCGCTACAACGACAAGGAGATCGCGGCCGCCAGCATGACCGTCACGGGCGAGAACTCCGAGCGGAGCAAGTTCGTGGAACTGCGCTCGGACTTCGCCGACGTCACGTTCCGGTCGAAAACCAGCTACCGCACCGTCTTCGAATACCTGCGCCGGAGCGCGTGGAAATACCTGCCGATGCTGGGCGGCGAAAAGTGGGAGGAGACGCCTTCGGAACGCAAGGCCGCCGTGGCCAACGACTTCTCGCTGCTGTCGGTCAACATCCGCAATTTCAACCCCGTGGCCGACGCCGTGTCGACGGGACTTCAGATCGCCGACGGCTCGTCGCTGCAACTGTTGTTCAATCCGGCCAGCGACCAGTTGTCGCTCAAGGCAGCGTCGGAGTACATCGAGCGCCGGCGCATGCTCGCCACGCGCCTTTCGGTCAACGCCTCGAACCGCGGCGACTCGCTGGCGGTCTACGCCTCGGCCGAGGATCTCTATGCAGGGGTGCTGCACCTTCCGCGCCTCTCGCTGACGGGCGGCGCGCGGCAGAACCGCGTGCAGCTCTCGGCAGGCTTCGACGACACCCTGCGCCGCGTCTCGGGACTCGTCGGGTTCCGCGCCGCGGTGGCCGACGAGCACGGACCCAACGGCCGCGTCGTCGATTTGCGGATTCTTCCCTCGCACATCACCCGCGGCGACAAGACGTGGCAGATTTTCGCCCGCAAAATCCTGCTCGACACCGCGCAGGTCGTGATCGACAAGTTCTACGTGATGAACCGCGAGCAGGAGCTGCTGCTCGACGGCGTCGCCTCGCGCAGCCGCGAGGATTCGGTGACGCTCTCGCTGCACAATTTCGACCTGGCGCCCTTCGCGCAGGTCGCCGAGCGCATGGGCTATTACATCGAGGGGCGCACGAACGGTTCGGCGGCGATGAAGTCGGTGCTGCGCGGCGGCGAGATCACGGCCGACATCCTGCTCGACAGCGTGGAGGTCAACGACATTCCCGCGCCGCCGATGCGCCTCGCCTCGCGCTGGGACTTCGCCCGCAGCCGCGCCGGAGTGACGGTCTCCGACCGTATCAGGCGCGACACGCTGATCCGCGGTTTCTACGCCCCCGACCGCAACCGCTATTTCGCCCGGCTGGACGTCGACAGTCTCGACATGGCGCTGCTGGACCCGATCCTCGCGGGTGTCGTCTCCTCGACCGAGGGCATGGCCTCGGCCGGCCTCACGTTGCAGGGCCAGGGCCGCAAGGCCGATCTCGAAGGCGAAATCCGGGTCGCGGGGCTGAAAACCACGGTCGATTTCACGCAGGTGACCTACTCGATGCCCGAGGCCGTGCTGAACGTGAAGAACAACCGGTTCAGGGCTTCGAACGTCCCGATTTTCGACCCCCGGGGCAACCGGGGGCGGTTCGATTTCGACATGAGCCTCCAGCACCTTTCGAATATCTCCTACGACGTGCGCGTGGCCCCGCAGCAGATGCTGGTGCTCGACACCGACTCCGACGACAACGACATGTTCTACGGCAGGGTCTTCGCCACGGGCGCGGCCCGCATCTCGGGCGACAAGGGGGCGGTGAACATGGATATAACGGCCTCGACCGACGGCAACTCCTCGTTCGTGATGCCGCTGTCGAGCAAGTCGAACATTTCGAACGCCGATTTCGTGGTCTTCGAGCAGCCCGAGCAGGTCGATACGCTCGACGACGTGGCGCGCAAGAAACTCTCCTTCGAGCGCAAGCACCGCCAGAAATCCGACGCCGGGAGCCAGATGAAGATCACCCTCGCGCTCGACGTGCGGCCCGACGCCGAAGTCGAACTCGAAGTGGCGGGCAACACGGTCAAGGGGCGCGGCGCGGGCGCGCTGAACCTCCAGATCAACCCCAAGGCCAATATTTTCGAGATCTACGGCGACTATACGATCGCGGAGGGCAGTTTCATGCTGTCGCTCCAGCAGATCATCAACAAACGCTTCACCATCGAGAGCGGTTCGTCGATCCAGTGGACCGGGTCGCCGATGAACGCGATGCTCGACATCGACGCCGTGTACAAGGTCAAGGCGTCGCTGCAACCCCTCCTGCAGGGCACGGCCGACCTCGGGGGCGACCGTTCGGTTCCCGTGGAGTGCGTCATTCACCTCGGCGAGCGGCTTTCGAACCCCACGATCACCTTCGACGTGCGGGTTCCCGGCTCCGATCCCGAGACGCAGAGCCTGATCGCCAATGCTCTCTCGACCCCCGAGACGGTCGACACGCAGTTCCTCTACCTGCTGCTGTTCAACAGCTTCATGTCCGAGAACTCGTCGCAGGCCTCGTCGAACATCGGCAGCTCGGTGTCGGCGGCCACGGGACTGGAGTTCGTGTCGAACATGGTCAGCAACTGGCTTTCGTCGTCCGACTACAACGTGGTGATCCGCTACCGGCCCAAGTCGGAACTGACGAGCGACGAGGTCGATTTCGGGCTGTCGAAGAGCCTGATCAACAACCGGCTGTTCGTCGAGGTCGAGGGCAACTACCTGATCGACAACAAGCAGGCCGTGAACAGTTCGATGTCCAACTTCATGGGCGAGGCCTACATCACCTACCTGATCGACCGGGCCGGGACGCTCAAGCTGAAAGCCTTCACGCAGACCATCGACCGCTTCGACGAGAACCAGGGTTTGCAGGAGACCGGCATCGGCGTCTACTTCAAGGAGGATTTCGACAACCTGCGCGACCTGCGGCAGCGGATCAAGGAGCGTTTTACGAACAAGAAGCGCAAGGCGCGGCGCATCGCCCGCCGTACGGCCCGCGCGGCCGAAAAGGCGGCCGAAGATGCGGACCGGAGCCGTCTGCGCGAACCGGCGGATACGCTTTCGCCGTTCGGATACGTTAAAGAGGAAGAGGATGAATAGAAGGTGAACTTTGCGGTTAAGCGAGAGCAGAGACTGCTTGAAAAGTGAAAGGTGTCCCTGCGGTGATTGAATCCGACTTGATGCCGGAGCCGTGAAACAACGACCCGACTAAAAGCGCGGGCGGAGGGGCCGGGGCGCGTGCGCCCCCGCGGGCGCAGACTGCAAAACCGGCGCTCGGAAACGAAATTGGAAGGATAAAATTTGTAAACTTAAATATTTCTAAACCATTATGACAACATTTTTGCAGGCTGCCGAGGCGGTGGCCGTAAGTGAGGAGACCCGTATGGGCTTGTGGACCCTGTTTACCAAAGGCGGCTGGCTGATGTGGCCGCTGCTGGCGCTGGGGGGCGTGACGATCTTTATCTTCGTGGAGCGTTTCATGGCCATCCGCAAGGCTTCGGTGCTGGACATGAACTTTATGAACCGCATCCGCGACTACATCTCCGACGGCAAGATCTCGACGGCCGTGAACCTCTGCAAGAAGACCGACACGCCCATCGCACGCATGATCGAGAAGGGCATCGAGCGCATCGGACGCCCGATGAGCGACGTGCAGACCGCCATCGAGAACGTCGCCAACCTCGAAGTCTCGAAACTCGAAAACGGCCTTCCGTTCCTGGCCACGATCGCCGGCGGCGCGCCGATGATCGGTTTCCTCGGCACGGTGTTAGGTATGGTGCAGACCTTCATGGACATGTCCGCCGCGGGCGGCACGGTCGACCTGGGGCTGCTGTCGAGCGGCATGTACGTGGCGATGGTGACCACCGTGATGGGTCTGATCGTCGGCATTCCGGCCTACTTCGGCTACAACTACCTCGTGGCGCGCATCGAGAAGCTGGTGTTCCAGATGGAGGCCAACTCGATCGCGTTTATGGACATTCTGAATCAACCCGTTCAAAAATAGCGCGTTATGGCAATCAAACACGGATCGAAAGTCGATAAATCGTTCTCGGCCTCGTCGATGACCGACCTGATGTTCCTGCTGCTGCTGTTTCTCTTGATCGCCACGACGCTGATCAACCCCAACGCCCTGAAACTGATGCTTCCGAAGAGTTCGAACCAGTTGAAGGACAAGGCGATGACCACGGTGTCGGTTCAGGATGCGGGCCACGGCAAGTATCGTTACTATGTCGAATTGCAGGACGTGGGTTCGATCGGCGGCGTGGAGCGGGCGCTCAAGGCGCGGCTCGACGGGCAGAAGGACGCTACCGTCTCGCTCCACTGCGACAAGACCGTTGCGGTGGACGAGGTGGTGAAGGTTATGAACATCGCCAAGGACAATAATTATAAACTTATTTTGGCGACTTCGCCGAAATAAGGTCAATGAAAAATGAAAAATTAAGAATTAAAAATGAAATCCGTGCCACCCTGGCGCAGGGGCAATTTTTAATTTTTCATTCTTAATTTTTAATTGGGAAACCAATGTATTACTACGATCCCGATAATAAATCCCCGCGACGGTGGGCGATGATCGCGACGGCAGTCTACGGCGTGCTGCTGGCCGGCTCGTTCGCGCTGGTGTCGTTCGATTTCTCGCCGGTGACGGACAAGCCGGGCGACACGATTCTCGTCGACTTCACCGAGCCGCCCGTTCCCGAGCCGCCCAGACCGCCCGTGAAGGTGGCCAACGAGCCGCGCGTGCACGATGTCGCGGCACCCGTGGAGCAGACGGCGCAGGTTGCGGGCAAGGACCCTGTGACGCAGACGCCCAACCCCAAGGCGCTGTTCAAGATGAACAAGGGCGGGGCCGACGAACCCGACAATGCGGGCAATCCCCGCGCTCCCGAGGGCGAGGACAAGGCCAGCGGCACGGGTCCGGGACTGAACCCCGACGGACTGGACCAGCTGGACCAAGGGCTGAAAAGGCGCGGACTGGTAGGGGTGCTGCCTCTGCCGGAACAGCCTGAAAATAAGAGCGGTGTGGTGCTTATTCGTGTGACGGTTGATGCTTCGGGGCGGGTTACAAGTGCAGCTTATGAGCCGAAAGGATCTACAACATCCGATGTAGAGTTAGTGGCCGAAGCGCGAAAAGCTGCGCTTAGAACGCGATTTACCGAAAGTCGAACTGTGATTGAAGGCGGCGTGATAACATATATTTTTAAGTTAACTGCGGAATAGAATTTGAACGATGAAAATACTACTGCTGACAATCCTCGCCTGCCTGGCGTTCGCTGCGGGCTATGCCGAAAAACTCGTAAAGGGGGCGCACCTCCGGCTGGAGAACGCGACCTACAATTTCGGCGACGTGCCCCGCAAGGGCGGCGACCTGGTCCGCGAATTCCGGTTCGTCAACGACGGTACGGCCCCGCTGGTGCTGGTGCGGGTCATCACTTCGTGTTCGTGCCTCAAGGCGTCGTTCTCGAAGCGTCCCGTGGAGCCGGCCGATTCGGGGGTGATCCGCATCATCTACGAACCCCACAAGAGCGAGCCGGGAGCCTTCAACAAGGTGATCCAGGTCTACTCCAATTCGGTCGACGGCCGCGACGTGATCACCGTGCAGGGCAACTCGATCGAGGGGCAGCCCCGCGGAAAGGTCAAGACCGAAAAGGTGAAAGTGAAGTATAAGTAAGAATATGAACGAGTTATCGGCATCCCGCAGTGCTGTCGACTGCCGCTTTCGCCGCCTTTGGCGTCGTTGGCAAGTCTGACCCACCCCCAAACCCCCGCCTCGGCGGGGGCTTATGGCAGGGCGCTGCCCGGGACCGAATGACATAATGAACCGAAATATGGCAATTCTTTTTTCAAACGCGACGGTGCTGCCGATGACGGCCGCCGGGAACGCCCCCCGCACCTTTGCGGGCTGGGTGGGCGTCGACGGCAACCGAATCGCGCTGGTCACGGAGTCGGAAACGGCCGCCGCGGAGTTCCGCACGGCGCACCCCGGGCTTCGGGAGTTCGACTGCCGGGGCAAACTCGTGATGCCGGGGCTGGTGAACACCCACTGCCATGCGGCCATGACCCTGCAACGCAGCCTTGCCGACGACATCGCCCTGATGGAGTGGCTCCACGACTATATCTGGCCCTTCGAGGCGCGTCAGACGGCCGACGATGTGGCGCTGGGCATGACGCTCGGCGTGGTCGAGATGCTGCTGGGCGGCGTGACGTCGTTCGTCGACATGTACTATTTCGAAAACCGCTGCGTGGAGACGGTCGAACGGCTGGGCATCCGCGCCATGCTGGGCTGCAACTACTTCGATTCGAATGTCGACGAGGTGATGCCCCAGGTGGAGGAGGCCGTGCGGCTGGCCGCCGGATGCGACCGGGTGCAGATCGCCCTGGCGCCCCATTCGCCCTATACCGTGTCGCCCGAGAACCTCCTGCGCGGCAAGCGGCTGGCGGACAAATACGGCCTGCATCTGATGACCCATATCTCGGAGACGCAGGACGAGGTGCGCATCGTGCGCGAAAAGTACGGGAAAACCTCGGTCGAACACCTCGACGGGTTGGGACTGCTGGGGCCGAAGACCATCGGCGCGCACTGCATCCACGTGACCGACAGCGACATCGAGACACTCGCCGCGCGGGGCGTCGCCGTGTCGCACAACCCGCAGAGCAACATGAAAATATCGAGCGGCGTGGCGCCCGTCGAGCGGATGCGCGCCGCGGGTGCGCTGGTGACGGTCGGCACGGACGGAACCTGTTCGAACAACGATCTCGACATGTTCGAGGAGGTGCGCACGGCGGCCTTCCTGCAAAAATCCGCGACGGGCGATCCCGTGGCCCTTCCGGCCTGGGAGGCGCTGCGGCTGGCGACGGCGAACGGCGCGCGGGCGATGGGCTATGCCGAAGGCGAACTGGGCGTCGTCCGCGAGGGCGCGCTGGCCGACCTGATCGTCGTGGACCTTCAGAAACCCCATTTGCAGCCCGTCAACGACGTGGTGTCGAATCTGGTCTACTGCGGCAAGGCCTCGGATGTCGATACGGTGGTCGTCGACGGACGGATCGTCGTCGAGAACCGCTGCGTGGCGGGCGTCGACCTGCCGGCGCTCTATGCCGGGGTTGCGGCGGCCGTCGCGCGAATCAAAGCCGGCCGATGACCGGATGCGGAGGGGCGCGGTGCGGCGTCCCGTCCCGCAGATCCGGCTCGCAGCCGGGTGGCATCGGAATTGCGTTGAACCACCTGATTATAAAAACTATCGAATTATGGATCACAAGGTAACTTTCGGCGGCAAGCCCGTGACGCTTGTCGGCAATCGCTGCAAAGTGGGGGAGACGGCCCCCGTATTTACGGTCACCGATGCGGGGCTGCAACCCGTGTCGTCGGACGTTTTCCACGGCAAGGTGCGCATTTACAGCGTCTTTCCGTCGGTCGACACCCCGGTCTGCTCGTTGCAGAACATCCGCTTCAACCGCGAGGCGTCGAAACTGAGCGACGACGTGGTCGTCGTGTCGCTGTCGGTCGACCTGCCCTTTGCGCAGAAACGCTTCTGCGCCGCCGAGGGCATCGACCGCGTGCATGTCTTCTCGGATTACAGGGAGCTGGATTTCGGCATGAAGTACGGCTTCGTGATCGACTCCCTGCGCCTGCTGGCGCGCGGCGTGGTGGTCGTGGACCGCGACGACGTGGTGCGTTACGTGGAGTACGTGCCCGAGGTCACCCACGAGCCTGACTACGAAAAGGCGCTGGCCGTGGCGCGCGAACTGGCGAAGTAAGCCGCCGGGACGGCCGAAAAAACGGACCCCGTGCGGAACCTTTGGTTGTTTGATAATATTGCAACCGAGGTGTTGGCAGGGGCCATCCCGCGAAAAAGCAAAGTTCGGAAATAGCTGCGTTGTCAAATCGTTACCGCGGCTGTTTCCGAACGGCTTTTGATGGCGTGCTGTTTTTTCAAGGTCTTGCTCTGGCCGAAAGGGCAGTCCGGGCGGAACGGCAAAGCCCCCATAATGGGGCTGTCGCGATCGACGGCATGATTTCGCAATTCGGGCCAACGATACGGGGAATGCTTCCGGGTAGTATCCGCACGCCGCATGATAAAACTGCCATTGTCCGGAATAAATGCCCTGCGATTTCGTTTTCCGGAAATTTTTTCCTTTCTTTGTTAGCCAAACGATCCGTACCTTCGGGAAATCCCCCGGAGGCGGTTGTCGTTTGTTCCGGCGGAACGTTCCGCCGTCCGGCGTACGAAGCCACAGAGGAATTGCTACGGCTATGCAACAGTTCGATGCCCTTTTCACGAAGTATAAACGGCGGTTCACGCTCTTTGCCGACAGCTACATTCACGATATGCAGTTGGCCGAGGACATTGTGACCGATGCTTTCATGGCCTATTGGGAGGCGTTCCGGCAGTCGCCTCCTGCCGGAATAAACGCTCCCGCCTATATTCTCACCATCGTTAAGAACAAGTGCATCAACGAACTCGAACACCGCAAGGTGCACGAGAAGTTCGTAGCGTCGTCGCTGACCGACGCCCAATGGGAGTTGAGGATGCAGCTGGCATCGCTGCGCGCCTGCGAACCCGACGCGATTTTCACGGCTGAAATGGAAGAACTGGTACGGCGTTCGCTGCATAAACTTCCGCCCAAAGCACAGAAAGTCTTTACGATGAGCCGGCTCGAAGGCCGTTCTCACCGTGAAATCGCAGTCGAACTCGGATTGAGCGTTAAAAGCGTCGAGTATTATATGAACATCGCTTTGCGCACGTTGCGCGCCGACATGGCGGGTTATGTCGCAGCGCTGATCTTCTACCTCGGCCGGTAAGCTCCCTTGCGGTCCGAAGTCCCCGGCCGCAAAATTTTTCCAAAAAAAACGCATTTTCGTTTAGGGTTCGGCCCGGGTTTCTTGTTATTCTTGTGTAACGGCTACTTGAAGACCGTTGCGCAAAGGACCTGAAACCATGGACAAAAACCTGTTATACAAGTATTTCAAAGGCGAAGCGTCGCCCTCGGAGCGCAAAGCCGTTCGCACGTGGGTCGAAGCGTCCGCCGACCACTACGACGAATACATCCGCGAGCGTAAACTCTTCGACGCCTCGCTGCTGCTCTCGCCGCGTGAGGTGCGCAGCCCGCTCAAAGCGCGTCTGCTGCGTCTTGGGCGAATGGCCGCTGCCGCCGCTGCGGTTTTTGCACTGGGCGTTTTGTTCCAGCACCTCAATACCCGTCCCGAAGAGGGGCTTATGCAGCGCATCATCGTGCCGATGGGCCAGCGTGTGAATCTGCAATTGGCCGACGGAACCGATGTCTGGCTCAATTCAGGCAGCGAATTCACCTATTCCACGACATTTTCGAAGAGCGACCGCCGGGTAACGCTCGACGGCGAGGGCTATTTCAAAGTGGCGAAGGACGCCAGACATCCTTTCCGCATTGAAACGGCCTGCGCCGCAGTCGAGGTGCTCGGTACGGAGTTCGATCTGGCGGCTTCCCGCTCGACGGGCGATTTCCGCACATCGCTGGTCGAGGGTTCGGTGCGCATCGAGGCGGGCGACGTCTGGACGGTGCTCAAACCCAACGAGTCGGCGACGCTGCATGACGGGACGTTCGTGATTTCGGAGATTACCGACGGCGATGAATTCCTCTGGCGCGACGGCATCCTGAGCTTCGGCGAAACCCCCTTTGTGGAGCTTATGAAACGCTTCGAGCAATTCTACGGCGTGAAAATCCGGGTAGACAACCGGCGCATGGCGGGGTACTCGGCCATGGGTAAGTTCCGTCAGGCCGACGGCGTGGAGCACGCCCTGCGCGTGCTGGCTTCAGACGCCGGGTTCGACTATGTTTTCGATGACAAAAATCAGCTGATAATTATCAAATAACCGAAATCTAACCCTAAAAACAGAACTTCAAACCGGAAAAATCAGTAAACGACGAACAAACCTCCCGGGACCGGATCGTTTGGCGGATTCGGCAGCCCGGAAAACTGCTTAATCATCTTATAAACTCCAAATTTATGAATCCATATTTACATTCGGAAGCCACAACTCCCGCTCCCCGGCGCGTGCGACCGGCAAGGGTGGCGGCAGGAATCGCGGCGTTCGTGATGCTCCTTTTCGCCGGTCCGCTCCACGCGCAGGATGCCGTGGTAACGATCTCGAAAAGCGGCACGGTGAAACAGATCCTCCATGAAATCGAGTCGCAGACCGACTATCTTTTCGTGGTTAACGCGCAGGTGGACGTAAAGCGTCCGGTGCATATCGACGCTCAAAAGAAAACGGTCCGTGAGATACTCGACCGCCTCTTTGCGGGGCAAGGCGTGGGTTACGAGCTTAAAGGCAGGAACATCATGCTCTCTCCGGTCAGGGAGAAACCGGCTGCCGGACCGGACCGGAAAATGATTTCGGGCCGCGTGACGGACGCTTCGGGCGCCGGTGTGGCCGGTGCAACGGTGATCGTCAAGGGAACCCCGAACGGTACGACGACCGTCGGCGACGGTTCGTTCTCGCTCGATCTGAAAAATGCCGGCGCGGACGCTGTGCTGCAAATCTCGTTTATCGGTATGAAACCCGTCGAAGTCGCCGTAGCGGGCGCTTCGCAGTTGAATGTCCGGCTGGAGGAAGACACCCAACTGGTCGATGCGGTTGTCGTGACCGCCCTCGGAGTGAAACGCGAGGAGAAAGCGCTGGGATATGCCGTGCAGAAAGTTTCCGGCGACGAGCTGGGAACGGTGAAGACCACCTTTGTCGGCACGGCTCTCACGGGCAAGGTCGCCGGCCTTCAGGTGCGTAACAGCACGGAGTTCGGATCGGCTCCGACGCTGCGTATCCGCGGAGAATCGCCGCTGTTGGTGGTCGACGGCGTGCCTTACGAGTATGTGGCCCTTTCGGAGCTGGTGGCCGACGACATCGAGTCGATCGACGTGCTGAAAGGCGCTTCGGCCTCGGCGCTCTACGGCGCCAAGGGCGGTTCCGGCGCTGTCATGGTGACGACCAAGAAAGCAAAGAAGGAGGGACTCGATGTCAGCGTCAACAGCAGTCTGATGGCCGATGTGGGATTTCTGGCATTTCCCGACGTGCAGACCCAGTACAGCTCCGGCGCGGGTGGCAAATATCTCCTGAACGATGCCGTGTGGGGCGACAAACTCGACATCGGCCGCACGGCGACGCTCTACAACCCCTATACCTATGAAAACGAGCCGGATCAGCCGCTCGTATCGCGGGGCCGGAACAATTTCGAGAACTTCCTGCAGACGAGTTTCGTGGCCAACAATACGGTAAGCATCGCCTACAAGGGCAAGCTGGGCAGTTTCCGCACCTCCGTCAACCACATCTACAACCGCGGCCAGTATCCCAACACGAAGCTCAACAAGACCAATTACAGTCTCAACGGCGATCTGAAATACAAACGGTTTTCGCTATCGGCGGGCCTGACCTACAACTATGCCACCTATCCGAACAATTACGGTACGGGCTACGGCAAGGGCAGTTACATTTACAACCTTGTGATCTTCCAAGGCACGGAGTACGACATCCGCGACTTCCGCAACTACTGGGTCAAGCCCGACGAGCAGCAGAACTGGGTGGTCAACGGCTCGTGGTACGACAATCCCTATTTCCTGGCCAACGAGAACACGCACGGCGACAAACAACATCTGGTGAACGGCTACCTGACGCTGGGGTACGATCTCACGTCGTGGCTCAAGCTGTCGGCCCGTACGGGCGTAGACGCCAAGAACGGCCGTCAGGAGTGGCGCGAGGCGTGGAGTTCGGCGGCCGCTCCCCGTTCGGGCGAGAGCCACAAGAAAGGCTATTATGAGATTCAGAAGCGCACGGGATTCAGCATCAATCAGGACGTGATGTTCACTGCGGACAAGACCTGGGGCGGCTTCGGACTGAACGTCATGGCCGGTATGAATGCCTTCTACCGCAGTTGGGACACGTTGAGCGGCTATACGCAGGGCGGACTTTCGATTCCCGGCTATTATTCGCTCAAAGCGTCGGTCAATCCGGCCCTGGCCGCGAGCACGATGTCGCGCCGCCGCTCGATGTCGCTCTACGGCAAGGCGACTCTTTCGTGGAAGAGCATGGCCTATGTCGACGTGACGGCCCGCAACGACTGGTCGTCGACGCTTCCGGCCGAGTCGCGGTCCTATTTCTATCCGTCGGTGGCCGGCAGCTTCATCCTTACGGAGGTGCTTCCGAAGATGCGCGGCGTCGATCTGCTGAAGGTGCGCGGATCGTGGACCCGCACCAAGATGGACCTCGGCGTGTATGACATAGACCGCAGCTACACGATCTCGGCCGACCGCTGGGGCGGCATGTCCGGGGCGGACTATCCCGACAAGATCCGCGGCTCGGTCAATCCCGAGACCAAGGACGCCTACGAAGTGGGCGTTGCGGGTATTTTCTTCGGCAACCGCCTGCGTGCCGACGTAACCTATTACCAGACTTTGAGCTACGATTTCGTGAAGGACGGCACGGTCAGCAACGCTTCGGGCTTCACGCACAAGAAGATCAATACGAAGGAGGAGCTGCTGCGCCGCGGCGCGGAAGTGATGCTTTCCGCGACGCCCGTCAAAACGAAGGACTGGCGGTGGGACACGGGCGTCAACTGGTCGCTCGACCGCTACTATTACCACAAGCTCGATCCCGAATACTCGAACGCTTCGCCGTGGGTGTACGAAGGAGCGCGCTGGGACTGGATCGCCATTCAGGATTGGGAGCGCGATCCCGACGGCAATATCGTCCACGGCAGCAACGGACTTCCGGTGCTGAGCCAGTACAAGTCCAAGCGCGGGGTCTATACCCCCGACTGGATATGGGGCTGGACCAACACCGTCAAGTGGAAGAACTTTACGCTTTCGTTCTCGTTCGACGGACGTGTGGGCGGCATCGGTTTCTCGACGACCGACCAGGCGCTGTGGAACGGAGGTTCGCATCCCAAATCGGCCAACCAGTTCCGTTACGACGAGGTTGTGAACGGTCGCAAGACCTTCGTGGGCCGCGGTGTGAAGGTCGTCTCGGGCAGCGTGGACTACGACGCTTACGGACGCATCCTGCGCGACGACCGGGTCTTTGCGCCGAACGACCGGGTGGTCTCTTACGAGGCTTACGTCAAGGAGTACAACCCGACGGCTTACCGTCCCCGCTGGCAGAACTATTTCGATCAGTCGTTCATCAAGTTGAGGGATGTTTCGCTGACATGGAACATTCCGCAGCCGTGGTGCGCGAAACTGGGACTGAAATCCGCGTCGCTTTCGTTCATCGGCCAGAATCTGCTGATGTGGACCAAGGGGTTCAAATACAGCGATCCCGACTCCATCGACCTTTCGACCGGAGAGGAGAACCTCTCGTCTCCGTCGCTCCGCCTGATCGGTTATAATCTCAAACTCAACTTCTAACCGGAAATACCATGAAATTTCTCAAACATACGGTCTGGAGCCTCATCGTGGCGTCGATGATGGGCGCCTGCATGGGTTTCGACGAAATCAACGTCGATCCCGATAAGACCAACCGTCCCACGCCGGGCATGCTTGCGACGCAAGTGCTTTTCAGCATGATGGATTCTCGCAGCAACTCTTCCGAGGGCTTTGCCAACCACTGCATGCTTTCGAAGCACCTGGCCTGCGGCGAGAAGATCCGCGACTATGCCTACAACCGCATCGGCCGGACGGGCTTCGGCGCCTATACGTCGCTCATCGAAGCGGAAAAAATGGTCGAATGCGCTGCCGAGGTCGAGAAGCCGGCTTACCGCGCTCTGGCGCATTTCGTCCGGGCCTACAACCTTTTCTATCTTACGATGCGCGTAGGCGACATTCCCTATTCGGAAGCTCTGGGCGGCGAGAAAGGCAACTTCACGCCCCGTTACGATACGCAGAAGGATGTGATCGCGGGGGTGCTCGACGAGTTGGACGAGGCCTATGAACTGTTTTCGCAGGCGTCGGATTTCGTAGGCGACTTCGTCTTCGGCGGCAAGCCCGACAAATGGATGCGCACGGTCAATGCCTTCGAGCTGAAGGTGCTGATGTATTGTGCGGCGAAGGATGCGGAGATCGACGCTGCCGCCCGGTTCGCCCAGGTCTTCGGGCGCGGCAAACTGCTCGCGTCGAACGCGGACAATTTCCAGTTGGTCTACTCTTCGCGCCCCGATCAGATGTATCCGTTCAACCAGTATCCCAAGTTCAGTATGTACATGCTGGTTTCCTCGACGCTTGTGGAGATGCTCAAAGAGCATGAGGACCGTCGGTTGTTCTACTACGCCGAACCGGCCCAGGCGCTGCTTTCGGCCGGAGAGGATGCATACGAGGCTTATGAAGGCGTGGACCCGGTGGCCGAGAGTTCGGAGATCGTGAACGCCTATATGCGCGGCAGCTGCTCGAAACTCAACAACCGGTATCTGGAAACCGAGGCCGGAGAGCCGTTCATCCGCATCGGCTATGCGGAACAGCAGTTCATTCTTGCCGAGGCTGTCCTGCGCAAATGGATTACGGGCGAAGGCGCCGAGGCCTATTACAGGTCGGGCATCCGCGCCGCGATGGAATTCACGGCAGCCAACACGCCGGTCAAGTACCGGCACGGCGTGAAGATCGACGACGCCTATATCGCCTCCTATCTGGAGGGGCCGCAGGTGAAGTTCGGCGCTTCGGCGGCCGAAAACCTGAACCGGATTTACAAACAGAAGTACATGCTCTATTTCCTCCAGCACGAGTGGGACGCATTCTTCGAATGCCGTCGGACGGGGGTCCCCGAATTGCCGGTCAACCCTTCGACCAACATGAACACCGACCCGTCGAAGATGCCCGTGCGCTGGATGTATCCCCAAACCGAATACGACCGCAACAACGCCAACGTCATGGAGGCGATCGCACGCCAGTATGACGGGCTGGATAATGAGAATTGTATCATGTGGCTTCTTAAATAATTGGTTACGATGAAACGGATTGAATATTTGATTTGGTCGGCCCTGTGCCTTATCCTGGTTTCCTGCGAGGCCCCGGTGGTCGATGATTTCGGCGTGCGTCTGCCCGAGGAGCCGCTGGCCGTGACCGGATGCGTCGTCGATACGGATGGCGCACCGATGGAAGGGGTCGTCGTTTCGGACGGTTATACCGTGACGCAAACCGACGCGGAAGGACGTTATGAGATTACGGCGCCCCGCTGTGCCGCATTTGTCTGGGTTTCGGCTCCCGAAGGCTATATGGCTCCGTTGAAAGAGTCGGGCATTCCCGATTTCTTCCGGGCGCTCGGTTCGTTCGAAACGACGCAGACGTGCGATTTCACGCTCGAGAGACTGGATGATTCGAAACCGTGGGTGATGCTGGCCGTCGGCGACCCGCAGGTCAAGAATAACGAACAGGTCGGCTATTTCCGGGAGGAAGGCATTGCCGATATGCGGAAGCTGATGGCTGCGGATGCTTCGAAACGCTATTTCGCCTTGATATTGGGCGATTTGGTTTACGACCAGATGGGCATGTACGACGCTTATGTGAAGTCGCTTTCGGAACTGGGCATCCCGCTTTTCCACGTCATCGGCAACCACGATCACGACAAGAATGCCGTAGACGCCGTGGATGAACCCGAATTGCAGGACCCTGCGGCCGATGACGATTACGAGAGCTTCATCGGCCCGACCTACTATTCGTTCGACCTGGCGGGCATGCACTTCCTGATGCTCGACAATGTGTATATGTCGAAAAAGGGAGGTACGTTCGAAAAGAAACTCACCGGCAACCAGATCGACTGGATCCGAAAAGACCTCGCATCAGTCCCCAAAAGCAAGAAACTGGTGGTTTGTCTGCATATCGCCACCCGCCAGCGCATGAACAAGGGGTTGGGTGAAATGACGGAACTGTACGATCTGCTGGCGGGTTATCAGGTGGAGATCTTCTCGGCCCATGCCCATGCCAATTTCAGCGACCGAATCCGTCCGGACATTTACGAGCGTACGCTCGGAGGCCTGTGCGGAACGTTCTGGAGCCGGAACCGCGCCAATCACGACGGAACGCCCTGCGGTTACGGCGTGGCGATTGTCGATCCGACGCAGACGAAGCATTTTTCGGATTACTATTACAAAAGTCTGGGGCAGGAACGCGACTATCAGATGAAGGTCTATTCGATGAACGAATCCCGGGTGGCGAGCAACCTGCAAGTCAACATCTGGGACTGGGACCCCGGAACATGGACCGTGAAATGGTATGAGAACGGGGTGGACAAGGGTGCGCTCGCCCCGAGCCCGTCCAACATCGAGGATCCCGACGTCTACAACTATTACCTCGGCGATGCCGCATTCGCCAAGGTTTCCGACCACATGTTCCTCTGCAAGCCGCAGCCGCATGCCAAGGTGCGTATCGAGGCGACCAACAACCTTTTCGGCAAAACCTATACGGCCGAGATCGCCGATGCCGGAACGCCCAACCAGGTAGTCGTTCCGACGGCCATGTTCGAACAGTTCGAAGGCAAATGGCTGTATTCCGAGGATTTCAACACGCTTCCGGCTCCGGCCGCAGCCACCGCGGCATTCCCGTGGACCGACGGCTCGACAATCAAGGGTTGGCGGATGGATTGTGTCCTCAAGAGCGGCAGTTCGATGGTCTATCAGTCGCAGGACGGTACGGCTGCGGCGGGAGCATTCAAGAATTTCGGTCAGATCGGCAACTCCAATCGCGCATTGGGTGCACTGACTTCGGGATCAATCCGCGAGGTGCTGTGGGGCGTCCTTCTCAAAAACAACACCGGGAAGACGATTGAAAAGGTTCGCATCTCCTATTACGGCGAGGTGTGGCGTTCGGGCAGCAACATCGCCTTCGATAAATCGAAGGATTCGACCGACCTGCATCAACTGCGTTTCAGCTATGTGAGGAATCCCGAAATCTTCGCCGACCCCTTCTCGTTCACCGAAGAGGCGATGCCTCCGACGGTCGATCTGTCGCAGGGTCCCAACCGCATCGGCTATCTCTCCTATCCGCGCACGGCGAATGCCGATACGACTCCCGTGCGTTCTGACGGGAAAGGCATCGGGGCGCTCGACGGACATGCCGATGCCAACCGAACGCTGATCGAAGGTGACCTGGAGGTCGATCTCGCTCCCAACGACCTGATCCTGCTACGCTGGTGGTATCGTTATAATGCGGCGGACTGGAATCCCGGACTGGCCATCGACGATCTGAAAGTCGAAGTGCTGGAATAAAACCGCGGATACAGCGTCTCAACGAAAACGGAGCGCCGCTTGCGCCGGTCGGAAGCGGCGCTCCGTTTTCCATAATTCAGTAATTCAGCTTTTTTCGAACGAATGAAAAGAAGATTGTTCGGACGGTCGCTGCTGGCGGTGGCCGTTCTGGGGAGCGCATGCTGTTCCGACAGCTCTGAACCGCTCTACAAAGATGTTTCGCAGCCTGTCGAACGGCGTATCGACGACCTGATGGGCCGCATGACCCTGCGTGAAAAGATCGGGCAGATGTGTCAGTTCGTGGGTTTGGAACACCTGCGCATGGCCGAGCGGAACGCCACGCCCGAGGAGATCCGCGACGGGCACGCCCAAGGGTATTACCCGGGCTACCACTCGACCGACATCCTGCGGATGGTCGAGACGGGCGAGGCCAGCTCGTTTTTCCATGTCGTAACCCCCGAGGAGGCCAATTACCTGCAAGGCTTGGCGCAAAAAAGCCGCTTGCAGATTCCGCTCATCATCGGCATCGACGCCATCCACGGCAACGGCCTTTACAGCGGCGCGACGATTTACCCGACCTCGATCGGACAGGCCGCGACGTTCGACCCGGACCTCGTGGAGCGGCTGTGCCGTGAAACGGCGCTCGAAATGCGGGCCATGGGCGCCCAGTGGACCTTCAACCCCAATGTCGAGGTGGCTCGCGACGCTCGTTGGGGACGCTGCGGGGAGTCGTTCGGCGAAGACCCGCTGCTGGTCGGCAGGATGGGCGCCGCTTCGGTCCGCGGCTATCAGGGGGCGGATTTCACCGGAACGGATCGCGTCATCGCCTGCGCCAAGCATTTTGTAGGCGGCTCGCAACCCGTCAACGGCATCAACGGCGCACCGTTCGACGCCTCGGAACGCACGCTGCGGGAGATTTTCCTGCCGCCGTTCCGGGCGTGCATCGAAGCGGGCGTACACAGTGTGATGGCTGCGCACAACGAGGTCAACGGCCATCCGGCCCACGGCAGCAAATGGCTGCTGACCGACCTGCTGCGCGGAGAGATGGGCTTCAAGGGCTTTGTCGTCAGCGACTGGAAGGACGTCGAACGGCTGGTGGACAAACATGCGCAGGTCGCCACCGAGGAGGAGGCTTTCATCCGCAGCGTCGCCTGCGGGATGGACATGCGCATGCACGGTCCGGTCTTTATCGACGTGATCCAGCGGGCCGCGGAGCAGGGCGTGATCTCCGAAAAAAGGATCGACGAGGCCTGCCGCGGGATTCTGGAAGCCAAGTTCCGGCTCGGACTTTTCGAAAATCCGTTTGTCGATGCCGCGCAGACCGCCGAACTTTGCAACACTTCCGAGCACCGCGCCACGGCGCTCGAAGCGGCCCGCAAGTCGATCGTCCTGCTGAAGAACGACGGACTTCTGCCGCTCGACTTTTCGAAATACCGGCGGATTCTCGTGGCGGGACCCAATGCCGACAGCCATGCCGTCATGGGCGACTGGTCGCTGCCCCAGCCGGCTGAAAACATCGTCACCGTACTCGCTGGTTTGAAGCAGATCGCTCCCGACTGCGCGTTCCGCGAAGTCGGCTTCGGCAATAACCCCAAAACGATGCAGGCGGCGGATGTCGACCGTGCCGTCGCGGCGGCGCGTGCGTCGGACCTCGCCGTATTGGTCGTGGGTGAAAACGGCCTGCGTTACGACCGCGGCGCCAAGACCTGCGGCGAGAACGTCGACCGCTGGGATCTGGGCCTTTACGGGCTTCAGCAGGAGCTGGTCGAGCGCGTGGCGGCTACGGGAACGCCGACCGTCGTGGTGCTCGTAAACGGGCGTCCGCTGGCTCTGCCGTGGATCGAGGAGCACATTCCGGCCGTCGTCGAGGCCTGGGAGCCGGGCTGCATGGGCGGTCTGGCTGTCGCCGAGGTGCTCGCGGGCGAAGTGAACCCTTCGGGGAAGCTCCCGATGTCGTTCCCCAAACATGTGGGGCAGCAGATGGTCAACTACAACCGCAAGCTGTCGAGTCTCTGGGCCGGATATGTCGAGGGCGACAACCAGCCGCTCTGGGAGTTCGGCTACGGGTTGAGCTATACGACGTTCGCTTACGACGCGCTGACGGTCGACAAAACCTCGGTGCGCGCCGGCGATGTGCTGAAAGTGTCGGTCGACGTGGCCAACACGGGCGACCGTGCGGGAGAAGAGGTCGTGCAGCTCTATATCCACGACCTGTACAGCTCCGTGACCCGGCCGATCAAAGAACTGCGGGATTTCCGCCGTATCGCACTGGCTCCGGGTGAACGCAAGCGCGTGGAGTTCTCCCTGCCCGTCGAGCGGCTCGGCGCGTTGGACGAGAACATGCGCTTCGCCGTCGAAGCGGGCGACTACGAAATCATGGCCGGCTCATCGTCGGCCGACCGAAACCTGTTGAAAACCACTGTAACCGTCAAATAAATGAATCTATACCGTAATCTGCTCGCGGGGGTCACGGCTTTGCTCCTGCTCGGGGCATGCACCGATCCGGACGTGCGTGCGGCCCGGGAACTGGCTTCCCGGGTACTGGGGGAGCGGGCCGGGCAGGTCCGCTTCGAGAAAATCGGCACGCCGTCCGGAACGGACTTTTACGAAGTCGAAGGAGCCGAGGGCGCCGTCGTTATCCGCGGCAACGATGCCGGCGCGATGGCCGTCGGTCTGAATCAATACCTGAAAAACGTCTGCCACGCCTCTGTGTCATGGTTTGCCCATGATGGGGTCTCGCTGCCCGAACGCCTTCCGGCCGTTGCCGGGAAACTGGCGGCCGAGGCACGGTGCGACCGGCGTTTTTTTCTGAACTATTGCACGTTCGGCTACACGATGCCGTGGTGGGGTTGGCCGGAGTGGGAGCGTCTGATCGACTGGATGGCGCTCAACGGAGTGAATATGCCTCTGGCCATTACGGGACAGGAGGCCGTGTGGCAGCGTGTGTGGCGACGGATGGGCCTGACCGACGAGCAGATCGGCGCCTACTTTACCGGACCCGCACACCTCCCGTGGCATCGTATGTCGAATGTCGACGGCTGGGGTGGCCCGCTGCCGCAGGGATGGATCGACGGGCAGGAAACATTGCAGAGACGCATCCTCGAACGCGAACGGTCGCTGGGGATGACGCCCGTGCTGCCGGCTTTTGCCGGGCATGTTCCCGCTGCGCTGAAGGCCCGGTATCCCGAAGCGGATATTATGACCATGAGTTCGTGGGGCGGGTTCGGGGACAAATACCGCAGTTCATTCCTCAGCCCGACGGACCCGCTGTTCGCCGGGATTCAGCGCGAATTTCTCGCCGAGCAGACCCGTTTGTACGGCACCGACCACATTTACGGGGCCGATCCGCTCAACGAGGTGCAGCTGCCGCGCTGGGATGCCGAATACCTCGCTTCGGTGGCCGGGCATATTTACAGTTCGCTCGCCGAGGCCGATCCCGAAGCCGTGTGGTTGCAGATGACCTGGCATTTCTACTACGACAAGGAGTGGACCGACGCCTTGCGTGAAGCGTTCATGCGTGCCGTGCCCGGCGACCGCCTCGTGTCGCTGGACTACTACTGCGAAAATACCGAGGTCTGGCGTATGACCGACCGCTATTACGGCAAGCCCTATATCTGGTGCTATTTGGGAAACTTCGGCGGCAATACGATGCTCAAGGGCAACCTCCGCGAAACGGGACGCCGTATCGAACGGGCTTTTGCCGCAGGAGGCGACAACCTCTGCGGAGTGGGTTCGACGCTCGAAGCGTTGGATGTCAATCCGCTGATGTACGAATACCTCTTCGATAAAGCCTGGCGGCATACCGGCGACGACGCGACGTGGATCGACGCCTATGCCGACAGTCATGCCGGATGCGAGGATGCCGATTTCCGGGCCGCCTGGCGCTGGATGCTCGACTCGGTCTATGTCGACTGTGCGCGGCTGGGGCAGGGGACGGTAACCAACTCGCGGCCGTCGCTGCGGGGCGTGATCCGCTGGACGCAGCCCGGAAACTCCTACGACAACGCCGGGCTGTGCCGCGCCTGGGGGCGGATGCTTCGCGCCGAAGGACACGGTGCGATGTACGACTTCGATCTGGTGAACGTGGGCCGTCAGGTCCTCGGCAACCATTTTGCACTCCTGCGCGACGCCTTCACGGCAGCGTACGAACGGCGTGATCCGGCGGACATGCGTCGCCGGAAGGCGGAGATGATGGCGCTGCTGGACGATCTGGACCGTTTGCTGGCCTGCCATCCGACATTCTCGCTCTCCCGATGGATCGAGGCGGCGCGCGCCGTCGGCACGTCCGGTGCCGAGAGCGACTATTACGAACGAAATGCCCGCAACATCCTCACCACCTGGGGCGACCGCGACCAGAGCCTTAACGATTACGCCAACCGCACATGGGCCGGACTGGTTGCTGCCTACTACAAACCCCGCTGGGAGTTGTTCTGCGACGCGGCCCTTGAAGCCGTGGAGTCGGGCGCGCCGTTCGACGAAGCCGCTTTCACCGAGCGGTGCAGGGATTTCGAATGGGCGTGGGTCAACTCTACGGATAAAAGCGGCCTGAACGCAGGGCGTTCCGCCGCGAAACCCGTTGCCGGAATGCTCTATGCGAAGTATAAATCCCAAATCGAATAGACCATGCGCAAGCTGTTCCTATTGTTCGCGCTCATTGCGGCGGCAGGCGCCTCGGCGCAGAAACGATCTTTTCGGGTGCTCACCTACAATGTCTGTGAGGGGTTGAAAATGGATACGACGGCTTCGAAGGAACGATTTGTCGCCTGGATGCGCGAACTCGATCCCGACCTGGCCGCCTTGCAGGAGATGAATGGATTCACGCAAGCGCGTTTGGAGAAACTTGCGGCAGCCTACGGTCATTCCCATGCCGTATTGCTCAAGGATACAGGGTATCCCGTGGCCCTTACATCGAAATACCCGATCGTAGCGAAACGGGTGACGGATAATATGCACCACGGATTCCTGATCGCCCGCACGGGCGGCTACAACATCGTCGTGGCGCACCTCTCGCCTTTCAGCTGGCGCAAACGGCAGCAGGAGGTGGCGACGATTCGGGCCTGGATCGCAGCTTCGGGAGAACGCCGCCGCTGGATCGTACTGGGCGACCTGAACTCCTGTTCGCCGCTCGACCGCGAAGGATATGCCGACGGCCGCCTGCGGGCGCTGAACCGCCGGGGCGACGATACCCGCACGGGCGGTAAACGGCAGAACCTGGTGGACGGTGAACTGGACTTCACGACCCAGCAGGCGTTGCTTGACGCGGGTTTCTGCGACGCCTTCAAACGGTTTCATTCCGAATACGTCGCCTCCTATCCCAGTCCGGCGCGTGCCGCGGGCAATCCCGATCCCGTAACATGCCGTCTCGATTACATCTATCTGAGCCGCGATCTCCGGGCGCGCGCCCTCGACGGACGGATTCCGCGCGAAGGCGACGCCGCGACGCTATCCGACCATTTACCGTTATACATAGACCTGAAATGGTGAAAAAATCCTGTTGACGACCTTTCTATCCGCTGCCGCTGTGGTTGCAGCGGCTCAGATCCGCAACGGGCATGTTTGCAAATTCCCCGAGCGGGATGCCTTCTACACCCGCCAAGCGTGGCGAACAACTGGGAATCCTTGTGGTTCCGGGCTGCGAAATCACCCGCAAAAAGCTATCCCAATGCGGCAGACCTCGTCGACGAACGCGGAGTGGCCTGTATGTCCAATTCCGACATCCACCAGCCGATCGCCGACCGCTACGGCGTGGGGGCGGGGCCTGCGGCCGATGATGCTGAAAAACTGCTTCACCGGGCGCGATCGGAGACTTGAAATCGTTTGGCAGCAATATTCCTTCCCGCTCGATTGTGCCGCGCTCGGCCCCTGCAAATCCCCGGGATTACGATTTATAGGCTGCAAACCATTTGCGTGTATTATTCGCGATCCGCACGAGCGTCAGCATTACGGGGACTTCGACCAGCACGCCGACGACCGTGGCCATCGCCGCGCCGGACCGTAAGCCGAACAGCGAGATTGCGACGGCCACGGCCAGTTCGAAAAAGTTGCTGGCCCCGATCATTCCGGCGGGAGCGGCGATGTCGTGCGGCAGCCGCCACCACCGCGCCCAACCGTAGGCCACGAAGAAGATCAGCACGGTTTGCAGGATGAGCGGCACGGCGATCAGCAGGATATGCAGCGGATTGGCGAGGATCGTTTCGCCCTGGAACGAAAAGAGGATCACGAGCGTCAGCAGCAGTCCGCCCACGGTCAGGTTGTCGAATTTTTTGACAAAGACGTTGTTGAAATGGTCGGCGCCTTTTCGCCTGACGACCCGCAGACGGGTCAGGACGCCCGCCGCCAGCGGGATGACGACGAACGTCACGACCGACAGCAACAGCGTATCCCACGGTATCGACACTCCGCCCACACCCAGCAGAAGCGCGACGATAGGCGCAAATGCCACAAGGATAATCAGGTCGTTCACGGCGACCTGCACCAGCGTATAGGCCGCATCGCCCCGGGTGAGGTGGCTCCATACGAATACCATCGCCGTACAGGGCGCAGCCCCTAACAGAACGGCCCCGGCCAGATACTGCCCGGCCAGCGGTTCGGGGATGAATGACCTGAACAGCACGAAGAAGAACAGCCAGGCGATCCCGAACATCGTAAAGGGTTTTATCAGCCAGTTCGTTGCGCAGGTGATCAGAATCCCTTTCGGGCGTCGTCCGACGTTTTTCACGCTCTGAAAATCGACTTTGAGCATCATCGGGTAGATCATCAGCCAGATCAGGATGGCGACGGGAACCGACACGTTCGCATACTCCAGTTTGCCCAGCGCCGCAGGAACGGCGGGGAGCCATTGCCCGACGGCAATCCCCGCGAGGATGCAGAGCGTCACCCACAAAGTCAGATAACGCTCGAAAAAGCCTATGCCCTGTCGTTCTTTCATGGTAACTGCGGTTTGATCTCTTCTGCATAAAGCCGATAAAACCGGGTCTTGATCTCATCGCGCACGCGCCGGAATTCCCCGGCGATGAATTCGGGCGTTCCCATTGCGCGGGACGGATCGTCGAACCCGATGTGCAGGCGGTGCATGACGCGGCCCGTGAACACCGGACAGTTTTCGTTCGCGCCGCCGCAGACGGTGATCACATAATCCCACCGCCCGCCGAGGTGTTCCGACACATGGTGCAGCGTATGGCTGCCGATGTCGATGCCGGCTTCGGCCATTACTTCGACGGCCTGCGGATTGACGCGGGACGCAGGTTCGGTTCCCGCCGAAAAGACATCCAAACGGGAGTCGAACGACTGCATGAAGCCGTGGGCCATCTGGCTGCGGCAACTGTTGCCCGTGCATAAAATCAGTATCCTCATCGTTTATGCGTTTTTCCAGCCGATCAGGGCCGTATGGTTTCCGGAAAGTCGTTTGACGCGTTCGATCCACGGCAATTCACCCTGCGCTTTGGATTGCAGGAACGGATTGTCCGTGGCCACCAGCGACAGGCAGGAGTTTACAACCCACCACCCATTGCGTATTCCGGCACGGCGCAGGTCGGCCTGCAACCGTTCGGCTTCGAACACGGGCGTCGCTTCGGGCAGCGTGACGATCACCACCTCGGTCTGCCCGGGGTCGCGCAGGCGCGGCAGCAGGTGCGCCACGGCCCCCGTAACCTCGCCTTGCGTGCGCTCGACCTCTTTGTGATAGCTTTGCGTGGCGTCCAGCAGCAGCAGCGTGTGCCCCGTGGGAGCCGTGTCGATCACGACGATCTCCGTATCGGCTTTCTCCACAATCCCGGCAAAGGCTTTGAACACGGCGATCTCCTGCGTACACGGCGACCGCAAATCCTCTTCGATATACTCCATATCCTCGGCGCCCATGCCGTTTTCACGCGCTTTGGCCCGCACCTCGTTTTTATAGTCTTCCAGCACCTCGGCCTCGTCGATGCGGCTCACGTCCAGACCTGCGGCGACAGCCTGCCCGTAATTGATATGGTTGGCCGGGTCGGTCGTCGTAAGGTGGACTTTCGCCCCGAGACGTTTCAGCCCCAGCGCAATGCGGGTCGCCACGGTCGTCTTGCCGACGCCGCCTTTGCCCATCGTGAAGATCACGCGCTTGCCCGACTCGTAGAGATCCTGCACCAGATCGTCGAGCGTCTTTTCCCCGGCGAGGGGACGATAGTCCGGAACGCCCGCAACCGCATCCGATGAGAGCATCCGCCGGATATTGGCGATATTGGAAAGATTATACGAGCGCAGGGGAATGCTGAACGCCGGAAATCCCTTGAGCGACTCGGGCATGTTCCGCATGGCGGCCTGCTGCCGTTCGAAGAGCTGCCGGGTAACGGCGTCCTCATCGTCCGACTGTTGGAGCAGGCCGTTGATGACGAGCGCCTGATTCCGGATGCCGAGCGCCTGCAATTCGTGCGACGAGCGGGCGGCTTCTTTGAGCGGCGCGTCATCGGGACGGCTCACCAGCACGAGGCGGGTTGCGGCAGAGTCGGAAAGCGTATGTACGGCCTGCTTGTAGATCTCCTTGCGCTCTTCCAGTCCCGACAACTGGCCGAGGCACGACGCGCCGTGCGTGCTTTCGCTGATAAAGGCGCTCCATGCCGAGGGGAGTTGCAGCATCCGCAGCGTGTGTCCCGTCGGGGCCGTGTCGAAAATGATGTGGTCGTAGTGCCGCTGAATCTGCGGATCGGTGATGAAGTCGGAAAAGGCGTTGAACGCCGCGATCTCCACCGTGCAGGAGCCGGACAACTGCTCTTCCATGTTCTGTATGACGCTCTCGGGCAGTTTGCCGCGGTAGGGGCCTATGACGCTCCGGCGGTATTCGGCGGCGGCCTGCTCCGGGTCGAGGTTTACGACCGTCAGCCCCGGTGCCTCGGCGATCGGCGTGCCGTGTCCGTCCAATGTTTGCCCGAACACATCCTGCAAGTTGGATGCGGGATCGGTGCTGATCAGGAGGATTTTATCGCCCCGGTCGGCCAGCCCGACGGCGGTTGCGCAGGCGACCGAGGTCTTGCCTACGCCGCCTTTGCCCGTGAGAAAGAGGTATTTCGTTCCTGCTATCGTCGATAAATCAAAGGGTTTCATCGTACCGTTTATTTTAAAATAGGTATATAATCCAGCGATACGCCCGTCCACTCGGTCAGTTGATCGTTGGTCGGATAACCTTTCCGCACGGCAACCGTGCCGTCCACCAGCGTTACGGGCAGTCCGTCGGCCCCGTGCCGCATCAGGTAATCGTTCACCGTCTTGTTCGTCACGTAGAGCTGCGGTTCGTCGCGCAGGTTGTGGCGTTCGATCACAACGCCTTTGCGCTTGAGGTATTCGACGGCGGCGGCAATGCGCATCAGGTCGGGGTTGATATTCGGCCCGCACAACCCCGTGGGGCAGCACATGGCCGGGTCGAAAATTTCAATCTTTTTCATGTCTTATTTGTATTAGAGATAATAAATTACACCGTAATAAATGCCTACTGCGATGAACAGCAGGGCGACAAGGCGGTTGAGCCACTTCTGAAACGCCTGCATCCGGCTGTAAAAGCGACCGAGGCCCGCCACGCTGTATGCCAGCATCCAGGCGACGGCCACCACGGGCAGAGCCGTGGCGAGCGCGAACACCGCAGGCAGCAGATAACCGCCCGTTTCCGCCGCCGACATCGGAATCAGCATCCCGAAGTAGAAAACCCCGCTGGTGGGGCAGAATGCCATCGCGAACAAGACGCCCAGCAGCAACGCTCCCCAGCCGCCGCGTTTCTCGATTCTGTCGCCGCCCGAAAACCCGAACTGCGGCAGCTTGAGTTTGTGCCCGAAGAGCATGAACAGCCCGATCAGGATCAGAGCCGGGGCAAGCAGCATTTCGCCGTATCTGCTGATCGCTTTTTGCAGGGCGAACATACTCGCACCCTCGCGCAGCACGGCGATCAACACCGCTCCCAACAGGGTATAGGCGGCGATACGGCCGAGCGCATACAGCAAGCCGTCGCGGAAAATCCGGCTGCGGTCGGTGATGTCGCGGCCGATATAGCCTATGGCCGTGATGTTCGCAGCCAGCGGGCAGGGGCTTATCGCGGTCAAAAGCCCCAGCAGAAACGCCGTAACCACAGGGACGGTCGAGCCGTCGAGCAGGTTCTGCAAATATTCCATAATGTTATTCCGCGAGTAGTTTTTCGATTGCCGTTTTCAGCTCCGCCTTGAATTTGTCGGGATTTGTCCGTGCATTGGCAAAGGCGAATTGCGTGAGGTCGTTCACGGTTTCTCGGCCGTCCCGACGCCTGACCAGCAAAATCGACGACCACGCAATTTCGTATTTCTCGGCCAATGCCGCATTTTCCGGCTGCGTGATGTCGATTATCCGGAAACTCATGTCGCCGGCTTCGATCTGCCCGGCAAAACAGGTCTCTGCAACCTCTTTCGCTCCGTTCTCGATGGCCGTGCAGGTTACGCAGCGTTTCGCTCCGTGGAAACAAAGCACCTCGACCCCGTCGCTTTGGGGATCGGACGTGGCGGTTTTTCGCGGATTGTTCCCGCAGGCGGCCAGCACGACGGCGGCCAGCACCGCGACTAAAATCGTTCTCATCCTATTTTATTCGATAAAAGTTTCTTCACCTCTCCGAGCGACAGGCCCACGCCTGCCGACACGACCTTTTCATCGACCACCAGTGCGGGCAGACCGAGCGTTTTGTATTCGATGATCTTCAGAATGTCCTGCTCTTTTGCGAGCGTCGCATCCAGCCCCAATTCGGCGATTGCGCGCTCCGTCGTTTCGTAGAGGCCTTTGCAGCGAGGGCAACCCGTGCCTAAAATTTTAATTTCCATGCTATTGTCGGTTTATATATGTAGTTCGGCGAATTACGAACAATGGGCGCAAAAAAAGAGCGGTTCACTCGCAGCAGGATTTTTTATCCCGGCATGTGCAGAAAAAATCGGCAAACAAATCGCGTGCGACAGCCCAATTCTCACGGTTGATGCAGTAACGGACTTTCGGGGTTTCGATTTCGCCCTGTATCAGCCCGGCGTCTTTCAACTCTTTGAGGTGCTGCGAGACGGTCGCCTTGGCGATAGGCAACACCTCGTGAATATCCCCGAAAAAGCAACTCTCCTGCGAAGCGAGAAACCGCAGGATCGCCATGCGCGCCGGATGGCCCATCGCCTTGGCGAAACGGGCGATCTGCTCCTCTTGACCGGTATAGGCTTTTTTCGTCATGTTTTCCATAGTTGTTCGCAAATATACGAACAACTTTCGGATAAGCAAGAAAATTTCAAATTTATTTATGGCTTTATGAAAACATAGTCGTTGCGTAACTACTTTTTTCGCAGGTAGACCGTCGCCGTGCGCGAGGTGTTGTAGATGCGGATATGGGGCTGCCGCTGTCCGTCGCCCTCCCCGGCGTCGAACGAGAAGTGTTCGGCCGCCATCGACTGCCGCTCCTGTCCGCCGAAGCGGCTTTCGTCGGTCGAGAGCACCGGGACGTACTTGCCCGGGGCCTGCACCGGAAGTTCGTAGTCGGGGATCGAGGCCGAAGGATGCCAGTTGAAGACGAACAGCAGGTCGCCGTGCGAGAAGGCCATCGTCTTGTTGCGCTCGTCCATCAGCAGATTCCACGGGTAACCGTCGGCAAGAACCTTGTATTTTTTCACCAGCCGGATCATTGCGCGGTCGAAATCGCCCAGCCACGCATAGCGCAGGAATCCGTTTTTTGCGAGCGACCACTGCCGCCGGGCGTGGGCGTAGCTCCAGCCGTTGCCCTCGCGCGGGAAGTCGATCCACTCGGGATGCCCGAACTCGTTGCCCATGAAGTTGAGGTAGGCCTGACCGCCCGTGGAGATGGTCATCAGGCGGATCATCTTGTGCAGGGCCATGCCGCGGTCGATGACGATGTTCTCCGAAGCGCGGTCCATGTGGAAATACATCTCCTTGTCCATCAGCCGGAAGGCGATGGTCTTGTCGCCGACGAGCGCCTGGTCGTGCGACTCGGCGTAGGCCACGGTCTTGACTTCGGGCAGGCGGTCGGTCATCACCGACCACATCTCCCGGATGTCCCACTGCTCGTCGGGCACCTCCTTCAGCTGCTTGATCCAGAAGTCGGGGATGGCCATGCCCAGGCGGTAGTCGAATCCGATGCCGCCGTCGGCGATCGGGATGCACATCCCCGGCATGCCGCTCACGTCCTCGGCGATGGTCACGGCCGAAGGCCGGAAATCGTGCGCGAGGCGGTTGGCCAGGGTGAGGTAGGTGAGAGCGTCCCCGTTGACCCCCTCGTCGAAGAAACGGTCGCGCGAATCGAACGTGACGTAGCCGTGGTGGCGGTAGATCATCGACGTCACGCCGTCGAAGCGGTAGCCGTCGAAATGGAACTCGTCGAGCCAGTATTTGACGTTCGACAGCAGGAAGTGCTGCACCTCCTCCTTGCCGTAGTCGAAGAGTTTCGAATCCCAGTACTGCTGGTAGCCCGCGTCGCCCGGCGGCGAGTAGAGATGGTCGGTGCCGTCGAGGGAGTTGATCCCCTCGTTGAGGTTCTTGACGTAGTGGGCGTGCACGAGGTCCATGATCACCGCCAGCCCCAGTTCATGGGCGCGGCGGATCAGCTCCTTCAGCTCCTCGGGCGTGCCGCAGCGCGACGAGGGGGCGAAGAAACTCGACACGTGGTAACCGAACGACCCGTAGTAGGGGTGCTCGGCCACGGCCATCAGCTGCACGGCGTTGTAGCCGTCCTTTTTGATGATCGGGAGTATCTTTTCGGTGAATTCGCGGTAGGTTCCCACGCCTTCGCGCTCCTGGGCCATGCCCACATGGGCTTCGTAGATCAGCAGGCTGCCGATCTTCGAGGCGTCGAACGCGTCGTCCCGCCAGTCGAACGGTTCCGCGGGGTTCCAGAACTGCGCCGTGTAGTTTTTGGTCTCGTCGTCCTGCACGACGCGCCGGGCGTAGGCCGGGATGCGGTCCAGCCAGCCGTTGTCGCCGTGGACGTGGATCTTGTAGAGCGAGCCGTGCCGCAGCCGGTCGCGGTACATCGCCGCGGGGAAAAAGGCGCTCCAGACCCCCGCGGCATCCTTGTGCATGCGGATTTCGGTGCGCTGCCAGTTGTTGAAGTCGCCGAAGACGTAGACGTCGTGCGCCCCCGGCAGCCACTCGCGCAGCCACCAGCCGTCCAGCACGTCGTCCCACTGCCAGCCGAAATAGCGGTAGCCGTTGGCGTAGTCGACGAGCGATCCCGCCGAGCGTCCGATGTCTGCCATTTTCCGCTCGTAACGCTCGTGGCGCAGGTTCATCTGCGCCTCGACGGGCTGTAACCATTCGTCGCGTTCGACGATCGGAAGTCTTCGGGTCGTTTTTTCCATAGGGGAGTCGATTTTCTACAAAGGTAATAAAAAGTCGGATGGGAGCAAAACCGAATCGCACCCGGGTCCGGTTATGCGTTCCGACTGATAAAAGTGCCGTTGCGACACTAAATATATGAAAAATTTTTCTATCTTTGTCCACGAACAAAAAAACGTATCCATTACTAATACCCAATTCTACTATGCTCAAGCAACCTAAAGGTTTGATTGCCGCGGCTCTCGCCAATACGGGCGAACGTTTCGGTTTCTACACCATGATGGCCATTCTGACGCTGTTCCTGATGTCGAAATTCGGTATCGACGGCGAGCAGGCCGGGAAAATCTATTCGTTTTTTTATACCTCGATCTACATCCTGGCGCTCGTCGGCGGCCTGATCGCCGACCGGCTGCGCAACTATAAGGGGACGATCATCGCGGGTATTCTGGTGATGACGGCGGGGTATGCCGCGCTGATGGTTCCCACCGTTACGTCGAAGACCGTGGTGATCGGCGCACTGATGGTGATCGCCTTCGGCAACGGTCTGTTCAAAGGCAACCTCCAGGCGCTCGTGGGGCAGCTTTACGACAACGAACAGTATGCCAAACTGCGCGACACGGGCTTCCAGATTTTCTACATGTTCATCAACATCGGCGCGATGTTCGCACCGTTCGCCGCCGTGGGCGTGCGCAACTGGTGGCTCCGTACGCAGGGATTCCTCTACAACTCCGACCTTTCGGCCCTCTGCCACCAGTATATCGGCGGCACGATGAGTCCCGAAGTGGCCCAGGGCCGTTTCAGCGAGCTGGCTGCCGAAGTGAGCCTCGGCGGCGTCCCGGCGGACATGGGCGTTTTCGCGCAGAGCTATCTCAACGCCTTCAACACCGGATTCCACTATGCGTTCGGCGTGGCTATCGTGGCGCTGGTCTTCTCGCTGGTGGTTTTCCTGGCCAACAAGAAGAAGCTGCCCGATCCCAAGGTTGCGGCCGCTTCCAGGACGACGCCTTCGAAGGCCGAAATCCAGCAGGATGCGCGTGAGATCAAACAGCGCCTCTATGCGCTGTTCGCCGTGTTCGCCATCGTGATCTTCTTCTGGTTCTCGTTCCACCAGAACGGTCTGACGCTGACGCTCTTCGCGCAGGATTACACCCGTCTCGAAATTTTCGGCATGCCCATCACGGCCGAGATTTTCCAGTCGGCCAACCCCTTCTGCGTGGTGTTCCTCACGCCGGTCATCATCGCCGTGTTCGCCTGGCTGCGCAACCGCGGCAAGGAGCCTTCGACTCCGATGAAGATCGCGATCGGAATGGGCATCGCCGCATTCGCCTACGTGCTGATGGTCTTCGGGTCGCTGGGCCTTCCCAAACTCGCCGAAGTGCAGGCGCAGGGCGGTCTCTCGTTCGCCGAGCGCGTCACTCCGTGGCTGCTGGTGGCCACCTACCTGATCCTGACCATCGCCGAACTGTTCATCTCGCCGCTGGGCCTGTCGTTCGTGTCGAAGGTCGCTCCGCAGAAACTCCAGGGCCTGATGCAGGGCTGCTGGCTGGGCGCCACGGCGCTGGGCAACGGCCTGCTGTTCATCGGCCCGATCCTCTACAAGCGCATCTCGATCTCCGCGACGTGGAGCATCTTCGTCATCGTCTGCGCCATCTCGATGTTCGCCATGCTGGCCATGGTCAAATGGCTCGAACGGGTCACGAAATAGACGGGGCGTTCCCGTTTTGGACAAAGCCGCCGCAGAATTTCTGCGGCGGCTTTTTTGCTCCGGTCTGCGCTGGCATGCTCGTTATGCGGACGGCCGCCGCATGATCCCCGAAGCACCGTGCGGTCTGCCCGCCGAAGGGCGATTTCCCGCGTCCGATTTTGCATGAAGGAGTCCTGATAGGCTCCTTTTTTGTTGTTTTCGTCAGAAAACCGGGAAAAACAGAAAACTTTTTTTGTTTTATAAGTTTTGGCGCGTATATTTGCATCCGTATCAATCGGATTGGATCATGGATCAGAAGGAACGAATCATAGAACAGGCGATGCACATGTTCGTCTCGCAGGGCATCAAGTCGGTGCGCATGGACGACATCGCGCAGCAGCTGGGGGTATCGAAACGGACGCTCTACGAATTGTTCGGCGACAAGGAGGGGCTGCTCTACCTGGCGATGGACCGCTATTTCGAAAAGAAACGCATCGAGCGCGCCGCGGTGTGCGCCCATGCGCGCAACGTGCTCGAAGCGATGTTCATGGTGCTGGGCGGCGTGATGGACAACGCCGAAGTCATCCAGCGGCTGCTGAACAACCTGCGCAAGTTTTACCCGGCGGTGCACGACAAGATGACGCGCGAAGGCACCGCCAAGAGCCGCCGCGACTTGCAGGAGATGCTGGAAAAGGGGATTGCCGACGGGCTGTTCGTCGACACGATCAATCTCGATCTGGCCATTTCGGTGCTTTACTACACGGCTTCGGCCATCACCGTGCGCAAGGACCTCATTCTGCCTACGGGCATGACCGAGCGCGAGGCGTTCGTGCAGATCATCAGCAATTTTTTCCGCGGCATCTCCACGACCAAGGGGCTGCTGCTCGTCGACGACTACCTGAAACGCTACGAGCCTGCCAAAACCGTTCACCGGATGCAATAGCCGGCGCGAAGGGGCGGGGACTGAAATATCCGTCCGTTCCGTTCGTCCGCATAAATGATAATGACAACATAATTTTACCGAATAATGATGAAACGACTTTTTTTGATCATCGCCTTTTGGGCGGCGGGCGTCGCCGGCGCTTCGGCGCAGATGCGGCTGACGCTTCCCCAGGCGCTGGATCTCGCCTTGAGCGAAAACCCGACCGTCAAGGTCGCGGAGATGGAGGTGCAGCGTTACGACTACGTGAAGCGCCAGACGTGGGGCAACCTGCTGCCGCAGATTTCGGCGTCGGGCAGCTACACCCGTTCGATCGTGAAGTCCGAGATGCGCGGCGGCATTTCGTTCGGAGCCGATAACACCTTCGCCGTGCAGGGCGACCTGTCGCTGCCGCTCTTCGCGCCGTCGGTCTACCGCACGCTGAAGATGAACGACGCGCAGATGGCCACGGCCGTGGAGGCCGCACGCGCCTCGCGCATCGACCTGACGGCCGAGGTGAAGAAGGCCTTTTACAACATCCTGCTCGCCGAGCAGTCGCTCGCGGTGCTCCGCGAGTCGGAGGCCACGGTGCAGCGCACGGTCGACGATACGCAGGTGCAGTACAAGCACGGACTGGCCTCGGAATACGACCTGCTGACCGCGCAGGTGCAGTTGAGCAACCTCAAGCCCACGATCCTCCAGACCGAGAATTCGATCAAGCTGGCCAAGCTGATGCTCAAGATGTACCTCTCGATTCCCGAGGACGTGGAGATCGAGGTGGTGGGCGAGCTGGACGCCCTGCGCGACGACGTGCTGGCCGGGACGGACGGGCTGACCACCGACGTGACGGACAACTCCGACCTGCGTTCGCTCGAATTGCAGGAGGAGGTTCTCCGGCGTTCGCTCAAGGCGGCCAATGCGGGACGCATGCCGACGCTCGCAGCCTTCGGGTCGGCCTCCTATACGGGTAACGACATGGAGCCTTTCAATTTCGGCGGCGCCGCCGCGACGGACGATTCCCGGTATTTCTGGACCCATCCGATTTCGGTCGGCCTGCAACTGTCGGTCCCCATCTTTTCGGGCCTGACGAAGATGAACAGGTCGCGCGAGCTGAAAAACCAGATTTCGCAGCTGTCGCTCCAGCGCAGCTACGCCCGGCAGCAGATCGACGTGCAGGTGCGCTCGGCGCTGAACGACCTGCTGACCGCCCGCGAGACGATGTACGCCCAGGAGCTGACCGTCGAGCAGGCCCGCAAGGCCTACAAGATCTCCGACACCCGTTACCGGGCGGGCGCGGGGACGATCCTCGAACTCAACAGCGCGCAGCTCTCGCAGACGCAGGCGCAGCTGAACTTCTCGCAGGCGATCTACGATTACCTTTCGGCCAAGGCCGAGTACGACCGCATCGTCGGCCGCGAACACGGAAATAAATAAAAAACAGGATAAAGAACGTATGAAAAAAATCGTGATTTTGTGCATCGCCGCCGTCTCTTTCGCCGGCTGCACGGGTAAGAAAGGCGTGACCGCCGTTGCGGAAGACAAAGGCGTGCTGACCAAAAGCGCCGTTGCCGAAGAGGCTTCGGTGCAGCTTACGGAGGTCTTCACCTCCGAGATCGAGCCTTACAAGGAGAACGACATCACTCCGGCGGCTTCGGGCGTGCACATCGACAGGATTTACGTCGAGGTGGGCGATCCGGTGCGCGAGGGGCAGCTCGTCGTGACGCTCGATCCCACGCAGTACACCCAGCAGCTGGTGCAGCTGAAGACCGTCGAGGACGACTACAACCGCCTGCTGCCGGTCTACGAGGCCGGAGGCATTTCGACCCAGCAGATCGAGCAGGCCAAGGCCCAGCTGGACGTGCAGCGCGAGGTGGTCGCCAACCTCAAGAAGAACATCGAGGTGCGTTCGCCCATTTCGGGCGTCGTCACGGCCCGCAACTACGAGTCCGGCGACCTGTTCGCCCAGCAGCCGATCCTGCACATCATGCAGATCGACCCGCTGAAGGTCATCGCCAACATTTCGGAGCAGTACTTCCCCAACGTGAAGGTGGGCATGCCGGTGAAGCTGGCCGTCGACATCTTCCCCGACGAGGAGTTTACGGGCACGGTGTCGCTGATCTATCCGGCGCTCGACCCCACGACCCGCACCTTCAAGGTCGAGGTCAAGGTCCCCAACGCCAAACGCACGCTGCGCCCGGGCATGTACGCCCGAACGACCTTCGACATGGGCAGCAAGGAGGGCGTGATGGTTCCCGACGTGGCCGTGCAGAAGCAGGTCGGCTCGGCCGAGCGTTACCTCTACGTCATCGTCGGCGACTCGGTTGCCGAGCGCCGCTCGGTCAAGGTGGGACGCCAGGTCGGCGACCGCGTGGACATCCTCTCGGGGATCGAAGCGGGCGAGCCGGTGGCCGTCACGGCGTTGTCGAAACTTTTCGACGGGGCCAAAGTGGATATTAAAAAAGACTAAAACAGCCCCTTTCCAATGAAAATTTACGAAAGCGCGGTCCGCAAACCGATCTCAACGATCCTGCTGTTCGTCGGCGTGATGGTCTTCGGACTCTTCTCGCTGATGAACCTGGCCGTAGACCAGTATCCCGAGATCGAGATACCCCAGATCTCGGTGATCACGATGTATCCGGGCGCCAACGCCGCCGACATCGAGACCAACATCACCCGTGTGCTGGAGGACAACCTCAACACGGTGAGCAACCTCAAGAAACTGACCTCCAAGTCGCAGGACAACGTCTCGATGATCACCGTCGAGTTCGAATACGGCTCCGACCTGAACGAAGGGGCCAACGAAATCCGCGACGTGGTGTCGCGCGTGCAGTCGCAGCTGCCCGACGACATCGACTATCCGACGATCTTCAAGTTCTCGACCTCGATGATCCCCGTGATGATGCTTGCCGTCACGGCCGAGGAGAGCTATCCGGCGCTGAACAAGATTCTCGACGACAAGCTGGTCAACGTGCTCAACCGCGTCGACGGCGTGGGCGCCGTGTCGATCATCGGTGCACCCGAACGCGAGGTGCAGGTCAACGTCGACCCCGCCAAACTGGAGGCCTACAACCTCACGGTCGAGCAGCTGGGGCAGATCATCGCCGCCGAGAACGTCAACATCCCCAGCGGCACGATCGACGTGGGCAACAACACCTTCAACATCAAGGCCGACGGCGAGTTCAAACTCTCGGACGAGATGCGCAAGGTCGTGGTGTCGAACGCCGGGGGCCGCACGGTGAGACTTTCGGACGTGGCCCAGATCCGCGATACGCTCGAAAAAGCCACGATGGACGAGCGCGTCAACGGCCAGCGGGGCGTGCGCGTGATGTTCCAGAAACAGTCGGGCGCCAACACCGTGAATATCGTCCACGAAATCCAGTCGCGCCTGCCGGAGATTCAGAAAACCCTCCCGAAGGATGTCAAGATGGAGCTGATTTTCGAAGGCTCGCAGGAGATCACCGACGCCATCGGGTCGCTCTCGGAAACCATTCTCTACGCCTTCATCTTCGTCGTGCTGGTGGTGATGGCCTTCCTCGGACGCTGGCGCGCGACGCTGATCATCTGTATGACGATCCCCGTGTCGCTGATCTGTTCGTTCATCTACCTCTTCGCCACCGGCTCCACGCTGAACATCATTTCGCTCTCATCGCTTTCCATCGCCATCGGTATGGTGGTCGACGACGCCATCGTGGTTCTGGAGAACATTACGACGCATATCGAGCGCGGCTCGAACCCGAAGGAGGCCGCCATCTACGCCACCAACGAGGTGTGGCTGTCGGTCATCGCCACGACATTGGTGGTCGTCGCGGTGTTCCTGCCGCTGACGATGGTCCCGGGCATGGCGGGCATCCTGTTCCGCGAGCTGGGCTGGATCGTGACGATCGTGGTCTGCGTTTCGACTACGGCGGCCATTTCGCTGACCCCGATGATGTCGGCTTACCTCTTGAAACTCGAAGGCGGCCAGCACGACTACAAGGGCCTCGGCGTGATCTACAAGCCGATCGACCGGGCGCTCGAATGGCTCGACGACGCCTACGCCCGTTCGCTCGACTGGGTCGTACGCCACCGCCGGATCACCTTCTTCTCGATGATGTCGGTCTTCGTCGTGTCGCTGGGGCTGCTGACGCGGGTTCCCACCGAGTTCTTCCCGCCCTCGGACAACGGCCGCATTTCGGCCATGGTCGAGCTGGAGCAGAACGTCGGCGTCGACTACACGGCGCGCATCGCCCGGCAGATCGACAGCATCATCTATGCGAAATACCCCGAGATCGTGCTCGTCTCGGCGTCGGCCGGCGCCAACTCGTCGGACAACGCCTTCGCGGCGATGCAGACCACCGGTTCGCACATCATCAACTACAACGTGCGCCTGACCGGCGTGGAGGAGCGCGATCGGTCGATCTACGTCATCTCCGACCTGCTGCGCGGTGATCTCGACCGGATTCCCGAGATCCGCCAGTACACGGTCACTCCCGGCGGACAGTCGGGCAGCATGAGCGGTTCGGCGACGGTCAACGTCAAGGTCTTCGGTTATGACATGGACGTGACGAACGCCGTTGCCAACGACCTGAAGGAGAAGATGCGCCGTCTGGAGGGCGTTCGCGACGTGAAACTTTCGCGCGACGACCTGCGTCCCGAGTACAACGTGGTCTTCGACCGCGACCGGCTGTCGTACTACGGCATCAGCAGCGCCACGGCGTCGCAGGCCGTGCGCAACCGCATCGACGGCCTCGTGGCCTCGAAATACCGCGAGGACGGCGACGAGTACGACATCATCGTGCGTTATGCCGAGCCGTTCCGCAACCGCATCGAGGATGTCGAGAACATCACGCTCTACAACGCGCAGGGCCGTCCCGTGAAGCTCAAGGAGGTGGGAACCGTCGAGGAGGAGTACGCCGCGCCGATGATCGAGCGCGAGAACCGCCAGCGCGTCATTTCGGTCCAGTCGACCCTCGGGGCCGGCGTCGCGCTGGGCGACGTGGTGGCCGAGGTCGAAAAGCTCCTCGCCGACTATCCCGCGCCCGACGGCGTGGACCTCGAAGTGGGCGGTACGGTCGAGGATCAGGGCGACGCCTTCGGCGACCTGGGAACGCTGCTCATCCTGATCGTCATTCTGGTGTATATCGTGATGGCCACGCAGTTCGAGTCGCTCAAGTTCCCGTTCATCATCATGTTCACCATTCCGTTCGCCTTCACGGGCGTGTTCCTCGCACTGTGGATGACCTCCACGCCGCTGTCGCTGATCGCCCTGATCGGCGCCATCATGCTGGTGGGCATCGTGACGAAGAACGGTATCGTGATGGTCGACTACATGAACCTCCTGATCGAGCGCGGCTCGGGCGTCTTCGACGCGGTGATCGCCGGCGGCAAGAGCCGTCTGCGTCCGGTGCTGATGACCTCGTTCACGACCATTCTGGGCATGCTGCCGCTGGCGATCGGCACGGGAGCGGGTTCGGAGACGTGGCAGCCGATGGGCATTGCCGTGATCGGCGGTCTGACGTTCTCGACCATTCTCACGCTGTTCATCGTTCCGGTGCTCTACTCGATCCTCGTGAACCGTTCGCAGCGCAAGGAGCGTGAGAAACTGGCGCGCCTCTCGGCCGAACACCAGGCAAGCAAGCATTGAAAGTGAAAAGCTGAATTAAAATTGATCGGTACTATGAAAGCAGTATTTTTGTCATACAACCAGGCGCTGACCGACCGGGTGAACGCCATCCTCGACAAGCAGGGTATCCGCGGCTTCACCAAATGGGCCTTGACCGAGGGCCGCGGCTCGGTCGACGGCGAACCCCACTACGGCACGCACGCGTGGCCTTCGATGAACGCCTCGATCCTGGCCATCGTCGACGACGAGAAGGTGGCTCCGCTGATGGACGCCTTCCGCGAAATGGACGCTGTGACCAGGATGCAGGGGTCCCGGGCTTTTGTCTGGAATATCGAAAGCGGATTCTGATTCCGCTGCTTGCGGCGCACCTGCCGCACATCCCTCCGGCGGGGCGGACGGATCGTACTCGGGTACGATCCGTTCGCCCCGTTTTTCACGACGCCCGGCATCTGCCCCGCACGGACCGGAATCCCGGTTTCGTCGGTTCCGCGATATTCGGAGACCGGAAGCCGTATTTGAAACGTATGCGGCAATGCGGTGCGAAAAATGAAGCAATGCATCACAAAGTGCCGGGAATTGCGCTATTTTTTCTACATTTGCATCCATGAAACTCACCTTTCTGGGAACCGGTACTTCGCAGGGCGTACCCGTCATCGGCTGCCGCTGCAAGGTATGCACGTCGGCGGACCGGCGCGACAATCGTCTGCGCACCTCGGCGATGGTCGAGACGCGGGGCGTGCGCATCGTCATCGACGCCGGGCCCGATTTCCGCTACCAGATGCTCCGCACGGGCGTGCGGCATCTCGACGCCATTCTGCTGACCCACGAGCACAAGGACCATATCGGCGGTCTGGACGACGTGCGGGCTTTCAATTTCGTCGATTACCCGCCGACCGTCCACAAGGTCCATATCTGGGCTGCCCCGCGGGCGCTGGAGTGCGTGCGCAAGGATTTCGACTATGCCTTCGCGCAGGACAAATACCGCGGCGTGCCGGAGATCGAACTGCACGAAATCGACACCGCAAGGCCGTTCCGTGTCGGCGATGTGGAGATCGTGCCCGTGTCGGGCCACCATTCCGAACGCTTCGAGGTCACGGGCTTCCGCATCGGGCCGCTGGCCTACCTGACGGACTTCAAGACCATCGAGGACGCCGAGGCCGAAAAACTGCGCGGTACGGAGGTGCTGGCGGTCAATGCGCTGCGTTTCGCCCTGCATCCGTCGCATTTCAACCTCGCGGAGGCGCTGGCGCTGATCCGCCGCGTCGGGCCGCGCGAGGCCTATATCACGCATATGTCCCACGAAATAGGCCTGCATGCCGAGACGGAGGCGACGCTTCCGCCGGGCGTGCACCTGGCTTACGACGGGTTGGAGGTGGAAATTTAGGCTCGCATTCCGGCCGCATGCGGTAAGTTTCCGTCAAGGCGGGGGCGGGGCCAGACTTGTAGATGCGGCGGAACGCCGCGAAAACGGCGGGCGGAGATGCAAAACATGAATAAAAAAGATATGAAGACATTGGCAAATAAGGTAATCGTCATTACGGGCGCATCGTCGGGTATCGGCGAGGCGATGGCGAAGGTATACGCCGCGCAGGGCGCAAAAGTGGTGCTCGGAGCGCGCAACGTGCAGAAATTGCAGCTTCTTGCGGGCGACATTCGCGCCCGGGGCGGGCAGGCGGCCTACTGCGGGGTGGACGTGACGAAGCCCGAGGAGTGCCGGGAGCTGATCGAAACCGCCGTGCGGGAGTTCGGCGGCATAGACGTGCTGATCTGCAATGCGGGTATTTCGATGCGCGCCATTTTCGACGACGTGGACCTCGGGGTGCTGCACCGGCTGATGGACGTCAACTTCTGGGGTACGGTCAACTGCTGCAAGTTCGCATTGCCGTATCTTCAGGCGTTGAAAGGCTCCGTCGTGGGCATTTCCTCCGTCGCCGGGCTGCACGGACTGCCGGGCCGCACGGGCTATTCGGCTTCGAAATACGCCATGACGGGATTCCTCGAAACGCTGCGTATTGAGAACCTCAAAAAGGGATTGCACGTGATGATCGCCTGTCCGGGTTTCACCGCTTCGAACGTCCGCTTCTCGGCTCTCACGGCCGACGGGAAGCAGCAGGGCGCCACGCCGCGCAACGAGTCGAAGATGATGACTCCCGAGGAGGTGGCCCGCATCGTGGCGAAGGGCATCCTCCGGCGCAAACGCCTCTGCCTGATGGAGAGCGAGGGGCGCGCCACGCACTTCGTCAAGAAGTTCGCCCCGGCGTTCCTCGACCGGATGTTCTATCTGGTGATGTCCCGCGAGCCGGATTCGCCTTTCAAGTAGCCGGAAGTCGGATGACAGGGGCGGGAACTTACGAAAGGTTCCCGCCTTTTTGCACCCTTTCCGCGGGACCCGTTTTTCGGCGGGCGGGGCGTCGGATGCCTGCCCACGGAGTATGTCCGCAGCCGCACCAAGGGCGGAGAGAAGGCGGAGTAGTCCTTCTTCCGTGAACGGAAAATTCCCCGGAACCTTTCCATAAAGGTTCCGGGGAATTTTTTTGGCTGGAAGCCGGTTCTCCTATTTGGAGAAGATCGACGAGATTTCCTTGTAGTTGTGCACGCGCTCGATGACGTCGGCGAAGAGGTCGGCGACCGACAGGACGGTGAATTTGTGCAGGTCCTTGTTGGGGTTGAGCGGAATGGTGTCCGTCACGATCACCTCCTCCAGCGCGCTTTCATTGATGCGCTCGTAGGCCGGGCCGGAGAGCACCGGGTGGGTGATGGCCGCGCGGACGCTCTTTGCGCCGCGCGACATGAGCATGTCGGCGGCCATGCAGATCGTACCGGCCGTGTCGATCATGTCGTCGACGATCAGCACGTTGCGGCCTTCGACGTCGCCGATGGCCGTCATCTTGCCCACGACATTGGCCTTGGCGCGCTCCTTGTGCGAAATGATGATCGGCGTGCCGAGCAGTTTCGAATAGGTGTTTGCCCGCTTGGCGCCGCCCATGTCGGGCGCTGCGATCGAGAGGTCCTCGATGTTGAGGCTCTTGATGTAGGGCACGAAGATGCCGCTGGCGTAGAGGGCGTCGACCGGAACGTCGAAAAATCCCTGGATCTGGTCGGCGTGCAGGTCCATCGTCATCACACGGTCGACACCTGCGGCCATCAGCATGTTGGCTACCAGCTTGGCGCCGATCGGCACGCGGGGACGGTCCTTGCGGTCCTGACGCGCCCAGCCGAAGTAGGGCATCACGGCCACGACCTGATGGGCCGAGGCGCGGCGCGCGGCGTCGATCATCATCAGCAGTTCCATCAGGTTGTCCGAGGGCGGGAAGGTCGATTGGATGATAAAGACCGTACAGCCGCGGATCGACTCGTTGTAGCAGGGCTGGAATTCGCCGTCGCTGAAGCGCAGGACTTCCGACTGTCCGAGCGTCGTGCCGAAGCTCGCGGCGATCTTTTTGGCCAGATACTCCGAATCGCGACCGGTGAAAATTTTGATTTTGTGGATAGCCATAGATTTCGAGGATTTTTTTGACGTTGCAAATATAGAACAATACGATGAAAAAACACGCCCGGGCGGGCGTGTTTTTTCAACATTCGGTTAAACTTTTCCGCTGCGGCCCGGTTTTCATTCCGTAGCCCCGGGACGTTTCTTCCCGTTGCGTGACGGCAGGGGTCAGTTCTGTCGCAGACATTCGCCGATGAAGTCGAGGATCTCCTCGCGCCCCACGGCCTTTTCCGACGAGGAGACGAACATCGGCGGCAGTTCCTCCCACTGCTGGGCGAGTGCGGTCCGGAACCGTTCCACGCTCTTTTCGCGCTGGGTTTTCGAGAGCTTGTCGGCCTTGGTGAAGATGATGCCGAAGGGGATGCCGTTTTCGCCCAGCATCTCGATGAACCGCAGGTCGATCTTCTGGGGTTCGAGGCGGATGTCCGCCAGCACGAACAGGAAGTGCATCTTTTCGCACTTGATGACGTAGTCGGTGATCAGTTTCGAAAACTCGCTGCGCTGTGTTTTCGACGTGCGGGCGTAGCCGTAGCCGGGCAGGTCGACCAGATACCAGGCGTCGTTGATGCGGAAGTGGTTGATGAGACGTGTCTTTCCGGGCGTCCCCGACACCTTGGCCAGCCCTGTGCGGGCGGTGAGCATGTTGATGAGCGACGACTTTCCGACGTTGCTGCGCCCGATGAAGGCGATGTCTTTCAGGTCGTCCTTCGGGACCTGCGAAATGCGCTCGGACGAGCATTTGAATTCGGCTTTGGTGATCTGCATCGGTATCTGGTTTTATACAAAGGTACGAAAAAGCCGGATGGCTGCAAACCTGGGTTGCGTGCGGGTCTGTGAAACCTTCCGGCTGCTAAAAGGGTCGTTACGACCCCAAAGGTACGAAAAAGCCGGATGGCTGCAAACCTGGGTTGCGTGCGGCTCCGTAAAACCTTCCGGCTGATAAAAGGGGCGTTACCTCCTTAAGGCCGCGGAAAAGTCCGGATTGCGCCTGCGATTTGCGTAACGCAGGGGTCGGCTACTTTTTCCACGCGAGCGACACCCACAGCGGACAGTGGTCCGAGGCGACGGTCGAGGTGTCCACCTGCCGCTCGGTGACGACGGCCGATTCGGGCAGTCCGCGGCCGAGGATGTAGTCGATGCGGATGGAGGGCTTGTCGGACGGGAAGGTCATCTGCGTGGTGTCCGAAAGGGGCCGGAATGCGCCGCCCAGCCCGTCGAGGACGGTTTTGGCGACCTTCATGTTGAAGTCCCCGGCCAGCAGCACCGGTTTGCGGCAGGTGTCGGTGACCGTGCGGATGATCGGCAGCGACGCGCGCTGGTCCTCGGGCGTAAGCGAGAGGTGGGTGACGCAGACCACGTAGTCGGGAAACTCGGCGACGAACAGTACACGGGACTCTTCGCGTCCCGGAAGCGGGATGCGGCGCACGGCGAGCGGTTCGTCGCGCGACAGCAGGCCGACGCCGTAGGCGCCGCCGTCGTAGTCGATGGCGCGGCAGAAACGGGCGTGCATGCCCGTCATTTCACCCAGCTCCCCGGGGATGAAGCGTCCGGCCATGCGTCCGGTCACGCTGTCCAGTTCCTGAAGGGCCACGATGTCGGGAGCCGTGCGGTTGATGATCTCCGCCACGCGGCCGAGATCCTGAACATTGTCGATGCCGCGGCCGTTGCGGATGTTGTAACTCATAAATTTCAGGGTCGTCTGCCGCTGCGTGCAGGCGCCCAGCAGCAGGCCGCACACGGCGGCCGGCAGGAGAATGCGCAGAAAGGGTTTCATGTCGGGAAAGTCAATTTTCCACAAAGATAAGGCAACCTGCGCGAAAGATCAAATTTATTTCCTCCGGAAATGCGGGTTTAGCATCCGATTTGAAGCGGACGACGTGTGATTCCAAAATTTTCGCAGTCTATGAAAACACCCTTCCTGACGATGCTGTGCGCCGCTGCGCTGGCCGTCTTCCCTCCGCAGGCCGAAGCCTGCACCCGCGCCGTTTACCTCGGACCCGACGGCATGACCGTCACGGGCCGGACGATGGACTGGCGCGAAGATCCGCTCACCAACCTCTACATCTTCCCGCGGGGCGTCGTGCGTCGCGGTGCGAACACGGACAAGACCGTCTTCTGGACCTCGAAATACGGGTCGCTCTCGGCCGCCGGTTACGACATCGGCATCACCGACGGCATGAACGAAGCCGGGCTGGTCGCCAACCTGCTGTTCCTGCCCGAGTCGGTCTACGAACGTCCCGGCGACACGCGCCCCGTCATGGGGTTGAGCGTCTGGACGCAGTATGTGCTCGACAATTTCGCCACCGTGGACGAGGCCGTGGCCGAACTTTCGAAGGAGAAGTTCCGCATCGACGCTCCCGACCTGCCCAACGGCGTGCAGTCGCGGCTCCACCTGGCGATTTCCGATCCTTCGGGCGACAGCGCGATCTTCGAGTATCGCGACGGCAAACTGGAAATCCACCACGGACGGCAGTGTCAGGTGATGACCAATTCGCCCTTTTACGACGACCAGCTGGCGATTCTCGGCTACTGGCGGCAGATCGGCGGCCTGACGATGCTGCCGGGGACCAACCGCGCTTCGGACCGCTTCGTGCGTGCGTCGTTCTATATCGACGCCGTCGTGCAGACCTCCGACCCGAAGATCGCCGTGCCGGCCGTGATGTCGGTCATGCGCAACGTCTCGGTTCCCTACGGCATCTCCACGCCCGACAAGCCGCACATCGCCTCGACGCGCTGGCGCACGGTCTGCGACCAGAAGAACCGGGTCTACTATTTCGAACCGACGCTGGCCATGGAGACCTTTTGGGTCGACCTGGCGGCGATCGACTTTTCGGAGGGCAGCGGCGAGCGCACCCTCACGCTTGCCGGCGGGCAGACCTATGCGGGCGACGCCACGGCGAAATTCCGCCGCAGCGCCAGGCCTTTCGTCTTCCTCTTCGGGGTGTGACGCACGCCGTCCGGTCCTGAAAAAGCCCCGGAATGTTCCGGGGCTCTTTCGTGTCAGCGGTGTCGCGGGTATTTGTTGTTGAAGCGGTAGCCGACGCCCAGCATCAGGAAGTTGGGCATGTGGAAATCGCGGAGGCTGTAACCGATGTGGACGTAGGAACTGCGCGTCACGGCCACCTTCAGGGTAAGCATCTGGTAGAAGGCCTTCAGGTCGCCGCCCTTGTGCAGGAAGTTGGTTCCCAGGCCGACCCCGATGTTGAAATAGGGCATCACGAACTCGGCGCGGGCCGAGACGCCGAGCGCCAGCTGCTTGTCGACGCCGGGTTTCTCCACCGCAAGGTCGGCGCTGCCGCCCATCTCTACGATCTGGTCGGCGATGGCGACGTTGGCGCTGCCGTCGTACACGCCGTCGAGCGACACGCCCGCGCGGAACTTGTAGCCGAAATTATACATCGAGGCGAAATTGAATCCCAGGACCGTGTAGGCATCCGGCGCGGCATACTGCTTGTCGCCGACCTCGATGCCCTTGCGCCGCCACGAGCCGAACAGCGTGAGGTCGTAGCTGAAATGGCGCGGGAATGCGGGGCAGACCGTCCGCGGGGCCATTTCGGCCGACTTCCGTCCGAAATTGTAGGTCAGGCCCGCGCGCAGTCCCACGGCGTTGAGTCCCGCGTTGGGGAATTTGGTGTTGCCGTTGGAGAAGTGCGTGAGGCTGAAACCCGCCGTGAAGTCCACCTCGCGCGTGACGCGCCAGTCGAGGAAGAAATCGGCGTTGAGATAGGCGTTCATCTTCGACCCCATCATCTTGTTGAGGGGGTTCACGGCGTCGTCGTAGGGTTTCCAGCCGAACGAGAGGCCGAAATTCCACTCGTAGTTGAACGACAGCCGCGGGCTGATCCGCGCGATGCGCGCGCCCTGGAACAGGTAGACGGCAATCGGGTTGCCCAGTTCGTCGGGATTTCCGAAGTCGTAATAGGCGGCCCCGATACCCTGGTAGGCGCCGCCGTAAATCTGGTCGGGAATCGACCCGGGGCGGAATTGGAACGAGTAGCGGAGGTGTCCCGAGAGGGAGAGGTCGATGGGCTGTCCGGCGCGGTTCTCGCCTTCGACGAAGGGGTTGGTCGGGAAGATGTATTCGGGGCGGAACTCCGCGCCGATGCGGTGCATGAAGCGGCGTCCGGAAGCGGTCGTGTCGCGGGGCTGGACAACCGATCCGTCGGCGTAGCGGCGCTCGGGACGGTATTCCCGGCGCTGTTGTCCGTCCCGGAATCCGGCGCGGTAACCGGCCTTGTAACCCCTTGTATAGTGGTCGTTCAGGTAGTTGCAGCGGTAGGCGGCGCTGTCCGGTCCGGCGTCCGGCGCACCCGTGGCCGTTTCGTCCGCATGAACGGTTCCGGGCGGCACTCCTTCTGCCCGGGCCTGGCCGGAAAGGAAGAGTACGGCTACCGCGAGAACTGCCGCTATCCAGATCCGTATTTTGTTTTCCATGTGAGGCTGAAATTCACGTTTTGACGCCGAAGTTACGAATTTTTTCCGGAATCGGAACCGCTTCGCTCCGAATTGTCGCGAAAAGGCGCTGTGGAGTGGTGCGTGTTATCTGTTTTTTTGATATATTCGGAACGGGCGGTTGCGAATGCGGTTTGATTTTTTTATATTTGTAGCGTGAGGGCGGCGGACGAGAGAGCGAATAACAGCTTATTATTAAAATCGGAATCCGGGATGAAAGAGACGGACACTCCGCGTTGGTACGGATATTTGCAGGCTTTGGGCAGGGACCCGTGGGTCGACTGGGGTGTCACTGCCGGTTTTCTTTTGCTCATCATGAGTTGGTTTCTGCCGGGAGCGGCGGCGGATTTTGTCATCGATGTCGTTTGTATGGCGATTTTTGTCGGGATTGCGGTCCGGATCGGTTATGTGATCGCCTGTGTCCGTCTGGGGCACAGATCGCACCGGGAGTCCGTCCGGGCCGTCCGGTTTCGGAACGTAATGGGCAATATCGTCGTCGTTTTGTATTTTGTCGTCGCTATCCTGCTGATTGTGTGGCGTTATTTGAACGCGTGACCGGATCGGGACACACCTAAAAATCCACCCCGAAAGAGGTGGATTTTTTAGGTGGATAACACGCGCCCCGGCGGGATGTTCGGATTCAATACCCGAGTATGCGCAGCATCGAGCGGTAGGACTGCTCCTTGGCGAACAGGCTGCCCGCGGAAGCCCTCCTTCTCAAAGGAGGGTTTGGGAGGATTGTCTGTACGGTGTATTGCACGCGCCCCGGCGGGACGTTCGGATTTAATACCCGAGTATGCGTAGCATCGAGCGGTAGGACTGCTCCTTGGCGAACAGGCGCGTGTAATACTCGTTGTCCGACTTGTCGCGGTCGATGATCACATGCTTGGGTGCGGGGATCAGGCAGTGCTGGATGCCGCCGAAGCCGCCGAGCGACTCCTGGTAGGCTCCCGTGTGGAAAAATCCGATGTACTGCGTGTTGCCCGCTTCGAGTTTGGGCAGGAAGATGGCGCTGGTGTGGCACTCCGAGTTGTAGAAATCCTCGCTGTCGCAGGTCAGCCCGCCGAGCAGCACGCGCTGGTATTCCTTGTCCCAGTTGTTCACGGCCAGCATGATGTAGCGCTGGTTGATGCCCCATGTGTCGGGCAGGGTGGTGATGAACGACGAGTCGATCATGTACCAGTTCTCGCGGTCGTTCTGCTGCTTCTGGTTGACGATCGAGTAGAGCACCGCGCCGCTTTCGCCCACGGTGAACGAGCCGAATTCGGTGAAGATGTTGGGTTCCTCGACGCCGTTGCGTTGGCAGATGTTCTTGATCTGCGCCACGATCTCCTCGGTGAGGTACTCGTAGTCGTATTCGAAGTTGAGCGAGTTCTTGATCGGGAAACCGCCGCCGATGTTGAGGCTGTCCAGCTCGGGACAGATGGCCTTCAGCTCGCAGTAGACGTTCATGCACTTCGACAGCTCGTTCCAGTAGTAGGCCGTGTCCTTGATGCCGGTGTTGATGAAGAAATGCAGCATCTTGAGCTGGAATTTCTTGCTGTTGCGGAGTTTTGCCTTGTAGAAATCGACGATGTCGTTGTAGCGGATTCCCAGCCGTGAGGTGTAGAAGTCGAACTTGGGTTCCTCCTCGCAGGCGATGCGGATGCCGACCTTGCACTTCTTGGTGAACGAGTCCTCGAACAGCTCCAGCTCCTCCTTGTTGTCCAGCACGGGGATCGTGTTCGAGAAACCGTCGTTGACGAGCTGGGCGATATTCTCGACGTACTGCGGGCGTTTGAACCCGTTGCAGATGATGTAGCGGTCCTTGTCGATGATGCCGCCGTCGTAGAGGGCGTTGATGATGTGGATGTCGTAGGCCGACGAGGTTTCCAGATGGATGTCGTTCTTCATGGCCTCTTCCAGCACGAACGAGAAGTGGCTCGACTTGGTGCAGTAGCAATAGTTGTACGAACCCTTGTAGTCGACCTTCGCCATCGCCACGTTGAACATGCGCTTGGCGCGGTTGATCTGCTGGGAGATCTTCGGCAGGTAGGTGATTTTGAGCGGAGTTCCGTACTGTTTGATCAGTTCCATCAGCGGAATGTCGTGGAAATTCAGCTCGTTGTCCTCGACGGAGAACTCATCCTGCGGGAAATCGAACGATTGTTCGATCAGGTCGATGTACTTGTCTTTCATGGCTCGTTCGGTAAAGTTTTTGCAATCCGGCCCGGTTACTTTGCAATTTTCGGGCGAAAGTAGCTCGCCCGGATTTTGGAAAAAATCGGGATGCAAAATAGGCGAATATTTTTCGGATAACCAACACTTTGCCCGATTATTTTGAAAAAGCCCTCCGGAATATTGCTTTTTCCGCTGAAAAAGGGTAATTTTGAACCCGGATTTAAAGGATTTTCAACCGTGCTGATTCATACCCTGATACAATATCTGGAGTCGCACAGGCGGCTCGTCGTACCCCAACTCGGAACGTTCATCGTCAAGGAGCCGGGCCGGAGCGTCGTCTTTTCGGAACTGCTCAAGCGCGACGACGGCGTGCTGCGGGGGCTTCTCCGCGCCGAGGGGATGGGCGAACTGGAGGCCGCGGGCGAGATCGACCGCTTCGTTTTCGAGATCCGCCACGCCGTGGAGCATGGCTCGGAGTACCGCCTGGAGGGCTTCGGGGTGATGAAACCCGGTCCCAATGCGACCATCGCCTTCGTCTACGAGCCGCAACCCGCGTCGGAATCCCCCGCGCAAGAACCGGCTGCCGGGAAACGTCAGCCGCTGCAACCCGAGAAGGTGGCCGAGGCCGTCAAGACGGCTTTCACGGAGCCGCGCGTGTCGACTTCGGCGAAGATGAATCCCGATCCTTCGGTGCGGGGGCTGCGCTACGGCAAGCCGCCGAAGAACACCGATGCCTACCGCTACGTCGACCGCGTGCCGCGCCGCCGCGCCGACCGGTTCATCTGGATCGCCGTGATCGCCGCCCTGCTGGCCGTGGCGGCCATCGCCTTCGGACTTTGGCGCGACGCCCGGGAGAAGCAGGCCGAAAACGAATACATCGAACTTCCGCAGGCGGCGGAACTCCCGTCCGCCGCGTCCCAACCCGAACAACTCGAATAAATGACAGAGATCACCACCGTAAAACAACGCTTCGGCATCATCGGCAACTCCCCGCTTCTGGACAGGGCGCTGGAGGTGGCCCTGCGTGTGGCCCCTACCGACCTGACGGTGCTCGTTACGGGCGAGAGCGGTGTGGGCAAGGAGTTTTTCCCGCAGGTTATCCACGCCTATTCCGCGCGCAAGCACAGCAAATACATCGCCGTCAACTGCGCGGCGATTCCCGAGGGTACGATCGACTCCGAACTGTTCGGCCACGAGAAAGGCTCCTTTACCGGCGCCGTGGAGGCCCGCAAGGGGTATTTCGAGGAGGCTGACGGCGGCACGATCTTCCTGGACGAGGTGGCCGAACTGCCGCATCCGACGCAGGCGCGCCTGCTGCGCGTGCTTCAGACGGGCGAGTATATCCGCGTCGGTTCGTCGAAGGTGCAGAAGACCAACGTCCGCGTGGTCGCCGCCACGAACATGAACCTCCAGGAGGCCATCGCCCAGGGGCGTTTCCGCGAGGACCTTTACTACCGTCTGGGGACGGTCCCCATCACGGTTCCCTCGCTGCGCGAACGCCCGGAGGACATTCCGCTGCTGTTCCGCAAGTTCGCCGCCGACGTGGCCGTGCAGTACCGCATGCCCGCCGTGACGCTCGACGATGCGGCGCGCGAGATGCTGAAGAACTACTACTGGCGGGGCAACATCCGCCAGCTGAAGAACGTCGCCGAGCAGATTTCGGCCATCGAGCAGACCCGGGTGATCACCTCCGAGGTGCTGGCGAAATACCTGCCCCCGCAGGGCGGGGGCGCGCCGATGGCCGCCGGGACGATGCGCATGGACGACACGATGTCGACCGAGCGCGAACTGCTCTACAAGGTGCTGTTCGACATGCGCGCCGACATCAACGACCTCAAGCGGATGATCTCCGAACTGATGAAGGGCGGCGTGCCGTGCCCCGAGCCGGTCCGTGACGTCAAGGCCCTGCTGCCGACCACGGCGCAGAGCAGCTACGTTCCGGCCGTCGCTTCCTATCCCCAGCCTCCGGTCTATGCCGAGAGCGAGGAGGTGACCGACGAGCCGCCCCGCGAGATGACCAAGGCCGACATGCAGCGCGAGCAGATCATCCGCGCCCTGCGCCGCAACAACGGCCGCCGCCGCGAGGCCGCTGCCGAACTTTTCATGTCGGAGCGCACACTATACCGCAAGATAAAGGAGTTAGGAATTGAAGACAATTCCTGACTCCAATTAAAAATTAAGAATTAAAAGAATGCGCAGATTCCGAGATAATTTTTCATTTTTCATTTTCCGTTTTTCATTGCTGGCTATCGCCGCGGTGATGACCGGCTGCGGCGTGTCCATCAAATACTCGCTGTCGGGCGCCTCGATTCCGCCCGACGCCAAGACCTTTTCGGTGGCTTACTTCCCCAACAACGCCACGATGGTGTCGCCGATTTTGAGTTCCACGCTCACCGAGGCGCTGGTCGACATGTTCACGCGCCGCACGCGCCTGATGCAGGTCGATGAGGGCGGCGACTTCGCCTTCGAGGGCGAGATCGTCAACTATACCTCGACGACGGCTTCGGTTTCGAGCGACGACTACGCCCTGCTCAACCGCCTGACGATCACCGTCAAGGTGCGCTTCACCAACGCCCTCGACGAGAAGATGTCGTTCAACCGCACCTTCCAGGCCTACGAGGACTACGACTCCACGAAACTGCTTACGGAGGTCGAAGGCGAGCTGATCCCCCAGATCGTCGACAAGATCGTGACCGACATTTTCCAGGCCGCGGCCTCCAACTGGTAATTCCGACGCGCGATGTCCGACCTGAAAACATACTTTGCGGCGCCCGGCCGGGCGGAGACGCCTTCCGCTGCCGAAGCCGGGGACCTCGCGGTGCGCTTCCCGTGGTTTCTTCCGGGGCGTATCCTGCGCGAGACGCTTACGGACGAATCCGATCCGCGGGTGGCGCTGACGGCCCCGTGGCGGGCCGAGAGTTCGCTGCGCAGGGCCGCCGTCGACGCCTCGGCACTCACGCAGCTCTCCTCGGAGGAGATCATCGACCGTTTCCTGCAGGAAGAGGACCTGCGCATCGTCGCCGGCGAGGGCGAACCCGAGGAGGAGGTCGTTCTGCAGCCCGAACTGGACGACGACGACGAGGTGGTCACCGAGGAGCTGGCCGAAATCTATCTCGCTCAAGGCCTTCGGGACAAGTCCGTGGCGATTTATCGCAAATTAAGTTTGCGAAATCCCGAAAAAAGTGTTTACTTTGCCGAACTTATTGGCAAAATAGAAAACAATATTAAAATTTAAGGTAATATGTTATACACGATTTGCATTGCCCTGATACTCGTTGCGAGCGTACTGGTGATCCTGGCGGTATTGGTGCAGAACCCCAAGAGCGGCATGGCCGCCAATTTCGGCGCGTCGAACCAGGTGATGGGTGTGCGCGAGACTACGAACTTCCTGGAGAAATTCACCTGGTCGATGGCTATTGCCATCGTGGTTTTGAGCCTTGCGGCTACGTTGGCCATGGACCGCGGTCTGGTCGCCGACAGCAATTTGGAGATTTCGAAGGACGCCAAGGCGCTTCAGGAGCGGGTCATCGAATCCGAGGCCGCCGCTACGATGCCGCAGGCCGAGATTCCCTCTGCCGGACAGACCGAGCAGCAGCAGGCCGAGTAGCCTCCGCGCTCCGTCCGGAACGCCGGAGGGGGGGGAGACCTTGCCGTTATAGAAGACCGTGGATTCTTTCCGCGGTCTTTTTTTCGCCCGTCCGGAAGCGGTCCCGCATGGGACGATTCATCGGGGGCCGGAACGGTCCCGCAACAGAGACCCCGGAGGGGCCGCCTTGCAATGGAAATTCCGAGGTTGTTTGCCTCCCGGAACGGGACGGTGAATTCCCGCCCGTGTTTTGCGTACGGCCGGAACCTCTCCGATTCATGTATTGGAAAAGCCCGCGGGATGCTCCGCGGGCTTTTTTGTGCCGCTTCGAATCGCTCCGGGAGGCGGTGCCCCCCCCCACGCGTTGGATTATTCTGAATATCTGTCGATTACGATCTTCCGACCACTCATGGCCCCCCCCCTGGGCGAAAACGGTCAGAGATGCTGCGGACTGAAAGCCCCGATGGTCTTGATCCGCTCCTCGAAATCGTCGCGCGAGACGAGCGTGTGCCCCTTGATCTTCGACCGGTAGTTGTAGATCGTGCTCACGGAGTAACGCAGCAGCGCGGCGATTTTCGACGAGTCGTTGATGCCCAGCCGGATCAGCGCGAAGATGCGCAGCTCGGTCGTCAGCAGCTCGCCCTTTTTCGGCTCGATGCGCGCCTCCTTGTCCAGCAGGGAGTTGAAATCCTCGATGAACGTGGGGTAGAGTTGCAGGAACGTCGTGTCGAAGTTGCGGTAAAACTCCTCCAGTTCGCGGCTGTCGCCGTCGGTCGGGGAGTACTCCTTCCGCAGTTCGTCGACGCGGCCGTCGCGCAGCAGGCGGCGTACGTGGCGGCGCGAGTCGATGATCTTGTCGATGTACTCCGAGCACATCGTCAGGAAGATGCCGATATACTCCTCCTTCACTTCGTTGGCCTCTGAAATCTGGCTGTTCAGTCCTGCCAGTCGCTTGTTGATGTGCTGGAGGTCTTTGTTCGAGATGTTGAGCCGGTTGTTGGCCTGCTGCAATTCGAGCCGCGCGAGGTTCAGCTTGCGGTTCTGCCGCAGGACGAAGACCACGCCCCCGAGGGCCAGCAGCATGAAGCAGCCGATCGACACGACGAAGATGTTGTACATGGCGTCCATCCGCTGCCGCCGGACCTGGTAGGCTTCTTCGATGACGTGCAGCGCCAGTGCGTCCTGCCACGGGCGGAGCCGCGAATTGAAGAACCGTGCGTCGTCCATCACGATCCGCATGTAGCGCATGGCGCGCTGGATGTTGTCGTCGTCGAGCAGCGTGTTGGCGAGGCTTTTCAGTGCGGCGTTGTCGCGGATCGCCAGCTGGATGTCGGTCATCGCCGAGCGTGCGAACCACACCTGCGCCGTGGGCGTGTCGTCCATCAGGTCCGCCACGAGGGCGCGCATGTACGACGCCTCGGCATATTCGCGCGAAAGGGGTTGCAGGGTGCTGCACAGCCGTTCGGAAATCTCCACGGCCTGCGGGTAGTCGCGGGCGCCGATCGCCTGGCGGAGCCGGAAGTTGAGGTGCGTGACCGACTCCGGTTCGGTGTTCTCCACGATCAGTTGGGCGTAGATCACCGTAAGCCGCCACGATTCGTGTCCCTGCGCCGAGTCGTGGGAGTAGAGCTGGAGTTCGTCGTTGAGTTTGTGGCGGGCGATGTAGTAGTCGACCAGCTGCCTGCGGTCCAGCGCCGTGGTGTCGACCAGTTTCAGCATGTTCGCCGCTTCGAGGTAGATACCCGCCGAACTGTACAGGTAGGCCAGCTGGATACGGCTCTCGTTGAGGTGTCCCGCGTCGTTCATGCGCGTCGCCAGGGAGATGTTGCGGTAGAGGTAGTCGATGGTCGAATCGGCCTGGTAAGGGGTGTATTCGTCGATCAGCTGCTGGTTGAGGATGTAGCGCTGGGCGTCCGAGAAATCCGATTTCCGGAGGATGTTTTTCAGCGATTCGATCCGCTGTTCGCGTCCGGCGATGTAGGAGTCCCGGTGCGAAAGGGTGGCGTCGAGTTGTGAAAGCACGCTTTTCAGGTCGTTTTGTGCCGAGGCGGCGAGCGTTGCGGCGAGCAGCAGTACGGTTGACAGAAGGTTTCTCATGTGCGGACGGTTCACGGTTTGTTCCTGGTAAAGATCGGAAAAAGGACGGATGGTTCCAAGACCGAATCGGGTACGGTGCGGTACTTTCCGGCTGATAAAAGTGTCGTTACGGCACCAAAGATAGGAATAATCCCGGGAAAATCAATACCGGGCGGCGCGCTTTCCGCCGGTCCGATTGTCCGGCCGTTTTTTCCGGCAGGACAGGCGGTCGGGACGGGGAACGGAACGTGCTCCGGGAG
>ENA-UESJ01000002-UESJ01000002.1-human-gut-metagenome-genome-assembly--contig:-NODE-2-length-247969-cov-13.529255_pt1 | contig 247969 bp, 195 predicted proteins | sample MGYA00243000_ERZ508001 | MGnify/ENA primary metagenome ERZ508001 (study PRJEB26167, sample SAMN06115479) | human gut metagenome | host: Homo sapiens | place: China:Chongqing | collected 2015-03-03... | reverse complement strand
CTAAACTTATCAAAGAACTATTTGGCATAGTGGCAGAAGCCGCTTAGCCGATATGTTGAATTTTTAACGAACTATTAATTTTACAGGAGGCCGATCTCACGGCCTTGTACGATTGTCTGAAGGAGCTTCGCTCCGAGATTATGGAACTGCGCCGCATGAAGGAGCCGCCCGAACATCGCTACCTCTCCCGCTCGGAGGTCTGCGACCTGCTCCACATCAGTTATTCGACTTTGCATCGAATGACGCGGCAGGGAGAGATCCGATGCCTGAAAAACGGGAGACGCACCCTGTTCCTGATGTCCGATGTCGAAGCGGCAATGATCCCCGTAAACGCATAGGCCCTATGGAACAGGTTGTAAAATCTCCGGCAGCGGTTCAGACTACCGCTGTCGGAGCGAAACAAAATGTATTTCCGTTCGAGGACGTTTTTCCCCGCCCGCTGGCCGAACTGATTCTTGCCCTGAACCGCGATCTGGGATTTCCGGTCGATTTCAGCGCCACGGCAATACTGACGGCTTTTGCTGCGGCAATAGGAAGCACGATTCAACTGAAAATGAAAAACCTCTTTACGGCAATCGCCTCGCTCAACTGTGTGCTGGTCGGCAATCCCGGAACCTGCAAGAGCCATCCCATCCAACGGGCGTTCGCACCGTTCGAATTGATTCGCGCCCGGCGTTTTGCTGCCGACAAAAAGGAGATGGCCGAATACCGACGTCGCAAAGCCGAAGGGAATCCCGGCCCGAAACCGGTTCTGCGTACTCCGATCCTGAATGAACTGACGCTGGAAGCGCTCTACCGAAGCATGGAAACCAACCCGCGCGGCGTGGCGATCGTAGCCGACGAGATGAACGGTTTTCTGGAAAACATGAACCGCTATAACACCGGTTCCGATGCCGAAGCGTTCAATACGATCTGGTCGGGACTTCCGCAGTCGATCAACCGAGCTTCGGTCGATTCCCGTTACATCCATCGGGTCGCCGTGTCTATCATCGGCACGATGCAGACGGCGATCATGCATAAGTTCTTCACGCGCGACAAGGCCGGTAGCGGATTCTCCTCGCGCTTTCTGTTCACCGCTCCGGAAAACCTGACCATGCCCCACTGGTCGGCCTCGGAGATTGATCCTGCTCTGACCGAACAGTATGAAAAAGCGATCCTGCAACTACTCGACCGTGAGATGGAAAAGGATGCCGACGGAGTCCCGCAACCCACAGAGATCGGATTCACACCCGAAGCCCTGCAACGGATGCTATCGTGGCACAATGACGAATACCGCCCCCGGACACAGGAGGAGATGGGCGACACCTACGCCGACGCCTGCTGTAAGTTAGACACCTATGCGCTGCGTTTCGCTCTTATCTTGGAGGTAATGCGGGCCGCCCTCGAAGAGCGTGAGCCCGTTGCGGTCGGCATGGATTCGGTCGAAGGGGCGATCCGACTGGTGGAGTATTTCCGGCAAGAGGCAATCAAGATTCACAAGCTCGTCTACGGCAAGGATATCCGTATTTCGATGACAGAGCAACAGCGCAAAGCCTACGATGCACTGCCGCCCTCGTTCCGAATCGCCACAGTTTACGAACTGTTAGAGAAAAAGGTAGGATTCTCGAAGGATCAGGTCAAGAAATTTTTAGGCAAACAGCGCTACTTCACCCGCATCGTCAAAGGTGAATACCGCAAAAATTATGTAGAAATATCCGAATAAGCACTTACGGCACGGCGGGCTCTTACGGATAATTCCCATTGAATACATGGCAATTATCTCTCCTACGGAGAGCCTGTCGAGAGCCGCCCGTGCAAAAAGACACGACACCATGAAAAACAACCATAAACCCATCGCCCGCTTCATCCACCGGGACAGGCTTCGCAGCTCCCGGCTGGGCGGCACACAATATTACGAACGCACGACGCTGTTTGTCTATCTGTCCCGCTATTTCGCGACGGAGGCCATCTACCGCGCATTTTCCCGTTACGGCCTGCTGGCAGACTTGGAGTATGAACAGGACGGGTTATACGGTATTGCTTTCCCCTTTCAGGATAACAAAACACGACAACTGCTCTCGGTGCTGTCCGACCCCGCAACCGGCAGACAGACCGGCGAGCAACCGATCGGCCAACGACTGATGAAAGGATACGATCTGCAATCCGCACCGGCATTATTCGGCATGCACCTGTTGCAGGAATATCCCGACAAGCCCGTCGGAATCCTGCGTGATTCGCGTGATGCCCTGATTATGACCCTTGCCGACAACAAGCGGCTCTGGCTGGCAACCGGCAACAGCAATCGGAACGGATATAGTCTAACCGACCCTGCCATCATGGAGGTACTACGCGGACGATCCGTAACGCTATATCCTGCCTCCGGTCACTATGATGCCAGTATGCCGATTGCCCACCGCATGCGGGAACAGGATATCGACACTACGGTAAGCAATGCGGCGGAACAACTGACAACCGACATGATATCGGACACCCAGCTGACGATTGCCGATTTCGTTCTCCGACAGATCGAAGAAGAACAATTCTACGCCTCTTATCCCTTTGCAGCGGATAATCCCGGCTCCGGAATGGCTCCGGACTCCTTTTGTAATCTACAGGAACAGAACGAACCGGCAACTCCGATGCCCCAAGTGCCGGACGTGCCGGAGAGTTTGTTCTCCCGTTAATGGAAATCCGAACGAATAACAAGGGAGTAAAATCCGAACAACCCGGAATTATGAAATACACTCTGCTTATTCCTCGCTTTCGAAGCGGGGATCATCCAACGGAGGGAAAAACTCCGCAGGAGAACATCCGAGGTCCTTAGCGATCAGATAGAGTTGATGAACGGTATATTTGGTAGTGAACCGGTCGCTTTCGACCTGCCCCACAAAGCTGGCAGAGCGACCGATGGTAAAGGCGATTGCCCGCTGGGAAACACCTTGCTCCAACCGCTTTTCGCGCACACGGGCGATCACATATTTGTCAAGCTCCGATTTCATACCTATTATTCTTTGCAAAAGAACCGATTTTGCTTAATTTTGCGCTCACTATTAGCGAGCAACAACAAATAAAACAGTAGAAACCAGAAACATTCGAACAAATATCATGAAGAAAATTTCATTATTACTGACGGCTCTCTTTTCGCTGGGACTGTCGCAGGGCTACGCGCAGGCGCTCAAGACCGTGCGCACGTATTACGATCTGTTCAGCGCCAGACCTTACGAGGTCTACACCGTAAACGCCCGGACGGGGCAGAAGCACGGCGCCTACAACCTCTATATGGAGGACGGCGCACTGGGTATCACCATGACCTATGCGAACGGAGCCCTCAACGGTCCCTATCGCCAATACGGTTTTGCCGACGGCACGGCCGCCGACCAAAGCAAGCCCCGCATCGAGGCCAACTACCTCAACGACAAGTTGCACGGACACTATATGGAGTACATGATCCGGAACGGCCAGCGCAAGCCCCGCATCGAGCGGACGTACGACAAGGGGATCATCATCGAGGAGACGACTTGGCACGAATCGACCGGCGCAAAGGAAGAGTACAGTTGCATGAACGGCGTCAATCGTTCGTGGTACGAGAATGGCAAGCCATATCGCGAATGTCAGGTCGTAAAGAGACTGCCTAACGGCAAATTCGTCGAGTATCACCCCGACGGGAGCATTGCGGAGATAAGCTACTACAAAAACGGCGAGTTGGACGGCAAGCTGGAAAAATATTATGAAAACGGGCAACTCCGCGCCATACAGCACTTCGCAGATGGAAAACTCACAGGCGAAATGGTCGGCTATCACCCCGACGGCAGGCTATCCGAAAAATACACGTTCGGGACACCGGGAGAGGTCGCAACCTGCGTACTCTATTTTGCCAACGGCAACAAGCGCTCGGAGACCACCCGCACGGGAAACAACGAATTCCTGACCATCCGTTACGACAGCATCACGGCATCGAAAACGGCGGAATTGGTACAGAACTGGCACGAAGCCTCCTCCAATTCCGACGAAGGTACGGAAGTGAAAGTATACCGCGCCGACGGCACACTGCACAAGTCATGGACGCGTAACGGATCGAAAAAATACCGCGCCTGCACCTATGACGAAAAAGGAGAGCTGGAATCGCTGTACGACTATGACGGCACGCTGATCTACGTCTTCCCCGGCACGGAGATCATCTCGCAACGGATAAAGCCCGCCGTCATCAAAGGGCGCTTTCCCTACGAATGTTATGACCGCGAGGGAAACGTAATCGAAAAGGGGGAAATGGACAGCGATGACAATAAGCTTACCGTAACGAAGTACGAAAACGGCAGATCCGTCTACGAGCGGGCAGATAACGGGAATGAATACTGGATATATCCCAACGGCAACCGCAAGGCCTATGCATCGGCAGACAGATCCTATATCGTCATGTACGACGAACAGGAACGGTGGATCGGCTCCGTTCGAAGGAGGGCACTATTGCGTCTACCGTTACCCCAATTCGTCCGTGAAAGCCAAAGGCGAGGAGGATGCAGCGGGTAACCGCATCGGAAAATGGTATCTCTATTCCGAGACCGGCCGCCTATCCGTCGAGGAAAACGGCGTTGTCCGCAAGCCTACCAAAGAGGAGAAAGCGAGCCACGAAAGTTATTTGCAGGAGTTGGTAGGTGCCAAACGCTGATCGGATGCCCTATGTCGGTCAATACCGTCGCAATCTTCGGACTGCGGCGGTTTTTTGATTTTACACCCGAATAATGAATCAATCTATGGAACGAACGATGCATCGACTAACCATCCATATCACGGATAACGACAAATTCGACAAGTTCGTCGAACTGGACGGACTGCAACCCTATGCCGAAGCACTGCACAATGCGATAGGGGACAGAGATATTTCACTCTACCGGAACAACCGTCTGCTATTCATTGCAAAAGAGAACAACCCGTTGGATTTCGGAACGATTTACCGTATTTGCGGCGCCATACAAATCCTGTTCGGAGATGGGTTGGTATGGGACATTGTCGAAGATGCCGACGAGCAGGCCGACGCCTTGTTATTGCTGAATTTCAAGCGATAACGAAATAATAGAGGCTGATAAGGGACCGCATCGGGACCACGATTTACGATCGGAAAGCAGGAGTATTTTACAGAGTTGTACCGACTATTGCAGGATTGGCATTTCGTGGTATTAACAATCACAAAGCCAGAATATTCAACATGTACCAAAGTGGTATATCGTGGCCCCGAAGCGGGCCCAACTTTGGGCCCTGATAAAGAAAAAGTCCTCGGAAGTTATTAGCTTCTAAGGACTTTCGCTCTCAAATTGAGGTCTGAAGCGGATTCGAACCGCTGTACAAGGTTTTGCAGACCTTTGCCTAGCCACTCGGCCATCAGACCATCATCTTTCCCACTGCGCCCTCTCTACACCAACCTAACCCTATCAGCCCTCTCCGCTCCCTTTCACACAACCGGAACTCAAACCGAAAAACGGCCCCTCTCCGGCCCGGGGAGCGTTCGGAACTAATTTCCAAGCGCATCGGGAGTGCAAATATACGAACAATTCTGATTTTTGCAAAACTTCTGCCCAACTTTGCATTATTTCCCGAATAAATTCCCGTTATTTCCCAAAAACCGCTACCTTTATCATCTGCAAAAACGATTTTTTCATTCGCGGCTATGACCATCGAAGATATTGCCCTTCAGATGACTCCGGGCATCGGTATAAAAGGAGCCGTGCATCTGCTGGAGCTGTTCGGCGATGCGCGGAGCATTTTCGCCGCCACCGCCGATGAACTCGTCGCCAAAACCGGCCTGCGTCCCGACACGGCGCAGCAGATCGTCCGCCGGAAGGGATTTCCGGCCGCCGAAAAGGAACTCGCCCACTGTCGCCGCAACAACATTGCGGCCATCGCCTCCACCGACCCGGAATACCCGGCGCTACTGCGCGAAATCCCCGATTATCCCCACGTAATATACATAAAGGGCTGCGTCGAAGCCCTCTCGGCACGTTGTATCTCCATCGTCGGGACACGCGAGGCGACCCCTTACGGACAGACGGCCTGCAACCGGCTGGTGGAAGGGCTTGCAGAGCGCATACCGGGGCTTTCGGTGGTCAGCGGGCTGGCGTTCGGCATCGACGTTGCGGCGCATCGCGCTGCGCTTGCAGCAGGCGTACCGACCGTCGCCGTGGTGGCCAACCCCCTGCCCGGGGTGACGCCCGCCCAGCATACGGACGTGGCGCGCGACATACTCGCCCGCGGGGGTGCGCTGGTCACGGAACTGCATTCGCAATCGAAACAGAACGGCAACTTCTACCTGGCGCGGAACCGCATCATCGCAGGATTGAGCGCGGGGTGTATCGTCGTCGAGTCGCCCGACAGCGGCGGTTCGCTTTTCACGGCCCACTGCGCCGACTCCTACGACCGCACGGTGATGGCCGTGCCGGGACGCATCACCGACCGGGCGTCGGCCGGGACGAACCACCTGATCCGCAACCGCAAAGCGCAATTGGTGCTGACAGCCGACGACGTGATCCGCGAACTGATGTGGGACCTCGGGGAGAATCCCGCAACGCTGCGCGCAAAACCCCCGACACCGGAACTGACACCCGACGAAGCGGGATTGCTGGGCTGTTTCCGCACGGACGACCCGCTTTCGGTCGAGGCGCTCGGCGAGCTGACGGGGCTGAATCCCGGCGAGCTGGCGACGCTGCTCGTGGGTCTGGAGCTGGCAGGAGCCGTGCGCCAGCTGCCCGGGAACCGATATATGAAGCTATGAAACTGACAGATACGCATTCACACCTTTACGACGAAGCGTTCGACCGCGACCGCGAAGAGGCTTTGGCGCGCGCCGCGGCCGAAGGGGTCGGGCAGCTGCTGCTCCCGGCCATCGACTCCGAAAGCCATGAACGGCTGTTCGGGCTTTGCCGCCGCCACCCGCAGCGGTGCATCCCGATGATGGGCCTGCACCCCACGTCGGTGAACGACAATCCCCGCTGGCGCGACGAACTCGCTCTGGTCGAAAGTTACCTCCGGACGCCGCCCGAGGGAATCGCGGGGTTCTGCGCCGTGGGCGAAATCGGGCTGGACCTCTACTGGAGCCGCGACTTCCGGGAAGAGCAGGCCGAAGCCTTCCGCCGCCAGATCGACCTTTCGCTGCAATACGGACTGCCGATCGCCGTGCATACGCGCGACGCCTGGCCCGAAACCGTCGCCATCATGCGCGAATACCGCGGCCGGGGCGTCCGGGGCGTTTTCCACGCCTATTCCGACGGAATCGAAACCTATCGCAAACTGAAGGAGTGCGGCGATTTCGTTTTCGGAATCGGCGGCGTAGTGACCTTTAAAAAGAGCAGGCTGGCCGAGGTCGCGGGCGAAATGGAGCTGCGGGACCTCGTGCTCGAAACCGACTGTCCCTATCTGACGCCCGCGCCTCACCGGGGCGAGCGCAACGAATCGGCCTGGGTGCGTTACGTCTGCGAAAAAGTCGCCCAAATCAAGGGACTGACCCCGGAAGAGGTCGCGGAAGCGACGACGGCCAATGCCGAAAGGATGTTCGGACGGCCGCAAAACCGGCCCGCCCCCAGTCATGGCCGGAAGATTTTCGATGCGCCCGAGGCGAATCGGCAGGCCGCAGCTCCGCCCTGCGGAGGCCTGCCCGCAACTGCGTTTCGAGCGGACCACCGCGAGCTGCCGCCTGAAAACGCGACCGAAGTTCCGGAGAACGAATCTTCCGACCACGCATCCCCCTCGTCAGACAACGGCCTTTCCCGGCCCGAAAGAGCATAACACGACACCGGACATGAAAAAAATAAAGATCACGGTCTTGCGCAAGACCTGCCACAGGGATCTGATGGAGCAGTACGAAAATCCCATCGAACATGCCTGCGATCTGTACGAAGGGCAGGTTTTCACGACCGACGGCTGGCGGAAACCCGACGGATTGTGCGACAGCGCCTGGCAGACGCTTTCGCCGTTCGTCATGACGCTGGCACACGGCGGCACGAACATCTTCGACGGCTGGATGAAGAATCCCGCCTCGGCGATGATCTCCTGCAACGACGGGTTTCGCCCCGTGAGCTTTCTGATCGAAACATTAGAGAAATAAAAACGCTATGCGATCCTCCATTCTGATCATCTACACGGGCGGGACCATCGGCATGAAGACCGATGCCGCCACCGGGGCGCTGGTCCCCTTCGATTTCAGCGGCATCTACGACGAATTCCCCTCGCTGAAACGCCTCAACGTCGACATCGACGTACACACGGTGTCGCCCGTAATCGACTCGTCGAACGTCGAGCCGGCGAACTGGGTGGCCCTGGCCCGCCTGATCCGCGACAACTACGCCCGCTACGACGGATTCGTCGTGCTGCACGGAACCGACACCATGTCCTATACGGCATCGGCCTTGAGCTTCATGCTCGAAAATCTCGCCAAACCCGTGGTCTTCACCGGAAGCCAGATTCCGATCGGCGTGCTGCGCACCGACGGGCGCGAGAACCTCATCACGGCCATCGAAATCGCCGGAGCGCGCATCGGCGACCGGCCCGAGGTCCCCGAAGTGTCGCTCTATTTCCAGAACCGGCTTTTCCGCGCCAACCGCACCACCAAACGCAGCGCCGAAGCCCTGAGCGCCTTCCGTTCCTACAACTACCCGCCGCTGGCCGAAGTCGGCGTCAACATCGCCTACAACCTCCCGGCGATCCTGCAACCCGAAGAGTCGCCGGCGGAACTGCGCATCGCCACGAAGCTCTCCGGAGGCATCGAGCTGATCAAACTCTTCCCGGGAATGGGCGAGGAGATCCTGCGGGCCATGTTCTCGGCTCCGGGGCTGCGGGCCGTGGTGCTCGAAACCTTCGGCGCGGGCAACGCCCCCACCTCCGAATGGTTCATCCGCGTCATCGAAGAGGCCGTCGCACGCGGAATCATCCTCCTCAACATCACGCAGTGCGGCGGGGGCCGCGTCTCGATGGAGTTGTACGAAACAGGGCTTAAACTGCAAAAAACCGGCGTCCTGTGCGGCTACGACATGACCACCGAGGCAGCCGTGACCAAACTGATGTACGTACTCGGGCTGGGGCTTCCGGACGACGAGACACGCATGCTTCTGCGCAAGCCCCTGCGCGGAGAATTTACGGCATAAGCCATTGCACGTAACAAATTTTTTTTCTATATTTCGCACTGCTAACGTACCCTTTCCGCCGGGACCATTGGGCGGAGGCCGGCGTAGCGCACAGGCAAAAAGATTGATTTACAACTACTTGATCGGGTCCGGGGTGAATTATCCGGGATTCGGCTCTACGTGCAGGAATAACCTTTCGCAACTGCGCCGGAGCACAAAAGGACGCCGCAAAGGCTGCGAAAGACAAAAAAAATAATTATTTTTAGCGAAAAAATAACCCGGCGGAAACGCCCGAAAAGAAAAGAGGCCCCGACCGGCCGGAAAAACGAAGAAACCAAAACACAACAATAAAAAATCAACTAATCAAAATTTAATTTATCCAACACAACTATGAAAAAACTTTTTTTGATTCCGTCGGCTGCCCTGTCCGTATTGGGTACCGTTAGTGCGTTCGCACAGGATGCCGCTGCCGCAACCGAAACGGTTGTCGCTGAAACCCAGATCGCAGGCGACAGCATGCACCACGTTATGATGCAGAAGTTCCTCGAAGGCGGCTGGGAGTGGATGCTTCCGGTGCTCCTCTGCCTGGTGATCGGTCTGGCCGTGGCCATCGAGCGTATTCTGTACCTGTCGCTTTCGACGATCAACTCGAAGAAACTCATCGCATCCGTCGAGGAGGCGCTCAAGAACGGCGGCATCGAGGCTGCCAAGGAAGTTTGCCGCAACACCCGCGGTCCGATCGCTTCGATCTACTATCAGGGTCTCGACCGTTACGACCAGGGTCTCGACGCCGTCGAGAAAGCCGTCGTTTCCTACGGTTCGGTTCAGACCGGCCAGATGGAGTCGGGTCTTTCGTGGATCGGCCTGTTCATCGCCCTTTCGCCCATGTTGGGATTTATGGGAACCGTCGTCGGTATGATCGCGGCGTTCGACGCCATCCAGGCTGCCGGTGACATCAGCCCGACGCTGGTTGCAGGCGGTATCAAGGTCGCCCTGCTGACGACCCTCATGGGTCTTATCGCGGCGGTTATTCTTCAGCTGTTCTACAACTATATCGTTTCGAAGATCGACTCGCTCGTGAACGATATGGAGGATTCGTCCATCACGCTGATGGATATTCTGACGGCTTACAACAAGAAATAATCGAACGCTGAAAAAAGTCAAAAGCAATTATGAAAAAGATTTTAAACATATTGCTGGGTATTCTGATGGCTATCACCGTAGTCCTCATGGTCTACGCGATCGCTACCGGCGGCTCGGACGCATCGATCAGCGTGAACCTGATGTGGGGTTACTTCCTCTTCGTGTTCGCTGTCGCTGCGGCCATTTTCTGCGCCGTTTTCGGAATGATTCAGAACCCGGCAGGCATCAAGGGAACCATCCTGTCCCTGGCGTTGATCATCGTTATCGTGGGCGTGTCGTACTTCTACTCGGCAGGCCACACGGTGAACATTGTCGACCTCCAGAACAACGGGTTCTTCGGCCACGGTGAAACCGTAATTACCGAAACGAGCATCCTCGTAACCTATGTTGCATGCGTCGCCGCATTCGTGACGGCCGTAGCAACCGAGATCTGGGGCGCATTCAAATAACCGAGTAAGACACAATGGCAACAGATAAAAGAAAAATCCAGGAGATCAATGCCGGTTCTATGGCCGACATCGCCTTCCTGCTGCTGATTTTCTTCCTGGTGGCCACTACCATGAATACCGACACGGGTCTGGTGCGCATGCTTCCGCCGATGCCTCCTGAGGATCAACCCCAGGATGAAATCAAGGTCAAGGAGCGCAACCTCTTCCTGGTGTTCATCAACGGTAGGGGCGACATCATGGCAGGAGCCGCAGGAAAACAGGAGGCGATCGACCTGCATCAACTCAAGGACAGGACCAAAGAGTTCATCCTCAATCCGCTGGATGACGAGAACCTGCCCGAGAAGGCGAACAAGGACATTGAACTTCCCGACGGCGGCAAGTGGGTATACCCCGTGAGCGAAGGCGTCGTCTCGTTGCAGACGACCCGGGATACGGGCTACCAGTCCTATATCATGGTGCAGAACGAACTCACGCGCGCATTCAACGAAGTGCGTGACGAAGTGGCACAGCGTAAATTCGGCGCAAAATTCGCGGATCTTCCCGAGGAGTTGCGCAATGCAGTATCGAAGGCCGTACCTCTGAAGATTTCGGAGGCTGAACCGCGTAACATTAAGAAGTAAGCCATGGCAGTAATGAAAAAGAAGGGCAGCAAAGGTCTGCCCCCTATCTCGACCGCTTCGCTTCCTGACGTGATCTTTATGATCCTCTTCTTCTTTATGGTCTCGACGACCATGCGCGATCAGGAACTGCTGGTGAGATACAAACTTCCGGAAGCTACCGAAGTGCAGAAACTCGAGAAGAAATCGCTCGTAAGTTTCATCCACATCGGTCCTCCGGCAATGACGATGCAGGCAAAGTTCGGAACCGCGCCGCGCATCCAGTTGAACGACTCTTACAAATCGACCCGGGACATCCTGGACTTCGTTGCCGCCGAGCGCGACAAACTCTCCGAAGCCGACCGCGCTTCGATGACGATCTGCCTCAAGGCCGACGAAGCTACGAAAATGGGTATCGTGACCGACGTCAAGCAGGAGCTGCGTCGCGCCAACGCCCTGAAACTCTCCTATGCGGCTTCCAAGTCGCTGGGTTACTGATCCGGAGATTTCTTTTTGAAAAAGAGCAGGCTGTAAGCCTGCTCTTTTTGTTTGACCGGGAATGCTGGGAATGCCGGGAATGCCGGGAATGCTGGAAATACGCGACAAATACGCCGCAAATACGCCGCAAGCACCGGAAACGTCAGAGAGAGGAGGGGAGGGGCGTCAGAAAGGGAGTTCCAACTGATCAATCTCGTGGTTGAACGTCAGCCGGTGATGGGGCGTGAGGCCGTGCTCGCGGATCGCCAGCCGATGCTCGCGCGTCGGATAGCCCTTGTTCTTCGCCCAGCCGTATTGGGGAAACTCTTCGGCGATGCGGAGCATATACTCGTCACGATGGGTTTTGGCAAGCACCGAAGCCGCGGCAATGTCGGCGTATTTGCCATCGCCCTTGACGATGCAGCGCCAGGGAATTTCGAGACGTGTGCGGAACCGGTTGCCGTCGATGGCCAGAAACGCCGGAGCGGGATCGAGGCGCGCCACAGCCAGCGACATGCCCTCGAACGAAGCGTTCAGGATGTTGATTTCGTCGATCCGCGCGGCGGAGACCGCCTCGACAGCCCATGCGACGGCCTCGCGCTCGATGACGGCCCGCAGCTTTTCGCGGTTGCGCTCGCTCATCTGCTTCGAATCGTTGAGCAGCGGGTCGTGGAAATCGGGCGGCAGCATCACGGCCGCCGCAAACACCGGCCCGGCCAGACATCCCCGCCCGGCTTCGTCACACCCGGCCTCCGGAAGGTCGTATTGATACTGGTTTTCTAACATCGCACCACAAAGTTACGGATTATTCCGGCTTTTTTCGCTAATTTTGTCCGGAGAAAAAGCCCCCGACATGAAATTCGACATCGCACGGCAGCCGCTCGTTCCGGCCTTCCTGACCCTCGCCGCACTCGCCGTCGTCGCGATGTGGAACGCAGGCGGCCCCGCCGTGTCCATGGCGGTGCAGGCCGGCCATGCCGCAGGAACCGTCGATATAGGCCGGAATGCCGCCGGCGCACTTGCGGTCTCTTCCCCCGGGGAACTGCTGGCGCAGTTCCAGGCCGCACATCCCGTCTGGGCGCGCTGGATCGCCGGACTGCTGATGCTCTTCACGGGCATGTCCGTCGGGCGCCTCACCGTACGCTACAACCTCTACTCCGTCGGAACCTGTCTCGCCATCCCGCTCTACGGAGCGATCGCCTGCGGCCTCGCCGTCGGCGGCGACTGCCTGACGACCTTCGCCGCATCGGCCCTGCTGGCCCTCGCCACGAAGAATTTCTGCCGTTCGTACTGCAACGGATTCGGCTTCGACGCCATCTTCCGCGCCTCGCTCTACATCGGACTGCTGCCGCTCGTCGCCACGGCCGCAGCGCCGCTCCTGATCCTGCTGCCGCTGGCCGTCATGCTTTTCCGGCGCACGCTGCGCGAAGTCGCCGTCGCGGTTGCGGGCCTGCTGCTGCCCGCTCTCACGCTCTGCTACGTCAACTGGGCCGCCGGAGGCGAGTTTCTCGCTCCGGTCGCGGAACCGGGAAGCGCATTCATCGCCGGAACGCCGCTGTCGCTGTTCCTCTCGACGCCCGTGCAGAACCTCGTCCTGCCGGGAGCCGTCTTCCTCCTCGACCTGACGGCCCTGCTGTTTTTCCTCTCGGACATCTACGCCCTCGGCACCAAACCGCGTCTCATATTCATATTCAATATAAGTGCGCTCCTGCTGACCGCCGCCGCACTGTGCGGTCCCGCCGCCACACCTGCAACCGTCGCCCTCGCGGCGGTGCCTTCGGCCGTCCTGCTGCCCTTTATGTTCGTGCGCATCCACCGGGCGATCGCCCTTCCCCTCTACCTGCTATTGCTCGCCTCTGCCGTCATTAGCGCAGTATTACAATAATCTATTTAATTCGAAACATAGCACAAACGGTTCTATTTGCCACTTTGTGCCCAAATGTGCTATTGCTTATGGTAGATTGAAAAGTTTTAATTGTATATTTGAGAACGAACAACAGTGACGCAATGCTTTGTTCAGAAAAACTTAAATTACAATTACTATGAAGAATTCAATGAATTCGTCGGTTCAACAACCGATGATTGTGAAGTATGTCGAGTCGCTTCACAACGGTATCCAGTCGCAGGCCCTTTCGCGCTATGCAATCGGCTACATCCTCCGCGGAACGAAGTACATCTACGACGGCGATAAGCGTCAGACACTTTCGCGCGGCGACGTTTTCTATCTGGGCATCGGACACCACTACATTGAGAACTTCCCCGAAGGCGGCCAGCCGTTCGAGCAGGTGCTCTTTTATTACACGCCCGGCGACCTGCAACGCATCCTGATGCATCTGAACATCACCTACGGGCTGAACATTTCGAACGAACATTCGTGCGAAAACTGCCGCAACCGTTCGCACGTCACCATGCCCGCGTGGAACTCGCTGCGAAACTTTTTCATCAACACCAACAACTACCTGCGCGACGAGGATTTCCGCCACGACGAGACAGCCGAGAACATCAAGATGACCGAGTTGATCTACCTGATCGCCTCGCACGAGGATTGCTGCATCAAAAGCAAGCTGTTGAGCAACGTCGACGCCGCGAAGGAGAATTTCGAACAGACCGTCTACGACCACATCTTCAAGGACATTTCGATCGAGGAGCTTTCGAAACTCACCAACCGTTCGCTCACCTCGTTCAAAAAGGAGTTCCGCCGCCACTTCCAGATGCCGCCCCACAAGTGGTACATCCGCCAGCGGCTGATGCACTCGCGCCTGCTGCTGATCTCGACCTCGAAATCCATCTCCGAAATCGGCAACGAATGCACGTTCCCCAACACATCGCATTTCATCAAACTCTTCAAGAAGGAGTATCAGATGACGCCCGCCACCTACCGGCACAAGCACCTCACGTCGCTGGTCCCGGAACCCGCCCTCAACGAAACGGCGGAAGCTGCGGAAATGCGCGAGGCGCTTTAATCAAAAACTTATAAACACGCAGGTATTTTAAAAATTTTAATTATAATCTATAAACAAAATTACGTTAGGTTTTAGAAAAATGTTACAAAACATTTGGAGTTTCATAAATTTCAATTACCTTTGTGTAACAAACGTGGGATTCTCTCACTCTCATTAACCTAACTAACCTAACCAGAGAGGTCCGATACCGGCAGGTGTCCGACCTCTTTTCTTTTGCGTGTTTGCGGGCGGGCGCTCTTTTGCGGGCGGGCGCAGAGCCGGACCGTCAGCGGCAAGGCTCCGCACCCGACAACCCGCCTTTCAGGCGGGCGCACGCTAAACCCCGGCTTTCAGCAGGGGGTATCCTTCCCGGAACAGCGGATCATCCGCCAGCATGGCGCGCAGCCGTGCGTCGCCCGCGCAGCAGGCCGTCGCCGTTTCGGCCATCCGCAGAAAGCGAAGCCGCAGGAACCGGCAGGGAAGCATCTCGGTCCCGTGGTCGTAATAGTCGCCGTCGAGGCAGGCGAGCGCCGCGTCCCGGTAAGCCCGCACGGCCGACGGGTGCGACCCGATGCGGAGAAAGAAATCGCCGAGCCGCTCCCACTCCACGCTTTCGGCAAAGGCGCGCCGGTCGGCGCAGCATTTCAGCCCCTCCGCCCTGCGGACGGCCCGGAGGTGTTCCTCCTCCACGGCTTTGCGAAGATCCGCATCCAACAACAGTTCGTTTCCGCGCAGGCGGGCTGCAAGGCGGTAATTCGCCTTGCCGGTTTGCATTGTTTTCATAAAAGCACATTTTGAAATTAGACAAACGCCGGAGCCTGCCGAAGCGAATCAAAGAACGCAACAGGGCGTAATATCCCCGTCGATGCGGTCTTCGACAGACTGCCGATTTTCAAATGTGCGAATGATATGCAGGTAAAAGAATCACATAATTTCCGGACAAACGGCCCGGGTCATGCCGGAGATAACCGTTGCGGGGACAAATATAAGGCAAATTTCGGCTTCCTCCAAAAAAATCCGCATCCCCTCCGGCGCACCCAGACCCCGCATCGGAACAATAATTGGCATTTTCACGGGGTTTTTCAATTATTTTTTCTTATTTTTGCATCAATTGGAAAATAATGAACTTAAATGCCGAAGTTTTATGACAAGGTAGATGTACTGAAAAAACCCGGATGGCTGAAAATCCGACTCCACCGCACTCCCGAATGGGGCGAAGTGCGGCAGATCGTCGAAAAGCACAATCTGCACACGATTTGCAGCAGCGGCAGGTGTCCCAACCAGGCCGAATGCTGGAGCCGGAGGACAGCGACATTCATGATTCTGGGAGACATCTGCACTCGGGGCTGCCGTTTCTGCGCAACCAAAACGGGCCGTCCCCTTGCTCCCGACGCCGAGGAGCCACGACAGGTGGCCGAAAGCGTCGCACTGATGAAACTGCGGTATGTCGTCGTAACTTCCGTGACGCGCGACGACCTCCCCGACGGCGGAGCAGCCCATTGGGCCGCAACCGTGGAGGCCATCCGCACACAGAACCCCGACGCCGTAATTGAGCTTCTTATTCCCGATTTGGACGCACGGCCCGACCTGCTGGAGGTGATCGTCGCGTCGAAGCCCGACATCATCGGGCACAACATCGAAACCGTCGAGCGACTGACCCCCGTGGTGCGCTCCAGAGCCAAGTACCGTACGAGCCTGGAGACCCTGCGCTGTCTGAACAGGCAGGGCGTCGTAACGAAAAGCGGACTGATGGTCGGACTTGGCGAGAGCGATGATGAAGTTTTGCAAACCTTGCACGACCTGCGCGACGCAGGCGTGCGGATTGTGACACTCGGTCAGTACCTTCGGCCCACTCTGGAGCACTACCCCGTTGCGGCGTACATCACTCCCGAAAAATTCGAATGGTACAGACTCCGGGCGCTGGAAATGGGTTTCAGCTACTGCGCGAGCGCGCCTCTGGTCCGCTCGTCGTACATGGCCGAAGAAGCCCTGCGAAGCGTAAAAAGTTTGTAGCGATGAAAGCCTACTGCCGGGACCTCGGACGCATGGACTACAAAACCTGCTGGGATTTGCAGCAGGAGTTGTTCGACGCCGGGGTAGCCCGAAAGCGCACCGGTCCCATTCCGGTCCCGGGCGCAGACGGCGCGGACGATGCGGGCACGGTCCTGCTGGTGGAGCATCCGCCGGTTTACACGCTGGGCAAGAGCGGGCATGCCGAAAACCTGCTCGTCAATCAGGAAGCGCTCGAAGCGATGGGCGCACAGTTCTTTCACATCGACCGCGGCGGCGACATCACCTTCCACGGCCCCGGGCAGCTGGTATGCTATCCGATCCTCGACCTGGAGCGTATCGGCATCGGCCTGCGGGAGTATATCGAAGCGCTGGAGGAGGCCGTGATCCGCACGGTCGCGGAATACGGCATCGCGGCGGGACGCATCGCCGGAGCCTCGGGGGTCTGGATCGACCCCGGAAAGGCGCGGCCGCGCAAGATCTGCGCAATAGGAGTCCGTTCGTCGCGTTATGTCACCATGCACGGGTTCGCACTGAACGTGACGACCGACCTTGAGTGGTTCTCGCGCATCAACCCCTGCGGATTCACCGACCGGGGCGTCACGTCGATCGCCGCCGAAACGGGGTCGCAGCCGTCGATACAGGAGGTAAAACAACTGGTCATCAGGGAATTGGCCACAGCCTTGCAGTGTGAAATAACGAGCGGTTCGTGAGAGACGGCCGGCAAAAGGGCCTGGCATCTCACTCATCTCCCACCCTGAAGGAGGGCCGGAGCGGAGATTTTTAAACGACGCCACAGGCGGCGGCGACAGCGGCGGACAGCGCCGAAACGATATAAAGACGCAATAACGATAATTGGAAATTAAATGTTAAAATATATAAATAACAATTCGTATGCCTATAGAAAAACGCTGGGTAGTGAAGCCACAGGGCGACCCCGCGACGGCAGCCATGCTGGCTGCCGCTCTGCGGATCTCGCCAGTACTGGCCAATCTGCTCGTACAGAGAGGCATAGACACCGTAGAAAAGGCGGAGAAGTTCTTTAAACCGAGCCTCGCCGACCTGCACGATCCGTTCCTGATGAAGGACATGGAGAAGGCGGTCGAGCGGGTCGAACGGGCCGTTGCGAACCAGGAGAAGATCATGGTTTACGGCGACTACGACGTGGACGGCTGTACGGCCGTCGCGCTGGTTTACAAGTTCCTGCGCCAGATCGGGCACAAAAACCTGATGTTCTACATCCCCGACCGTTATACCGAAGGATACGGTATTTCGATCAAAGGTATCGACCTCGCCGCCCGCAAGGGCGTGGGGCTTATCATCGCCCTGGACTGCGGCATCAAAGCCACGGAAAAGGTTGTCTATGCGAAGACGAAAGGCGTGGATTTCATCATCTGCGACCACCACCTCCCGGCCGAGGAGATTCCCAAGGCCGTAGCCGTTCTGGACCCCAAGCGGGTCGACTGCTCCTACCCGTTCGACGAACTGTCGGGCTGCGGCGTGGGATTCAAACTCGTGCAGGCCTATGCGCAGAAAAACCGCATGCCTTTCGAGCAGATCCTGCCCCTGCTGGACCTGCTGGTCGTGTCGATCGCCTCGGACATCGTGCCGCTGGTCGGCGAGAACCGGATTCTGGCCTATTTCGGCCTGAAGAACCTCAACCGCGAGCCGTCGAAAGGTCTGCTGTCGATCATCAAGATCTGCGGGCTGGACAAACACAATATCACCATCGACGACATCGTCTTCAAGATCGGGCCGCGCATCAACGCCGCCGGCCGCATGCGAATGGACGAGAACGACGAAAACGCCTCGCCTTCGGGCGGGCACGCCGCCGTGGAACTGCTGATCGAGGGCAACGAGTCGATCGCCGAGGAGTTCGGCAGCGTGATCGACGCCTACAACCAGGACCGCAAGTCGATCGACCGCTCCGTCACGCAGGAAGCGCACGACTATATCGAGGGCAATCCCGAAATGAAGGCCCTCAAGAGCACCGTGATCTACAATCCCCGCTGGATGAAGGGCATCGTGGGCATCGTCGCGTCGCGTCTCATCGAGACTTACTACCGTCCGACGGTGGTGCTGACGATGAGCAACGGATTCGTGACCGGATCGGCGCGTTCGGTTCCCGGATTCGACCTTTACCAGGCCGTCGAGTCGTGCTCGGACCTGTTGGAAAACTTCGGCGGACACATGTACGCCGCAGGGCTGACGATGCGTCCGGAAAACGTCGGCGAGTTCACGCGGCGGTTCAACGCATACGTGGAGGAGAACATCGACCCGCAGATGCTCGTCCCGCAGGTGGACATCGACAGCGAACTGCTCTTCTCGGACATCACGCCGGCTTTCCGCAAGGACCTCAACCGCTTCCAGCCCTTCGGGCCGGGCAACACGGCGCCGGTCTTCGCCACCTGCGGCGTGAGCAACCACGGCGACGCCAAGCTCGTCGGCATGGAGTGCGAGCACCTGCGCATGGACCTGATGCAGCGGCAGAAGCCCAACACCAAGATCCAGGCCATCGCCTTCCAGCAGCCCACGCATTACGAATGGGTGCGCTCGGGACGCCCGATCGACGTCTGCTACCAGATCGTCGAAAACCACTACCGGGGAACTGTGACCACCCAGCTCCGGATCAAGGACATCAAACCCGTTCTGAACAGGTAGTCTCCGTCTTCGAAAGAGAGGTCAGGAACACAACTCCGGGCCTCTCTTTTTCAATTTACATGCGTCATTGCATTTAGCGTCACAGCCGGTCATCCGGCTCCTTCACTGCAAACAAATGAATCTTCTGAAGAAACCGTTCAGCATTTCCCTCCAGGCCCTGGCGGGAGTTCTGATTTTCAGCTGCCTGCTGGCACATCCCTTCTCCGAAGCCGCGAGCAGCCCCCCGGGCGACAAGCGCGACTACATGCTGGTGCTGAACACCTACACCGAATCGGCGCCCTGGAGCAGCCACATTATCAACAGCATCGTCGCGCATATCGACCAGGTGGACAACTTCGAAGTCTACACCGAAAACATGAACTCGCTGTTGATGACGTTCAAAAAACACAAAACCGGCGAGATCGAATCCTTCAAAAACAACCTGCTGCGGGAATACGGCAAGAATCCGCCCCGGATGCTGGTGCTGCTGGGCGCTCCGATCGCTGTGCTGCGCGACTTCGTGAAACAGACCTGGCCCGGCGTGCCGTTGATCCTCTGCTCGGAAATGGACTACATAGGTCCTGAAAACGCCTACCTCGACCGCCGCCCGCTGCGCCCCGAGGAGCGGCTGCCGCTGTGCGACAAAGCCGTGTCCGACAACATCACGCTCATCCGCACGCCGCTCTACCTGCGCGAGAACGTCGAGCTGATGCGCCGGATGATCCCGGGGATGGATTCGCTGATCTTCGTCGGCGACGGCCGCTATATCAACCAGCAGGCCGACAGCGACCTGCGCGAGCTGCTGAACCGCGAATTCCCGCAGATCGACTACCGGTTCTACTCGGCACACGAAATGTCGACCGAAGCGTTGCTGGACTCGCTCAACCACATCGACATCCACCGCACGGGCATACTCTTCTCGTCGTGGCATTACACCAAAAAAATCGGCGACAACATCGTCTCCGTCACCGACTCCTACCGCGTCATCGCCAGCGTGCAGGCCCCGATGTTCGCGCTGATGCCCGCAGACATCCGCGACGGCGGACTGGTCGGAGGCTATGTATACGACGACGCCGAGGTGAACGCACACGTCATTTCGACCATCGACGCCGTTCTGGCCGGACACCAGCCACGCGACATTCCGTTCTACGCCCCGCAGGACGCCCGCCCGGTCTTCAACTACGCAGCCCTCGAACGCAAGGACCTCTCGCCGCACACCTGCCCGGCCAACACGCTCTTCTACAACAAACCGGTATCGACGCTCGAACAGTACAAATGGGCGATCGGAGGCATCGTGCTGCTGCTGCTGGCCTTCATCGGCATCCAACAGTGGCGCATTCGCATGATGTACCGCGTGGAATCGGCCCGGCAGCGGGAATCGGAAAGTCTGGCGAAATATTCGAACCTGTTCAACGCCATGCCGATCGTCTACATCCAGATGAAGGTGATTTACGACGAAAACGGCAACCCCGCAGACGCCCTCTACTGCGACGTGAACTCCCGTTACGAACGCATATTCATCCCCCGCGAGCAGGCGATCGGACGACGGGTCAGCGAACTGTTCCCCTTCCCGATGACCGAATTCATGCGGCTGATAAAAATCGCACAGACCGAGAACCGGACCATCACCTACCCCTATTATTACGAACCGCGCGACATCTTCTACGAAGTGGTGATCAGCCGCTCGTACCTCGAAGAACACATCGACATCTTCTGCCTCGACGGCACGGCGCTCTACAAAACGCAGCAGAAACTCGATTCGATCAACCACAAGCTGGCGATGGCGCTCGACGTGGCGGACATCGTGCCCTGGAAATGGGACCTGCGCAAAGGGTCGATCCTGTGCGACGTGAACAAATCGGTGCACGGCCAAATGCTCGCCGAGGCGAACGCCGACCAGCAGCTGGAAGTCCCCTCGGAAAGCTATTTCGCCAAGATCCACAAGGAAGACCGCGAGCGGGTACGCCGCGCCTACGACGACCTGATCGCCGGACGGAAGGACAAGGTGCGCGAGGAGTACCGCGTAGCCTCCGACGCCGGAGGACGCTGGCATCTGGACTGGGTGGAGGCACAGGCCACCGTGGACCAGCGCGACGACGACGGGCGCCCGCTGAACCTCATCGGATCGTCGCTCGTCATCACGCCGCGCAAGCGGCTGGAGCAGGACCTCCGTTCGGCACGCGACCGCGCCGAGGAGTCGAACCGCCTCAAATCGGCCTTCCTGGCCAACATGAGCCACGAAATCCGCACGCCGCTCAACGCCATCGTAGGGTTCTCGAGCATCCTTGCCGAGACCGACGAGGAGCAGGAAAAGCGGGAATACATTTCGATCATCGAGAACAACAACGCCCTGCTCCTGCAACTGATCGGCGACATCCTCGACCTCTCGAAGATCGAGGCCGGAACTCTGGAATTCAACTTCTCGGACTTCGAGCTGAACGAACTGATGCACGAAAAGGAGAACATCATCCGCATGAAAACGGCCGAAGGCGTCGAACTGATCTTCGAACCGGGGCTTGACGCATGTCTGTTCCACTCCGACCGCAACCGGCTTTCGCAGCTGCTGATCAACCTGCTGACCAACGCCGCGAAATTCACCGCCAAAGGGTCGATCCGCTTCGGCTACCGGACGGAGGGCAGCCGGCTCCGTTTCTACGTCTCCGACACGGGCTGCGGCATTCCGCCCGAAGGGCAGCGGCGGATTTTCGACCGGTTCGTCAAACTCAACTCCTTCAAACAGGGCACGGGACTCGGGCTTCCGATCTGCAAAAGCATCGTCGAACATCTCGGCGGAGAGATCGGCGTGAAGTCGGAAGAAGGGCGCGGCACGACCTTCTGGTTCACGCTTCCCTACGTCACCGGCAAGCCCTGCGAAACCCCGTGCGGGGAGATCCCAACGGTTTCGGTAGAAAAGGACAAACTGACGATCCTCATTGCCGAGGACAACGACAGCAACTACCGTCTTTTCGAAACGATCCTGCGCCGCGACTACCGGCTGATACGCGCCCGGGACGGGGAGCAGGCCGTGGAACTGTGCCGCACGGAACATCCGCACCTGATTCTCATGGACATCAACATGCCCGTGATGAACGGTTACGAGGCCGCGGCGGAAATCCGCAAATTCGCGGCGGAAATCCCGATCGTCGCCGTCACGGCCTACGCCTACGCCTCCGACGAGCAGAAGATCATGCAGAACGGATTCACGGGCTACATGCCCAAGCCGATCAACGCCCCGCAGCTCAAAAAACAGATTCTCGACATCCTGCGGGAACGCATCACGCTGATATGAAACGTTAAAGGACGCCTCGAAGGGCGTCCTTTAACGTTATCCGAGCCGGAGAATCCGCGCCTCGTCGTCCGCAGGCGGCAGCGGGGCGGGGGAGAAGTCAGAATAGCCCAGGGCGATGGCGCAGAGGGGTTCGCAGCCGTCGGGAACGGGCAGGAACGTCCGCAGGTAATCGGCGGCCCTCTCTCCGTCGGGGGCGTCCTTGCGGCGGGGCCGTCCGTTGACGTGCACCCAGCACGAAGCCAGCCCTTCGTCGACGCAGGCCAGCTGGAGCACCGTGGCCGAAATCGCGGCGTTCTCACGCCACAGATCGCTCGCCGAGGTGTCGCCCAGCACCAGGACCGCCAGTGGCGCGCCCTTCAGAAACGCCGACCCGTAATCGCGCATTTCGGCCATGCGGGCCACCAGCGCGGGATCGTCGACCACCAGAAAACGCGTCGTGCGCGTATTGCGTGCCGAAGGGGCCGAAAGGGCTTCGGCGAGGATGCGGTCCACGACCTCGCGGGGAACTTCGCGGTCGGTGAATTTACGGACCGAACGGCGTTTCGCAATCAATTCCTTGAACTCCATAATCTGTTGTTTTTACGTACGTTATTGCCGGAAAAGGGCCTCTGTTCCAGACAGACTGCGCCCCGGACCGGCACGAAAGCGACCGGCGTCGGGGCCGATTTGCGCTGTTTTTGCAAAAATACGAAAAAAAAGCTATCTTTGGTGTCGGGGTCGCTGCGGCCCCTTCATCTGTCGGAAGGTTTTACCGAACCGCATGCCATACGGTTTTGCAGCCGTCTGATTTTTAGCAGCTTTAAAATCAAAACTTTGAAAACGATGGAATTCAGATTCACCATAGCCCTGATCTACGACTTCGACGGAACGCTCGCTCCGGGCAACATGCAGGAATACGACTTCATTCCGGCCGTCGGCAAGAGCAACAAGGAGTTCTGGACCGAGGCCAACACGCTCGCCGAGGAGCAGGACGCCGACATGGTCCTTACGTACATGGCGCGGATGATCCAGGAGGCCAAGTCGAAGGGACTCTCGCTCAAACGCGAGGCGTTCCAGGAGTCGGGACGCCGCGTGACGCTCTTCAACGGCGTCAGGGAGTGGTTTTCCCGGATCAACCGCTACGGCGAAGAGCGGGGCATCCGCATCCTCCACTACATCAACTCGTCGGGTCTCAAGGAGATCATCGAGGGAACGGAGATCGCCCACGAGTTCCGCAAGATCTACGCCTGCTCGTTCCTCTACGACGTGGACGGCATCGCCTACTGGCCCGCCGTGGCGGTCAACTACACCAACAAGACGCAGTTCATGTTCAAGATCAACAAGGGCGTGGAATCGGTCTTCGACTCGAAGATGGTCAACCGCTACATTCCCGAGAACGAGCGGCCCGTGCCGTTCAAACACATGATCTACGTCGGCGACGGAACCACCGACATCCCCTGCATGCGGCTGGTGAAGAATTTCGGAGGACACTCGATCGCCGTCTACAACCCCGACCAGAAGGGCGCGCGCAGGGAGATGGCCTCGCTGATCCACGACAACCGCGTGAGCCACGTCTGCCCGGCCGACTACTCCCCGGGGTCGGAAATGGACGTGCTCGTCAGGACCATCATCGACAAGATCGACCTCGACGACCGGCTCGAAAAACTGGAGGCCGTCAAATAGCCATGTCGCCGCACAAACAATCGAACGCAGGTTTCCCGGATTTCTCGTTCCGGCTGTTGGGCGGCTCTCCCGAGTGGATCGCCGGCATGCGGCTCCGCCCGGGGAGCGTGGTGGCGACAGTTTCGGCCCTCACACTCTGCGCCTGCGTGCCCTACGCCGGATTTCCGGCCCTCGTGGCCGCAGCGGTGGGATGCGGGGTTTTCTACCGGAGTTGCGAGCCGCTGCAACTCGTGCTGCTGCCCGAACAGGGCGCCGCGCGGTTTCTCGCCCGAAAGGTCCTCGCGGCCTGGCGCAACTACTTTCTCTTCGCAGTTCCCTATGCCGCGGTCATTGTCCTGCGCCATCCCGACACATGCTGGATGGCCGCAGGGTGGGCTTCGCTTGCGGCGCTGGCGCTGCTTTATGCCGTAGTCTCGAAATACGCCCGCTACCAGCCCGACCGGACGCCCCGCCGGCCGCTGGCCGCCAAACTGGGCGCCGCAGGATTCCTCATTCCCCTGCTGCTGCCGCTGAGCCTCTGCCTTGTGGTGAGCTACGCCTTGAGGGCCGAACGCAATCTCAACCGCTATCTCCATGATTACGATTGACGCACTCCGGGTCCGCGACGGGGAGCGGACGCCGCTCGACGGCGTGACGATGCTCCTCACGGCCAATGCCGTCCACGGCATCGAGGGCGAGGGCCGCAGTGAACTGCTCCGGGCCGTATACGGACTCGCCGTGCCCGAATCGGGAAGCGTCACCTCGGGCGGACACCCCCTGCGGCGGCGCGACATGGCCTATCTGGAGGCGGAGCCGCGCTTCTGGCCGGGACTGACAGCGGGGGATTGCCTCGGCCTCGTACGCCGCTACCATCCCGCATCGGACCCGGCTCCGTTGCTTCGGCGGCTGCCCGTACCGCCCGCCGCCGAAGCAGCCGCCTTGCCGCCCAACGAGCGGAAACGGCTGGCGCTGATCCTGCTGCTGATGCAGCGCAAACGGGTCCTGCTGCTCGACGAACCTTTTTGCGGACTCGACGCCGAAAGCGTTTTTGTCGTGCAGCAACTGATCCTGCAACTCGGCTGCGAGGGGCGGACCCTGCTCGTCGCAGCCGATTCACTCGCCCTGCTCGACGGCATCTGCGACGATCTCTACGTGCTCGGCGGCGGGCAGGTCCAGGGACGTTACGAACATTACGAATTCCAACGGGCAATCCGCGAAGCGGGTTCCGCGGCTGGATTCCCGAAAAAATAGTATTTTTGTCCAAAACCGCAACCCATGAAAATCGTTTTCGCCACCAACAACGCCCACAAACTCACGGAAGTACAGGCCGTGCTGGGCGACGCCTATACGCTCGTGACGCCCCGCGACTGCGGCGTCACGGAGGAAATCCCCGAAGATCAGGAAACGCTCGAAGGCAACGCTTCGCAAAAGGCCCGCTACCTGCACCGCCGCACGGGACTCGACTGCTTCGCCGACGACACGGGACTCGAAGTCGAGGCGCTCGGCGGCGCCCCGGGCGTACATTCGGCCCGTTACGCCACCGACGGCCATGACTTCGCGGCCAACAACCGCCTGCTGCTGAAAAACCTCGAAGGAGCCGAAAACCGCCGCGCACGGTTCCGGACGGTCATTTCGCTGCTTCAGGGCGGCGAGGAGCACCTGTTCGAAGGCATCGTCAAAGGGCGCATCATCGACCGTGAGGCCGGGCACGAGGGCTTCGGCTACGACCCGCTGTTCGTTCCCGACGGCTACACGAAGACCTTCGCCGAGATGACGACCGAAGAGAAAAACGCCGTTTCGCACCGCGCCCGCGCCGTGCGCAAACTCGCGGCTTACCTCCATTCAACCGAACGATAGCCCATGAAAACCGTCAACTGGGGAATCGTAGGCTGCGGCAACGTCTGCGAACGCAAGAGCGGCCCGGCGATGTACAAGACCCCACACTCGGCCCTCGCGGCCGTCATGCGCCGCGACGCGGAGAAGGCGGCCGACTTCGCACGGCGCCACAACGTGCCGAAAAGCTACACCGACGCCGCGGCGCTGATCGCCGACCCGGAGGTGGACATCGTCTACGTGGCCACGCCTCCCGGCACGCACCGGGAACTCGCGGTGCAGGCCCTCGAAGCCGGGAAGCCCGTCTACGTCGAGAAGCCGATGGCAATGAATCACGCCGAGTGCCTCGAAATGATCGCAGCGGCGGAAAAAGCCGGGCAGAAACTCTTCGTGGCCTACTACCGCCGGGCGCTGCCCTATTTCCTCAAAGTCAAGGAACTGCTCGACGGAGGGTCCGTCGGGCAGCCGTTGACGGCGGAAGTCCGCCTGCTCCGCCCGGAAAGACCCGAAGACCGCGATCCGGCCCGGCTTCCGTGGCGGCTGCGCCGGGAGGTCGGAGGCGAAGGCTATTTCCACGACCTCGCACCGCACACGCTCGACATCCTCGATTTCCTGCTCGGGGAGATCGCCGACGCCCGGGGCTGCAAAAGCAACCTCGGCGGATTCTACGACGTGGCCGACACCGTCACGGCGGCGTTCCGCTTTCGCTCGGGCGTCACGGGGACCGGAACGTGGTGTTTCGTCGCCCCGCCCCAGGCCGTCGAGGATTCGGTCGCCATCACGGGCCGCAAGGGCATCATACGCTTCAGCACCTTCACGTTCAGCCCCATCGAACTGACGACGGCCGGGGGCACGGAGCGTTTCCGGATCGACCCTCCGGAGCACATTCAGGGTCCGCTGATCGAAACGATCGTCGCCGAACTGCGCGGCGAGGGGCGCTGTCCCTCGACGGGAACCTCGGCCGCGAGAACATCCCGGGTCATGGATCGGATCATATCCGAATAAAATCGTTATCTTTGCACCCTATGGAACTGAAAAATTACGACAAGGAGGAACGGTTCGACCCGGCGACCGTCGAGGCGCTGAAGGGCCATTACACCGAAATACTGCGTCTGCTGGGCGAAGACCCCGCACGCGAAGGGTTGCTGAAAACCCCCGAACGCGTGGCCAAAGCCATGTCGTTTCTGACCAAAGGGTACGACGAAAATCCGCTGGAGATCATCCGCTCAGCGACCTTCCGCGAAGAATACAAACAGATGGTGCTGGTGAAGGACATCGAACTTTACTCGATGTGCGAACACCACATGCTGCCGTTCTACGGCAAGGCCCACGTGGCCTATATCCCCAACGGGCGCATTACGGGGCTTTCGAAGATCGCGCGCGTGGTGGAGTGCTTCGCCCGCCGCCTGCAGGTGCAGGAACGGCTGACGGTGCAGATCCGCGACTGCATCCAGGAGGCGCTCAACCCGATGGGCGTGGCCGTGGTGATCGAGGCCAGCCACATGTGCATGCAGATGCGCGGCATCGAAAAACAGCAGTCGGCGACCACAACGTCGGCATTCACGGGCATCTTCCTCTCGGACCACCGCACCCGCGAGGAGTTTATGACCCTCATTTCGCACCGCTACCGGTAAACCGGAAACTGCACGGAAAAGTCCGCACGCCGTCGAGGGGTGCGGACTTTTTCGTTTCCCGGCGGCCGTCTTCCGACCGGCAGAACGCCCCCCGTCCAACCGGGACTTCCCGCAGGAAGTCCCGGTTTTTATACCCCGAAAACGGTTCATTTATACACGTTTCGGGCAATGAGCCGGGAAACGTCCGCGCAGGGAACGAAATTTGGAACGACAGGCAGGACAGCAAACAAACAAAATTTCAAACACCATGAACGTCAAAAAAATCCGTTACATTGCACTCGCGCTCGTCGTAGCTGCGTTCTGCTCGTGCCAGAAAGAACCCTCGACGTCGGATCTCCACAGGGATTATCTGGTCTACACCGCCCACGATACCGGCACCGACTTCGCCGCGATCGACACCTACTACATTCCCGACAGCATCCTGATCATCGGGAACAGCGACAAAACCGAATACTGGAAAGACGCCGACGCCATGGCGATCATCGGCACGGTGGTCGGCAAACTCGACGATGCGGGCTACACGCGCACCGAGGACAAAGACGCCGCCAGCGTGGGCATCCAGCTCAGCTACGTCCGCAAAGTGACCTACTTCGTAGGCTACGACTATCCCTACTGGTGGTGGTACTATCCCTACTACTGGGCTCCCGGCTACTGGGGCGACTGGGTGGGATGGCACTATCCTTACAGCGTTTACTACGGGTACACGGCCGGTTCGCTGCTGATGGAAATGCTGGACCTTCAGGCCGACCAGGAGAGCGGCAAGAAACTGCCTATCGTATGGGACAGCTTCATCGGCGGCCTGCTGACCTCCGACGCCGACCTCAACCAGCAGCGCACGATCGCCGCCGTCGAACAGGCATTCGAACAGTCGCCTTACCTGGCCAAATAGTTTAACAGCAAAAAATCGTCCGATTATGAAAACATCGAAATACCTCAAAACCATCGCTTTCTGCGCCTTGATGCTCGCTGCGGCCATGCCGGGCAAAGCGCAGGTATTCCCCAACACCTACATCAACATCGACTGGCAGGTAGGCGTGCCTCTGGGCGCCGGTTTCGCCGACAAGGCCTCGGGCTGGGGCATGAACTTCGAAGGCGGATACTTCGTCACGCCGGCCATCACCGTCGGTCCGTTCATCTCCTACCAGACCAACCTCCAGAGCATTTCGCGCCAGACGCTCGATCTGGGCAACGGATCGGCGCTGACGACCAACCAGAAACACGCGCTGTTCCAGCTGCCGTTCGGTGTCACGGGACGATACAACTGGCTTACCGACAGCGTATTCCAGCCATATGCGGGTCTGAAGCTGGGCGCCAACTACGCCGAAATGTCATCGTACTACTACATCATCAAGCAGTACACCGACACCTGGGGATTCTACCTCTCGCCCGAAATCGGCGTGTCGATATTCCCGAGGCCCGACTACCGGCTGGGGTTCCACGTAGCGCTCTATTACAGTTACTCGACCAACAGCGGCGACGTGCTGACTTACTCGATGGACAACATCAACAATTTCGGTATCCGCGTCGGTATCTCCTTCTGACGCCCATTGGTGACGCCTCACCGGAACGCCGGACCCGTTGCAGGGTTCGGCGTTTTCATGCGTCCGGATTTGACGGTTCCGGGTTTAAAAACCTATCTTGCCGGATGGAGAACTATTTCGCCCTGACGGCCGCCCGCATCCCCGCCTTTTCTACATCGGCCAGAAGCGGCAGCGCCTTCCCATGACACGAAAGACCCGATTTCGCAGGAAATCGGGTCTCTTTTTTCGGCTTCGGGAGAGGGTCATTCCCGCGAAAGGGCATCAATGCGCGCCAGCTCGTCGTCGGAGAAGGAGGCGTTTTCCAACGCCCGCAGGTTGTCTTCGATCTGCGCCGCGGAGCTGGCCCCGACGATTACCGACGTAACGCGTTTGTCGCGCAGAAGCCATGCCAGCGCCATTTCGGCCAGCGTTTGGCCGCGCTGCCGGGCGATGTCGTTCAGGGCGCGGAGACGTTCCAGCATCGCATCGGTCAGCACCTCGCGCTGCAACGAACGACCCGCCGCCATGCGCGAATCCTGCGGAATGCCGTCGAGGTAACGACCCGTCAGCAGTCCCTGCGCCAGCGGCGAAAAGGCGACGAAGCCCGAACCCGATGCGGCGGAAAGCGACAGCACGCCCGAAGTTTCGGGCTGGCGGCTGAAGATATTGTACCGGTCCTGAAAAAGCAGGCACGGAACGTCGCGTTCGGCGAGGTAGCGGAAGGCGAAACGCGCCGCTTCGAGCGGGTAGCGCGACAATCCGACGTAGAGCGCCTTGCCCCGGTGGACGATGTCGACCAATGCCTGGAGGGTCTCCTCAAGGGGCGTCTCGGGGTCGTGGCGGTGGGAATAGAAGATGTCGACATAATCGAGTTTCATGCGGCGCAGGCTCTGGTCGAGGCTCGCCGTGAGGTATTTGCGCGATCCCCAGTTGCCGTAGGGTCCCGGCCACATGTCGTAACCCGCTTTGGTCGCGATGAACATTTCGTCGCGGTAGGGGCGGAACGAGCGTTCCATCAGACGGCCGAAATTCTCCTCGGCCGTGCCGTACGCCGGCCCGTAGTTGTTCGCAAGGTCGAAATGGGTGATTCCGCGGTCGAAGGCGTAATGGGCCATCCGCTGCACGTTGGAGAAGGCCTGCCCGCTGCCGAAATTGTGCCACATACCCAGCGAAAAGGCCGGCAGCAGCACGCCGCTGCGCCCGGCGCGCCGGTAGACCATACCGTCGTCGTAACGGTCGGGCGAAGGTTGATAGGGTGATTCAATCATGGCTGTAAACAGTTATTCCCGAAAGCCTCCCTTTTCAAAGGGAGGTTCAGAGGTTTTGTCGAAATGGAGGCGCAAGGCGCATCGGTTATGACTTTTCCACAATCAATGCGCTTCCAGCCAGTTGCCGCCCACGCCGGCGTCGGCGATCAGCCGGACCTTGAGCTGCGCGGCGGACTCCATGCACTCGGTGACGATCGCCGTGACACGCTCCTGCTCCGAGCGGAGCATGTCGACCACCAGTTCGTCGTGCACTTGCAGGATCACCCGCGAGCGGATGCCTTCGGCGGCGAAACGCCGGTGAACGTTGATCATGGCGATCTTCATAATGTCGGCCGCAGAACCCTGAATCGGGGCGTTCACGGCGTTGCGCTCGGCAAGGCCGCGGGCGATGGCGTTGTGCGACGCGATGTCGTTGAGGTAGCGGCGGCGGCCGAAAATCGTCGAGACGAAACCCTCCTCCTTGGCCTTCTCGACCACGTTGTCCATATACTTCTTGACCCCGGGGTAGGAGGCGAAATAGCCGTCGATGATCTCCTTGGCCTCCTTGCGCGGAATTTCGAGCCGCTGGCTCAGCCCGAAGGCCGAAATGCCGTAGATGATGCCGAAATTGGCCGTCTTGGCCCGGCGGCGTTCTTCGGAGGTCACCTCGTCGAGCGTTTTGTTGAAGAGCTTGGCGGCCGTGGCGGCATGGATGTCCTCGCCGTGCTCGAAGGCCGCGATCAACGACTCGTCGCCCGAAAGGTGGGCCATCAGCCGCAGTTCGACCTGGCTGTAATCGGCCGAAAGCAGCAGGTGATCGTCGTCCGAGGGGATGAACGCCTTGCGGATGCGGCGGCCCATGTCGTCGCGGACGGGGATGTTCTGCAAATTGGGATTCGTCGACGAAAGGCGTCCCGTGGCCGTCACGGCCTGGTTGAACGAGGTGTGGATGCGCCCCGTCGAGCGGTTGACCAGCTGGGGCAGCGCCTCGACATAGGTCGAAAGCAGTTTCTTCACGCCCCGGTATTCGAGGATCAGATCGACGATCCGGTGTTTGCGGGCGAACGACTGGAGGTAGTCCTCGTCGGTGCAGAACTGCTTGGTCTTGGTCATCTTGGGCTTCTCGGCAATGCGCATTTTCCCGAAAAGCACCTCGCCCAGCTGGCGCGCCGAGTTGATGTTCAGGTTCGGTTCGCCCGCCTCGGTGCGGATCGCCGCCTCCAGTTCCGCGAGTTTGCGGTTCAACTCGACGGCATAGACCGCCAGCGCTTCGGAGTCGATCCTCACGCCCGCCATCTCGATGTCGGCCAGCACGGCGATCATCGGCTCCTCGATCTCGAAATAGAGGTGCTGGAGGCCGATCTGCTCGATCATGGGGTAGAGCGCCTGCTTGAGTTGCAGCGTCACATCGGCATCCTCGGCGGCGTACTCCTTGACGCGTTCGACGTTCACAAGGTCCATCGTCAGCTGCTTCGAGCCTTTGCCGATGAGCGTTTCGATCTCGATGGGCTTGTAATTGAGGTATTTCTCCGCAAGGGCGTTCATGTTGTGGCGCGACTCGGGATCGAGCAGGTAGTGGAGGATCATCGTGTCGTACATACGGCCCCGGATCGTGATGCCCAGCCGGCGCAGCACCATCAGGTCGAACTTGATGTTCTGCCCGATCTTGGCGATCTTCTCATCCTCGAACAGCGGCCGCACGATCTCCGCATACTCGGGCGTATCCTTCTCCAGGAAAGGCACGTACCACGCTTTGAACGGTTCCACGGCGAGCGACAGCCCGACGATGCGGTCGTTGAAGATGTCGAAACCCGTGGTCTCGGTGTCGAAACAGAATTCGGGGTATCTGCCGACCGCGGCGACCACCTCGCGCAGTTGCGCGGCGCTCTCCACGAGCGTGTATTCGTGGGGCGTCGTCTGGGCCGTCCGGAACTGCATCGCCTCGGCTTCGGCCTGAAGTTCGGCCACAGGAACCTCCTGCGCCGCAGGAAGCGGCACGACGGGGTCGCCGAACAGATTGCCCTGTCCCGCCAGCGCGGCCTTCTTCGCCGCGGCCGACTTGGCGCGGGCCATCTCCGCCAGCTGGGTCTGCGCCTCCTGGCGCGGACCTTCGGGAAGCGGCTCGGCGGGTGCGAGGTTCGTCAGATCGTTCATAAAAGCCTTGAAATCCAATTCGGCGAAGATCCCGCGCAGCTGGTCGATATGCGGGTCGCAAACCGTGAGGTCCTCCTCGCGGAAGGGGATCGGCACGTCGAGGCAGATGGTCGTCAGGCGCTTGGCCAGCCGCAGGTTGTCGGCCCACCCGGCGATCTTCTCGCCCTGCTTTCCGGGAATTTTGCCGACATTCTCCAGAATGTTTTCCACCGTTCCCCACTCCCGGACCAGTTTGCAGGCGATCTTCTCGCCGATGCCCGGGACGCCGGGAATATTGTCCGAGGCATCGCCCCACAGCGCAAGGATGTCGCGCACCAGCTGCGGGTCGTCGATGCCGTACTTCTCGCGGATGGCCTCGCGGTCGACGATCTCGATGCTGCCCTCGGCGCCCCGCTGTTTGTAGATGCGGCAGTTGTCGCGCACCAGCTGGCCGTAATCCTTGTCGGGCGTCACCATATAGACGTCGTAACCGGCTTCGACACCCTTCTGCGAAAGGGTTCCGATCACGTCGTCGGCCTCGTAACCCGCCACTTCGAGAATCGGAATGCACATCGCGTCGAGCACCCGTTTCACGTAGGGTATCGAAAGCAGGATGTCCTCGGGGGTTTCGGAACGGTTGGCCTTGTATTCCGGAAAGATGTCGCGGCGGAAGCTGCCGCCCTTGGGATCGAACGCCACGCCCAACAGATCGGGCCTCTCGCGTTTCTGAATGTCGCGCAGGAACTTCACGAAGCCGAACACCACGGAGGTGTTCATCCCCTCGCGGTTACGCATCGGACGGCCCAAAAAGGCATAGTAATACTTGAAAATCAACGCATAGGCGTCGACCAGAAAGAGTTTTTTCATATCAGATAAGTTGCGTCAATTAGAGTCACCTTTTCCCCGCTGCGGCCATTTTCACAAACCCGCCGCATCCGGAATCCCTGCTTGTCTTCTTACATATTGTCCTCGGCGAACCACTCGGCGAACGATGTCGCCGTCTCGTGCAGGCGCAGCGAGTGGAGTGCGACGCCTTCGGGAAGGCGCGCGGCGATGCGGGCGGCGAAATCGCCGAGCATATTCTCGCACGTCGGCTGGTAGCCCACCGTAACCACATTGCCGAAGCGTTCGGCGAGCACGCGGAAAAATTCCTCCCCGGATTCCGAGGCGCGCAGCACCAGCGCATGATCGAAACGCGAGACGATCTCCTCGCTGACGATCCGTTTCAGTACGCCGAAATCCAGCACCATGCCGCATTTCGGGTTGGACGCATCTTCGGCCGGAGTACCCTTAACCGTTACAAACAGACGGTAGGAGTGCCCGTGAATCTCGCGGCACGGACCGTCGTATCCGTCGAGCGCATGAGCCGCCTCGAACGAAAATTCTTTAGTCAATCTGATAACTGCCATATTGCAAAGATAATGTAAAGCGCAAAATATTCACCCCGATCGGACGTTTCTCTTTAAAATTAGTTATATTTGCCCGACTATGAAGCAGATTCTCGCCGATATTACTCCTGTGGGCAGCAACAATTTATTCGTGACCCACTACTGGCCCGACAAGCAGACCGATTCTCCGCTCCATTACCACGAAGATTACATGCTCTGCCTGACGCTCCACGTGCGCGGCCAGCGCATCATGGACGACGCGGTCGAAGATTTCACCGAAAAGGACCTCGTGCTCATCAATCCCGGAACCCCGCACCGTTTCAAGCGCGACGCAGCGTATGCCGACGCCAAGTGCGAAACCGCCACGGTCATGTTCAGCCGCGAGATGCCCGACTGGAAGTTCCTCTCGCTCGAACACATGCGTCCCATCCGCGAAATGCTGCTCCGCCCTGCGGCCGGACTGCGATTCGCCCCGAAAACGATCGACACCGTGCTCGAACGGATGATATCGCTGCCCAAACTCGACGGCTTCGAAGCCGTCTCGCTCTTTTTCAGCATCCTCAACGACCTTGCCACAGCGCCGCCCGACGAGGTGCAGCAGATCGGTTCGCGTCACGACGGTTCCTACCAGGACGACCGGGTGCGCCGAATCGTCCGGTTCGTGGAGGAGAGCTATTCCCGCAAACTCTCGCTGGAGGAGATCGGCCGTTCGGTGGACATGTCCCCGTCGTCGGTGTGCCGCTACTTCAAACGCCGCACGCACCAGAACCTGTGGGAATACATCAACAGCTTCCGCATCAACCGGGCCGCGCAGCTCATCGTCGAGACGCAGCTCCCCATTTCGGAAATAGGCCCCCGCTGCGGATTCACCAACGTCTCGAATTTCAACCATCTGTTCCGCGCCCACCTCGGAACCACGCCCAGCGACTACCGCAGCCGGTTCAAAACCTCGCCGCTCACGCCGGATACGACGAACTGAAAAGAGGCGCCCCCTTCATCCGGAGACGCCTCTTTTTCACGATACGTGCGGATCAACGCACTTCGACCTTCCAGGGCGAGTACATCAGGACGCCCTGCTGGTTCAGGGCCTCGCGCACGGTGTTGTACTCCTTCATCATCAGTCCCAGTTCCGAACGGGCGAAAGCCTCGCGGACGCTCACGTTCAGCGACGCGATGATCGCAGCGAAACCCGTCGGCTCCTCCTTCACTTCGACGACCCGGTAGCCGTCGCCCAGTTCCGCCTTGTCTACGGCCAGCGCAATGGCCGTTTTCAATCCGCCGTAGGTGTCGATCAGGCCGACTTCCAGCGCATCCTTACCCAACCAGACACGGCCGCCGGCGATGTCGAGCACCTTCCCGATCGGAAGATTGCGCCCCTCGGCCACATGGTTGGTGAAGGTGGTGTAAACCCGGTCGACACCGCGCATGATCATCGCCCGCTGCAAGGGCGTCAGCGGCGACGTGGCCGCGAAATCGGCCGAAGCGTTGCTCTTCACGCCGTCGACGGTGATGCCCAGTTTGTTTTTCAGGGCGTCGCGCGTATCGAGGAACATGCCGAACACGCCGATCGAACCTGTGAGGGTCATCTTGTCGGCCACGATCGCATCGGCAGGGCAGGAGATGTAATAACCGCCGCTGGCTGCATAGGAGCCCATCGACACGATGACGGGTTTCTCGGCACGCAGCAGTTCGATCTCGCGCCAGATGACGTCCGATGCCAGCGCGCTTCCGCCGGGGGAGTTGACGCGCAGCACGACGGCCTTCACCTTCTCGTTGTCGCGCACGCCGGCGATCTTCGCGGCCAGCGTATTGCCGTAAATCTCCTTGCCGTACCCCTCGCCGTCGACGATCTGACCGTCGGCATAGACGACGGCCACCTGGTCGGCGGAGATGTTTTTCAGGTCGGCGCCCACCTGCGCGGCGTAGTCGCCCAGCGTGACGAAGTCGTAATCGTCGGAAACGCCCAGTTCGGCAAAGACATCCTCCATCTGGTCCTCGTAGATCAGACTGTCGACAAGCCCTTTTTCAAGCGCCTCGCCGGGAAGCGCCACCTCCAGTCTGTCGGCCATTTCGTTCAGCGTCTTCAGTTCGATGCCGCGCGCCTCGGCGACGCTTTCGGCGATGACGCCCCACATCGAGCTGACGAGCTGCTGCATCTGTTCGCGGTTGGCGTCGGACATCTTGTCATAGATATAAGGTTCGACGGCGCTCTTGTATTTGCAGGCCGTGGGGCGGAACACTTCGGCCTTGAGGTCGAGTTTGTCCAGCAGCCCCTTGTAGAACATCAGGTTCATCGACAGTCCGGCCCACTCCATCATGCCCTCGGGCTGCATGTAGATCTTGTCGGCGACCGAAGCCAGGTAATAGCCGCCCTGCGAATAGGTTTCGTTGTAGGCGACGATGAATTTGCCGCTCTGCTTGAACTCCACGAGCGCCTCGCGCAGCTCCTCCAGGATCGCCGAGCCGGTTACGCCCCCCGTGCCGTTCATCCGCAGGTAGATGCCCTTGATGCGGTCGTCGTCACGCGCGGCTTCGAGGGCGCGGAGCGCCTTCAGGAGCGGAAGCTGCCGCTGGGTCTGGAGCGTCATCAGGTCGAGACCCGCCAGCGGATCGGACGACGGGGCGTCGGTCAGCACCTCCGAGAAGTCGATCTTCAGGATCGACTCGGGATGCACCGCCACACTTTTCTCCATCGAGCCGGCAATGCCCAGCAAAATGAAAATCCAAAGGAAAAACACCAGGAACGTCCCCACGACGACCGCGAGAAGCCCTGCCAGAAAAGTCTTGATAAAATTCATAGTTCGCTCTATTTTATTGTTGTCTTCTTCCGTATGTTGTCGCAAATATAGCGATTTTATACGAAAAACAAATAAAATTTATCGTTTTTCGATAAAATAATTAGACATACTATATATATTCTCCAAAATATACGTTATCTTTGGTGGCGTAACGACACTTTTATCTGCCGGAGCGTTTTACCGAACCCCATGCGATTCGGTTTTAAGCCCGTTCCGCTTTTTCATATTTTTGCCGAAAAGAAACTGAATACGACAATGGAAGAAAAAATCAAACGCCTGCTCGCATCGGTCGTCCACCCGGAAACCGGACAGGACATCGTTTCGAGCGGATTTATCGAACATACGGCGTCCGCCGAAGGCAAAGTCACCGTCGTGCTGCGCTTCGCCAAGGCCCGCGACCCGTTCGCCGTGAAGATCAAGAACCAGGCCGAATCGCTTTTGCGCGAGGCGTTTCCGGGCGCGGAGGTGCTCGTCGTGATCAAGGAGGGCGGGGCGGCTCCGCGTCCCGAACCCAAATTGAAGACCACCACGGGCGGCATCGCCAGGGTAATCGCCGTCGCCTCGGGCAAGGGTGGGGTAGGCAAGTCCACCGTCACGGCCAACCTGGCCATCGCCCTGCGGAACATGGGTTTCCGCGTCGGCGTCCTCGATGCGGACATCTACGGACCGTCGCAGCCCAAAATGTTCGGCGTGGAAGGGTACGTGCCCGAAGCCGTCGCCGAGGACGGGGTGGACCACATCGTCCCGGCCGAATCAATGGACGTAAAGCTCATGTCGATCGGCTTCTTCATCAAACCCACCGATGCGCTGCTGTGGCGCGGCGCAATGGCTGTCAGCGCCCTCAAACAGATGATCCACCAGACCCGGTGGGGGACGCTGGACTTCCTGCTCACGGACCTCCCTCCCGGCACGGGCGACGTGCATCTGTCGATCATCGGCGAACTGAAAATCGACGCCGCGGTGATTGTCTCGACGCCGCAGCAGATCGCCGTGGCCGACGTCGTGCGCGGCGTGGAGATGTTCCGCAACGAAAACGTCAACATCCCCGTGGCGGGCATCGTCGAGAACATGGCGTGGTTCACGCCCGCCGAACTGCCCGAAAACCGCTACTACATCTTCGGCCGCGGCGGGGCACGCGCATACGCCGAAAAAAGCGGGGTGGAGTTCCTGGGAGAAATACCTATCATCCAGTCGATTATGGACGGAGCAGACGCAGGGACGCCGGCAGCGGGAATTGATTCCCGCGTCGAGGAACACTACCGCGGGATCGCCGAAAAGATTGTCGGCAAAGTGATGAAAAACGGTTGACAACTTGTCGAAAACCGCGTTGATAACCGATGAAAAAGAATGAAAAGTCGAAGCTGAAAAATTTGCTTTTCGAAAAAGAGAACGGGTATAAAAATCTTTTCGCCGAAACCAAAAATAGTTTTAAGAAGTTGTCATACCCGGAAAAGGGATGAAACCGGAAGAGAATGTTTAAAACAAAAGGCTGTCGATATGTCGACAAACTGTTTCAACAATTGTCGATTGTTTTTATATTCTTTTGATTTTGAATCAATTAAAATTTGAAATAAGAAACAATAAAAATAAAAAGTGTTGATTGGAAAATAACACTTCCACTTGTCAACAGTATCAACAGCTATTATATCTATTCTTCTTTTTATTATTTAAATTAATTAAAGGAATAAAAATAAAAAATGAACGTGGAAAACTCCTCCGAGCTCAGCCGCCGCATCGGGGATCTCAAGCGCGAGAAAAACGCCGTGATCCTGGCGCACTACTATACGACGCCCGAGGTGCAGGCCGTCGCCGATTTTCTGGGCGACTCGCTCGCCCTCTCCGTCCGGGCGCAGTCGGTCGACGCCGACATCATCCTCTTCGCCGGAGTGCACTTCATGGCCGAGACCGCCAAGGTCCTCTGCCCCGAAAAGAAGGTGCTGATCCCCTGTCCCGAGGCGGGGTGCTCGCTGGCCGAGTCGTGCGACGCCGGGGAATTCGCGGCTTTCAAGGCAAAATACCCCGGTCACACGGTCGTCTCCTATGTGAACACCACGGTCGGCGTGAAGGCGCTGACCGACATCTGCTGCACGTCGTCCAATGCGCTGAAGGTCGTGGAGTCGATTCCTGCCGACCAGCCCGTGATTTTCGCTCCCGACCGCAATCTGGGTTCCTATATCCAGAAGCTCACCGGGCGTCGGAACATGGTGCTGTGGGACGGAGCGTGCCACGTCCATGAGGAGTTTTCGCTCGAAAAACTGCTGACGCTCAAACGGGAGCATCCGGCGGCGAAGGTCGTCGTGCACCCCGAGTGCCGGGCCTATATCGTCGAAGTGGCCGACTATGTGGGTTCCACGGCGGGGATACTCGAATATTGCGGCCGAAGCGACGCGCAGGAGTTCATCGTGGTGACCGAGGCGGGAATCCTCGCCGAGATGAAGAGGCGTTATCCGGAAAAAGAGTTCATCCCGGCGCCTCCTGACGACGAGACGTGCGGATGCAACAACTGCAAGTATATGAAGATGGTGACGCTGGAGAACATCTGCGCGTGCCTCGAGAACGAATCGCCCGAGATCGTGCTCGACGACGAGGTGCGCCGGGCGGCGGAGCGGTCCATTCTGAATATGATCAATGTCAAATAATCTGAAGCGATTACATACGATTAATCTTTAATGCACTTTATGAAGAAAATCTTTTTACTGCTCGCCGCAGCGTGCGTCACGCTCTCGGCGGCGGCGGACGAGGGCATGTGGATGCTGCCCTATCTCCAGAAAATGAACAGCAAGGACATGAAGGCCCGCGGATGCAAACTCTCGGCCGAGGAGATTTACAGCATGAACAACTCTTCGCTCAAGGACGCCATCGTCATTTTCGGCGGCGGATGCACGGGTGAGATCGTTTCGCCCGACGGACTGCTGTTCACCAATCACCACTGCGGTTACGGGTCGATCCAGTCGCTTTCGTCCGTGGAGCACGACTATCTCAAGAACGGTTTCTGGGCCATGTCGCGCGCCGAAGAGCTGCCGGCTCCGGGACTCAAGGTGCGCTTTATCCGCCGGATCGTCGATGTGACGCCGGACGTGCTGGGCGCCGTGCCCGACATCGCCGGCGGCGGGGAGCGGGAAGAGTTGGTCGCCGGACAGGTGAAGGCCGTTTCGGAACGCCTTGCCGGGGAGAATCCCGGTATGGATGTCGAGATCAAGTCCTTTTTCGGGGGCAACCAGTATTTCGCCTTCGTGATCGAGGTATTCAGGGACGTCCGCCTGGTCGGTGCGCCTCCCACGTCGATCGGCAAGTTCGGCGGCGACACCGACAATTGGATGTGGCCGCGTCATACGGGCGATTTCTCGGTCTTTCGCGTCTATGCCGGACCGGACAACAGGCCGGCGGATTATTCGCCCGAAAACCGCCCTTACAAGGCTGAAAAGTTCCTGAAGATTTCGCTCGGCGGTTACGACGAGGGGGATTTCGCGATGATCATGGGTTTCCCGGGGTCGACGCAGCGTTACATGACCTCCTACGAGATCGACCGTCTGCTCGAAGTGGAAAACCCGCAGCGCATCTTCATCCGCGGCGAGCGGCAGGTCATTCTGAAGGAGGACATGGCCGCCAGCGCCAAGGTCCGCATTCAGTACGCTTCGAAGTACGCCCAGTCGTCGAACTACTGGAAGAACTCGATCGGCAAGTCGCGCGGTATCCGCCGGCTCGACGTGAAGGGCCGCAAGCAGGAGCAGGAGGCGGCTTTCACCGCCTGGGCGGCGAAGAACACGCTGCCTACGGAAGGTTATTCGAACGCTCTGAACCTGATCCGCGAATCGGTGGAGGAGACAGCCCCCTATTTCGCTTCGAGCCAGTACTTGAGCGAGGCGATAGGCCGTTCGGTGGAGATTCTCGCACCGGCGCGCCTGGCCGTTTCGAAGAAGGGCGGGGAGCTGACCGAGGCGCTGAAAGCGTTCTACAAGGACTACAACATGCCGACCGACCGGCGCGTGGCGAAGCGGATGTTCCGGATCGTCGGGGAGAACTGCAAGGAGCTGCCTTCGGTGTTCGCCGAGGTGATCGGCAAGCGGTTCGGCGGCGATACGGACGCCTATGTGGATTATCTCTACGACAATTCGGTGTTCGCTGACGAGCGGAAGGCGCTGGCTGCGGCCGCCGCCGGAACGGACGTTTCGAACGATCCCGCCGTGCTGCTGAACAAATCCTATACGGCGAAAATGCGGGAACTGGTGGCGGCGCAGCTGGCCGGGAAGCGGAAATTCGCCGACGGACAGCGGCTCTACATTGCGGGGCTGATGCGCATGCAGCCGAACAAGGCCTGGGCTTCGGACGCCAATTTCACGCTCCGTCTGACCTATGGGCGCGTGCTACCCTACGATCCGGCGGACGGCATTCACTATAACTACTATACGACGCTCAAGGGCGTGATGGAGAAGGAGAATCCGCAGAATCCCACCGAATTCACCGTTCCCGCCCGCCTCAAGGAGTTGTATGCGGCGAAGGATTTCGGCCGTTACGCCAACGAACGGGGAGAGCTTCCCGTGGCGTTCCTGGCCGACTGCGACATCACGGGCGGCAACTCCGGTTCCCCGGTGCTGAATGCCAAAGGAGCGCTGTTGGGACTGGCATTCGACGGTAACTGGGAGGCCATGTCGGGCGATGTGGCGTTCGAACCCGAATTGCAGCGGACGATTGCCGTGGACGTGCGTTACGTGCTGTTTGTCATCGACAAATTCGCCGGAGCCGGATGGCTGCTCGACGAATTGCAGTTCGAATAAAGGCCGGATTTTCCGGTGAGATCGAGAAGGCGTGCCCGGCGGGTGCGCCTTCTTTTCTTTAAACCTTTCACAAAATATGTGCTTTTCGTTCCCGATTCTCTTAAAAATTAGTAATTTTGACAGAAATTAGTAATACTGTATCTATTTTACATTTATGGCAAAAGAGTTCAAACGCTACCTCGTGACATCGGCGCTCCCTTATGCGAACGGTCCGGTACATATCGGCCATCTGGCTGGAGTTTACATACCTTCGGACATTTATACGCGTTACCTGCGGCTTCGGGGGCGCGACGTGATTTCGGTCTGCGGATCGGACGAACACGGCGTACCCATCACGATCAAGGCCCGCAAGGAGGGCGTGACGCCCCAGCAGATCGTGGACCGTTACCACGCGCTGATCAAAAAATCGTTCGAGGGGCTGGGCATGTCGTTCGACATCTATTCGAGGACCTCGTCCAAGACCCACGCCGAGACGGCGTCGGCCTTTTTCCGGAAACTTTACGACGAAGGCAAGTTCATCGAAAAGACATCAATGCAGTATTACGACGAGGAGGCGCAGACCTTCCTGGCCGACCGGTATATCGTGGGGACCTGTCCCAAGTGCGGCAACGACCGCGCTTACGGCGACCAGTGCGAGAAGTGCGGCTCTACCCTTTCGCCCGACGAGCTGATCGACCCGCACAGCGCCGTGTCGGGTTCCGTGCCCGTGAAGCGGGAGACGAAACACTGGTACCTGCCGCTGGACCGTTACGAGGAATTCCTCCGCGAATGGATTCTGGACGGGCACAAGGAGTGGAAAACGAACGTCTACGGGCAGTGCAAGAGCTGGCTCGACGGAGGTCTTCAGCCGCGTGCCGTGAGCCGCGACCTCGACTGGGGCATCCCGGTTCCCGTCGAGGGGGCCGAGGGCAAGGTGCTCTATGTGTGGTTCGACGCTCCTATCGGTTATATATCTGCTACAAAGGACCTTACGCCCGATTGGGAACGTTATTGGAAGTCGGAGGACACCAAGATGGTCCACTTTATCGGTAAGGATAACATCGTCTTCCACTGCATTGTCTTCCCGTCGATGCTCAAGGCCCACGGCGACTATATCCTGCCCGAAAACGTGCCGGCCAACGAGTTCCTGAACCTCGAAGGCGACAAGATTTCGACCTCGCGCAACTGGGCCGTATGGCTGCACGAGTACCTCGAGGAGTTCCCCGGTAAGGAGGATGTCCTGCGCTATGTGCTCTGCGCCAATGCTCCGGAGACAAAGGACAATGACTTCACGTGGAAGGATTTCCAGGCCCGCAACAACAACGAACTGGTGGCTGTGCTGGGAAATTTCGTCAACCGGGCGCTGGTGCTGACCCAGAAATACTACGGCGGCAAGGTTCCGGCATGCGGTGAACTGACCGATTACGATCGTCAGTCGATCGCGGAGGTTGCCGCCGTAAAGGCTTCGCTCGAAGGAAATATCGAAAACTACCGTTTCCGCGAGGCGCTGAAGGACGCCATGAACATCGCGCGCATCGGCAACAAATACCTGGCCGACACCGAACCGTGGAAGGTCGTGAAGACCGATCCGGCGCGTGTGGAGACGATTCTCAACATCGCTTTGCAGATCACGGCCAACACGGCTATCGCCATCGAGCCGTTCATGCCCTTCTCCGCGGAGAAGATCCTCCGGATGCTGGCTGTCGGTAAATTCGGCTGGGAACGTCTCGGTGCAATGGACCTGATTCCGGCGGGACACGCCATCGGGGAACCTGCTCTGCTGTTCGAAAAGATCGAGGACGACGTGATTCAGCGTCAGCTGGATAAACTTGCGGCGACCAAAGCAGCCAATGAAGCCGCTGAAGTTGCTCAAAATGTTGAACCTCAAAAAGATACGATTCAATTCGACGATTTTCAGAAAATGGATATTCGCGTTTCGACGATTCTGGCGGCCGAAAAAGTCGCCAAAACGAAGAAATTGCTGAAACTGACGATTGATACGGGTATCGACAAACGCGAGATAGTTTCGGGAATCGCCGAACATTTCACGCCCGAAGAGTTGGTCGGACAGCAGGTGCTCGTCCTGGTGAATCTCGCTCCGCGCGAACTGAAGGGTATTCTTTCGAACGGTATGATTCTGATGGCTGAGGACGCTTCCGGAAAACTGCGCCTGTTGCAACCCGGCGAGGCAACCCACAACGGGGCTGTTGTGGGTTGATCGTTGATATAGCTAATTTTCGATAAATCTTTTAAAAATATAGGATATGGAAAATACAGATTGGAGCGCTTTGGGCTTCGACTATCGCAAAACCGATTACAATGTTCGCTACTCCTTTGCCGACGGGAAATGGAGCGATATGGTGGTTACCGATGACGAATATATCCAGATGCACATGTCGGCTTCATGCCTGCACTACGGCATCGAACTCTTCGAGGGTCTCAAGGCCTTCCGCGGTGTAGACGGAAAAGTGCGTCTTTTCCGCGTTGCCGACAATGCGCGGCGTCTCCAGTCCTCGGCGAAACGCTTGTGCTTGCCGGTTCCTTCGATTGAAATGATTGTCGATGCCTGCATCGAGGTCGTCAAGCGCAACGAGCGTTTCGTTCCTCCCTACGGTACGGGAGCTTCGCTCTATCTGCGTCCGGTGATGTTCGGAACGACGGTCGGATTGGGCGTGAAACCGGCCCGGGAAGCCCTGCTGATCGTCTACTGTTCGCCCGTCGGAGCCTATTTCAAATCGGGAATCAAACCGATTCGGGTTGCTATCGACCGGGAACAGGACCGCGCTGCTCCACGTGGAACAGGCGATGTGAAGGTCGGAGGCAACTATGCGGCCAGCCTGTTGTCGGGCGAAAAGGGACATGAAATGGGCTATTCGAATATCATGTACCTCGATGCTGCCGAGCATAAATACATTGAAGAGTGCGGAGCTGCCAATTTCTTCGGTATCAAGGATGGCAAATATATCACGCCGAAGTCGCCTTCGGTTTTGCCGTCGATTACCAACATGAGCCTTCGTCAGATTGCACGCGATATGGGTTTGGTTGTCGAGGAGCGTCATATTCCGGTCGAGGAGTTGGAATCTTTCGAGGAGTGCGGCGCCTGCGGAACGGCAGCGGTTATCTCCCCTATCGGATATATTTACGATATGCAGACCGAAAAATCGTATGATTACGGCGACGAGGTCGGAAAGAACTGTATGGAACTCTACACGCGCTTGCAGGATATTCAGTATGGTCGTGCGGAGGATAAATACGATTGGTGTACAGTTGTGCTGTAAAATAGAGAAATATTGATATTAAAAAGCCACTCCCGAAGGAGTGGCTTTTTAATATTAGTTGTTTTGTGTGGGTATCCGGTGTGTTTTCTTGCGCTTGTTCCACGTGGAACATTATACCCTATCGCCCGAATTTTACAAGCAATACATTGACGTCGGCAGGTGAAACTCCGGGAATCCGTGATGCCTGACCGATCGTTTCGGGTCGGATGCGCGAGAGTTTCTGCCGGGCCTCGATGGTCAGAACATTCATTGAATGAAAATCGAAATTTTCCGGAATTCGGATGTTTTCGAGGCGTCGCAATTTCTCTGCGATGAATTTTTCGCGTTCGATATATCCTTTATACTTGATTTGGATTTCCGCCTCTTCGATCGCTTCGGGAGTTATTTCGTTTGCCGCGATGAATTTCCGCAGTTTGGGCAGCACGTTTTGCAGCGAATCGAATGTGACGTTATTGCGCATCAGAATGTCGTAAAGCTTTCTTCCCTGCGATAAAGGCTCTGAATCGACCGATTTTAAATAGTCGTTAATTTCGGCTGCTTTGACACTCTGTTCGCGGGCGAATGAAATAAGCGATTCTACGAACGTGTTTTTTTTGGTGAAATAATCGTATTGTTTTTGCGAAATCAGACCTATTTTGTATCCCAGCGGAGTCAAACGGATGTCGGCGTTGTCCTGTCGGAGCAGAATGCGGTATTCGGCCCGGGAGGTGAACATGCGATAGGGTTCGTCGACGCCTTTGGTCACCAGGTCGTCGATCAGTACGCCGATATAGGCTTCGTCGCGTTTCAGAACGACCGGGCTCTCCCCTTTCATTGCCCGGTGGGCATTGATGCCTGCTATCAGGCCCTGCGCCGCCGCTTCCTCATATCCTGTCGTACCGTTGACCTGCCCGGCGAAGTAAAGACCCGAAACCAGTTTCGTTTCGAGTGAATGGTGCAACTGTGTAGGCGGAAAATAGTCGTATTCGATGGCGTATCCGGGCCGGAAAATGTGCAGATCCTCGAATCCGCGGATTTTGTGCAGGGCTTTCCATTGAACTTCCCAGGGCAGAGACGACGAAAAGCCGTTCAGGTAATATTCATTGGTCGAACTGCCTTCGGGTTCCAGGAAGAGCTGGTGCTGGTCTTTGTCGGCAAAGGTGCGGAGTTTGTCCTCGATCGACGGGCAGTAGCGCGGACCGATGCCGCAGATCGTGCCGTTGAACAGCGGCGACCGGTCGAATCCGGTGCGGAGGATGTCGTGAACCTCTTTCGATGTGTAGACCAGAAAGCAGGGAAGCTGCTCTTTGACCGGTTGCGTTTCGGGTGAAAAGGAGAATTTGGCGGGGTTTTCGTCGCCGTATTGCGGTTCGAGGATTTCGAAATCAATGGTCCGGGCGTCGAGGCGCGCCGGGGTTCCGGTCTTCATGCGTCCGGTCTCGAAACCGATGGCCCGGAGACTCTCCGTAATGCCGTGCGAAGCGGCGTCCCCCGCCCTGCCGCCCTCGGCGTGCGAGGCTCCGCAGTGCATCATTCCTCCGAGGAATGTGCCGGAGGTGAGTATGACTTTCCGGCAGGAAAATTCGACGCCCATCCGGGTCCGAACGCCCCGGATGGCGAGTTTTCCGGCTGCCGAAGGTGCATTTCGGAGTGTCGGATCTGAATCCGCATCCGATTCGGCTTTCGAAGAAATCGTGCCGGGCGCGGAATTGAACGACGTTGTGGTTTCGTCGGACAGGTTGTCCGACGGCGCCGCGTTTGTTTCCGGAGCCAGGGCGAACAGCAGTTCGGTCGCGGCGTCCTGCCAGATATAGAGGTTCCAGGTGTTTTCGAGCGTGCGACGCCACTCCTCCGAAAAACGGGTTTTGTCGCATTGCGCCCGGGGGCTCCACATTGCCGCACCCTTCGACCGGTTGAGCATCCGGAACTGAATGGTCGTGAGGTCGGTGATACGGCCCATTTGGCCGCCTAATGCGTCTATCTCTCTGACAATCTGACCTTTGGCTACTCCTCCGACTGCCGGGTTGCACGACATGGCAGCCAGTTTGGCCATGTCCATCGTGAGCAGCAGCGTGCGCGAGCCGAGCCGTGCGGCGGCCGAGGCGGCTTCGCATCCGGCGTGTCCTCCGCCGATGACGATAATGTCGTAATCGAGTGTCATTCGTTATTCGTTTTGTCTGTTTTCGGATCTGTCTCCCGGAGTGGTACGGCTCCGGAAATCAACGCTTCGAAGTCGGTTTCGTCCCACTCCACCTCGCTCTCGTCGGGCAGTTCCAGCGAGTGAAAGTCGATCATATCCATCTCAAGTCCCGTTTCAAAGGGGACATAAAGCGACTGAAACCGTTCTGTTTTCCGGTCATTGCTGAAGGCGAACACAGCCATCCTGCACACGGTGTCCACGAGGTATATGTCCACCCGGTCGATGCCGTCGTCTCCGGCCGTTGTCCGGAGGCGGTAATGCGTCGGGGCGATGCGTTCCGCCGCGCTGATGCGTGAGGGCCGCGGGCCGTCCATTGTCTGACGGACGAAAAGCGAATCCGAAATCCACACCGGGTAGGGATTGAAACAGTTTACGTAGTAGCTCCCCCGGAAAGAGCGGACCGGCGTCCAGCTGTGCGGAAGTCCGGCCAGCGCCGCATGGTGTGCAAGCGGCCCGGGACGGCGTTTCTTGAGCGTGTGCAGCAGGTCGGTGAAATCCTTCCATGCCGACTCGTTCTGCGGCGAAAGGCTTGCAAAATTGGGAATGTCGTTCGGCTGCGGACCTTTTCGGATAAAGACCTTATAGCGGTTCGTGTCGCTGCCGATAAGGTACTCGTGGACGAAGAGAAATGTCGTGTCGTTCTCCGCGAAGGGTCCCCACCGTTTGCTGCTGCCGTCGCGGCCGGTCCAGGTACGGGATGCGGCGAGCGGAGACCTCTCCCCTGCCGGCGTCTCCTTTCCTGTCGGCTCCGGCGTGGAAACTGCGGTTTCGGACGTGCCGTCGCCGGCGGAAGCCTTGTCTGCGGCGTCTCCGGCCGTGCGGCGGCCCGTACATCCGGCCAGCAGGAGAGCCGCGAGGACGGTCGCTGCGATAAATCGGGCGTGTTTCATCGCGGTCACTGCCGGGTGTCCTCCCAGAATTTCAGGTATTTGTCCTCCTTTCGGTGCATCTGTGCATTGGTGCGGGGCGTTTTGTCGCCCTGCCCGCAGAGGTGCAGCACCCCGTGGACCACTACCCTGCGCATCTCCTGCAAGGTCGTCGCGCCGTACTGGCGGGCGTTGTCGGCAACGGTCTCGACGTCGATGAAGATGTCGCCCGAGACGATCCGTGCGCCTTTGCGGTCGCTGTAATCGAACGTGATGACGTCGGTGAAGTAATCGTGCCCGAGGTATTGGCGGTTCATCTCCAGCAGCCGCTGCGCCGAGCAGAAAATATAGGTGACGTCGCCCAGCGCGTAGCCCTCCCCTGCGGCCACTTCGTGCAGCCATCGTGCCGTGAGGCGCTTTTGCGGGAGTCGGTAGGTGCAGTCGTCGGTAAAGTATCTGACAGCCATTTTTTTTCGTTGTTGTTATGTCGTTGTCCGTCCCGGGGCGGACGGCGTGCCGGCCACCGCACGGAACCGCATGAAACCGCGGTTTTATTTTCGGAAACACTCCTCCGCCCGCATCTTCTGTCCGGGGTTGGGCGGGTAGATGCCGAAGACGAGTTTGTATTCGGTTTCCATCGTCATCACGTTGACCGCCGAGCCGATGGTCCCTATCTGTGCGTTTCTTGCCACTTTCTGGCCTTTCTCGACGCAGATCGTCCCCATGTTGGCATAGGAGGTTATGTATTCGCCGTGAGCGACGTAAACGTCGTATTTGTTGGTGATGCGGTTGCGCTTCACGTCGACGACCTTGCCGTCGTAGATCGAGATGACGTGTGCTCCCTTCGGACCGGTGATCTCGGCCATGTTCTCCTTGTAGCGCTTCACGCGCCCGGCAGTCACCGGGAGACGCAGCCCGGAGGTTTTCGCCGAGAACGAGGCGCCCTCGGTGTTGCCTTTGGTCAGCTTGCGCAGTTCGCCGATGGCCACGTCGAGCTGCTGCTCCTGTGCGATTTTGCGTTGCAGGGCCGTCTTTTCCTTCTGCGACATCGACCGGATGCTGGCCTTGGCGTTGCGGGCGTCGCGCTGGAGTTTCTCGCGCTGCGCCGAGAGACTGCGCGTCACCGAGTCGAGCGACCGCTTGCGGCGGTCGAGCGTCTCCTTTTCGGTGCGGACCTCGGCGGTCAGCGCCTCGATGTCGCGCAGTTTGCGTTCGCGCAGCGAGGCGACCTCGCGCAGGGCGGTGATCTTGCGCGCCACGTCCGTGAAGTCGCGCGAGGAGAAGATATAGGTCAGGTAGTTGTTGTGCTTGTAGTTGCGGTAGGCTTCGCGCACCATTTCGCCGTACTGCGCGCGGTCGCGTTCGAGCTTTGCCGAAAGGTTTCCGGCCACGCTGTCCGTGCGGGCGATCTCTCCGCGCAGGAGGCGCGCCTGCTTTTCGGTCTCGTCGAGCAGCTGGTTGCGCGAATCAATCTGGCGCGCCAGGCGGCGCACCCGTTCCTCGGTGGCCGTGCGGCCCTTCTGGATCTTCGAAATCTCCTGCTCTTCGGTGGCGATCCGCTTTTCGAGGGCCGCGATGACCCGTTTCTGCTCCTCGATGCGGCGGTCGGTCTGTGCGGCGGCGGTGAGGGTGAAGAGCAGGAACGCAAGGGTCAGGATGCGGAGCGGTCTCATGGCAGGGCTATTCTTTGGGTTCGGGCTTTTTGACGGCGGGTTGTTTCAGCCGCTGTTCGATCTGCCGGGCGTCGTAACCCTTTTCAAGCGCCCTCCGCCAGTAGATTTCAGCCATGAACTGCTCGCCCAGGAGGTGCAGGATGTCACCGTAGTGAACCATCAGTTCGGGGCTTTTCTGTCCGTCGAGCGCCACGGCTTTTTGCAGAATCTTCCTGGCTTCGTCCGTGCGTCCCAGCTTGAAGAGCACCCAGCCGTGTGTGTCGAGGTAGGTGGGGTTGTTGTCTGTGAGCGCCACGACGCGGCTCGACATGGTGAGCGCCCGTTCCAGATCGCGCTCCTCGAGCGAGAGAAAATAGGCGTAGTTGTTGAGCACCATTGTGTTGTCGGGCCAGTAGCGCAGACTTCGCTCATAGGCCTTGTAGCACTCCTTCATGGCTTTGCGGGCAATGCCCTTTTTGCCGAGCAGACCCGTTTGCAGGGGCAGGCGTTCCTCCAGGTTCGGTTCTCCGGCCTCGGCCTTCTGATGCCAGGCGTCGCCGATCATGCCCCAGATCACGCTGCGCAGCGAATCCGTGTCGGCATGGCGCAACGCCCCCTTGTAGGCGCCGATGGCTTTGACGTACTGCTTCGAGTTGCTCATCACATGCCCTTTGGAGAGGTGGAAATCGACCTTCGCGGGGAACAGCTCCAGGGCGCGGGTGACGTATTTGTCGACCGAGTCGGGGTGCTGGAGGTAGCTTTCGATGTCGATCACCGCCCGGAAATACTCCTCCGCGGGAGGCTGGTCGGCGAGGTGGCTCTTGTAGAGCGCGAGGGCCTGCTCCAGTTCGCCCGAAGCGATCAGGTGGCCGGCGTAAAGCTCCACGACGCGCTTGTCGTCGGGATAGCGGATGGCCAGCGTCGAGGCCAGGTCGTTCAGCTGGAAGTAATATTCGCGGTAGAAGCGCGTGTCGGAGGTGAACTGCCCGAAGCGTTTGATCTTGGTTTCGAGCGGCAGTTCGTCGGATTGGAACAACTGCCGCGTGACGGCCAGCAGCGCCCGGTAATCTTGCCGTCCGGCGTGAAAATCGGCCAGCGCCATCAGCGTCTGTACGTTCGTGGAGTCGATCTGCAACGCGCGGTCGTATTCGGCGCGGGCCAGCGAATCCTTCTTGGCGATGGCGTAGAGGTCGCCGAGGACCACGTGGTGCTGCGCCTCATAGGGGGCGGCTTCGACCATCGCCCGGGCTTCGACCACGGCTTTGTCGATCTGGTTCGTCGCCACCAGCAGACGCCGTTTCATGGCGCTCAACACGGGAATGCGCCCGAAGCGCAGTTCGGCCGAATCGAGTGTTACGAGGGCCATGACGGGACTTTGCTTCTGCTCGTAGAGGGCCGCCAGAATGCGGTAGTTGTCGGGGTCTTTCGGGTTCTCCGTTTGCAGGCGGCGGTAGACCTTCAGCGCCTCGTCGTAACGCCCGGCGTAGATGAGCGCCTGTCCGTAGAACTGGTGATACCACTTGTTCGTCGTGTCGAGCCGGAAAGCCTTCCGGGCCAGTTCCACGGCCTCGTCGGGCGTGGCGTACATGCCGTTCGCCGCGAGTTCGTAGTAGGCCGGGGCGTAGGTCGAGTCGTTGCGGATCGCCTCGAGGAACAGCTCCCGGGCGCGCACCGAGTCTCCGGCGATGGCATTCTGCTTGACGCCTTCGGTGTAGAGCCATACGCTGCGCAGCGAATCGGGGTATTCGGGCGCCGCCGAGGGACCCTTTCCCGTGACGAACGCCGCGGAGAAGAGCAGAAGGCAGAGGACCGTTGTCGCTGTGAGGCGTTTCATGGGCGTCAGGGGTTTTAGAGCGCTTCGTCGAACTGGTGGAGGAACCGCACGTCGTTTTCGAAATAGAGACGCAGGTCCTTCACGCCGTACTTGAGCATGGCGATGCGTTCAATACCCATGCCGAAGGCGAATCCGGAATATTTTTCGGGGTCGATATTGTTGGCTTTCAATACGTTCGGGTCCACCATGCCGCAACCCATGATTTCGAGCCATCCCGTGCCCTTGCAGACGTTGCAGCCCTTGCCGCCGCAGAGGTTGCACGACACGTCGACCTCGGCCGACGGTTCGGTGAAGGGAAAGTACGACGGGCGCATGCGGATCACGGCCTGCTCGCCGAAGACCTCCTTGGCGAAGTAGAGCAGCGACTGCTTCATGTCGGCGAACGAGACGCCCTCGTCGATGTAGAGTCCTTCGATCTGGTGGAAGATGCAGTGCGCGCGGTACGAAATGGCCTCGTTGCGGAACACACGGCCCGGGCAGATGACGCGGATGGGCGGTTTCTGGCGCTCCATCGTGCGGACCTGGATCGACGAGGTGTGCGTGCGCAGCAGGATGTCGGGGTCCTTCTCGATGAAGAACGTGTCCTGCATGTCGCGTGCCGGGTGCTCGGGCGGGAAGTTCAGGGCCGAGAAGACGTGCCAGTCGTCCTCGATCTCGGGTCCGTCGGCCACGGTGTAGCCCAGCCGCGAAAAGACCTCGACGATCTGGTTTTTCACCAGCGAGATCGGGTGGCGCGAACCGAGGTGCTCGGCCGTGCCGGGACGCGTCAGGTCGCCCGACGACGAGGCCTCGTCGGCCGCGGCGTTCTGCAACTGCTCGCGCAGCGCGTTGATGCGCTCCGTGGCCTCGTTTTTGAGACGGTTCAACTGCTGGCCCAGTTCGCGTTTCAGTTCGGGGGCTACCGTCTTGAACTCCTCCATCAGGGCGGTCAACTCGCCTTTCTTGCCGAGAATCCGGATGCGGAACTCCTCGATTTCGGCGGCGGCTTTCGGCTTAAACTCCTCGACACGTCGCAGGAGTTCATTGATTTTGTCAGTCATATTTTGATCGTGTTTCTTTTTTGTCTACTTTTGAACGACATCGTAGTAACGTGCAAAGTTATAAAAAAATTGAGATATGTTGCGTAAAATCGGCTCATTTGTCGGGATGCTGCTGCTGGCGGCGCTCCCTGCTGCGGCCCAGAAGGTAGGGGTCGTGATGAGCGGCGGCGGCGCGAAGGGGCTTTACCACATCGGCGTCCTGGAGGCGCTCGAAGAGAACGGCGTGCCGATCGACTATGTGGCCGGGACCTCGATGGGTTCGATCATCGCCGCGATGTACGCCGCAGGATATTCCCCGGCCGAAATGCGTGCGATCGTCAACTCGGGGGTGGTCAAGGAGTGGGTCTCGGGGCGCATCGACCCCAACAAATACATGGCCTATTACCGGCAGGTGGGGAGCAATCCCGCGTTTTTGAGCCTGCGCATCGACGTCGAGAGTCCCTCCGGGAAGCGGCTGCGCGTACCCCGGAACCTGATCTCCTCGACGCAGATCGACATGGCCCTCACGGAGCTGTTCGCTCCGGCGACGGCCGCTGCGGACGGTGATTTCGACCGCCTGATGGTTCCGTTCCTCTGCGTGGCCAGCGACCTGAACCACCGCGGGCCGGTGGTCCTGCGCGAGGGGGATTTGAGCGAGGCGGTCCGCTCGTCGATGTCCATTCCGCTGGTGTTCAAGCCGATGGTGAAAGACTCGATGCTGCTCTACGACGGCGGCATCTACGACAACTTCCCGTGGAAACCCCTCGACGAAGATTTCCGGCCCGATCTGATCGTCGGCTCGATCTGCACCGAGGGCAACACCCCGCCCAGCGAGGAGAGCAACATCATGGACCAGGCTTTCATGCTGGCCATGCACGATACCGACTACACGCTGCCCGAGGAGCGCAGCGTCACGATCCGCCGCGCCGTGGGGGTCAACATGCTCGATTTCGACCAGGCCGAGGCGATTATGAACGCAGGTTATGAGGACGCCGTGGCGGCCATGCCGCAGCTGTTGGAGAAAGTCGCCGAACGCCGCGACTCGGCCTACTACGCCGGGCGTCGCGAGGCGTTCCGCGCCAAGTGTCCGCCGCTGGTCTTCGACGACTACAAACTCGAAGGGCTGAAGCGCGCCCAGCGGGAGTATATCCGCGATTTCGTGCAGGTGGACCGCCGCACGCCGGGCATTCAGCGGCCGATGGGCTTCGAGGAGCTGAAAGACAATCTCTTCGAGGTGCTTGCCGGCGGCGATTTCACGATGGACTTCCCCACCGTGCGCTACGACTCCGTCCGGGAACGTTATTCGTTCGAGGCCAAGTTCGGCACGCGGCCCAATTTCAAGATCATCCTCGGGGGAAACATCTCCTCGACGGCCTTCAACCAGGCCTATATCGGCATCAATTACAAGAACATCGGCCGCGTCGCGCAGCAGTTGGGCGCAGACCTCTACCTGGGGCCGATCTACACCTGGGGAGCGATCGGGGGCCGGACGGATTTCTACGCGTGGAAGCCGATTTTCCTCGACTATTCCTACAATTTCGCGGTCCGGAATTTCCGCCACGGCTATTTCGGCAACGTCACCAAGGTCCGCAACGCCCAGCAGGTCAAGAACAGCGAGAGCTTCTTTTCGACGGGCGTGGGGATGCCGCTGACCCACCGCAGCCTCCTGACGCTGCGCGCCAACGCCGGACACATCAACTACCGCTACGATTCGGACGTGCTGTTCGCCGACGACACCGACCATTCGCGCTTCTCGTTCTTCGGCCTGCGGGCCGGGGTCGCCCGCAATACGCTCGACAAGTTCCTCTATCCCCGCCGCGGTTCCGAACTGCATCTCTCGGCCATCTATGTCGCCGGACGCGACAAATACCAGCCCTACGATGCGAAAGACTTCATTTCGCGCGAAACCCGACAGTGGATCGGAGGGCGTTTTTCGTGGGACAAGTTCTTCGATGTGCCGGGCGTCAGCTGGTTCTCGTTCGGTTTGAACGTCGATGCCGTGTGGACCAACCACCCGCGGTTCCGGACCGAATCCGCGACCCTGATGTCGATGCCCGACTATGCGCCCGTGCCGCATGCCCGGATGATCTACATGCCCGATTTCCGGGGCAAACGCTTCGCGGCGTGGGGCCTGATGCCGACCTTCGACCTGCTGCCCAACTGCTTCTTCCGGACGGGGTTCTACACCATGTTCCGTGAAAAACGGGACTTCAACCCCCTGAAGAATCCCGACGAGCGCTGGCATTATATCGCCGAGGCGTCGCTGGTCTACCACACGCCGATCGGTCCCGTGAGCCTCGCGCTGACGAAATACGACCTGAAAAACTGGCGCAACATGTACCTGACCTTCAATTTCGGGTATGCGATTTTCGCCCCGAAAGGGACGTTCTATTGATCGCGAGGCCGGTTTCGCCCTCCTGTAAAAACGATGCCCGGATGCACATGCTGCATCCGGGCGTCGTTCATTCAGCGATCAGGGCCGGCGAGTATCCGGGGTCGATCTCCATCCGGCAGCCGCCCTCGACGGGGCGGAAACGCACGTCGGTGATGTACATTTCCCGCGGATGGATCGCGCCTTTGCTTTTGTGGGCATGGAAAACGATCTTCAGGTTGCCCGCCTTGTCCCGGAACAGGGCGCTGTGCCCGACGCCGACCAGTTCGCCGGGATTCTGCAACAGCGGATTGCAGTCGTATTTGGTCCAGGGGCCCAGCGGCGAGTCGGCCGTGGCGCAGCCGATGCCGTAGAAGGGACTTTCGTAGCTGTTGGCCGAATAGGTCATGTAGTAAGTGCCGTTCCGCCGGATCACGAAGCAGCCTTCGTTGACGCGGGGCCAGACCTTTTCCCACTCCTGCGAAACATGGATGCAGGGGCGCATCGTCTCTTTTTTCAGCGTCGTGCAGTCGTCTTCCAGCTCGACGACCCAGATATTCAGCCCGTCGTTGAACCGGTCGAAATACATGTACGCCCGGCCGTCGTCGTCGATGAACAGCGTGTTGTCGATGCACTTTTCATCGGCGATCATCGGTTGCCGCTTCTCCTGTACGAAAGGACCCAGCGGCGAGTCGGAGGTGGCGACGCAGATGTGCTCTTCGGCCGTGAAATACATGTAGAATTTGTCATTCAGCCGATAGACCTCGGGCGCCCAGAACCATTTTTCGCCCCAGACATCCGTGCGGTGCAGGGCCAGTCCGTCGCGGGCGTTGCCTTTGGCCCTCTCCCACGTGGAGAGGTCGCGGGATGTCCACACCTCGATGCCGCTTCCGGCGCCTGTGCCATAGGCGTAATACACCCCGTCGTAAAGCAGGATGAAAGGATCGGCCAGGGGCACTTTCCGGAGGTTTTGCGCCGCACAGCAGGCGATGGCGAACAACGTCGCGATTAATGGAAGCAATCGTTTCATAGGTCGTAAGATTTAAGGTTGGGACCGGGGATGAGGGCCGCGGACGAACGGGCTTCGGAGTCTCCGGACCCTGCAAAGATAGGTGTCCGGCCCGGCGCAAAATGGAAAAATATTTCCATAATGTATAACTCTTTGATCAATTGCGGCCCATCGGGTGACGGCATGGCTGAAAATCGGATAAAACGAATAATTTTGTCGGAGTATGCGCCAAATGGCATTTTACGACGGATTCAAACCATTCAAATAACCTGTATGAAAAAACTGCTCATCTTCTTCCTGCCGGCGATCCTGCTCGGATGCGACTCGCCTGCATATCGTAATCCGCTCGACGTTGCGTTCGGCGACCCGTTCATCCTCCACGCCGCTGACGGAAAATTCTATATGTACGGAACGAGCGGCGACATCCGGGGTTTTCGCGTCTGCGTCTCGGACGACCTCGTTACCTGGCAGAAGGGCGATATCGTCTACGACGGCAATGCCTCGGCATGGGGAACCGACTGCTTCTGGGCGCCCGAAGTGTATGAACGCGACGGCCGCTATTACCTGTTTTTCAGTGCCAACTGGCGGCATAACCCGAACGGCGACCTCGAAACGTTCCGCATCGGGGTGGCGGTTGCCGATTCGCCGTCGGGTCCCTTTTCCGACCTGTATGACCGTCCGGTGTTCGATCCCGGCTATCCGGTGATCGACGCCAACGTATTGTGGGACGATGACGGCCGGGTCTATCTCTATTATTCGCGCTGCTGTTACAAGCATCCCGTCGAAAGCGAGCTTTCGGCGTGGGCGCGCGATAAGGGGCTTTTCGACGAGATCGAGGAGAGCTGGGTGTACGGTGTGGAGATGAAGCCCGATTTCAGCGGCGTCATCGGCGAGCCGGTCGCTCTGCTGACGCCCCCGCAGTCTGCCTCCGACCCGCAAACCGGGTGGGAGAGCCGTTCGGTCACCGCCGGAGAGGTCAACCGGCGCTGGACCGAGGGGTCGTACGCCTTCAAGGAAAACGGGACCTATTACATGATGTATTCCGCCAACTTCTACGGCGGGCAGCATTATGCGGTGGGCTATGCTACGGCCGGTTCGCCGCTGGGTCCCTTCGTGAAATCGTCGGACAATCCGGTCCTCGAGAAGAATGCGGACAAGGGCGGCGAGGTCACGGGAACGGGGCACAATATGGTGTTGAAGCTTCCCGGCGGCGGGATGTACTGCGTCTACCACGGCCGGACGGCCCCGACGGGCGATGCGCGCATGGTCTTCATCGACCCGATGGAGGTGACCGAAGACGGTCGTCTGAAGGTCTTCGGCCCGACCACCTCGCCCCAGCCCGTACCCGTGTGGACAAAGGGCCTGTGAGGGGGCGGCTTTCCTGCGAATCGGTGGGGCGTCCCGTTCTCCGGGTGACTGCGGTCTGATATGGACAGAGCTGTAACTTTTCAGGTTACAGCTCTGTCCTTTAATGGGAGCGGGGGTCAGTCCGTCAGCGTCAGTTTCACCTTTTTGTCCTTTACGAGGATGAAGTAGTCGCCCGGTTCGAGGAACCGGTTGCCGTCGCCGTCCGTGAAACTCAAATCCTTTTCGGGGTCGATCTCGAACCGGAACGTGCGGGTCTCGCCGCGGTGGATCGGCTGTTTCTCGAAGTGTTTCAACTCCCTGACGGGGCGTGAGATGCGGCACACAGGGTCCGATATGAACCAGTGAACCGTCTCGGCGCCGTCCATGCCGCCCGTGTTGGTCACGGAGACCTCGACCGTCACCTTTTCCCCGCGGCGCAGCGTGGTTGCCGACGGGCGCAGGTCGCCGTATTCGAACGTCGTATAGCTCAGGCCGTGCCCGAATTCATAGAGCGGCGTGCTGGGGATGTCCTGATATTTGCCCTGATGGGTGCGGCCGCTCTGGCGGCGGTTGTAGTAGATCGGAATCTGGCCCGTCGAGCGGGGGAACGTCATGGCGAGGCGTCCCGAGGGGTTGATCCTCCCCGACAGAATTCCCGCCAGGGGGTTTCCGCCCCGGATGCCGGGCTGCCACATCTGCACCATGGCCCCGCAGAGGGGTTCGAGGCGGCACAGCTCCAGCGGCCGGCCGCTGGACAGAACCAAGACCAGCGGTTTTCCGGTCTGGGCCAGTTCGGCGGCCAGCTGCTCCTGGATTTCGGGAAGCGCGATCGTCGAGCGCGAGGCGTTCTCGCCGCTCCACTGCTTTTTCTCCCCGAGGCAGAGGACCACCACGTCGGCAGCCGCGGCCGCGGCGACAGCCTCACGGAATCCGGAGCGGTCCTCGCCGTCGAAGTCGCAGCCCCGGGCGTAGAGCAGTTCGGCGCGGCCCCGGTATTCGTTTTCCAGCCCGGCGAAGAGGCTCACCGCGTCCTCTTCGCGGCCGTGTGCCGACCACGCGCCGAGCAGGTGCAGCCGGTTCTGCGCCATCGGGCCGATGACCGCGATGCGGCGGGCGGCTTTCAGCGGCAGCGTGTTGTTCTCGTTTTTCAGCAGCACCATCGACTCCTCGGCGAGCCGCTCGGCGACGGCGAGGCTCGCGGGAAGCAGGAACCGGTCCGTCTCCTCCGACTCCGGGGTGTAGGGGCGTTCGAACAGCCCGAGCCGGAATTTCAGCCGCAGAACGCGCCGCACGGCCTCGTCGAGTTTCTCCTGCGAGACCTTGCCTTCGCGGACCAGGGCGGCCAGATGGACGTCGTAACAGCGGTTCATCATGTCCATTTCGACACCCGCGTTGAAGGCCTTTTCGGCGGCCTCCTTCCGGTCGGCGGCCACGCCCTGCGAGCGCAGCTGTTCGATGGCGGCCCAGTCCGAGACGACGAATCCGTCGTGCGCCCAGCGCTCCTTGAGCACCTCGGTCAGGATGTAGGGGTTGGCCGTGCCGGGCGTTCCGCTGATGTCGTTGAAGCAGCTCATCACCGTAGCGGCTCCGGCCTCGATGCCCGCCTGGTAGGGCGGCATGTAGGTGTCCCAGAGCGTCTGACGCGAGATTTCGGTGTAGACGTAGTCGCGGCCGGCCTCCGAGGCGCCGTAGCCGACGAAATGCTTGAGGCAGGCGGCCACGCGGCGGGAGTCGGCGAGGTTGTCGCCCTGGTAGCCTTCGACCGCCGCCACTCCGTAGACGGCGTTGGCGTAGGGATCTTCGCCGTAGCCCTCCGAGACGCGGCCCCAGCGGCCGTCGCGCGCCACGTCGATCATCGGCGAGAAGGTCCACTCGACGCCCGACATCCGCGCCTCCTGTGCGGCCACTTCGGCGGCCTGCTTCACCAGTGCGGGATTCCACGAGCAGGCCTGGGCCAGCGAAATGGGGTAAGTGGTGCGGAAACCGTGGATCACGTCGTAGCCGAACAGCACGGGGATTCCGAGCCGCGACTGCTCGATGGCTTTTTTCTGAAGCCGGTTGCGCAGCTCGGGCGAGGTGTCGAAGTAGATGAGCGAGCCGATTTCGGCGGGAATCTTGTCCACCGGATCGGCCACGTTGTTGGCGTTGTCGTTGCGGCCGAGCGTGTACTGGTTGAGCTGCATGACCTTCTCTTCGAGGGTCATCCGCGACAGCAGGTCGCTGACGCGCTCTTCGACGGGGCGCGAGGCGTCCTTGTAGGCGGGCTTTCCGCTCCCGTTCCGGGCCTGCGCCCCGAGGGCGGCGGCCAGCAGCAGGGCGATAACGGTTATTTTTTTCATAGGTTGTGCTTGTTATTTGAACACGGGTTTGTCCGAGAGGCGCATCGTTGCGCCGGGGTCGTTGTTTTTGAGGTCGAAAACCACGATGCGGTTCCCCTTTTCGGCGAGGATTTCGGCCGGAATGAGGATCGACTGCTGTTTCTCCTCGTCCCAGAACGAGCCGAGGTAGTGCCCGTTGATCCACACCTCGCCCATGCCCCATCCCGACACGTCGAGGTAAACGGCTCCTTCGTGCGCCGCACGGTCGAACTGCCCGCGCCGGAAACAGGGCGTGTTGCACGGGCCGAGGGCTTCGAACTCGAGGGCTTCGGGATCGGCGTCGCGCACTTCGAGCGGGGTGATCGTCCAGCCGGCGATCGTTTCGCCGCCGAGGCGGGCTTCGCCGAAGAGTCCTTTCGAGTTGTCGAGAATCTCCGGGCCGTAGGTGATGCGGCCGATGTTTTCGACGTAGAGCTGCAATGTGTGCTGGCCGGTTTCTGCCTTCAGGACCAGCGTTTTTCGGTTGTCGGTCAGGGTTCCCTGAAACACGCCGTCGAGGTAAACCGCGGCATAGTCCCGCACGTTCTCCAGTTCGAGCGCGGCCTCCCCTGCGGGAACGGTGATTGCGGCCTGGTAGAGGACGTATCCGAATTCCACCCCCACATCGCCCATAGGAAGCAGTTCGTCGGACTCGCTGACCTCGCCGTAAATCTGCGTCAGAGGGGCGCATTCGGTCATTTTCAGCTCCTGCGCCCCTGCCCGGAACAGGCCGGGCAGCAGGCAGCAGAGCAGTAGACAGATCTTGTTCATAATCGTGCGGTTTTAGCGCATGAAGGAGGTGATGAACGACTCGTCGAGTGTGACCTCGGGAGCGAACCGGTCGCTGCGGACGTAGCGGTCGATGCTTTCGAGCAGCTGGCGCGTGGCGGGGCGCTGGTCCATCTTCTTTTTCGTGTCGACCGCCAGCACGAGCAGTTTGCCGCCGCCGACGCGGGCCTCGAAGCCGATGCCGAGTTTTTCGTTGTTGTCGAAGCTGTCGATCACCTGGATGAAGGGCCGCAGCTGGCGCGGGGTCTGCTGCATCTCGATCACCTTGGCGTTCTCCAGAATGTCCCACCACTGCCAGTCGGTGTGGTATGAGGTCGGGAAGTCGGCGAACACGGGTTGCTCGGCGTGAATCAGACAGCCGATGGTCATCGGCGCCCAGGCGAACATGATCGGGTTCCAGAAATGGTTGTGAAAGGTCGATTTGCGCCCCTTGACCTTGTTCGGCGCGGGGGTCAGGACGACTTTCTTCCCCGCGGCGAGGTACTGTTTGGCCTGCTCGCCGAACTCCGTCGTGTAGAGCACCTCCGTATCCGACTGCATCAGCTGTGCGTTGCGCGGATAGACCCAGATGTCCCAGCTGTTGCTTGTCTTTTCACCGACGTTCAGGTGCACGGTCAGCTTCTGCGGGCCTCGCACCTTGCCGAGCGGAGCGGAGAACTCCCCGACGGGGAACACGCCGTCGGTGCCTACGGTCTGCGATTTCAGACTGCCCTTGGCGATGGCTTTCCCGCTGCCGTCGGTGATCGACCAGCGGATTTTCGCATTTTTGAGCGCCGCCGCGCCGAAGTTGTAGATCTCGGCCTTTGCCGTGAAGGTTTCGTCTTCGAACCAGGCGCTTTTCGGGTAGCGGAGCAGCGCCACGGTCGGCGCGCAGAAGGCCCGCCAATCCTCGGGCGTCACCAGTCCCTTGGAGTCCCAGAACGGATCGAGCACACCCACCGGGGCGTAACCCTGGCCCGGGAAGTCGTTGAGCGACAGGAGCTGAAATCCGGCCGATTTGGACGAGCGGAGCAGCGCCTCGATCACGGCCTTGTACTCCACGACGGTCAGCGCGCCCGAGGCCCGGAAGAAGTCGTGGGCCTGATCGCCCATGCCGTTGGCGGTGAGCATCTCGCGCCACAGTTCGAAGTTTCGGGCCTCGACCGGTCCCGTGTATTTCCCGATCTCGCGGAAGTCGGGATAGACGCACCGCTGGCCCGACTCGTGGGAAATTACCGGAACGTCCACGTCCGACTCCTTGCTGCGGTCCCAGTCGGTCGAGGGCCGTCCCTCGTAGACCTTCACGGGGCCTTTGTTGGTCTGCTGCGAGACGTAATACTGGTCGGACGGGACGCGCGTGCGGGCCGTCGAACCGCTGTACAGATGCCGCGTGTCGAGTTTGCGGCCGTCGGCGGTCAGCTCCTCGATGAAGTCGAAGTTGCCGGTGATCTCGTTGCCGTTGCAGTAGAGGACGAACGAGGGGTGGTTGCCGTACTCCTTGAGGATGGCGCGCATCTCGCGGCGGAAGAAGTCGTAGCGCGCTTCGTCCGGCTCGGCGTCCTTGCCCCACATGGGCATCTCGACTTCGAGGTAGACGCCGTGGCGGTCGGCCATGCGGAAAGCCGCGGCGGGAGGGCACCACGAGTGGAAACGGATGTGGTTCAGCCCGTAGTCCTTGACGATGCGCATGATACGCTCCCATTCGGCGTCGCAGACCGGGGCGTGGCCCGTTTTCGGGAACACGGCGTTCTCGACGGTTCCGCGCAGGTGGAGCGGCCGGCCGTTGAGCAGGATGTGGTTGCGGCCCTGCGCCACTTCGCGCATGCCGAAGGTCGCCGACTTCTTATGTTCGAAGGACTCTTTTCCGGTGCCGGTCAGCAGCGTGCACTCCACGGTGTAGAGGTTCGGGTTGAATTCGTCCCAGAGTTTCGCCTCCCGGCCCAGCGCGACGGTTTCGGTCAGGTCCATCTCCTCCGCTTCGCTGCCGACAGGTACCTCCTTCGTTACGTGCAGGCCGTTGCCCGAGACGGTGAGCAGCGCCTTTCCTTCGAAAGGCTTTTTCGTGCGGTTGTCGATCTTCAGGCGCACGTCGACGCTGTTCGTCGCGAGGTCGGGATACAGCTGCATGTCGTCGATGTAAACGGGGTCTACGGCCACGAGTTTCATCTCGCCGAGGATGCCGTTCCAGTTGATCTGCGTGAACTCCGTGTGGGCGTGGTTCCATTTGTGGGTGTTGTACTGGAACCGGTTGTCGATGCACACCGTGATGCGGTGCGTCTTGCCCGGGGTGACGAAATCCGTCAGGTCGTGGTTGTGGGGGACGCTGATGTAGTCCAGTCGGCTCACCTCCTTGGTGTCGACCCATACCGAGCTGAGCCAGTGGGTGCGTTCGAAATAGAGGAAGATGCACTTGCCCTTCCAGTCGGCCGGGAACTCGATGTCGCGCTGATACCACGCCGGACCCATGTACTCGTAGACGCGCGTCAGGCGGTCGACATGGCGGTAGGGCGATTTGTAGCCGATTTTGTAGTCGTCGGTGATGCCGGGGAGCATGATGGTCTCCTGGAGTTGGTGGTTGTAGCGCGGCGAAAGCGATCCCCTGCGGAAATCCATCACGTCCGTCTGGAACCTCCACTCTCCCGAGAGGTCCATTTCGCGGGTCTGGGCGGCCGCCGGGGAGAGGGAGCCCAACAGCACGGCCGCGAGAAGCAGTTTTATAAACCGGTTTTTCATGTATGGTGTTGTTTTAGATTATCGTTTCAGGTGTTTGTCCGCGAATTTCACGAATTGCCGCCAGTCGTAGAGCGTGATGTCGTGGTCGCCCGAACGGACGTGGTGGCCGATGTGTCCCGACAGCACGGGCGCGTCGGTTTGGGGCAGTTCCGTTCCCGAAAGTCCCTCCAGGCCGAACAACTCGTAGACCGGCGTGGCGTGGACCCCCGCGAGGAACTCGCCTTTCGGATCGGCCCAACGGTCCTCGACGGCGCTGGCGATATACACCGGGCGCGGGGCTATCAGCGCAATCAGTTCGTGCTGGTCGACGGGCAAAGCCGCCTCGTTGCCCGAATACCGGTTGAAGTTCCCGCAAAACCAATGCGGGAAAAGGCTGTTGATCCTGGCTACGGTTTCGCCGTAACAACGCCGCGACAACGCCGCGCCGCCGCATCCCGAGTCGTTCGACACGGCCATGGCGAAGCGCGGATCGACGGCTGCGGCCCAAAGGGCCGTTTTGCCGTGCCGCGAATGCCCGATGACCGCCACGCGGGAGGCATCGACATCCTCGTCGGTTTCGAGGTAGTCCATCGCACGGCTCAAGCCCCAGGCCCAGGCTGCGATCGTGCCCCATTCATCGGGGGCCGGTTTGGTCTGCCCCTCGCGGTAAAAGAGCGGGTGAACGCCGTTTTGGAAGCCGTCGTCGTAGTCGGGGTCGATGTCGCCGCGGTAAATCGTGGCGAGGCCGTAGCCGTTGGCGATCAGCATTTCGACCGGCCACCGCGATGCCGCCGCGGCGCGCGGGAACCCTTTTGCGCGGACTTCGCTGCCGCCCTCTGCGCGCGGCTTCATGCGCGAAACGGACTCCGTAATCAACGGGTCGTCGCAGATCGTGTGGTTGCCCTTGAAATTCAGCCCCAGAAAGACCGGAACGGCGTCGGTGCGTTTGTTGGGGATGTAGAGCAGGATGGTCATGAAATGTGCGTCGTCCTCGGTGAAGTAGACGGCGATCTCCCGGCGGGTGGCCATGTTGCCCAGCGTGTAGCGGTCTTCGGACAAGACCTCGAAATGCAGTCCCTCGGGGCGGTCGGGGGCTTTTCCGTAGACCTCGCTTTCGAACAGCGACAGCAGTTCGGGACGGCGTTCCGAAGTCCACGTTTCGGCGTCAGTCACCTTTTTGCCGGCGATGGTTGTCAGCGGGTCGGGCAGCGTGTAGGCCGGAACCTGCGATTCATCGTAGTTTGTCGCGGGCATCTGCGCCCGGGCGCAGAACAGGGTCAGGCCGCAGAGCGGCAGCAGCGCGTATTTTTTCACGGCGGTCATGGCTGCAATCGGCGTTTGATGCGCGTGAGCGCCTCCAGATAATAGTAGTCGGCGTAGGTGAGCGGCACGTCGACCTCCGAGGAGAAGGGATAGGCTCCCGTGCTGTGCCGGAGAATGAAGCCTCCGTTCTCACCCGCCGGAGCGGTGTATTCGGGCGAGGCCAGCGTGCGGATCTGCTTTTCGGCGAAAGCCATGTACCGCTCCCCTTCGGCTGCGGGCACGAAGCCGCTCAGCTCGACCAGCGCCGAGGCCATGATTGCGGCCGCCGATGCGTCGCGCGGCGTGGAGGCGAGGGCCGGAGCGTCGAAATCCCAGTAGGGAATCCCGTCGGCAGGCATGTTCCTGTGGTTGATGAGGAATCCGGCGATGCCGCGGGCCTGTTCGAGGTAGCGGGCGTCGCCCGTGAGGCGGTACATGCAGGTGTAGCCGTAGAGTCCCCATGCCTGTCCGCGGCTCCAGGCCGAGGAGTCGGAGAGGCCCTGATGGGTCTGCTTGAGATGGGGCTGTCCCGAGATCGTGTCGTAGGAGACCAGGTGGCAGGAGCTGAAGTCGGGGCGGAAATGGTGTTTCAGCGTCTTGTCAGCATGCGATACGGCCATGTCGCGCAGCGACTTGTCGCCCGAACGGTCGGCGGCCCACATCAGCAGTTCGAGGTTCATCATGTTGTCGATGATGACCGGATACTGCCATTTGTCGCGGTTGTGGTCCCACGAGCGGATCAGCCCTACTTCGGGTTTGAAGCGCGTCGCCAGCGAGCGCGCCCCGGTGAGCAGCACCTCTTCGTAAGACTTGTCTCCCGTGAGGCGCAGTCCGTTGCCGAAACTGCAATAGAGCATGAACCCCACGTCATGGTTGTCGGTGGTGTGTTTTTCCCGCTCGACGCGTGCGGTGAACATCCGGGCGTACTCCAGCACCCGGGGGTTGCGGCCGTTCTCGTAGACGTACCACAGCACGCCCGGGAAAAAGCCGCTGCACCACCAGCGCGAATCCGACGAGACGTCCTCGCCGTTCTCCCACGTGCGCGGCAGGCGGCCTTCGCGCGCACTGTACTTCTCGGCCATCAGCAGCGTCTGCCGCTCGGCGCCGGCCAGCGCCTTGTCCACGACGGTCTCCAGCGGTTCCCGCCCGCTTCCGGCGCAACCTGCGAGCAGGACGCCGAGAAGCGTGTATGTCAAAAACTTCTTCATCTTCTTTTAATGTTTGTCGTAATAGGCTTTCATCAGATACCACGCTTTCTTGCGGTATCCCTGATCGGAAACCAGCCCCTTGCGGTTCCAGCCCTCCTGGTTGGCGGGGTGGAAGCGGAACGGCGAGCGGAAGTCGAACAGAATCCACGGCGACACGCCCCGCAGGTTGGGGATGTTCTCGAACATGCGCAGGTTGTCGCGGTAGAGGGCCTCCTGATACTCCTCGCTCCACGAGCTGGCCACATCGGCCGGGCCGTGCTGGCCGTAGAGCGCCTCGCCGCCGAATTCGGAGATGATCAGCGGTTTGCCGCGCGCCACGTCCCACACCGCCTTGTCGGGCGTGAGGGGCCACGGGTGATACCAGCCCATGTATTTGTTGATGGCCACGACATCCAGTTCCCCGATGAACGGGTCGTCCATGACGAACAGCTGCCGCTGGCGGTCGAAACGCACCAGATCGAACGCCGCAACGATCAGGCGCGTGTCGTCGATCTCCCGACAGCATGCGATCAGGTGGCGCAGGAAGGCGTTGCGCGGCCCGGAAGGCTGCGTCTCGTTGGCCACGCCCCAAAACGTCAGGGCGCAGCGGTTCTTGTCGCGCGCGACCATCTCGCGGATCATGCGGCCCGCCTTTTCGCGGGTTTGGTCGTTGGCGAAGTCGATGCCCTGCCAGATGGGAATCTCCTCCCAGAGCAGGAAGCCCATCTTTTCGGTCAGCCGGACGATATGTTCGTTCTGCGGGTAGTGCGCCAGACGGATCATGTTGCAGCCGAGTGCCTTGGCCTCGCTGAGCAGCATCACGGCGTCGGCCTCGGAGTGTGCCCGGCCCATGCGCTGGGGGATCTCTTCGTGGAACGAGATCGACTTGAGGAACACGGGCGAGCCGTTGAGGACGATCTCTTCGCCCTCGGTGCGGATATTGCGGAACCCGATCGACTCCTCCACCCGGTCGCGGTCTGTGGAGACGATCACCCGGTAAAGTTTCGGATCGGCGGGGGACCAGCGTTGCAGTCTCCTGACCCGGAACGACGCCGAGGCCGTACCGGTCGCTCCGGCAGTGACGGTCCGGTCTACGTTCAGTTCGGGAATCTCGATCCGTACGGCCGTTCCGGCAGCGGCGCCCGCCAGCTGCACATCGGCGTCGATCCGGTCGTCGGAATCCTTGCCGAGGCGGATGAAATAGTCCCGGATAAAAGCGTCGGGCACGCTGACGAGCATCACGTCGCGCGTGATGCCGCCGTAGTTCCACCAGTCGAAGGCCATCGCCGGGATGGCGTCCGTGGTGCGGGTGTTGTTGACCTCCACGGCCAGAAAGTTGCCTTCGGGCTTGAGGCGGCCCGTCACCTCGATCTCAAAGGGTGTGAATCCGCCTTCATGGGCGCCGATCTCCTCGCCGTTGAGGTAGACCCGGCAGCGGTAGCTGACGGCTCCGAAATGGAGGAACTGCCGCCGGCCGGCCTGCTCGGGGGCGTCGAACCGCCGGGCGTACCACACCGTGCCTTCGTAGTATTTCAGTTCGGGCATCTGGCAGTTCCAGTCCGAGGGAACGTCGAGCCGCAGGCCGTTGTCGAACGAATATTCGTAGAAATCGGTCTTTCCCTCCGGCTTGCGGTTGAGGTAGATCTTGTTTTTGCGGCCCTGATCGTAGAGATCGACGATGGCGTCCCACTTTCCGTTGAGCGACTGCACGTCGCGTCCGTAAACGTTGGTGATCAGCTCCTGGGCTGCGATGTCGGCCGCCGCGAGCAGCAGCAGAGCAAATGACAGGATGAATTTTATCGGTGTTTTCATTGTTATCAGGATTTGTGGTTCGTCAGCGGATCAGTTCGTAGCGGTACATCGCGTAGTCGTTGGGCGCGGGAAGTTCCACCTCCAGCGTTCCGCGGCGTCCGGTCTTCTGCACGGCGGCCTTCCCGCTCCCCAGCACCGGCGTGAGGCGCACTTTCGAGTTCTCGGGGAGCCATGTTTCGATCCGGGCCTTCCGGTCGGGGTTCTGCTCGCGGAAGAAGATCAGGTAGCCCCGCTCGCCGTCGACCGACTGGAATCCGGTCCACGAGCGGCCCGACGGTTCGTCGCCCACGGGGAGGATCACTCCGCGGTGGAAATCGTGCTGCACCTCTTTGTAGCGTTCGATCAGCGCGCCGATGCCCAGCGCCTCTTCGGGCAGTCCGCTCGCCTCCATCCAGGCCAGCGGCTGTCCGGCCATGGTCGTTGCGAAGAGGTATTCGAAACTGTAATTGGCCGGGGCGAACGGGTCGCCGGCATATTTTTCCGTGTTGCGCCATTTGTTGAGGAACTCGATCTGGAGCTTCTCCGCGGGAACGTATTTGGAGAGCATCCACAGGTTGCGCAGCGTCCAGTAGGGGTAGTAGTTCTGCCAGTCGGTGTAACGGTTTTCGAGGAAGATGTTGCCGTACTCGTTGAACATGTGGTAGCCTCCGCGGCGTCCGGCCGTGGCGTCGAGGTTGAAGACCACTCGGCCGCCCGTCCGCTCCAGCACGCGGTCGAACAGCCGCCGCAGGTTGCTTTCGGAGCGTTTGTCGGGGATTGCCAGTCCGTCGATCTTGAACGTGCGGATGCCGTACTCGTCGTAGAGACCGACGAGGGCCTGCGCATCCTTCTCCCAGTCGGCATAGCCGTCCTGTACGCTCGGGTTGAACCAGAGGCAGATCTCCACGCCCAGTTCCCGGCCCAGCTCCACGACAGGGTGCAATCCCCGGGGGTATTTCTCCGGGTCGGGTTTCCAGTAGTCGGGATTGTCCCAGATGTTTTTGAACGACCCCTTCGCCACGGCGGAGTTGGGGCTTTTGCCCACCTGCCAGCCGTCGTCGATCTGGAAATGCGTGATGCCCAGATGCGCGGCCTTGCGGACCTCGGCCAGGCAGAACCGTTCGTTCACCTTCGTGTCCTGGCTGCGGTCGCCCCATGTGTTCATCATCACCATCTCGTCGCGTCCGGGAAGCAGCTTCCGTAAATTTTTCTGGTAGCTCCGCAGGGCCGTCAACTGTTCGAGTTCTCCGCCCGACCAGACTCCGAGGACGCATCCGTAGGCTTTCACCCACTCCCCTTCGCGGAGGTCCTTCTCCGTCACGCCCAGTCCCGTCACCGTGAAATCGCCGAACTCCGCCGTGAAGTCCCCGCCGCCATAGGCCAGTTGCACGCCCGAACCGGGGGCTTCCTTCAGGAAGAAGAGCCCGCGGCCGTTCTCGGCGTTGCGGGCGAAGAGCAGGTTGCCCCGGTAGCTGTTTTTCCGGTAGGGAATGACGTCGGTTTCGAAGACCAGGTTGTTGTTCCAGTCCGTGACGTCCTGGAACTCCACGATCCGCGTGTGCCAGTGGAACCCGCCGGGGTTGAACCGGTCGAGGGTCGCGGCGACCGGCTGCGACTGCATGTCGGCGGTCGATTCGATGTTCTTGCGGTCGGCGGCGTTGACCGCCCGGCTCTCGGGAAGCTGTGCGGCGCTGCCTTTGAGGTAGGTGTCGCAGGCGATCGCCGGAGTGTCGGCGCAGATGCGGTAAATCCGCCGCACGTCGAGCGTTCCCAGCGAAAATTCCACGGTGATTTCCAGCCGCGCCGGATGGATGTCGGTTTCGGCGATCCGTTTCGTCGAGCAGCGTCCGCCGGTGCTTCGGGTATCGCCCGCGACCTTGAAGTCGGGCGTCAGGGAACGGGAAGTCCACACCTGTCCCGACGAAAAGTCGGTCAGGCTCTGCGTCATCAGGTTGCCGCCGTTCCAGACGAACCGGCGTTCGATCCGGGAGTTGCCGATCGTCAGGGTGTCGTTCTGCAAACGGCTGTAACAGCCCTCCTGCGGGAAGGCGGACGTGCCGCAGAGCAGCATCGTGAACAGTATCGGGAGTGTGTGTTTCATGGTCGGGATTCTATTTTGCCGGCAGGATTCTGCGCATCGTGTCGGTAAAGATCGCAGCCATCCGCTGCTGGATGTATTTGTCTTGGCCCCGCTGGGGATGCCACCCGTAGGCGACGCCTTCGATGGTTTGCGTGTCCTGGGCGTGGAGCAGGCTCTGCTGGGTCCCGGTGGCCGGGTTCGGAGTGTCTTTCGAGAAGCCGATGTTCCTGTCGAACTCCACGAGCGGCAGGCCCCACCGTGCGGCGAGGCGCCGTATGGCGGCGTTGTAGGTCGTCCGCGCGTCGTGCCAGTCGGTGCAGAGGACGATGACGGCGGGTTTACCCGATTTCGTGCCGTAGTACTTCGATTTCGGGTCGTCCTTCAGGGCGTAACACTCGCTTTGGTAGCGTTTGATGACGTAATCGAACGCTGCGGCGTAGTTGCTCCGGTCGAACGGCGTCGTGTAATCGGTGTACTTCTCTTTCAGGCCGCCCGTGGCCGAGACGTCGCGGTTGTGGACCTGCATGATGACCAGCGCATCCATCTCGTCCAGCTCCCCGGCGTTCCAGAGCGTGCCCTCGGCCATCCGGTTGGCCGTGTCGGCGATCGACTCGCCGCCGATGGCCCGGTTGAGCGCCCGGGCGTCCAGTTGCCGGCAGCCGATTTCGAACCAGCCGTTCTGCGGCGAGGCGAACGAGGCCCCGGTGAGGAGGATCGTATATTTCGCGTTCTCCTGCGCTGCGGCGTGTCCCCATGCGAGGGGCAGCGCAAGCAGCAGTGTCAGTAGTTTTTTCATTGTCGTTTTCAGTCGTTGCGCAGTGCGCGGGGCGCTTTCAGAGAACCGCCCGTGTTGAATTTCTGGTTATCGGGAATCCCCTCTTTTCTGCCGACGCCTTCGCGCATCAGCCTGCGGAGTTCTCCGAGGTGTTTCTGGTAGATCAGGCGGGGCGAAGCGTCGTATTTGCGGCACAGCGAGGCTGCCATGCCGACCACCTCGCCCATCATGCCCGTCGTGCGCATCACCCGCACCGTTCCGAGGGCCACGTGCGTCACGCTGATGTTCCGCCCGGCCATGAACAGGTTGTCCACATTGCGGGAGTAGAGACACCGGTAAGGCACGGCATGGGGATAGATGTGGATGTGTTTGGTCGCGGCCTTGAACTCCCGGCCCGGGAAGCGCACGGAGTTGAGCGAATCGGGAAAATGCAGGTCGATGTCCCACGTCGCGGTGAACGAGGCGTCTTCGTGGAAGACGTTCTTGTCGATATCGTCCTGTTTGAGGACGTAGTCGCCCAGAAGCCGCCGCGATTCGCGTTTGCCGGCCACATAGGCCACCCAGCCCAGCTCGCGGTTGCGGTACTTGGCATTGTCTTTCAGGCCGTTCTTGAGAAAGCTCCAGTTCGAATAGATCACCAGCAGGCCGTAGTCGCGGATGCGTTCGAAATCGCGGATCTGGTCGAGGTTCATGCCCGTCTCCCATTTCCATTCGCCCATCGTCACCCGCTCGCAGTTTTCGGCGTTGAACTCCACGCCGTAGCTGAACGTCGGGAACGAGGTTTTGCGGCCCGTGTCGACCGAATACCATTGGACGGACGAACCCATCGTCATCCGGTCGGCGGTTTCGGGCGCCAGCGTTTCGCCGAATTCGTCGCGGCTCTCGCGGCCCATGCGGTAGTCGGCTCCGGCCAGGAATCCGACGGTTCCGTCGCCCGTGCAGTCGGCGAAAAGCGGCGCTTCGAGCGTCGTCTCCTCCCCGGTTTCGATGTGGCGGACGATTACGGATTTTATCCGGCCGCCCTCTTTGTTCACCGCTACGGCGCGGCAGCTGGAGAACAGCTTCACGTTCTGCTCCCCGGCGATGAACGCACTTTTCTTCGCGTCCTCGTAGTTTTCGGCCGGCCGGGCGTTGCCTTCGCGCGAGTGGCCGAATTCGCGGATCATGCGGCCCAGTCCCTCGTTGGGGCCAAGCTCGATGACGCCGCCCAGATGCACGCGGACTTCGGAGCTGTTGTTGCCGCCCAGCACCGGGCGGTCGTTGACCAGAGCGACGCTGCACCCCAGCCGGGACGCCGCGGCCGCGGCGCACATGCCTGCGATGCCGCCGCCCACGACGACGAAATCGAACGATTCGGCGGTTTGCGGCGTTGCGGGGATGCCGAGCATCCGTTTGCGGAACGCAGCGAGTTCCGCGCTTCCGGACGGAGGGACGTCGCCCTCTTCGGTGGTGAAATAGACGGCGTCGCAGCGGCCGTCGAATCCGGAAAGGTCGGTCAGCGAAACGCTGACCGGACCTTTCCGGACGGAGACCTTTCCGGCGCACTGCCACATCCACTCGCTGCCCGTGCAGCCGAGCGTCGCGGACAGTTTCCGGCTGCCGACCCGGAGGGCGAACTTTCCGGGACCTTCCCCGTCGTACCAGGGGGCGACCCAGTTGAACGTCCGGACGTAGACCCGGTAGGTTCCCGTTTCCGGGAATTCGACCGTCGTCACGGCGTCCGCCACGGGTTTGCCCATGCCGTGCGCGATGAGGTAGGGCGAACCCATCTGGTCCATGAACTGCTGGTCCACGGCCCACCCGCCCTTGTCGCGGAAACTCTCGGCCTCGACCAGGACACCGCTCCCGAAGGAGGCGGTGACGGACAGCAGCAGCGCTGCGGAAAGCAATGCAACCCTCTTCATGGTTTTTCAGGCGTTAGTTGATCTGTACTTCGTGCAGTTTCACCCAGCCTTCGGCCGTCTTTTCGTTGTTCACGGCGAGCTGGATGGCAGGCCGGTTCTCCTTCGTCGTGTCAACGATGGCGATGCCCCACGTGTATTTCCCCGCGGGAAGATCGACGGCCGGCGTTTCGAAGGTGTAGGAGAAGGGCTTGCTCTCGACCCAGGTCGAAGGCTCGCAGTCCTTGTCGACGAAGACCTTCTGCGCCTTGTCCGAAGCGTCGATCAAAGCGAAGGCCACCTTGTATTTGTAGTTCCACTGCGGCAGGTTGTTCGGGAAATAGCCCCAGCCCATGTTGCGCCAGCGCGAAGCGACCTTGACACGGCTGCCTGCGCTCACCTGGTCGGGAACGATCACCTGGTCGGGATAGAGACGGTAGCCGCCTTCGGAGACGAAGCGCTGCACGAGGCTGAAGGCATCGTTGAACCACGACTCGGTCTCCTGGCCGACACGGAAGTCCATCATGTTGACGCGGGCTTCGGCCGAGGAGTCGAATTCGCCCTGGCGGACATCTTCGGGGTGTCCCTGGCGGTAGCCGGCCGGGTCGTTCCAGTAGCTGTGGCTGCTGACGATATATCCGCCCTCCATGATGATGGGGACCTTGTAACGCCATTGTGCGGCGATTGCCTTCTCCCAGGTGCTGTAACCCCAGCTGGAGTTGTTCATGCCGAAGGCGTCGGAGCGGATGCAGTAGCCGTTGCTGATGGCCAGGGCCACGAGGCTTTCGCTGTTCGGGTTCGCCGTGCCCTGGCTCGTGGGATGGCCCAGTACGCGGTGGTAGTTGATCACCAGGGGAACCTTCGTGAAGTGTTTGGCGTAGAGCTTGGTGATCCAGTCGAGGACTTCGCGCTTCACCGTTTCCGTATTCTCATCGACAGCCGATACGTCGTCCTTGTTGTAAGCCACGCTGTGGCCCTCGCCCCACTTGCCGAGGCCGTAGCCGTCGATGAACGAGGTGTATTCCGGATCGTTGAACTCCTCGGCGAGGGCTGCGACGAACTTCTCGTAGTAGCGCTGGAAGATCGGGTCCTGCGGCATCGGGGTCTTGCGGTCGGGGTATTTCGGCTCCGACATCGCGTATTCGGCTCCGGCATCGTAGACGAACTGGGGCGTATTGGCGCCCTGGTCACGTCCGTCCACCACGACGCGGAAAGCGATGGGGAGTTTCAGCTCCCGGGCTTTCTGAACCAGTTTGTAAACCTTCGAATCGGGGTCTTTCCAGGCGTACTGCCCGTCTGCGGGATTCAGCACGGACCATTTCGTGCGGATATAGCAGGCCGAAGCGTAGTCCGCCACCCTTACGTTCTTTCCGAGCAGGGGTACGTAGATCTCCTTGTCGAAATAGGAGGGATCGTAGTCCGCGCTGACATACATCACCCAGCCGTTGAGCGGGTTGTGCAGCACTTCCGACTTGTTGTAGGCGGGCTTTACGGTCACACCGGCAACTTGGCCGCCTTCTTCGCCGCCGCCGTTGTCCTTCGAGCAACCGCAGGAAGCGGCGCAAAGAAATGCTGCCAGAAGACAGCCGGTCATCAGATTTCTCATGTGTATCATGTTGCTGTTTTTACGATTGATTGTCGTTGTAATGGAATATTGCCGTATCTTCCTGTCGGCCGGAACCCAGTCTCCATTCCGATACGGCAATATTTTTCAGTCGTGCGGTCCGGCGTTATTTGTTCCGGGCCAGGATCGTTCCGTGACGCAGATCGAAGATCAGCAGGTCGGAAGCGGGGATCGTGTAATACGAGTTGCGCGTCTCTCCGTCGGCGCCTCCGTGCAGTTCGCCCACCTTGCCGAGAGTCAGCGTGAGGTTCTGCTTCTTGCCTTCTGCCGTCAGCGGACAGGTGAAGCAATAGGCATTGTTCTGGTTGTAATCCGCATCGCCGACCGAGAAATTCTGGGCTACGCAGAACTTCATGCCGCTGGAAAGTTTCGTGCCGTTGTGCTCTTCGGCGTCATAGATCAGGATCTGCGGGTCGGCGAAGCTCTGCTTCAGGTTGAGTTTGCGCACGCTCCAGCCCGTACCTGCTCCGTAGGCGTAGAGATCGAGCACTTCGATCGTTGCTTCGGGATTGGCTTCCGCACCGCTCGGGTGGAATGTGACGGACAGCGGCTTCAGGTCGGTCGCCGACGAGTAGATGCGCACCTGCTTGTTCTCCATGTCGATCAGCAGGCGGTAGTTGCCGGCGTTCGGGATATTCCACGAAACGGGGGTTTCTGTCATCTTCACGTCGACAAGCTCCCCGTCGCGGAGCGCGCCGTTGCCGTCGCTCGGAACGATGTAGTAGGTCTGGCCCTCCAGCTCGACGGGAATCTGCAACTCGCCGATGCTCAATTCGCCGTACCAGGCATAGAGGTTCGCATTCTCGACCGTCTTTTCGATCTCCGTCACGCTGCTGATGGCCGTGCCGGAAAGCGACACCTTGTCGGCATCGAAGACATCGACCTTGATCGGGGTTACGGTCACCTCCACGGTGCGCACTTCGGGCATTTCGTATGTGGGGCCGCCCGCATACTCCGCGATGACGCGGAACGCCAGCGTGAAGGTCTTGTTTACGGGCACTTTCCAGCGCTCGTTAGCCCAGTTGTTGATTTGCTCGGAGGTGTAGCTCCGGCTGAAGATGCCGTCGTCCTCGCTCGTCACGATGGCGGTGGACGAACCGAAGTTGTTGTTCAGCAGGTCCAGTTTGGTCGTGTAGGACACCAGATACTCGTCGGGCATCGGACGCGCGGGCGTCCAGTCGAAGGTCAGTACCGTAGCCGAAAGGTCGTTTTCGTCCAAAGCGATCTGGGAGGCGGAGGCGGTCAGCTCCAGAGTTTCCCGGACCGGGTCGCTGTCGTGTTCGTACGGGTCCCATTCACAGGCCCACTGGCCGAGTGCGAAAAGGGTCAGCAGCGACAGGTTGCATGCAAATTTTATCTTTTTCATAACTGTTTTTTTCGTGGTTGCTGATACGGTCCGGAATCTGCCGGACACATTCTTGTCTGATCCGCCCGGAGGCGGGGACGAAGGTTTTTAGCCTTCGTAACCTTCATATCCGGGATTCTGCGGGAAATTGCCGACATTCGCGTCGCGGATAGCCTGCGGAATGGGCCACAGCACGTGGAAATCCTGGATGAGGTCGCGCGCCTCGGGGTTGTACTTTCTCACGCGTTCGAGCAGCTTGCCCGTGCGTATCAGCGTGAAGCGGCGGCTCTCTTCGCCGTAGAGTTCGCGGATGCGCTCGTCGAGCAGGAAATCCATCGTCATCTCCTCGTCGGAAACGTCGGACACTTTGGCGCGGCGGCGCACTTCGTTCACGGCATCGGCGGCCTTATCGGGCATGTCCTGACGCAGGTAGGCTTCGGCCAGCAGCAGGTAGGTCTCGGCCAGGCGGAATTTCATGCGGTCCTTGTATGCGCCGGTGAGCTGGAGGTTTTCCTCCTTACCGAAGAAAAATTTCTTCAGCGCCGGGAAGAGCTGGGCCTGCGACCACGATTTGTCGTCGATGGGGCATTTTTGTCCCAGCTTGTTGGGCGTCAGCGGGTTGTTGTAGTACCAGTTGCGCTTGATGTTGTACTCCGAGTTGCGGATGTCGCCGTCTTCGAAGATGCCTTTTTCCTGAATCCCGGGGAAACCCTCCTTTTCTCCGGCCGTCGTGGCGTTGGTTCCCTTGACGCCGATCCACCACTTCAGCGGATAGATCTGCGCCAGGCCGCGGCCGCCGAGCGAGTCGGCCAGTGCGAATCCGTCGATGGCGTGGTACTGGGGATTCCAGGCGCGGCGGGTCCAGTCGTCGGAATTCGTGCCGCCGCCGACCGTGTTGTACTGGAACTGCATGACCCAGATACCCTCGGTGTTGCCGGCCGAACGGTTCTGATTGTTTTCGACGAACATGTCGCTGAAATAGTCGCCGGGATCGTTCTTGGCATTGCCGAAGCGGCTTTTCATCAGACTGTAATACGGGCAGTCGATCACGTCCTGGGCATTCTCCTCGGCCAGCTTATAGTCGCCTTCGGCGCCGCGCAGCAGGTACATTTCGCTCAGCAGGTGGCGTGCGGCCCACGTCGTAAGCTTGCCCTCCTTCACGTTGTCGGGATTGTCGGGAAGGTACGTCTTGGCAAATTCCAGGTCTTTGATGATGTTGCCCAGCACCTCGATCTTGGGATCGCGCGAGAACGAGAGCAGGAAGGGCTTCTGGATGGTTTCGACCCAGGGCACGTCGCCGTAGAGGTAGACCAGCGTGCGGTAGGCGTAAGCCCGGAAGAAACGGGCTTCGGCCTGGTAAAGCTGTTTGTCGGTGGGATAGTCCCAGTTGTCGTTCTTTTCGGAATAGATCAGCAGTTCGTTGGCCGAAGCGATCAGGTTGTAGGCCCAGTTCCAGTACGAGCCGACGAAAAGCGTCGACGGGTTGAGCGTCATTTCGGCGAACGGAACCAGCGAACCGTCGCGGACGGTTCCCATGCGGCAGAGGTCGGTCGAAATCTGGAGCACCTCGTAGGCGCAGGCGCCGTTGTGCATGAAAGCGCCGTTTTCACCCCAGGTGTTGTATTCCGAGCGGGCGATGGCGTAGAGCCCCGTGGCCCCCACCTCGAAGCCCAGTGAACTGGTGTAAGTGTTGTCGGGGGCCAGCGAACTTTTCAGATCCTCTTCCAGGAAGGAGGTGCAGCCCGCAGCTATCGAGAGGATCGAACTCGCGATGCCGATCTTGATATAATTCATCGTTTTCATAGTCAGGTCTTGATTAGAAGGTTAAGGTTAATCCCAGTACGTAGGAACGGGCGGTCGGGAACGATGCGAACCAGGTGTTGTCGTAGTTCAGCATCTGGCGCATGTTGGAGAAGGCGCAGACGTTGTTCACGCTGAAATTCACGTCGATGGCGCTCAAACCGATCCGGCGGACGAATTTCTGGTTGACACGGTAGCCCAGCGTGATGTTGCGCAGCTGCACGTAGTTGAGCTTCTTGTAGTAGCCGTGGCTGAAGGAGGCCTGGTAACCCGGCGAAACGACCTCTGCGTCGGGGGTCTCCGGCGTCCAGTATTTCACGCCGTGGATGTAGTTGCCCGAACCGAACGTATACGAGGAGATGTTGGCCACGTTGTCCGTCATCCACTTGCCGAAGACGCCGTTGAACAGGAACGAGAAATATAAGTCTTTGTAGGAGAAACGGTTGCCCATCGACATCGTGAAGCTCGGCTGTTTGCTGCCGATCACCTTGCGGTCTTTGGAGTCGATGACGCCGTTGCCGTCGACATCCTCCAGTTTGGCGGCTCCGGGCGTGGCTCCGGTCTGGTGGGCCACCTCCTTGCCGTCCTTGTCGATGAACGTGAACTCGTCGCCTTCCTGCCAGATGCCGATCATGTTCCAGTCGTAGTAGACCGACAGCGGCTGGCCGATGAACCACTTGTTGTTGATGTCGTCTTTGCCGTCGCCGCGCAGCGCGACGATCTGGTCGCGGTTGAGCGAGAAGGTGAAGTCGGTCTCCCACCTGAAATCCTTCTTGCGGATATTCTGCGAATGGAGCGTCAGTTCGATACCCTTGTTGCGGGTCTGGCCGACGTTGTAGAGAATCTTGCTGTAACCGTTCATAATGGGAACGGTACGCGACATCAGCAGGTCGTGCGTGTTGGAGAGGTACATGTCGATCGTACCGCCCAGACGGCCGTTGAAGAACTGGAAGTCGATACCGAGGTTGGCCGTATAGGTGGTCTCCCAAAGCAGGTCGGGGTTGCCGATACCGTCGCTCGGCAGGTAGGCCGAGTTGGAAGCATTGCTTCCGTCGCCCCAGATATACTTGACGCCGTTGGTCGAGTAGAGACGGTCGAGCGACATGTAACGGTTGATGGCATTGTTACCGTTGGCGCCGTACGAGAGACGGATCTTCAGCATGTCGACCCACGAGGCGTTGTCCTTGATGAAGCTCTCCTCGCCGAGATGCCAGGCAACGGCTGCCGAGGGGAAGAAAGCCCATTTGTGGTTTTCGGCGAAGGCCGAGAACGAGTCGGTGCGGCCCGTCACCGTCAGCAGGTATTTGCTGTTGAAGCCGTAATTCACACGGAACATGCCTGAAACCGTGTTCTCCTTCCAGAAATCCGAACTGATGGCGATCTTGTTCTCGGCGCCGTCCATCCGGTAGAAGCTCGAATCGTCGTTCACGAAGCCTTCGCCGCTTTGCGAAGCGCCCGTGTACTTGGTTTCCTGCATGGAGAAAAGACCTGTGAAGTCGATGTGGTGTTTGCCGAAATTCCGGTCGAATTTAAGCACGTTCTCCCACGTCCAGTCCGTCGTGTGGTTGTTGGCCAGCTCGGCGCGGCCGTCGACTTTCTTACCCGTTACGGTGTTGCGGCCGTAGTAGGTTCCGTTCATCTGGCTGCGGTAGTTGTAGCCGAACTGCGACCGGAAAGAGAGCCCTTTGACCGGAAGTTTGAGATCGAGGAATCCGTTGGCCATGAAGTTGCGGCCCGTGCGTTTCTGGTCGGCGTTGACGTCCTTCATCGGGTTGGGCAGGTTCGAGTAGTCCATCGGCTCCTCGTAGTAGGCGCCGGTCTCGTCCTTGTAGATGCCGTAGGGGCTTTGCTTGATGGCATGTTCGAGGTTCGGCGTCGCACCGCCGGTCTCACGGTTCACGAACTGCGTGGTGAGACCTACGGACAGCCAGTCGTTCATTTTCTGGTTGATGCTGGCATAGACGTTCGTGCGCTGGTAATTCGAATTGTAAACCACGCCGGGGTTGTCCAGGTAGGAAACCGAGGCCATATAGGTGGTCTTCTCGTTGCCTCCCTGGAAACTCAGCTGGTGGTCCATCGTGAAGACCGTGCGGAAGACGTAGTCCTGCCAGTCGTTGGTGATGCCCTTGGCGTAGTTTACCTTCTCGCTGGCGCTGATAATCGAACCTACCAGCGGATCGAGCTGCTCGCCGCTGTAATTGTTCTTGAGCCGGCCCATGTCCTGTTTGAGGCGGATGAACTCGTTGGGACCCATGGTTTCGATGCGCTGCATCGGCTCGGCGATGGCGAGCTTCGTTTTGTAGGTGACATGGAAATCGCCTTTCGAACCCCGCTTGGTCTGGATCAGGATGACGCCGTTCGAGCCGCGCGAACCGTAGATGGCCACGGCCGACGCGTCTTTCAGCACCGACATGTTCTCGATGATGTTCGGGTCGAGGTCGGCCAGTCCGCCCGAATAGGGAATGCCGTCGAGAATGATCAGCGGGTCATTTTTGGCCGACAGCGAGTTCTGGCCGCGGATCAGCAGGGTCTGGTTGCTGCCCGGCGCTTCGTTGCCGGTCGTGATGTTCAGACCGGCGACCTGGCCGACCAGACGGTCCATCAGGTTGTTGGTCGAGACCATTTCCAGCGTCTGTTTGCTGACGACGGCGAGACCTCCCGTGAGGTCTTTCTTTTTCTGCGTACCGTAACCCACGACGACCACTTCGTCGAGGGACTGGGCGTCTTCGGTCATCGTCACGTTTACGACATTCGATGCGCCGAGTTTCACTTCCTGGTCGGTATAGCCCAGACAGGTGAAAAGAAGCGTCGAGGATGCGGGAACTTTGATTTCATAAACACCTTGCGTATTGGATACGGCTCCGTTGTTGCTTTTGCCGTCCTTTACCACGACAACGACTCCCGCCAGCGGGGCGCCGCTTCCGTCGGTGATTTTACCGGTTACTTTGACGTCGTTCTGCTGGGCGAACGACGGTGTTGCAGACAGCAGGAATAAGAGGGAAATCGTCAGGCTGCCTATAAGCTTTTTGTACATGCTCATTATCATAAAAGGTTTCTTTTTGGTTAGTGCTTGTATCTCCGTTATAAAGGGATTGTCTGGAGGGGCGGGAGACACTTCGTCGCCTGGTGTGGTTTTCCGATCATCTTTTCATAAGTTTCAGGTTTTAATTTTTTAAATTTTTTATGTATTTCGAAGGAAAAGCGGACGCCGGGGACTTCGGACCCCGTATTGCAAAGGTCAATAAAACGGGGCGACCGGATGGGCGTCGTTTATTCGGAAATGGTTCCATTTCGTACGGAGGGGTAAAAAAAAGGATCATATCCGGGCGCTGCGGGCGCTGCGCAGACCTGCGAAGAGTCCCGCCCGGACAAAATGAAACCTCCCTGCCGGTCGCGCGGGGCGACGGCGGGAAGGTTTCTGCGGGCAGATGCGGACGCTGCTCCGGCGGATACGAAAGCACGAGATATTCATAGCCGGTTCGGTCGGCTCCTTTCGTGCGGTTTGCGTCAGGATTTCTTCTTAAATTCGGATGGGGTCAGTTCGAAATGCCGTTTGAAACAGATGCTGAAATATTTGGGATTGGCGAATCCCGTCAGGACCGAGATCTCGGAGATGGTCAGGTCCGACTCCCGGAGCAGCTGGGCCGACCGTTTCAGCCGGACGTCCATGATGAACTCCTTGATCGACATGCCCGTGATGTCGTTGATCTTCTGGTAGAGGAGCGTGCGTCCGATCGACATGTCCGACACGAACGAATCCACGTTGTAGTCGCTGTTGTCCATGTTCCGTTCGATGTAGTTCATCGCCTTTTTCAGCAGTTCCTCGTCCATCGACGAAATGGTGATCTTCGACGGTTCGGCGATGTACTTCTTGCTGTAACGCTCCTTGAGTTCCTGCTGGGTGCGGATGAGGTTGGCAACCTGTTTGAGCAGGAAATCCATATCGAAGGGCTTGTCGATGAACACGTTGGCTCCGCATTCCAGCGCCTTGATCTTGTTTTCGGTGTTTTTGCCCAGGGCCGAAAGCATGATCACCGGGATATGGCTGGTCTTGATGTTCGAACGCAGCGAGCGGCATACCTCGAAGCCGTCGGCTTCGGGCATCATCAGGTCGGTGATGACGATCTGGGGGCAGATTCTCTCCGCTTTGGCGATGCCTTCGCTGCCGTTTGCCGCGGTGTATACGTTGTAGTGTTTCGACAGCCGTTGTTCGAGGTAGCTCCGCAGGTTGGGGTCGTCCTCGATGACCACGATGTTGCACGCCTTGCGGTCGTGCCGGTCGTTGGGAGCCATGACGTCGGATTCGGTCAGCAGGTTGTCGATTTCGGAGACCGTGTATTCGTACGATTCGGCGGCGCTGTCGGTCTTTTCGGCGTTGAGCGTGAAGGGCAGGACCACCGTGAACGCGACTTTCGAGTTGCCCGAACGGAGGGTGATGGTTCCGTTGAGGTTGCCGACCAGCTCCTTGACGATGGCCAGTCCCAGGCCGCTGCTGCTCTCGAATTGGGGACGGCGGTCGGAGAGGTGGTTGAACGATTCGAAGATGGCCTCCTTCTTGTCGTCGGGGATTTCCGCCCCGGTGTTGGTGACCGTGAAGGCGATGTATTCGGTGCCGGCGGCCGGCGGAGCGGACTCCGGGCGCTGGTCCTGCCGCGCCGGGTAGATTCTCACGCCGACATAGCCGTTTTCCGAGGCGTACTTGATCGCGTTGGAGAAGAGGTTCGTGAAGATTTTTTCGATCACGTCGTGGTCGAACTTGGTGTAGAAACTTTCATACTGGGAGTTGAAGCCGGTTTCGATCCCCTTCTTGTTGGCGTAGAACTCGAACAGCGAGAAGATGCTGTCGATGAAGCGGATCAGATCGCCCGGCTGGCGGTTCAGGGTGATCTTCTGGCTCTCGATTTCGCGGAACTGAAGCAGTTGGCTGATCATGCGCTGGATGCGCCCCACGTTCTTCTCGATCAGGTGCACGTAGGCATTGCCCGGCGCATTGGCGGGCAGGTGTTCCTTGAGTTGTTTCAGCGGGTCGACGACCAGCGTGAGCGGAGTTTTGAGGTCGTGGGAGATGTTCGTGAAGAAGTTGATCCGGGCCTGGGTCAGCTGCTTCATGTTCTGTTCCTTGATCCGCTCCAGTTCGAGCCGCTGTTCGAAAATCTTCTTGTTGGTGAAATACCGCCAGATGAAGTAGGCCACCGCCGAGAGCAGCGCCGCATAAACGAGGTAGGCCCAGCGGGAGAGGAAGGGCGAGGGGTGCACCCTGAAGCCGAGCGCCGAAACCTCGTCGCCCCACAGGCCGTCGTTGTTGGCCGCCTTGACCTCGAAGACATAGTTTCCGGCGGGCAGGTTGAAGAACTGCACCGCCTTCTGTCCCTGCGGCAGCAGGGACCATCTTTCGGAGTGTCCCAGCAGGCGGTAGGCATACTGGTTCTTCTCGGCGTTCAGGTAGCTGTTCGCCGAGAAGCGGATTTCGAAATTCGACTGCCGGTGCGACAGTTCGATCACGTCGCCCTCGCCTCCGCGGTAGGAGAGCGTGGAAATGGCTTTCTCCAGAGGCGAGTTCTTGGCGCCGGGCACGGCCGGCCGGCTGTTGATAAGCAGGTCCGTAAAATAGACTTTCGGCTTCTGGTCGTTGTATTTGATCTTTCCCGGGGTGAAGAGGATGAAGCCGTCCGTCCCTCCGAACAGCATTTCGCCTTTCGAGGTCTTGTAGCAAGCCCGCACGTAGTAGGCCCCGCAGCGGTTCGGGATGTCGATCTGCGATTTGCGGATCACCCCGTCGGTATGGTCGTAATAGTAAAGCCCGTCGTTGGTGCTGAACCAGACATCTTTCGAGGGGGTGTCTTCGAGGATGCCGAAGACTGTTTTGCCCTCCAGCCCTTCGCCGTTCCGGTCCCTGAAATTGACGTAACTGCCGTTGCGGCGCAGCAGGTTGACCCCGCCGCCACGGGTTCCGAACCAGATGTCGGAGTCGGAGGTGACGCAGTAGGAGCAGAGGTTGTTGACCGAATAGGGGGCCTCTGCGATGTAATGGCGCTTCAGAATCCGCCGTGTGGCGGGATCGACGACGTATGCGCCGTCGTGCCCGACGAGCCACAGGTCGCCCCGCTCGTCGTGGAACAGCGTTTCGATATGGATGCGGACGGCGTTTCCCTGTGCGTCTGTCAGCCGGACCGTCTCCACGCGTCCCGTACTCGCATCCTTGTACATCAGCTCGGCGTCCGGGTCGGTCAGCCAGATGCCCCGGTCGCCCTCCTTGGCGAAGTCATAGACGCTCAAAGGCTGTCCCGAGGCCGGATGGTTCATGTGCAGGTCGGAGAAACGTCCCTGCCGTTCGTCGAAGACCCGCATTCCGCCGTTGAACGCCGAGACCAGCAGCCTGTCGTTTCCGTCGTGCCACAGCTTTTTGATCATGTTCGACGTCAGGCCGCAGCGGCTCTCCTGCGTGTAATAGACGAACCGGCCGTCGCGGCGGTCCCAGCGGTTAATTCCCCCCCCCTCCGTTCCGATCCAGAGATTGCCCTCCGTGTCTTCTTCGAAGCAGCTGACTATCGGGTGGTTGAGACCTCCCGGAGTGGCTTTGAAATAGTCCACGCCGTTGTCCGCGAAGGTCATGTAGGCCAGTTTGCCGCCGTATGTGCCGACCCATATCCCGCCGTCGGGATCGGGGAAGATCGACCATACCGAATTGTTGGGCAGGGAGTAGGGATAGTGGAGGTCGGAACGCAGCAGCTGCGTGCTGGCGGTAAGCGGCTCCAGCAGCAGCAGTCCCGATTGCGTCGCTACCCAGATGATGCCCTGCGAATCGAGGTGAAGCTCCTTGGCGCCGGCGGATTTCTCGTATTCGAGCGGCAGTCGGAAATACCGTCCGATCCTGCCGTTGCCGTCGCATTCGTAGAGTCCGTCCATGAGCGTGAGGACATATACCGACCCGTTGCTCTCCGCCACGTCGCGGATCACGCAGCTGCCGCCGCCGACGGATGCGAAGAGGACGTATTGCCCGGTCTCCCGGTTCAGGCGGTAGAGATCGCCGCCCGACGCGGCGTAAACGTACTCCTTCGTGCACACCAGCGTCAGCGTCCGCCCGGGTGCGGACATCTCCGGAGGCATCGGATAGCGGGTTACGGCGGGCAGCCGTTCGGGACTGAACGATTCGATGCCGTTGTCGCGGATCAGCCATACCGTCCCGTCGTTGTTCGCCGTGACCGAGCCGATATTGCCCTTCAGAACGAATTCGAACTCCAGCTTCCGGTAGTCGAAGCGCAGCAGCCCTTGGTTAGTCCCTACGTACAGGCCTTTCCGGTTGTCCGTGATCACCTGTCCGTAGGACCAGTAGGAATTCGGCGAGAGGTTCGTGACCAGGTCGGTCATCCGTACGAACGACGTGCCGTTGTACATGAACAGGGCGTCGTAGCCGCTGAACCACATACGCCCGACGCTGTCCTTGGCGATGCTGTGGATGCCTCCGTAATAGGAGGTCTCGGGCATGGTGTGGAAGCGGTAGTCCGGGATGTTCAGGGCATGGAGCGCCGGAGAAATCAGCGTTGCGGCGAAAAACAGCGCCGCAAACGGAATTTTCGTATATGCCTTATGTCGGGTCATCGTTTCTTCTTTAGCACAAAGATAGAAGAAAATGCGAAAAATAGATGCTTCGGAGCCCGGTTTTTCGGTTCTCCGCCGCCGGACCGGGCGCGCGGCGGGGAAAGCCGGGCTGCACCGCCCGGAGACGAAAAAGACGGCAGGGAAAACTCCCTGCCGTCTTTTTTATTGAATGAAGCGCTCCGGACCGGGGCGTGATTCCGGAGGGCGTTTACCGCCCCTGCCCCGGCTTCTCAAGCGGGCGGGCGCAGAGCCTGGCCGGAATCCTGCCGACCGTCCGTCGCCCCCTGAAACCCGCTTTTTAAGCGGGTTACCAGATGATTACGCGATCCTGTTCGGGCAGGAACATCGGTCCGTCGGCGATCGAGAAGGCGTCGTAGAAATCCTGCAGGTTGCGCAGCGTGGCGTTCACGCGCCATTTGCCCAGCGAATGCACGTCGAGCTTGGTGAGACGGGCGATCTCCTCGTCGCGGATGTTCTGCGCCCACAGCGTGGCGTAGCCCAGGTAGAAACGCTGCTCGGGAGTGAATCCGTCGATCGGGGCGGGAGCCTCCCTGCCTGCGAGCGAATTGCGGTAGGCCGTGCGGGCAACGCGCAGGCCGCCCTGGTCGGCGATGTTCTCGCCGAGCGACAATGCGCCGTTGGCGAAGATCGCAGGCTGTCCCTCCTTGGCGGGCAGAACCTCGATCGCGTCGAACTGCTTGACCAGAATGTCCGTCTTGGCCTTGAACGCGGCGGCGTCCTCGTCGGTCCACCAGTTGTTCATGTTGCCGTCCTTGTCGAAATTGCGGCCCTGGTCGTCGAACCCGTGGGTCATCTCGTGGCCGATCACCACGCCGATGGCGCCGTAGTTCACCGCGTCGTCGGCGTCGGGGTTGTAGAACGGCGGCTGGAGAATGGCGGCCGGGAAGCAGATTTCGTTGGTCGTGGGATTGTAGTAGGCGTTCACCGTCTGGGGCGACATGTGCCACTCGTCCTTGTCCACGGGCTTGCCCAGTTTCGAAATGTTGTCGGACGTATACCAGGCGTTGGCCTCGACGATGTTCTCCCAGTAGCTCTTCGCAGGGTCGATCTTCAGCGTCGTGTAGTCCTTCCACTTGTCGGGATAGCCGATCTTCACGGTGAAGGCCGCGAGTTTCTCCTGCGCCTTGGCTTTTGTGGCGTCGGACATCCAGTCGAGGGCGGCGATGTGCTGACCGAGGGCCGTTTGCAGGTTCTTCACCATGTCGAGCATCCGGACCTTGTCCTTCTCGGGGAAGTACTTGGCCACGTACATCTCGCCGACGGCTTCCGAAAGGGTTCCGTTGGGCACCGACATGGCGCGCTTCCAGCGGGGTTTCTGCTCCTGCTTGCCCGACATCACGCGGCCGAAGAAGTCGAACGACGCGTTGATGAAGTCGTCGCTCAAGTAGCTGGCGGCTGCGCCGATGTACTGTGCGGCGAGGTAGTAGCGGATGTCCTCCAGCGGGGCGGTTTTCATCAGTTCGTTGGCGTTGGCCAGGGCCGAGGGGGTCGTCACGATGATCTGCTCGAAATCGCCGATGCCCATTGTCTTATAGTACTCGGCCCAGTCGATGGCATCGTAGGCCTTCTCGAAATCGGCCTTCTTCGTGGGGTTGTACATGGCGGGGATGTTGCGCAGTTCGACGCTCGACCAGTTTTTCTCGGCCAGCTTCGTTTCGATCGACAGCACGCCGGCGACGGCCTTGTCGATGTCGGCCTCGGGAACGCCCGACAGCCGGAAGATTTTGCCCAGATACTCCTTGTAGGCGGTGCGGATCGACTCGTTCTCGGGATCGAGGTAGTAGTCGCGGTCGCCCATGATCAGGTCGGGCTGCGAGGCGTAGAGCGCGTTGATGTCGCTGTTCATCAGGTCGGACTGCACGCCCACACCGAAGAACGGATTGGCGATCGAGGAGTGGAGCCTGGCCACTGCGGCGGTCAGCTGCGAGCGGTCGCCGATGGCGAGAATTTCGTCGACGGCGGCCTTGATCGGAGCGGCGCCCTCGGCGTTCAGGCGCACCGAGTCGAGCCCCATCTTGTAGAGGTCCGAAATCTTCTGCTCGACGCTTCCCGGCTCGGCTTTCTGCTGCGTCATGCCGGAGAACAGTTCGTTGATGCGCTTCTCGTTGTTGTCGCGCAGGATGTCGAACGAGCCGTAGCGCGCATATTCGGGCTTCAGGGGGTTGTTCTTCTGCCAGCCGCCCGTGGCGTACTCGTAGAAATCGGCGTTGGGGGCTACCGACAGATCGAAGTTCGCCATGTCGAGGGCCGGGGTCTTGGGGGTATTCTGACAGGCTGTCATGCAAGCCATTGTTGTTGCGAAAAGAATGATTTTTTTCATGTCGTTCGGGGTTTGATAAAACGGGGACTTCCGTGAAAACCGGAAATCCCCGCCGTTGTAATTGTTACGGTATGCCCGGTTAGTCGCGGATGGCCGCAACGCCCGGCAGGTCGCCGAATTCGATGTATTCGAGCAGCGCGCCGCCGCCCGTCGAGATGTACGACACCTGGTCGGCCAGGCCGAACTTGTTGATGCAGGCTACCGAGTCGCCGCCGCCGATGAGCGAGTAGGCGCCGTTCTTCGTAGCCTCGGCGATGGCCTGGGCCACCTCCTTGGAGCCGGTTGCGAACTTGTCGATCTCGAACACGCCCACGGGGCCGTTCCAGAGGATGGTCTTGCAGCCCAGGATGTGCTCGCGGAAGACCTTTTTGCCCTCCGAGCCGATGTCCAGACCCTCCCATCCGTCGGGAATGTCGTTGGCCGGCGCCTCCTTGGTGTTGGCGTCTGCCGAGAATGCGTCGGCGATCAGCGCGTCGGGCGACATGACCAGCTGCACGCCCTTCTTCTTGGCCAGCTCGAGGATCTCGAGCGCTACGGGGAACATGTCGGGTTCGCAGATCGAGCCGCCGACCTTACCGCCCTGCGCAGCCGCGAAGGTGTAGGTCATGCCGCCGCCGATGATGATCGAATCGACCTTCTCGATCAGCGCCTTGATCACGCCGATCTTCGACGAAACCTTCGATCCGCCCACGATGGCGCAGAACGGATGGGCCGGGGCCTCCATCAGCGAGGAGATGGCCTTCACCTCTTTCTCCATCAGGTAGCCGAACATCTTGTCGTTGGGGAACTGTTTGGCGATCAGGTAGGTCGAAGCGTGCTTGCGGTGGGCCGTGCCGAACGCGTCGTTGATATAGCAGTCGGCCAGCGAAGCGAGTTTCTTGACGAACTCCTTCTGCGGACCCTCTTTCAGGGCCTTCTTGGCGGCGTCCTTCTCCTCCTTCGAGGCGTCTTCGGCCAGGCCGCGGGGCTTGCCCTCCTCCTCGGCGTAGAAACGCAGGTTTTCCAGCAGCATAACCTGTCCGGGCTTGAGGTTTTTGGCCATTTCGGCGGCCTTCTCACCGATGCAGTCGCCGGCGAACTCGACCTTCGTGCCGAGGTTTTTCTCGACGGCGGGAACGATCTGCTCGAGCGAGTATTTGGGATCGGGATTCTTCTTGGGACGTCCCATGTGCGACATCAGGATCACCGAGCCGCCCTCGGCGAGCACCTTCTTGATGGTGGGGATGGCGGCGCGGATGCGCGTGTCGTCCGTCACTTCGCCCTTCTCGTTGAGGGGCACGTTGAAATCCACGCGGATGATCGCGCGCTTGCCTTTGAAATCGTAGTTGTCGATCGAGATCATAGCTCTTTGATTTTTAAGTATTTTGTTGAAATGATTTTCGGTAAGTCCTAATTCGGGACAAATTTATGAAAATATTTTAAGAATCTGTTATTTTGATAACAGAAAAACAGGTGCCAATTTTTAATTCTTAATTTTTCATTTTTAATTGACGCCCGGCGTCAGTACTTGTACCGTATCCACTTGAACAGCTCCTTGAGCGACGGTTTCTTGCCGTACATGAAGATGCCCACGCGGTAGATCTTCGCCGCGAACCACACCATGCCCACGAACGAGGCGTAGAGCACCACGAGCGAGAGAGCGACCTCCCACAGCGGAATGTCGTAGGGGATGCGTGCCATCATAACGATCGGCGAGGTGAACGGAATGATCGAGAACCAGAAGGCCAGTTGCGAGTTGGGGTCCTTGATGACGACGAACATCATCAACAGCGCGAGGATGATCGGCAGCGTGATGGGCATTTGCAGCTGCGAGGCGTCCTGCACGTTGTCCACGGCCGAACCCACGGCGGCGAACATCGCCGAGTAGAGCAGGTAGCCGCCGAAGACGAACAGCAGCAGACTGACGAAGATCTTGACGATATAGCCCAGGTCGGTCATGGCGGCCACGGCTTGCAGCATCTCGGGGTTCATGCCGGACATCGAAGCCGCGTCGGGCATGCCCTGCTGCATGGCCTGGGCGCTCGCCATCACGTCTTCGGGCATCAGATGGGGCATCACCAAAGCTCCGACGCCGGCGATCAGCACGCCCCAGAGCAGCACCTGTACGATAGCCACCGAGGCCACGCCGAGGATTTTGCCCATCATCAGGTCGAAGGGGCGCACCGACGAGACCATCACCTCCAGCACGCGGTTGTTCTTCTCCTCGATCACCGACTGCATGACCATCGAGCCGTAGATCAGCAGGAACATGTAGAGGATGAATCCCAGGACGTAACCCACGCCCGTGGCCACGGCCGACGACTGTGCCTGCGTGTCCTCCTCCTGCGACTTGTCGTTGCGGAAGGTCTGCATGTTGACCGAGGTCTTCACCTCGTCGAGGATCTGCGAGAGGTTTTCGATGTTGTAGGCCTTGAGTTTCTCGGCTTCGAGGATGCGCTCGATCTGCCCCGTGATGTTGCTTTCGAGGGAGAGCGACGACGACGAGTTGGCGTAGAGCCGGACGTTGTTCGGGTTTTTCAGGATGTCGCCGCCGATGTAGAGCACGCCGAATTTGTCGGTCAGCTGTTTGCGGGCCTCCTCGGTCGGGAGTTCCGTGGTCTCGAAACGGATCTCCTCGTCGTTTTCGAGTTTCGGGGCCACCAGCCCGCTGTCGTCGATGACGGCGATGACCTTCTCGTCGCCCCGCGAGAACTGCATGATGAGCGCCGGGGCGGCCATCAGCCCGATCATCAGCACGGGCATCAGCAAGGTGGTGATGATGAAGGATTTTTTACGTACGCGCTCGTTGAACTCGCGCTGGATGATGATGGATATGTTGGACATGACAGGATGTGATTAAGTCGTTTGTCGTTGGTTTTCGAAACTCCTCCCCTCTTCAAAGGGGGATTGTCGTCTGGCCGGAACGGCTTTTCATAACGAGCCGTTCACGGCTCTGATGAAAATGTCGTTCATCGAGGGGATGATCTCGCGGAACGAACGCAGTTCGACGGCGTCGTTGACCGCGCTGATGACCCCGCGCACGTCGGCGTCGCTCTCGACGTGGAGCTTGAGCGTCCGGTAGACCGACTCCTCCTGCGTGCCGTCGAGGATTTCGCAGCGGCCCGCGACGGCCTGCCGCAGGGTCTGCTCCTCGCCGCGGTAGGCCACTTCGAAGATGTTGGAGCCGTGGCGGCGGCGGATTTCGTCGACCTCGCCCGAGAGGATGTTGCGCGATTTGTTGATCAGCGTGATGTGGTCGCAGATCTCCTCCACCGAAGACATGTTGTGCGTCGAGAAGATGATCGTCGCGCCCTTGTCGCGCAGCGCCAGGATTTCGTCTTTCAGCAGATTGGCGTTGATCGGGTCGAAGCCCGAGAACGGCTCGTCGAAGATCAGCAGCTCGGGTTCGTGCAGGATCGTGACGATGAACTGCACCTTCTGGGCCATGCCTTTCGAAAGTTCCTCCACCTTCTTGTCCCACCACTCCTGGATGCCGAACCGGACGAACCACTGCTTCAGCCGCACGACGGCTTCGCGGCGCGAAAGGCCCTTGAGACGGGCGAAGAAGACGGCCTGTTCGCCGACCTTCATCTTCTTGTAGAGACCCCGTTCCTCGGGCAGATAGCCGATGCGGTAGATGTCGTCGGGAGCGATCTCCCGGTCGCCGAACAGCACGCGGCCCGCGTCGGGCGCCGTGATGCGGTTGATGATGCGGATCAGGGTCGTCTTGCCGGCTCCGTTGGGTCCGAGCAGTCCGTAGACCGAACCTTTGGGGATGGCGAGCGATACGTCGTCGAGCGCCGTGTGCGAAGCGTAGCGTTTGGTGACGTGTTCTACTGTGAGTAAATCCATAGTCGCTGATGTTTTGTTTTTGGATCGTTACGGCGACAAATATAGGAACAAATTTTGAATATCAAAAAATATTTATCGTTTTTCGATAAAATTTTTCGGGTGTCTCTTTGCCGGGCGTTCGTATGGCGGGCGGGACCCCATGCAGGGGTTATGATCCGGTTCGCAGGACGACGGGGCGGACGGGGCTTTCGGATCGGCCGGAGAGGCGTCGGGCGGGTTTCGGAGATGTCGAATTTCATCCCGGGGAACTGCCGGGAGGCGGAAATTTCCGGTGTCGGAGTGCAGGCGGTTTCGGTTTCGGTTTTGGCCGGGGGGGTGTTCTTCGGGTTTCGCCGGTTTGGTTTGTTCGGGCGGTCGGTTTTGCCCGTTAATCGGGGACCTTGCCTGTATATAGTATGAAAAAAGACCCCGGCATACGTAACGGACGTTGCGATTTTTTATCCGGGAGTGTTGCATTTGCGCGAAAATTCGTTACATTTGTACGGGCCTTCGGACGATTTCGGTTTTCGTTCGCAGAAAATAGGGCCGGGTGGGTGTTCCGCATGGTTTTGCGGAGCGCTGTTTTATGTACCTTATTTAACCCAATTTAAATTTCTAAAAATGAAAAAACTGCTGATCCTTTTCGCCTGCCTTCCCCTGCTCGGGGCCTGCACGCAAACCGAACCGGTTTCCGGAAACCGCGCTGCGGCGATCGTCGCCGAAATCCACAACCCCCGCTCCAAAAACGTCGTCGTGGCTTCGCACCGGGGCGACTGGCGCAACTACCCCGAGAACTCGATCGCCGCCATCGAATCGGTGATCGGCATGGGCGTGGACATCATGGAGCTGGACCTGAAACTCACGAAGGACAGTGTGCTGGTGCTTTGCCACGACCGGACGATCGACCGCACGACTTCGGGCAAGGGCCGCGTCTGCGACATCACCTACGACTCGATCCGGCGGTGCGTGCTGAAGACGGGCCACGGCGTGAAGACGACGCACCGTATGCCGACGCTCCGCGAGGCGCTGGAGGTGTGCAAGGACCGGATCGTGGTCAATGTCGACCAGGGTTACGAGTACTACGACCTGGTGCTGGCCGTCACGGAGGAGCTGGGCGTCACGGATCAGATTCTGATCAAGGGCAAGCGCAGCACGGATGCCGTGGCCGCGAAGTTCGCCGAGCATCCGCGCAACATGATGTACATGCCGATCATCGACATCCTCAAGCCGCAGGGCAGGGCGCTTTTCGCCGAGTATCAGGAAAAGGGCATCGCGCCGCTTGCCTACGAGGTCTGCTGGAACAAATACACCCCCGAGGTGAAGGAGTGCATGGACAAGGTCGTGGCGGGCGGCTCGAAACTGTGGGTCAACTCGCTCTGGGCCTCGCTCTGCGGCGGGCTGGACGACGATGCGGCCTTCGGCGGCGACCCGGCGGAAGTCTACGGGAAGCTGGTCGACATGGGGGCCACGATGATCCAGACGGACCGTCCCGAACTGCTGATATCCTACCTCCGCTCGCGCGGGCTGCATAATTAAGGAGCTGCAATGAACCGCATTTCCCGCTTCTACCGCATCAGCGCCCCCGCTCCCGCCCGGGAGATGGATGAGGCCGCCCGCGACAAATACTACCGCCGCCTGCGCATGCAGGCCTTCATCGCCGCCACGCTCGGTTACAGCCTCTACTACGTCTGCCGGACGAGCCTCAACGTGATGAAGAAACCGATTCTCGACAGCGGCTCGCTGGACGCCTCGCAGCTGGGCGTTATCGGCTCGGCGCTGCTGTTCGCCTATGCCATCGGCAAATTCGTCAACGGATTCATCGCCGACTACTGCAACATCAAACGCTTCATGGCCACCGGCCTGATCGTCTCTGCGGCGGCCAACATGCTGATGGGCGTGCTGGGGCTGATGCACTCGGTCATCCCCACGGCCGTGATCTTCATCGCGTTCGCCGTGATGTGGGGCCTGAACGGCTGGTCGCAGTCGATGGGCGCCGCCCCGGCGATCATCTCGCTCTCGCGCTGGTATCCGCTGAAAGAGCGGGGGACCTACTACGGTTTCTTCTCGGCGAGCCACAACCTCGGGGAGTTCTTCTCGTTCCTGTTCGTGGGTTCGATCGTGACCTTCGCAGGCTGGCAGGCGGGCTTCTTCGGCTCGGCGATAGCCGGGGCCATCGGCGTGGTCGTGATCCTGCTGATGCTGCACGACACCCCGGAATCGAAGGGTCTGCCTCCGGTGGAGGCGCTGGCGCACGAGAAACCGGCGGCCTCGGCCGACAAGTCGGTGAAGGAGATTCAGAAGCAGGTGCTGCGCACCCCCGCGGTATGGATTCTTGCCGCTGCGAGCGCCTTCATGTACATCTCGCGCTACGCGATCAACGGCTGGGGCGTGCTGTTCCTGCAGGAGGCGAAGGGTTTTTCGGACGTCGAGGCGATCTCGGTGGTCTCGATCAACGCGCTGCTGGGCATTCTCGGCACGGTGCTCTCGGGGTGGTTCTCGGACAAGCTCTTCAAGGGCGACCGGAAGGTTCCGGCGCTGATTTTCGGCGTGCTGAACGCCGCGGCGCTGGCGCTGTTCTTCTACGGAGGCAACGCCATGTGGGTCAACGTGCTGTCGATGGTGCTGTTCGGCATCGCCATCGGCGTGCTGATCTGCTTCCTGGGGGGCCTGATGGCCGTCGACATCGTGCCGCGGAAGGCTACGGGCGCCGCGCTGGGCGTCGTGGGGATGACTTCCTATATCGCTGCGGGCATTCAGGACGTGGCGAGCGGCTGGCTGATCGACTCCAACATCACCGTTGCCGCCGACGGGGTGAAACACTACGATTTCGGCCCTGTGGCGATCTTCTGGCTTGCGGCGGCGGTCATCTCGTTCCTGCTGCCGCTGTTGAACCGCGGCAAGGTCAAGGAGTTTTAGAAAACCCGGAACAGATTCGAAAAAAAACGTTGCAGGCAAAGGCCCTGCAACGTTTTTCCGTTTGTGCGGAGCGGACGCTTTATCGGTCGACGCCCTGTTTTCCCTGCTCCGCAGGCCGGACGGTGATGATGCTGTCGACGACGAACTTCGTGAAGCCCCGCCAGGGCAGCGCCCCGAAATACTCCTTATAGTGCAGTTCGAGCGTCTTTCCCCCTTGCAGCATCAGCTCGCGCGCCAGCGCTTCGTTCTCGACCGAGAACTCGAACTCGTAGGACTGGATCGACCCGGCGGCTTTCGAGCGGATGCCGGTCTGGATCAGTTTGCCTTCGTAGGTCTTGAAAAGCACGCCCTTGTAGACGACGTAGTTCAGTTCTCCGCTCTTGACGCCCTCGCCGAAGACGAAGAAGAACCGGAAGTAGGCAGCCGCCGCCAGCACGGCGGCAATCGTTATCGGAATCAGTACCCAATGCTTTCTCATGGTTTTCGTGCGCCGGTTTTGTCCGTGCCCTCGTCGCAAAGATAAGCATTAAATCGTGCCGCCGTGCATTTTCCGCACGCGGGTTTCCGGGCTTTTTCGTATATTTGGGCCTGTGAAGGAGTCGAAATTCGTCAAAACGAAGATCGTGGCGGGCTATCTCCTGCTGATTGCGGTCTGTATTCTCTCGGTGGGCTACGTCTACCGGGTGGCGGTCCGTTTTTCGGCGCCCGACCGCAGTTACGCTCTGCTGCATACCAAGCGCAGCGCCGTCAACCGGACCCTCTACCACCTCTACCAGGCCGAAAGCTACGGGCAGCTGATGATCGCCGGATACGCCTCTTACGAGGCGCGTTACAGGCGGGAACTGCGTACCGTGCGGGCCTCGATCGACTCGCTCCGGGCGCTGACCGTCGGCGGGGATTCGTTGCAGACGATGCGTCTGGACAGCATCACGCGGCTGATCGCCGACAAGGAGCGCCGCACGGTGAGCCTGCGCCGTTCGATCCGCGCCGGGGCCACGGCGGGCCTGCTGGACAAGAACATCCGCAGTCTGATCGGTCCCCGGGAGGCCGTCGTGGCCGATACGATCCCGTTCCGCAGCGTCGTGCGGCAGGACACGACGGCCGTGCCGCGCGCCAAACGCCGCTTTTTCCAGCGGCTGGGCGATCTGTTCAGTCCCCCGGAGGCCGATTCGAGCCTCGTGATCTCGCGCCGCGAGACCATCGCCCCGGTCATCCCCGTCGACGCGGTGAAGGACACCATCGTGCTGGTGCTGCAAGCCTTGCAGGACAGCGTCACGAGCAACCGGCAGGGCATCTACGACCATGCGTGGCAGGAGGGGCTGCGGTTGAGTTACAGCAACGAACTGGTCAATACGAAGATATACCGCCTGATCATGGACTTCGAGGCCGAGGACACGGCCTACCTGATGCAGCGTATCGAGCGTAACGAGGCTTTCCGCAGGCGGTCGTCGCGCATCCTGGGCGGCGTGGCCATCGGGGCCGTGGTGCTGATGCTCCTGTTCGTCGGGATGCTTTGGCGCGACATCAATCGCAGCAACCGTTACCGCCGCGAGCTGGAGCGCGCCAACCGCGACAAGGAGTCGCTGCTGGAGGCGCGCGAGAAGCTGATGCTGGCCATTACGCACGACATCAAGGCCCCGCTGGGATCGGTGATGGGCTATATCGACCTGCTTGCGCGGCTGACGGGCGACAAGCGGCAGGAACTCTACCTGCGCAACATGAAAGGGTCGTCGGAACACCTGCTGGCGCTGGTCAACAGTCTGCTGGATTTCTACCGGCTGGATATTAACAAGATCGAGGTTTGCTGCGTGGCGTTCAGTCCCGCGCAGCTGTTCGAAACCATCCGTGCGGGATTTGCCGCCGCGGCCGCCGCAAAGGGGTTGGAACTGCGTCTGGAGGCCGAACCGGCCGCCGCGGGAGAGGTGGCGGGCGATGCGCTCCACATCCGTCAGATCGCCGACAACTTGATTTCCAACGCCTTGAAATTCACCGACGAGGGGTCGGTGACGCTCCGCGTGGACGTGGTGCGGGGGCGGCTGGTCTTCTCGGTGCGCGACACGGGCCGCGGCATCGGCCGCGAGGAGAGGGAACGCATCTTCGCCGAGTTCGTGCGTTTGAGTTCGGCGCAGGGAGTCGACGGATTCGGGTTGGGGCTGTCGATCGTCGACCGTCTCGTGAAATTGTTGGACGGTACGATTTCGCTCGAAAGCCGTCTCGGAGAGGGGAGCAAATTCATCGTGTCGGTCCCCGTCGGCGAAGCGGCGGCCGGGAGTGCGGCTGCCGGAGCCGAAGAGTCTGCGCCCCAGGCGGGACTGCGCGTGCTGCTGGTCGACGACGATCCCCTGCAACTCGAAATGACCGCCGCGATGTGCCGCCGCGCCGGGATCGGATGCGAGAGCTGCCAATATCCCGAGTATGTCGCCAAACTCGTCGGCGAGAGCCGTTTCGATTTGGTGCTGACCGATTTGCAGATGCCGTCGGCCGACGGGTTCGGCGTGCTGGAGGCGGTGCGCGGGGTCGATCCCGGGCTGAAAGTGGTCGCCGTGTCGGCGCGCGGGGACCTGGGCGCTGCGGATTTCGCGGCCCGGGGTTTTGCGGGGTGCCTCCGCAAGCCGTTCACTTACAGCGAACTGGTGGCGGCGATACGGGCGGCCTGCGGCAGCGGGGAGATCGTCCCGCAGGGCGGGGACCCGGAGATCCCATCGGCGGACGGGGCCGATTTTACGGCTCTGACGGCCTATGCCGGGGACGATCCCGAGGCGGCGCGAAGCATCCTGCGCTCGTTTGCCGAACAGACGGCGGGAAATTGCGCGGAGCTTGAAAGGGCGCTCGGCGAGGGGGATGCCGCGACGGTGAAGACGCTGGCGCACAAGATGCTGCCGATCTTCACGATGCTCGGGGCGGCGGAGGTCGCCGAGACGCTGCGCCGGGGCGAGACGTGCGAAGGGCCGTTGCCGGAGGCCCTTTGCGGCGAACTGCGTGCGGCGGCGGGAAAAATCCGCGCGATTGTCGCGGAAGCTGAAAAAACGCTATCTTTGTGAAGCCTATGGAAGAGCGGATTCTGATTGTCGACGACGATATTACTTTTGCCCTGATGCTGCGCACGTGGCTCTCGAAACGCGGTTTCGGAGTCGGGACCGCCTCGTCGGTGGCGGCGGCGCGCACGGTCCTTGAGGCGGGAGGCTTCTCGCTCGTGCTGAGCGACATGCGCCTGCCGGACGAGGACGGCATCGCCCTGCTGCAATGGATGGCGGGAGCGGGTGTCGCGGCGCCGGTGATCGTGATGACGAGTTACGCCGAAATCCAGAACGCCGTGCGGTGCATGAAGCTCGGCGCACGCGACTATGTGGCCAAACCGGTGAATCCCGACGAACTGCTGAAAAAGATCCGTGAAGCGTTGGATGTTCCGGCGGCGCCGGCCGCGAAATCCGCTTCGAAGCCCGCGCCGCGTGCGGCCGGGAGCTTTTCGGAGCAGCCGCTCAACTACATCGAGGGCCGCAGCGACGCCGCCCGGCAGTTGTACGAACACATCCGGCTGGTGGCCCCGACCAATATGTCGGTGCTGGTCAACGGTGCGAGCGGCACGGGCAAGGAGCATGTGGCGCAGTTGATCCACCGGGAAAGCAAGCGGGCCGGAAAGCCCTTCGTGGCGGTCGACTGCGGGGCCATTCCCCGCGATCTGGCGGCTTCGGAGTTTTTCGGTCATGTCAAGGGGGCCTTCACGGGGGCTTTGGCCGACAAGACGGGCGCTTTCGAGGCGGCCGACGGAGGCACGCTGTTTCTCGACGAAGTAGGGAACCTGGGTTACGAAACGCAGGTGCAGCTGCTGCGCGCCCTGCAGGAGCGGCGTATCCGTCCCGTCGGCAGCAACCGCGAGATTCCCGTCGACATCCGTCTCGTGGCCGCGACCAACGAGGACCTCGAAGCGGCCATCGCGCGCGGGACGTTCCGCGCCGACCTGTACCACCGCATCAACTCCTTCACGCTGCGCATGCCCTGCCTGCGGCAGATGCGCGGGGATATTCCGCTCTTCGCCGACTTCTTTCTCGACCAGGCCAACCGGGAGCTGGACAAGCGGATCGTCGGGTTCGACGCCGCGGCCGCCGCGGCCCTTGCCGCCTATGACTGGCCGGGGAACCTGCGGCAGCTGAAAAACGCGGTGATGTCGGCGACGCTGCTCGCCGCGGGCGAGTACGTCACCTGCCGCGACCTGCCGGCCGAAGTCACCGGAGGTCCGGCGGAACCTGCGGAGGCGCCTCTTTCGCTGCGCGATCCCGCTTCCGAGGAGGAGCAGATCCGCCGCGCCCTCGCAACGGCGGGCGGCAACAAGTCGCAGGCCGCCAAACTGCTCGGCATCGACCGCAAGACGCTCTACAACAAACTCCATCTTTACGGTATCGAATAGGAGGCTTCCCGCCTGTCCCGTTCCGGTTTCCGGACGGCCGTTCCACACTCCGGCTGTGGAATTTTTCCACACTTTCTGTCCCGTCTCCACATTTTTCCACACCTTCTCCGATTTTTAGCGCAATGGCGTTTGTATTGGAAATCTGCTTGTTGCGTATTTTGCGCCGTTGTGGCACTTCGCTTGAACTTTCAGAAGTCAGAACGCGAGTAAGACGACCCGCTAACGAAAGAATGAAGTTCAACCATTTAAATTTTAAAGCTATGAAAAAGACGATTGTGATGATGGCGGCGCTGATGCTGACGGCCGGAGGAATGGTTTATGCCCAGCAGCCCGAAAAGCAGGACACGCCCCAGAAGGAGAATCCCACCGCTCCCGAGCAGAAGCAGGAGCCTACCGCTCCGGAAGAGAAACCCGACCCCGTGAAGCCGGAACAGACTCCCGCAGAGCCGGAATCGGAGCCCGCCGAGCAAAAATCGGAGCCGGTGAAGACGGAGAAGAACGCAAGCCTGTAGAATCAGTCGGGAGAGGTCGTCCGGTAATCTTCCGCCCGAAATCATTTAGTTAAACAATTGTTTGCCTGGTCCCCTGCTTCGGCGGGGGATTTTTTTGCGCGAAAAAAAACGCCGCCCGAGCCGGGTGGCGTTTTTCGGCGCCGGGGGCATTTACTGAATCCATTCCACGTTCGCGGCGTCGCGGAAAAGGATGTTCAGCGGCCGGACGAGCCCGTCGGCATCGGCGGCAAAGAGGAAGCCCACCTTGTCGAGCGGTACGGAGATAAAGGTCGTCGAGGGGTAGCCGCCGATCATGTCGATTTTGTCGAGCAGCGCCCAGACGAAGATCTCGAACGGCATCTGGCCCGGCAGCAGCGTCAGCCCCTCGAACCGGTCGGGGTAACCGGCCGACGAGCTGTCGGCGGGATGGGGCTTGAAGAAGATGTCGTAATCGCTGCCGTACTGCTGTATGATCCGTTCCACATAGGCCGCCTGCTGCTGTTCGCTCGCGGCGGAACTGTGGCTCGTGCCGATGATGATGAGGTTTTTCTTCGGCGACAGGTCGAACAGCCCCGCGAAGCGGGCGTAGTCGAATTTGGCCATGCGGTAGAACTGTTGTTTCGAAGCCTCGGGAAGGGCTGTCAACAACTCGTAGGGCTGGACGCTCTCCATCTTCATCTCGGCCAGCCGGTCGGTGATGAACGGGCAGGAGGACTCCATCAGGCTGCGGTTTTGCAGCATCAGGCGGTAGTCGGGGCGCGTCGAGAGGTAGTAGGGCCAGGTGTAGGAGGCGAACTCCTCCGGGGCGCGGGTCTCGGGATAGCGGCCGCCGTGGTCCCAGTCGAGGGCTTCGACTTCGGCGGCGTAGTCGTTCCAGTTCTGCTCGGCCGTGGCGGCATCGCCGAAGTAGTTGTGGAAATTGTTGTAGGTCGCCGTGCCGTCGGAGAGCATCGTCACCTTCACGCGCGCCGAGTCGATACCCTGCGCCACGAACCAGTCGTAGCCCAGGCGGCACCGCAGGTCGTCGACCCAGAGTCCGAAGACCGCCGTGGGGTTCTCGGCGTTGATCTCCAGGATGCGGCGTTTCATCGCCTCGCTCATGGCCCGTAATTCCTCGTTGGTGGCATGGCCCGTGGGGTCGGCGACGGGGTATACGACGGCCCGGGAGGGAAATTCGGCGGCGTCGAAAGTGCTTGCGCGTTCGTAGGAGACGTAGCTCGGTTTGTCGTGCGAAAGCAGGTGCAGGCCCGAATAGAGGGTCGGCATGGTTCCGACCGAAATGTAGAAATAGTAGTCCGGGGCGTCGAATCCCGTGCCGCCCGCGCTTTGCGAGACGGTGAAGGCCGAGGTCTTTCCGTTGCAGGTGAAAAGGAGCAATGCACTGCGGGCAGGACCCGGGTTTTCGGCAAAGGTCACGTCGATCTCGGAATATCCCTCCGGCCCGTCTTCTGCGGAGAGGGTCAGCCAGTCGGGTTTTTGGTCCTGACCGTAGTTTTCCGATGCCAGCGCCACGCTCCAGGGGGCCGGAGCATTGACGGTGATCTTGCCGCTGCGGGCGAGGTGGTCGAGCGACAGAAAATCGGTCCCGCCGTTGATGCTGACCGTCGGAGTTCCGTCGTCCGCACAGGACCAGGCTCCGGCCCCGAGGCCCAGCATCAGAAGGAGGCGAAAGAATCGTTTCATACGAGGCGTTTTTTAGTTGTCCGTATTGATAAATGCGGAAATATGCGGTTTACTGCGCGGCATGCAAAATTCAGGCCGCCCGATCGTCCGGGCGGCCGTAAGGGGAACGGGGCGTTTTCAGGCGTTCCGCTTTTTCTTGATGCGTTCGAAATGTTCGCGCAGGCGTTCGCTGAACTCCTCGCGGCGGTGTTTCAGATTGGCCCGCCATCCCAGCCAGCGGGTGTAGCGCAGGCGTTTTTCGGGATAGATGTCACGGATCGTCACCAGGATGCCCGTCTCCTCCACGCCGCCGAAGTCGGGGTTCGACACCGTGTCGAAAACCCGCATCGTGGGCGAAAGATTCATGTAGGCGTTGATCAGCGGCGGGATATTCTCGTTGAACTCGCGGATCTGCTGGATCAGGATGCGGTAGTTCTCCATGTAGGTCGCGCCGCAGAACAGTTCCTCGTAATAGGGATCGTCCAGATCGAGCCGTATGGGATGGATACCTTCCACCAGCTGGTCGCGGTCGGGGAAATAGCGGCGCAGGAACCAGATCAGCGCATTGCGGGCCACGGCCTTGTAGGTCGTGTACATGGTGACTTTGCCGAAAAGGTATTTGGCCTTGGGATTCAGTACGATCAGCGCGCCCAGTCCGTCCCAGAGGTTGTCCAGTGCGTAGATGCTCTTGGCATTGCCGCGGGCCTGGTAGGCGGGTTGCACGAACGAACGCCCCAGTTCGATGGTCCGGGGCAGGAATTTCCGGCGGAAACGCTCGCTGAAACGGAAATAGTGTTCGGTCGAGAGATGGCGGGGATTGGGCGTGGTGCAGACGATGAAGCGGTAGCCGCCGACGATCTCCTGTGCCGCGGGGTCCCAGACGATCAGCTGGTAGTAGCCGTCGCCCGCGAGGTCTTCCTCGTCGATGTCCACCTCCTGCCCCGTACCGCCGCCGGCGCCGCGGAAGGCCACTTCGCGCAGGCGGCCCACCTCGCGCATCAGCGCGGGACATTCGGCGGCCGAGAAGAGGTAGATCTCATTGCCTGCCTTATGGGTGTCGCGCACCTTGCGGGCGGGCGTCAGTTCTGCGAGCAGCAGTTCCCGGGCGACCGGTTCGATGATGGGTACTGTATTCTCTTTCTGTTGCATGGCAGGGCAAAAATACCAAAATTAGCGGTTTTGATTCGGGTCGGCGAGCCTTTTTTCCAAAAAATACGCTTTTTTACGTACTTCCAGCGCCTGTTCGCGCAGCGATCCGTAACGCTGGAGTTCGGCCACGGGAATCGGGTCGCCGACGACGATGCGGAAATGCCGCCCCTTCTGCGAAAACATTTCGTCGGGCAGCCACAGCATCTCGATGTTGAACTTGATACCCAGCGCCTTGCGGATCCGGTAGACGCGGTAGAAGAACTTCGACAGATGCCCTTCGACGAAGACCGGAACGATCTGACGCTGCGAGGAGTAGGCTTTTTTCAGGAAGCTGATTTTCCACTCGGGGTCGGTCACCTCGCCGCCGATCGAGCGCGAACAAAGACCTGCGGGAAAGGTCAGGATCGGGAGTTCGCCGAAGAACTCCTCGTCGAACTTCCGGGCGTAGGAGGCGCTCTGCGCGCCGTGTTTGTTCACCGGAATCCACAGCGGGCGCAGCGGTTCGAGGTGCATCAGCAGGTCGTTGACCACTACCCGCGCGTCGCCGAAACGGTCGATCAGCTTGTCAGCGAGCATCATGCCGTCCATGCCCCCGAACGGATGGTTCGAGGCGAAGAGGTAACGGCCTCCGGGGGCGAGCTTGTCGAGTCCTTCGATCGAATAGGTGACCTGCCATTCGCGGAAACAGGCGCGGATGAACTCCTGCGGAGGCAGCGACCAGTAGTGTTCGAGGATATGGTTGATTTCCGACTCGTGGATCGTGCGGCGCAGCCAGTTCACGACCGGACGGGGAATCCAGCGAGCCAGCCGCGGGGCTTTCTGCCTGAGTACGGCGCCGATGTCGATTTTGGGCATGGAATGTTCGGAAAATTATATCCACAAATATAGGCATTCTTTTTTGAAAAATCCCTAACTTTACACCCAAATAGACCTTTGCAAATAACTATTATGTCGCAATACCATACTCCCGTACTGCTGGAAGAGTCTGTGGGACTGCTCGCTGTCGAACCTGCGGGCACTTACGCCGACCTCACTTTCGGCGGAGGCGGCCATTCGCGCCGCATCCTCTCCGACCTGGGGCCGGAAGGCCGTCTGTACGGTTTCGACCAGGACCGCGACACGCTGGAGAACCGTCCCGACGATGCGCGTTTTCACTACGTGGAGAGCAATTTCCGCTTCCTGCGGGGGGCGCTGCGGCTGCGCGGCGTGACGGAGGTCGACGGCATTCTGGCCGACCTGGGGGTTTCGTCGCACCATTTCGACGCCGTGGAGCGCGGATTCTCGTTCCGCGGAGAGGCCCCGCTCGACATGCGCATGAACCAGAGGGGGCGGCTCACGGCGGCCGACGTGGTGAACGACTACACCGCGGAGGATCTGACCCGCATTCTGGGCGACTGGGGCGAGGTAGAAACACCGTGGAAGGTTGCCAACTGTCTGGTCAAGGCTCGTGCGGCGGCGCCCGTGACGACCACGGCGCAGCTGGTCGGGGCCGTGAAGCCCTGCACGCCCAAAAAGGACGAGGCGAAATTCCTGACCAAACTTTTCCAGGCCCTGCGCATCGAGGTCAACGGCGAGATGGAGGCGCTGAAAATGGCGCTGGAGCAGAGCCTGCGGGTGCTGAAGCCCGGCGGCCGGCTGGTCGTCATCTCCTACCATTCGCTCGAAGACAGGCTGGTGAAGAATTTCATGCGCAGCGGCAACTTCTCGGGACAGGTCGAAAAGGACTTTTTCGGTCGTTCGCAGGCCCCGTTCGACCTCGTGACGCGCAAGGCCGTGACCCCTTCGGCCGAAGAACTCGACCGCAATCCCCGTTCCCGTTCGGCGAAACTCCGGGCGGCCGTAAAACGCTGATACGATGTACCGAGACCACGAATTCGACCCGGTGACCCCCGAGGAGCAGGCCCGCCGCGAGCAGGAGGAGGAGTTCGCGCGCCGTGTGCGCCGCGAGGTGCGGCGCATGGAGCGGGGCGAAGCCGAAGAGGACATCCGCGCCGACGAGGAGCGCGAGGCCGAAGAGCGGGCCGAAGCCGAGGAACGCGAACGCCGCGAGCGACGCCGCAGGTCCAGCACCTTCTGGCAGCTGTTCTCGGGTACGATCCTCGTGCGCGAGGGCGTCTCGAAATACTATCCCTATATGCTGACCATCGCCGGGATGTTCTTTTTGAGCATCATGGTGATGTTCTGGTCGCTGCACCTCGACATGCGTTACACGCGTCTCGAGCGCGACGTGCAGAAACTCCGCGAACGCTCGATCCGCCTCCAGGAGCAGCGTTACCAGCGCACGACCCATTCGGCCATCGTCGAACAGCTCCGGGCGCGGGGCATCGAGCTTTACGATCCGCAGGCGCCGGGCGAGATCATCGAAAACTAAACGGCGATGAAGCAGGAACGTTCGAAGGTCAAAAGCGATATTCTGCTGCGGGTGAGGCTTCTGTACGTGCTCTTCATCCTCGCCGGGGCCATCGTGCTCGCACGGCTCGTCTGGGTGCAGCTGTTCAGTGCGGAGGTGGCCTACAATGCCGACCGCCTCGCCAGCCGCATCTTCACCGAGGAGGTCATCCCGGCGCAGCGTGGGAGCATCCTTTCGCGCGACGGCGAACCCCTCGCCACCTCGATCTTCCGCTATCAGGCCGCCTTCGACTTCGCGTCGCCGGGGCTGGATTCGCTCAAGACCTTCCGCGAACAGGCCGACTCGCTCGCGAAACTGCTGGCCGCCTTCTTCCGGGACAAGCCCGCCTCGGCCTATGCCAAACGTTTCCGCGAGGAGCACGCCCGCCGTTACCGGCTGGTCAATCCGCGCGACACCTCCTACCTGCGTTCCGAGGGGTGGATTTCGCGCATGATGGACCGCATGCGGGGCGAGGAATATGTCAAACGCCGCATCTACGACACGATCCGCGACCATACGCCCGTGAATATCTTTCCCCGCGAGGTGGATTTCGCCGAGTGGGAGACCCTGCGGCGTTATCCGCTGCTGAACTGGAACATGGGCATGGTCTACCGGCTGATCGAGCGCGACGAACGCATCTATCCCCAGGGCGAACTGGCGCGCCGTACGATCGGACTGACGGGCGACAAGGGCAACTACGGCATCGAGGAGGCCTACCGCGAGGAGCTGGCGGGCCGCGACGGCAAAGCCCTGCGCCAGCGTATCGCGCGCGGCTTTTACGGCCGGGTGGCGGGCGGGGACCACGAGGACCCGGTGGACGGCTTCGACATCGTCACGACGCTCGACCTCGACTTGCAGGATGTGGCCGACAAGGCGTTGAGGCGACAGCTGGAAGCCCAGAATGCTTTGTGGGGCACGACGATCGTGATGGAGGTCCATACGGGCGAAATCCTGGCGATGGTCAACCTCGGCCGCAATGCCGACGGGAGTTTCGCCGAACGGGAGAACTACGCCCTGGGCCGCAGCATGGAGCCGGGTTCGACGTTCAAGCTGGCGACGATGCTCACGCTGCTCGACGACGCCCGGATGCCCGTCTCGACGGTTTACGACACCCACAACGGCGATCCGGTGACGGTAGGCCCGGCCAGGAACATCCGCGATTCGCACCGCGGCGACCGTGAAATCGACTTCCGGCGCGCCGTGGCTTCGTCGTCGAACGTCTACTTCGCCAAGGCGATCTGGGACCGTTACGGAAGTACGGGCAGAAAGCAGGAATACAGCGATTTTCTCCATAAGGAGCTGCATCTGGGCCAGACCGTGGGGCTGGAGCGGCTCGGCGAGCGGAAGCCCTCCGTCACCACGGACTGGAAGGTTCCCGACCCGGGCGTGATGCTGGTGAAGATGTCCTACGGTTACCGTGTGCGGCTGGCCCCGATCCAGATGATCACCTTCTACAACGCCATTGCCAACGGCGGGAAGATGATTTCGCCCGTGCTGGTGCGTGAACTGCGCCGCGGCGATCGGGTCGAGGAGCGTTTCGAAAGCCGTACCATCGCCTCGTCGATCGCCTCGCGGGCGGCGCTGCGCGAGGTGCAGCAGTGCTTGCAGGCGGTCTGCACCGAGGGTACGGCCAGCGCTTTTTTCCGCGACACGACGCGCCTGCGGGTGGCGGCCAAGACCGGTACGGCGCAGATCACCGACGCCCGCAGCCGCGAGGGCCGTTACTACCTGGGTTCGATGGTGGCCTACTTCCCGGCCGACGCGCCCCGCTACACGGTGCTCACGACCATCGAAACCCGTGCCCAGGCCGGGAAAGCCTACTACGGGGGACCGCTGGCGGGTCCCGTCGTGAAGCGCATGGTCGACTACATCTTCAACCGCGGCCGCGACTGGTACGGCCGTGTCGACGACGGCGGCCCGCGCCGCTATCCCGACCGGATGAAGGGCGGCGACATCGCGCAGGTCCGCCGCGTGGCCGACCGCCTGTCGCCCCGCGCCTCGTTCGAAAGCCGCACGGGCTGGGGGCGCGTCGCGGTGGACAGCCTCTCGAACGTCGTCATCACGAGCCTGCCCGGCGACCGGGGCGTGATGCCCGACGTGCGCGGCATGGGGTTGAAAGACGCGCTGTTCGTGCTCGAAAGCCGCGGACTGAAGGTCCGCTTCTCGGGACGGGGAGCCGTAACGCAGCAAAGTATCACCGCCGGAGCGCGCATAGCACCGGGCACGGCGGTCGTCATAACGTTGAAATAGGATGAAAAAATTAACCGATATTCTGAAAAATACCCCCGTCCGGGAGGTGTGCGGCGATACTGCCGCCGCCATTGGCGGGCTGGTCTACGATTCGCGCGCCGTGAAACCGGGCGACTGCTTCTTCGCCGTTCCGGGCACGCAGAGCGACGGACACGACTATATCCCCATAGCGGTTGAAAAAGGCGCGGCGGCAATCGTCTGCGAACGGATGCCGGCGGATGCGGCGGAGGGCGTCGCTTATGTTCTCGTCGGGGACTCGGCGGGGGCCATGGCCGATATGGCCGCGGCGTTCTACGACTACCCGAGCCGCGAGCTGAAACTCGTGGGCATCACCGGGACCAACGGCAAGACCACGACCGCGACGCTGCTCTACGATCTGGTGCGGGCCATGGGCTACAAGGCCGGGCTGATCTCGACGGTGGTCTACAAGATCGACGGCCGCGAGGTCGAAGCCACCCACACCACGCCCGATTCGATCCGCCTGAACGCTATGATGCGTGAAATGGCCGACGCCGGGTGCGCATACTGTTTCATGGAGTGTTCGTCGCACGCCATCGTGCAGGAACGCACGCGGGGCCTCGATTTCGCGGGCGGCATCTTTTCGAACATCACGCACGACCACCTCGACTACCACAAGACCTTCGCCGAGTACATCCGGGCCAAGAAGCTCTTTTTCGACGGGCTGCCCAAGGGGGCTTTCGCTCTGACGAACGCCGACGACCGGAACGGACGCGTGATGGTGCAGAACACCGCGGCGGCGGTGAGCGCCTATTCGCTGCGCGCGATGGCCGATTTCCGCTGCAAGATCGTCGAGATGCACCTCGACGGCATGCTCCTGCGCATCGACGGGCAGGAGTTGTGGGTGGGGTTGCTGGGGCGGTTCAACGCCTACAACCTGCTGGCGGTCTACGGCGCGGCGGTGTTGCTGGGACTCGACCGGGGCGAGGTGCTGCGCGTGCTGAGCATGCTGCACGCCGTGAGCGGCCGCTTCGAGAAGATCCGCGCGGCGAACGGCACGACGGCTATCGTCGACTACGCGCATACGCCCGATGCGCTGGAGAACGTGATTCAGACCATCGAGGAGATCCGCACCCCCGGCCAGCAGCTGATCGTGGTGTGCGGCTGCGGCGGCGACCGCGACCGGACCAAGCGTCCCGAGATGGCGGCCATTGCCGTGAAGTATGCCACGACGGCGGTTTTCACCTCCGACAATCCGCGCCACGAGTCGCCCGAGGCGATTCTCGACGACATGGTCGCGGGGCTGGAGCCCGGTGCGCGCTACCTGCGCATCGCCGACCGCGCCGAGGCGATCCGCACGGCCGTGATGCTCTCGCGTCCGGGCGACATCATCCTCGTGGCGGGCAAGGGGCACGAAACCTATCAGATTGTCGGCGACGTGAAACATCCTTTCGACGACCGGGAAGAGATAAAGAAGCGCTTTGCGCTTCTCAATTAAAAATGAAAAATTAAGAATTGTTTTTCATTTGTTCGCTTGTCGTAATGCCATCGTATGGTAATTTTTAATTTTTCATTCTTAATTTTTAATTGAAACCATGCTTTACCATCTATTCAGGTACCTGGACGAGGCCTACGACCTCCCCGGCTCGGGAATGTTCCAGTACATCTCCTTCCGCGCCGCGGCAGCCATCATCCTGTCGCTGCTGATCGTCATTATCTTCGGACGTTCGATCATCGACTTTCTGCGCCGCAAGCAGATCGGCGAGGAGATCCGCGACCTCGGGCTTCAGGGCCAGCTGCAGAAGAAAGGCACGCCCACGATGGGCGGCGTGATCATTCTCGTCGCCATCCTGGTCCCGATGCTGCTCTTCGGCAAGCTGGACAACGTCTACATTCAGCTGCTGCTCGTGTCGACGGTCTGGCTCGGCCTGATCGGCGGTCTGGACGACTACATCAAGGTTTTCCGCCACAGGAAGGAGGGGCTGAAGGGCCGTTTCAAGATCGTGGGGCAGGTGGGCCTCGGCGTCATCGTCGGAACGACCATGTGGCTCTCGCCCGACATCGTCGTGCGCGAGAAGGTCACGCAGCCCGTGCAGACGGTCTATCTGAACGAGAACGGCACGGTGCTCGAAACGGTTCAGCGCCACGTGGTCGTCAGCTCCGAGAGCCTCAAGACCACGCAGACGACCATTCCCTTCGTCAAAAACAACGAGTTCGACTACGGATGGCTGACGGGCGGAAACTCCGTTGCCACATGGATTCTCTACGTGCTGGTCGCGATTTTCGTGGTGACGGCCGTGTCGAACGGCGCCAACCTCACCGACGGCCTGGACGGTCTGGCGACGGGAGTTTCGGTCCCGATCGTCGCCGTGCTGGGGGTGCTGGCCTATCTTTCGGGCCACATCGTCTATGCCGACTACCTCAATATCATGTACATCCCGGGCAGCGGCGAGATGGTGGTCTTCGCCGCGGCGCTGGTGGGGGCGCTGGTGGGTTTCCTGTGGTACAACTCCTTCCCGGCCCAGATCTTCATGGGCGACACGGGTTCGCTGGCCATCGGCGGCGTGATCGCCGTTTTCGCGCTCTGCATCCGCAAGGAGCTGCTGCTGCCGCTGCTGTGCGGCGTCTTCCTCGTGGAGAGCTTCTCGGTGATGATGCAGGTCGGCTGGTTCAAGTACACCAAACGCCGCTACGGCGAAGGGCGTCGCATCCTGCTGATGTCTCCGGTTCACCACCACTACCAGAAAAAGGGCATCTTCGAGACCAAGATCGTCCTTCGCTTCTGGATCATCTCGCTGCTGTTGGCGGCCATTACGCTGGTAACGCTGAAAATAAGATAATATGAAACAGATCGTCGTTCTGGGCGGGGGAATCAGCGGCTACGGTTCCGCGATCCTCGCCAAAAAGAAGGGGTTCGGGGTCTTCCTCTCCGATGCGGGGCGCATTGCCGACCGTTACAAGGCCAAGCTGGACGAATGGGAGGTCCCCTACGAGGAGGGCGGCCACACCGAGGAGCGCATTCTCGCGGCCACGGAGGTCGTCAAGTCGCCCGGCATTCCCGATACGGCCCCGATGGTGCGCAAGATCCGCGAGGCGGGCATTCCGGTGATCTCCGAAATGGAGTTCGCGGGCCGCTATATGGGCAAGGCCAAATGTATCTGCATCACCGGATCGAACGGGAAGACCACCACCACGTCGCTCATCTACAAGATCATGCGCGACGCGGGGATGAACGTCGCCCTCGGCGGCAACATCGGCGAGAGTTTCGCCTGGTCGGTCGCTACGGGCGACTACGATTGGTATGTGCTGGAATTGAGCTCTTTCCAGTTGGACGGAATGTATCGGTTCCGGGCGCATGTCGGGGTGCTGATGAACATTACGCCCGATCACCTCGACCGCTACGACCATTGTTTTCAGAACTATGCCGACTCGAAAATGAGAATCGTGCAGAATATGACCTCGCGCGACTGGTTCGTCTACTCGGGCGATGACGAGGTGATCTGGAACGAGATTCCGAAGTACGATTTGAGGATGCGCCAGCTGCCCTTCGCCGCTAAAAACGCCGTGGCGAGCGGTGCGGGCGACGCGTTTCTCTGCGACGGGAAATTCACCGCAACGGCCGGCAAGGCGTCGGTGGAGATCGACACCGCAAAGTTGCAGATCAAGGGGCTTCACAACGCCTACAACGCCATGGCCGCGGCCCTCGCGACCCTTGCGGCGGGCGTCGCCCCGGCGAAGATCCGCAAATCGCTCTACGCCTTCGCGCCCGTCGAACACCGGCTCGAACCCGTGGCGGAAAAGGACGGCGTGCTGTGGATCAACGATTCGAAGGCCACCAACGTCGATTCGGTTTACTATGCGCTGGAGAGCATGACGCGCCCCGTGGTGTGGATCGCCGGCGGGACCGACAAGGGCAACGATTACGAACCGCTGAAGGCCTTCGCCCGGGCCAAGGTGCACACGCTGGTGTGCATGGGTCTCGATAACGCCAAACTGGTCCGGGAGTTCACGGGTGTGGTCCCGGAGGTGGTCTCGACCGATTCGCTCGAAGCGGCCATGACGGCCTCGAAGGCCGCGGCGCGTCCCGGCGATGCGGTGCTGCTGTCGCCTGCCTGCGCGAGTTTCGATCTTTTCCGGAATTACGAGAACCGCGGCGAACTGTTCAAGAACTGGGTCGAAGAAAAAGCATAGCCGATGGAGCGGGACGAGAGCAGATACGACGACCGGGCGACGGCGGAGGCGGCGCGCGACGCTGCGCCGCGCGGCGGCAGGCGGACTTCGGGGAGCGGTGACGCGGCCTTCGGCGAGGAGTGTGCCTGCGGGACGGAGACGGCCGGGAAATCGGGGTTCCGCCTCTTTACGGGCGACCGCGTGCTGTGGATCATCGTCGCCGCGCTGGCGGTGATCTCGGTGTTGGTGGTCTACTCCTCGACGGCCAAGATGGCCTACGACGCCCATACGGCCCGTACGACGGCGCATTTCCTGCGTCAGCAGTTGTTGCTGCTGGTCGGCAGCCTGCTGATCATGGTCGCCGTGCAGAAGATCAACTGCCGCATTTACAATCTTCTGGCCCGGCCGGCCTATTTTCTTTCGGTGGCGCTGACCGTCGCCGTCTATTTCATCGGAGCGACGACCAACGGCGCAGCCCGCTGGATTCCGCTCGGCCCCTTCCAGTTCCAGCCCTCCGAGGCGCTGAAGGTCGCCACGGTGCTGTTCCTCGCCCGGCAGCTCGCCGGACGGCAGTCGAAGATCGACAAGATACGCATCGTGCCGACGTGGAAGTTCTGGACGTGGCGTTCGTCGCCCGTGCAGCGAAAAATCTGGCGCGAGGGTACGCGCCCCATTCTGCTGCCGGTCGTCGTTTCGGCAATGGTGATCTTTCCGGCGCACACTTCGTCGGCCGTGCTGGTGTGCCTGGCGTCGTGGGTGATGATGCTCATCGGACGCGTCCGTTTCGGGGAGCTGATGAAACTCGTGGGATGGGGCGTTGCGGCCATCGTCGTTATTATGACGCTGAACCTCGGGCGCAGCGAGACCGCTGAAGGGCGCGTTTCGACGTGGATTCACCTCTGGACCAAGTCGCAGACCGAGAAACCCATCGAACACCTCTCCGACACGGAGCGTTCGATGATCGCCATTTACAACGGCGGCATCCTGGGCGAAGGTGCCGGGCAGAGCGCCATGCGCGTGGAGATGATCCACCCCGAGAGCGACTATGCCTATGCCTTTTTCGTCGAGGAGTACGGCTTCATCCTGGCCGTGCTGCTGCTGATGCTCTACCTGTGGGTCTTCTTCCGGGGAATCGAGATATTCCGGCGGTGCGGAACCGCCTTTCCGGGATTGCTGGTGCTGGGGCTTGCGTTGCTGATCACGTGTCAGGCGCTGCTGCATATCATGGTGACGGTGAACCTGATCCCCGAGACGGGGCAGACCCTGCCGCTGATCTCGCGCGGCGGCTCGTCGATGCTCTTCACGATGATCGCCTTCGGGATGATCCTGAGCGTCAGCCGCCAGAACGACGAGCAGTCGCACGACCGGCCGAAAAGCGAAACGTTGTACGAGAAATAGGAGAAAACCGATGAAACAACCGCTCTCCCTGCTTTTTGTCGCGGTGGCCGCAACGGCTTGCGCTCCAGCCGTTCCCGCCGGCGAATTCCGGATTGTCGGAAAAATCGAGAACGTGCCCGACGGCGCGGTAGTGCGTCTGTATGAACCGCAGGGGCAAATGTTGCGGGGAATAGGCGTGGATACGCTGGCAGGCGGTCGGTTTTCCTTCCGGGATACGGTCGCTTTCCCGAAAGTTGTTCAGATCAGTGTGACGGTTGAGGATTACCGGGGCGGTACGCTCGATGTTTGGGTTGCCCCCGGCAAACGTATCGAGGTCCGTGGTGAGGATAAGCAGGCTTGGCTTTGGGAGGCCGCTTCGGACATTGCGGAGCAGGCGGACGAAGACATGTACCGTGCTCTGGTCGAACCTCAAATCTGTGAGTTGAATTGGTTTCAGGACATGCTGAATACACAGCAGGATTTTGCCCGTTATATGGAGCTGTTCGGGCAAGTGTCGGAGAAAACCGTCCGTCGTATGCAGACGGCTCCCGTGACGCGGGTCTGGTTGAACAAACTGGCCGAATGCGCCCGTCTTTTGCAGTTCGGAATAGGTACAGCTCACAAGGCCGAAATGCTTGCGCTTTACGACCGGATGACGGAAGAACAGCGGCAGTCTCCGATGGGCCGGCGGATTGACGCTTATCTCAATCCGGCTCCGGCGGTCGGAGTCGGAGACCGGCTGGTGGACGGCGATCTGTACGATGCGGATGGGAATCTGCATCGCCTGGCGGAATTCATCGGGAAATATATTTTGCTCGATTTCTGGAGTGCGGGCTGCGGTCCGTGCGTACAGGCGATTCCCGAACTGCAAGAGATCGCACGAAAGTATGCCGGCAGGGTTGCGGTTGTGAGCATCAGCCAAGACCCGAAGCCGGTGTGGAAGGAGTTTATTGCCGAAAAGCAGTTGGTCGGAAACCAATGGAACGAACTTGTAGACGGAGATACCAGGCTTGGGATGCGTTATGGGGTAAAGGAAATTCCGCATTTCGTGCTGATCGCTCCCGACGGCCGGATTCAGGATGTATGGTAGGGTTACGGCAAGGGGAGCCTGCTGGAAAAAATGGAGCAAAACATCAAGTGATATGGACGATATTCGTTTGGACAAGTATCTTTGGGCGGTGCGGGTGTTCAAGACCCGCAGTGATGCCGCAGATGCCGTGCGCACGAACAAGGTGACGGTAAACGGCGCTTATGCCAAGCCTTCGCGCGAGGTGAAAATCGGCGATGTGATCGCCGTGCGCAAAATGCAGGTGACCTATTCCTACAAGGTGCTCGATCTGGTGTCGAGCCGTCAGCCGGCGAAAAACGTGCCTCTTTACTGTCTCAACGTTACTCCGCAGGAGGAGCTGGACAAACTCAACGTTCCGCGCGAGACGATCTTCATCGTCCGCGACCGCGGTACGGGCCGTCCGACCAAGAAGGAGCGGCGCGAACTGGACGGGCTGATGGAGGAGATCTATTACGACGAGGAGGAATAAAAGGAGAATCCCGGCAGGAGCGCAATCCCGTCTTTTTCCTGAAGAATTTGAAGAGAAAAAGAAGGCATCCTGCCGGGTTCTTTTTTCAGCGGAATCCGGCAGGTCCGCGCAAAACGAAAGGGCGGCGCCGAATCCCGGCATCTGAGGCTTTTGGCGGGCCCTGCACAACCAGAAAACAGCACACACCCTTCCGGGGGTGCTGTATCTGTTGTGCATAAAATTCGCCAAAATTTCAGATGCTTCGATACAACGTACTATGTCAAGAACGCAATAAAGTCGGAACTTTACGCAATAAAGATAGCGAAAAATCCGTACAATGCAAAACAAAGCGGCCCGAAAGCCGCTTTTCCTATTTCTTGTTGAAATTGGTCATGGTCAATTGGGTTCCCACGGTCGCGAACGACCGGATGGCGTCGACAAAGACCTTCAGCCGCTCGGGAAGGGCCTTCCGTTCCTCGTCGGTCCATTCGCCCAGTACGTATTCCACCTGGTGCCCCTTCGGAAAATCGCCGCCCACGCCGAAGCGCATGCGGGCATACTCCTCCGTTCCGAGCAGTTCGGAGATGTTTTTCAGTCCGTTGTGCCCTCCGGCGCTCCCCTTCGGGCGCAGGCGCAGCGTGCCGAAAGGCAGCGCGATGTCGTCCGAAACGACGAGCAGATTCTCCGGCGGAATCTTCCCGGCGTCCATCCAGTAGCGGACGGCCTTGCCCGAGAGATTCATGTAAGTCGAGGGTTTCAGCAACACCAGTGTCCGGCCCTTGTACTTCGCTTCGGCCACGTCGCCGTAACGTTGGGTGGTAAAAACAGTGTTGGACGCCTCTGCAAGGGCGTCCAACACGTTGAAACCGATGTTGTGACGGGTTTCGGCGTATTCGGCGCCGATATTCCCCAGCCCAACAATGAGGTATTTCATATTCCCGGCTTATTTCGCAGCCTCGGCAGCTCCGCGCGACGCACGGGTTACGCGAACGGCGCAGACGGCGGTCGTAGCGGGGGTGATGAACTTCAGGTTCTCGAACTCGAGGTCGCCGACGAAGATGGTCTTGCCTACGCCCAGTTCCGTAACGTCCACGACGATTTCGTCGGGAAGGTTCTCGACCAGTGCGCTGACGACCAGTTTGCGGGCCGACAGGGCCAGCTTACCGCCGACCTTCACGCCCTCGGCGTTGCCGGTCAGGCGTACCGGAATGGCGATCGATACGGGTTTGCCCTCGGCGATGCGGTAGAAATCCAGGTGGAGGATCTCCTCGCGTACGGGGTGGAACTGTGCCTCACGCAGCACGGCCTGCTCTTTCTTGCCCTCGATGTCGAACTCTACGATGTAGGAGTTCGGGGTGTAGATCAGGGGTTTGATCTCGCGGGGGTCTACCGAGAAGGTCTCGGTTTCGCCGTTGCCGCACAGTACGCAGGGGACCATGCCCTCGCGGCGAATCGCCTTGGCGGCCTTCTTGCCGAAATCGGCGCGTTTCACGGCCTTGACTGAAATGGTTTTCATAATGAAAATTTGTTTTTTTAATGTGTGTTGCCTTCGGCGGTTCTCAATGCGGACTCTGCGGACCGCATCCCATTTCCGCCTGCTTTGGGAGTGCAAAGATAAGGTAAAAAATTAAGAATTAAAAATTAAGAATTAAAAATTGTTTCACAACCCGCAATTGCCCAAAACGTTTGGACGTCTGCGGTGAGTTGTAAAAGCGAGCCTCGACTTTATCAGAGTCGGGACTCGCCCAATTTTTAATTTTTCATTTTTAATTTTTAATTCCCCGAATGTGCTTCTCCCAGGCCCAGGCGGCGGCGAGCGTCTGGTCGAGCGTGCGCTCGGCCGTCCAGCCCAGTTCGGTGTTCGCCAGCGTGGGATCGGCCCAGATGGCGATGATGTCGCCCGCACGGCGCGGTGCGATCTTGTAGTTGAGCTTCAGGTGGTTGACCTCCTCGAACTTGTGCACCAGTTCCAGCACCGAGACGCCGCGGCCCGTGCCGACGTTGAAAATCTCGTAGGCCTGCTTGTTCTTGTCGCCGGCCATGCGGTTGATCGCCGCCACGTGGGCTTTGGCGAGGTCCACGACGTCGATGTAGTCGCGGATGCACGACCCGTCGGGCGTCGGGTAGTCGTCGCCGAAGACCGAGAGGCACTCGCGCAGTCCGGCGGCGGTCTGCGTGATGAAGGGCACGAGGTTCTGCGGCACGCCGCGCGGCAGTTCGCCGATCAGCGCCGAAGGATGTGCGCCGATGGGGTTGAAATAGCGCAGCGCGATGCCTTTCATGCCGGGGTAGGCGGCGAGCGAGTCGCGCAGGATGTCCTCGCACATCTGCTTGGTGTTGCCGTAGGGCGAAGTGGCCGGCTTGCGGGGCGTCTGCTCCGTCACGGGCTGCTTCTCCGGCTCGCCGTAAACGGTGCACGACGACGAGAAGACGATGTTCCGGCGGCCGAATTCACGCATCAGGCCGATGACGTTCATAAACGAGGTGAGGTTGTTGCCGTAGTATTCGAGCGGCTTCTGCACCGACTCGCCCACGGCTTTCGACGCTGCGAAGTGGATCACCGAGTCGAATTCGTACTGTTCGAAGACCTTGCGGAAAGCCGCCCGGTCGCAGCAGTCGACCTCGACGAAGGGGATGTCCACGCCGGTGATCTTGCGCACGCCTTCGACGGCGTTGAGGTCGCTGTTCGAAAGGTTGTCGACGATCACCACGTCGTAGCCGGCGTTGATGAGTTCCACGGAGGTGTGCGAGCCGATGTAGCCTGCACCGCCGCTGACCAATACACACGATTTTTTCATAGGTAGCTGGTTGTTATTTGAGCAACAAAGGTATTAAAAAATTATGCGGCGGCAAAAAAAAACGCCGCCGAAAAAACCTCCCGGAAGCCTTGGAGGCGTGGCGAATAACAAATTGTAACCCGGCGTGAGAAAAAAGCGTTCGGAGAGTGTCTGTTTTCGGAAATTTATCGTACATTTGTAACAGATCGACACTTTGCACTCGGAATTTCATCAAAAAATTAACGGATATGTACGGGAAAATCAAGGAGCACCTGCAACATGAACTCGCCGAAATCGAGGCCGCAGGGCTTTACAAACGGGAACGGATCATCGCTTCGCCCCAACGGGCCGAGATCGAGGTTGCAGGTCGGAAGGTGCTCAACTTCTGCGCCAACAATTACCTCGGACTGTCGGACAATCCGCGGCTGATCGAGGCGGCGAAGAAAGCAATGGATGCCCGCGGCTACGGCATGTCGTCGGTGCGCTTCATCTGCGGCTGCCAGGACATCCACAAGGAGCTGGAGAAGGTTATCGCCGACTATTTCGGTACGGAGGACACGATTCTCTACGCCGCCTGCTTCGACGCCAACGGCGGCGTGTTCGAACCGCTCTTTTCGGAGGAGGACGCCATCATCTCCGATTCGCTGAACCATGCTTCGATCATCGACGGCGTGCGTCTGTGCAAGGCCGTGCGTTACCGCTACGCCAATGCCGACATGGGCGAACTGGAGGAGTGCCTGAAGAAGGCGCAGGCCCAGCGGTTCCGCATCATCGTCACCGACGGCGTATTCTCGATGGACGGCAACGCCGCACCGCTCGATCGGATCTGCGCTCTGGCGGAAAAGTACGACGCGCTGGTGATGGTCGACGAGTGCCATTCGGCGGGCGTGCTGGGCGAAACGGGCCGCGGCATCACCGAACTCTACGACCTGCGCGGGCAGGTGGACATCCTCACGGGTACGCTCGGCAAGGCATTCGGAGGCGCCGTAGGCGGATTCACCACCGGCCGCAGGGAGATCATCGATATGCTGCGCCAGCGTTCGCGTCCCTACCTTTTCTCGAACTCGCTGCCCCCTGCCGTGGTCGGCGCCGGGATCGAGACCTTTAAGATGCTCGCGGAGAGCCACGAACTGCACGACCGGCTGGTGGCCAACGTCGAACATTTCCGTGCCGGAATGATGGCGGCGGGTTTCGACATCAAACCCACCCAGTCGGCCATCTGCGCCGTGATGCTCTACGACGCCAAGCTGTCGCAGGAATTCGCCGCGAAATTGCAGGACGAGGGCGTTTTCGTCACGGGATTCTACTACCCGGTGGTTCCCAAGGGTCAGGCGCGCATTCGCGTGCAGGTCTCCGCAGGCCACACCATCGAACAGCTCGACCGCTGTATCGCCGCCTTCACGAAGGTCGGCAAAGAACTGAATGTCATCAAATAACTTACTGCCATGGCTAAAACCGCATTGGACGCGATTGACCGCAAGATCCTCAAATACCTCATCAAGAATGCGCGCATGCCTTTTCTGGAGATCGCCCGCGAATGCGGCATCTCCGGCGCCGCCATTCACCAGCGCATCCGCAAGCTCGACGAGTCGGGCGTGATTCTCGGGAGCCGCCTGATCGTCGACCCCAAGATGATGGGCTTCGACGTCTGCGCCCACATCAGCATCACGCTCAAGGACCCGCAGCTGCTGAAACAGACCGTCGAGGAACTGCGGAAAATCCCCGAGATCGTCGAGGCGCATTTCATCACCGGCAAGGGCAACATCCTCGTCAAACTCTACTGCGTGGACAACGAACACCTCATGCGTACGATTTTCGACGGCATTCTGCGCATTCAGGGCATCGCCACCACCGAGACGAACATTTCGTTGCAGGAGGTGTTCCAGCGCGAGGTGAATATCGACTTTATCGACGAATGACCTTCGGATCTTCGTATGGAAAAAGGAGCGGACAAATCCGCTCCTTTTTTATGCCGTTCGGGCCTTTTGCCGCAGCCGTATGAACGGGGGCTCTTTGACGCGCATTTGCAGCGTATGGATGAGCCGCTTCCGGTATCTGCAATGCTATTTGTAGTAAGGCAGATTTTCTTGCATTACTATGTCGATGGGCATCGTATAATGATTGCCCTTGCCTTCCTGTTTGTAAATCAGATGCTGTATCATCTCTTTGATGGCGTTGAATCCCTGTAGCTCGGGCCTCTGGCAGAGAAGCGCCGTTATCGATCCGTTTTTGATGCATCTTGTGTTGTTGGAAGTCAGATCGAACGAGATGATGATGATGTCGTTGATTCCTTTTTTTCGGAGAATGTCCGCGATGATGTATCCCCGGGAGTTCATCACGGCTATGCCCCGGATGTCCCTGTTGGCCTGGATGAATTCCATGATGCTTTTTTCGTTCTCCTCCGGATTGAGCACGGAAAACGATGCTTCCCGGATTCGGTCCGTCAGGCCCGATCGGGCCATGTAGTCTCTGAATCCGCGGCGTCTTTCGAGCGATGTGCTTGCCCGTTCGTTGCCGGTACGCTGCGCTCCGAGAATAGCGACGGAACCCTCTTTGGCCGACATCGAGAGCAGGAGTTTTCCCAGAAGGAAGCCGCAGGTATAGTGGTCGGTCGTGAAAGTCGCGACAGGATGGGTGTCCGGAATTACGGAATCGACGAAGATATAAGGAATGTTCGCCGCATCGAGCCGTTTGCACAGCTCCTGGGTTTCATGGACGAAGGTCGGGCCGATAATGACGGCGTCGGGGACCTGGTCGGTGATGCTGTTGAATGCGGATTTGCAGGAATATATGTCGTATTGGTTGTAGTAGGCGTAGTTGCAGGAGATATTGATGTCCGAATACTCTTCGATCGCGTGCTCGATACCCGACTGAATGGAACTCCAATACTCCCCGGGGCTGGCGATGGGGGTGGTGACGGTGATCCTGAAGGTCTTGCGGCAGGAGATAGCCGAGATGTGGAGGTTGAATTTGTAGTTTACTTCGGCCAGCACCCGTTCCACGGCTTCCCGGCTCGCCCGGGAGACATTGCCTCGGTTGTGCAGGATTCGGTCGACGGTCCCGGCAGATACGCCAGCCATCTTTGCAATGTCTTTGATTTTTATCTTCTGTCGTACCATCTGTATCTGTCTTTCGGGATTACGCCCGCCGCAAATTTATCACAAATTATTTTGGTTTTCAAAAAAAATGGTTACATTTGCGAAGTGTGTACGAACACAGTCGGCTGAAAAGCTGTGAGGAAGCAGAGAATTTGAGGGTCTATGATGCTGAATATCTGTAATATGTTTGTTCCTCTTTCTGTCGGTTCCGGCAGAGGCTGGATATTGTGTCTGTGTTCGATCTCTTTTGCTGCTCCGATAAGTTGTTTCGTTCGGATTTCCGGAACTGCTCCCTCCTCCTTTCCGGTAGTGCGCTCGTTCTGGTGTGGGTCTCGTGTACGAACACAATTTCTGCCGATTTCAAGGCCTCCGATAAGGCGGTTTTGCGGCCGGTTTCCCATCCTCTGAAAAACCAAAATCCAATCTATGATAAAACTCTACCTACTATTGACCGTCAACCTATGTACGATTTGTTTCTGTATGGCTGCTTTCGCGCAGAAAGTGCCTGACGGAACCTACATAGACTTTAACAAGAACGGCAGGATGGACGTCTACGAAGATCCTTCGGCGGACGTGGAAGATCGCGTCGAAAACCTGCTTGCGCAGATGACGCTCGATGAAAAAACCTGCCAGATGGTAACGCTTTATGGCTATTTGCGCGTGCTTCAGGACGACCTGCCTACGCCCGAATGGAAAACCAAACTCTGGAAGGACGGGATCGGTGCGATCGACGAACACCTCAATGGGTTTCGTGGATGGGGCGTTCCCGTTTATGAAAGCCCTTATCTTTGGCCGGCTTCCAAGCACGCCAGGGCGCTCAATGAGGTGCAGCGATTCTTTGTCGAAGAGACCCGGTTGGGCATTCCGGCGGACCTCACCAACGAAGGCATTCGCGGTGTCGAAGCTTATCGGGCGACCAATTTTCCGACCCAGCTCGGACTGGGGCATACCTGGAACCGCGAGCTGATCCGCCGCGTGGGATACATCACGGGACGCGAGGGACGACTGCTCGGTTACACCAATATCTATGCGCCCATTCTCGACGTGGGGCGGGACCAGCGCTGGGGCCGTTATGAGGAGGTCTACGGCGAGGACCCTTATCTGGTGGCCGAACTTGGCGTGCAGATGGTGCTCGGACTTCAGCAGGATTACCAGGTTGCCGCCACTTCGAAGCATTACATTGCCTATTCCAACAACAAGGGCGCCCGGGAGGGCATGTCTCGCGTCGACCCCCAGATGCCGCCGCACGAGGTGGAGAATATCCACGTCTATCCGTGGCGAGAGGTTATTGCCCGGGGCGGCCTGCTCGGGGTGATGAGCGCTTACAACGATTATGACGGTTATCCGATCCAGAGCAGCGGCTACTGGCTCGGCGAGCGGCTCCGCAAGGATTTCGGATTCAGGGGTTATGTGGTTTCCGATAGCGATGCGGTCGAATATCTCCATACCAAGCACCGCGTTTCGCCGGATATGAAAGAATCCGTTTATCAAAGTGTTATGGCGGGTCTGAATGTGCGCTGCACGTTTCGTTCCCCGGACAGTTATGTGCTGCCGCTGCGGGAACTGGTCCGTGAGGGGCGCATTCCGATGCGTGTCATCGACGAGCGGGTGCGGGACATCCTCCGGGTCAAATTCCTCGTGGGGCTTTTTGACAACCCTTATCAGACGGATTACGAGGCTGCGGACCGGGAAGTGGACGGGCCGGAGAACAATGCCGTTGCGCTCCGTGCCTCCCGCGAGTCGCTTGTACTGCTCAAAAATGCGGGCAATACCCTTCCGCTCGACGCTTCGCGGTTGAAGCAATTGGCCGTAATCGGTCCGAATGCCGACGAAACGGCATTCGTGCATACCCATTACGGACCGCTCGCCACAGAGGCCGTATCGGTTTACGAGGGGCTGTCGAAGGCGCTCGGAAACAAGGCCCGCGTCGTTTATGAGAAGGGCTGCGAACTGGTCGATGCCGACTGGCCGCTTTCGGAGATTCTGCCCACGGAACCGACGGAAGAGGAGCTTGCGATGATTCGCAGAGCGGTCGAAGCGGTACGGACGAGCGATGCGGCGGTCGTGGTGGTGGGTGGCGGCCCGCGGACCTGCGGGGAGAACAAGAGCCGCACGAGCCTCGATTTGCCGGGACGTCAGGAGCTTTTGCTGCGCGAGGTGCGTAAGGTCGGCAAGCCGATGATCGTCGTGCTGATCAACGGTCGTCCGCTTTCGATCAACTGGGCGGCGGCTCATGCCGACGCGATTCTTGAAGCGTGGTATCCCGGGTCGCACGGTGGCACCGCTATCGCCGAGGCGCTGCTCGGGGAGTACAATCCGGGCGGCAAGCTTACGGTGACTTTTCCCAAGACCGTGGGGCAGATACCCTTCAATTTCCCTGCGAAGCCCAATTCCCAGATCGACGGACCGCGAAAACCGGGTTTGGACGGCAATCAGTCGCGTATCAACGGGGCGCTTTACGATTTCGGCTTCGGGTTGAGCTATACGACTTTCGCCTATTCGAATCTCGAACTTTCGGCCCGGGAAATCCGGCCCGACGAGTCGGTCGAGGTGGCGTTCGACATTACCAATACAGGCTCCCGGCGGGGCGACGAGGTGGTGCAGCTCTACGTGCGCGACTGTATCAGTTCGATCACGACCTATGAGAAACTGCTCAAGGGTTTCGAGCGTATCGGCCTAGAGCCGGGCGAAACAAAACGGGTGAAGATGATCCTTACGCCGAAGGACCTTTCGCTGCTCGACGCTGCGATGCAAAGGGTCGTGGAACCGGGCGAATTCGACGTTTTGGTCGGCGCCTCTTCGACGGATATACGCCTTTCCGGCCGGATACGGGTGACGGATGGCGCTGCCGCTGCCGCGGTGCCCTCCGCAACGGCGGAGATTCGCTTCCCGGCGACTGTCGCCCGGGGCGGAGAGGTAACCCTTCCGGTGCGGGACGACCTGGATATCGGCGGGCTGACCATACACTGGGACCGGGGAACCGACTGCGGATTCGAAATACTCGTCTCCGATGGCGGAGGGCAGTTCCTGCCCGTCTTCTCGGGAAAAGCCTCGGGACGGGGCGCGCAGCGCTGTGTGTTCGAACCGACCAAGGCGAGCGAAGTCCGGATCAGCGTCGTCCGGGGCAAGGGCGTCGTTGCCGGCGTTGAAAACGAAGCGATCCGAAAATAACCTTAAAGCCTATCATATGAAAAAAACTGCTGCCATTTTATGTGCTCTGGCGTTTTGGGTGCTCGGAACTCCGTCGTGTTCCGATCTGGAAGACCTTAAAGATGATCTTTCGGATCTCGACGGACGGATTGAAGCTCTCGAAGCCCGGATGAAGAGCCTGAACGAGAGTGTCGAGGCCATCGGCGCGCTTACCCGCGCTACTACGGTCAACAGCGTGACGTTTGAGGACAACGTCTATACGGTCGTCCTTTCGGACGGGACCGAACTGACGCTCACGGTCGGAGAGGCCGGTGTGGGGAATATTCCGCTGATTACCGTCGACGACGACGGGTTCTGGATGGTTGACTACCGCGACGGTAAGGGCGCGGTCTACCTGACCGATAACGGCCGCAAATTCTGTTCGACCGGGAAGGATGCCGTAACTCCCGTGTTCAGTGTGGACCCGGAGGGGTATTGGATGATGGATTACGGCGACGGTCCGGTGCATGTCCTGGACTCCAAGGGCGGAAAGGTCCTGGCGACCTCCTCCGAGGAGACCCTCGACCCGCTTTTCGAAGAGGTCGTTTACGACAAGGCGGCCGGGACGCTGACGGTGACTCTCCGGGCTGACGGACGCAAAATTTCGCTGCCCGTCGTTCCCGATTTCCTGCTGGCGCTCTCGAACGCCGACGGACTTCAGCTTTTCGACTACGGGCAGACTAAAGTCTTTCCGGTGCGGAGCAAAGGTGTGGGCGACGCTGTCGTGCAGACGCCTCTCGGATGGTCGGCCGTGCTCGAAGAGGGTTCCTTCTCCGTCACGGCTCCGATTCGGACCCGCTCGACCCCGATTGCCGATTCGGACACCGATGTGGTGATCGTGGCGCAGTCCGCCTCGGGCAGATACATCAGCGTCTCGAAGGTTCGCGTATCGCTTTCCGATGCCGAAATCGACCTTGATCCCCGGGCTGCGGTAACTCCCGACGGGGTTCCGACCGCTACTACCCTCGGGTTTCTCGTGACGCTCGAAGAGGCGACTTCGTATAAGTACATCCTCCGGAAGAACCGCGAAGCCGTTCCTGCTTACGATGAAGTGAAGGAGAGCGGTATCGAGTCCTCCGAATCCCGGCTGTTTTTGGAGGGGCTTGATCCGAGGACCGGCTATACGCTCTATCTCATCGCCTGCAATGGGGATATTCATGCTGCGGAACTGGTGACCGCTTCCGCAACCACGGCGAATCCGGATTATGCCAGCTATTACGCGGCTTACGAGAGCGGGGCGGAACTGGAGATCGGCGGGCTGGTCGTCAGCAAAGCCGTTTTCGGAGAGGCCACGCTGCTGACCGAGGAGACCAAGACCATCACGGCGGACGGTGTCTACTTCGTTCCCGACGGTGTGACGGCGACATATGCTTCGGGGACGCGGAATACGTTGATCGTCATCGGGGACAATCCCTCCGGGCGGGGTGAATTCACGATCACGACGACCCGGATCACTTTCAATCCCACCAACCGGGGACATTTTGTCCTGTTCAACCTGCATTTCAGGCTCTCCACCGCGAACGGCGAGGGACAGATCCTGTTTTATCCGAACAGCACGGCCGGCGGTATGATGCAGACCGTGGCAATGGAGGACTGCGACCTGGATCTGACGGGTTTTCAGGGGTTCTCGTTCACGGCGTCCAGGACGGCCGACACGCCGATCGGCATTGAAAACATATCGTTCGTCGGTTGCGACATAAACGTCGGTCCTTCGACCCGGTTCGGTTATTTCTTCCAGTACCGCGAGCACGGCTCGATCGGCAGCGCCGTCTTCCGGAACAACGTCATCTGGAGTGGCAATGCAGCCAATGCGACGCGTATTTTCAACCTTTCGATGGGGCAGAGCGAGGCGCAATATGCCGCTGCCGCGCCGGTCGGAAGCCTCGAATTCGAACGCAATACGTGGATCAACTGTAAGCCGTCGGTTATTAACATCGTGAAGAACGTTGGCCGCCTGGTCATCCGGAACAATCTTTTCTACGGTGCGATCACGCAGCACACGCCTTTCATTACCTATGAGGCGGGATGTGTGCCGTCGTCAGGTGAAATCATCGACAATCTGGGTTACAATACGAATGGGACGGGTACTCCTTATTGGAAGGCCGTCAACAACAGTTTCCTGTTCCCGGGCTCCAGGGAGTTTACCATGACCAAGGAGAATCCTTTCGACGGAGGTCGGTTCGATACGGCGACGGGCGTTTTTGTTCCGGGTACGGCCTATGCCTCTTACGGCGCCCGGCGGTAAAATGTATGAATCAGAAATTATGCAAAGATGAAACGAATCTTTTCAACGATCCTGTTCGCCGCGGCTCTGGCGGCGTGTGCGGACATCGACGGGCTTCGGTCCGATGTCGACGATCTCAAATCGAGGGTGACGGCGCTCGAAAAGCAGGTGGATATTTTTAACGGAAACATCGAGACCCTGCAACTCCTTGCAAGCTCTTCGACCATCAATACCGTGACCGAGACGGCCGACGGTTACGAACTGCTGATGAGCAACGGCCGGACCGTCACGCTGAAGAACGGGGCTGACGGCGAGGGGGTCACACCGATCCTTTCCATCGACGCCGAGGGGTATTGGGCGGTCGATTACCGGGACGGAGCGGGTTTCAGACCCATTCTTCGTGACGGTGAAAAGGTGAAGGCCGTCGGACTCGACGGCGTGACCCCCGTCTATGGTGTCGATGCCGAGGGGTATTGGACGATCGACTGCGGCGGCGGGCCGGTGAACGTGCTCGATACCCGGAACAACAAGGTGAAGGCGACGGCGGAGTCCAGCGTGGGCAACCCGTTTTTCGCCTCTGCATATTACGACGAAGCCGGCGAAACGTTCGTAGTGGAGCTTCGGGACGACGACAAAACCGTCCTGAACATTCCTGTCGTCGATAATTTTCTCTTCTCGATCTCCGATGCTTCCGGGGAACAGCTGTTCAAGGCCGGCGAGACAAAGATTTATCCGATTGTGAAAAAAGGCGTCGGCGCGACGGTAGTCACCAGGCCCGAAGGATGGACCGTGCGTCTCTCCTCCTCTGAAATAGCCATAACCGCACCTGTGCAGGACGGCGGTACACGGGCCTCGGTCGCCGACACGCGCACGGACGTGGCCGTATTGGCGTATTGCACGTTCGACGACTATGCGACGATCGCCAAGGTGAAAGTTTCGCTCGAAGGGGCTTCCGGCACCCACGATCCCCGGGCTTCCATCTACGAGGAAGGCGAGGTCACGACTTCCGAGATCGGCTACACCGTGACGCTGTCGGATGCGACCTCCTATAAATACGTTTTCCGCAAGACCTCGGAGGGAGTTCTCACGCTGGAGGAGGTCGCCGGACAGGGAATCCCTTCCGTGGAGACCGCCTTGCGTTTTCAGGGATTGGAGGCGCGGACCGAATATACGCTCTATGTGTTGCCTTACCATGAAGAGACCGCCGGGACCGAACTGGCGACCCGTACTACCCGTACGGCGGAACCCGTTTATACGAGTTATTACGAGGCATACAATGCCGGCGAAGTGCTTACGGTCGGCGGATTGGCGATCAGCAAATCCCTCTTCGGAGAGGCCGTGCTGCTGACCGAGGAGACGAAAACCATCAAGACGGATGGTGTTTACTTCGTGCCCGATGGCGTAACGGCCGCGTATGGAAGCGGTGCCGGCAAGCGGGGAAACCTGATCGTTGTCGGGGATAACCCGTCGAAGCGCGGGGAGTTCGCTTTTGTCGGAACGGTGACGCGGATCGATTTCGATCCGGCCCGGGGCGGGAATTTCGTACTCTGCAATCTGCATTTCAAACTGGCTACGGACAGCGGTCAGGGACAGATACTCTTCTTTCCGAACAACGAGAGCGGCGGTACGATGAATACGGTGGCATTCGAGAACTGCAGGTTGGATCTGACCGGATTGCAGGGGCTTTCGTTCACGACCGATACCCGGTCGGAAAGTACGGGAATCCGGCTCGAAAACGTTTCGTTCGTCGGCTGCGATATTTGTGTCGGTGCCGACACGCGGTTCGGTTATTTCTTCCAGTACCGGAAACATAATTCGTTCGGCAGCTTCATATTCCGGAACAATGTGGTCTGGAGCGGCTCCACGGCGAATGCGGCGCGTCTGATCAATGGCGTGAACAGTGCATCCGCAGCTGACTTTGCCATCGGAAGTCTGGTTGCGAACCTGGAGATCGAAAACAATACCTGGATCAATTGCAAGGGAACTCCGGTTTGCTATGTGAAGAGCGTGGGGAATTATGTGCTTCGGAACAATATTTTCCATGCGGCGATCACGAGCTATACGCCGGTGCTTCGCTATTCGGAGACGGCCGAACTCAACGGTGCGCCCGTGACGGGGGCGGTCTGCGACAATATCGGTTACGTCAACGGTTCTGCCGCCGTCTGTTGGAAGGCCGCCAATCCCAATACGCTCGATATCGAAGGTTACGTGCAGATTGCGAATTGTCCGGCCGATCCCTTCGACGGGGGCAGATTCGACACGTCGGAGGGTATTTTCGTCCCGAATGCGAACTATGCCTTCTATGGCGCTCAAAGGTAGTAAATGCAAAAAATCGAAATTATGAAGAGACTGATAAGCGTTTTTTCGCTATTGATGATATGCTGTCCGCTGCTTCTCCGGGCTCAGCATGTCGCCGTGACCGGTAAGGTCACGGATGCCTCCGGAGCGCCCGTCGTCGGGGCGACGGTTTATCAGGACGGAAAGACTTCCAATGGTACCGCGACGGACGCCAAAGGCATTTATCGCATATCCGTTCCCGGAAACGCTACGCTGGTCTTCTCCTACCTTGGCTATCGGACCGAGTCGGTGAAGGTGGCCGGGAAGACGGAGGTGGATGTGGTGCTTGAGGAGGACAAACTGGCGCTCGATGCGGTCGAGGTCGTGAGCGTGGGCTACGGATCGGTGGCGCGGCGTGACCTTACCGGGTCGGTCAGCAAAGTCGAAATGGACGAGCTGCTGAAAACCACCAACTCGAACTTCGACCGGGCCATTGCGGGCAAGATCGCCGGCGTGGTGGTCACCAGCCCCGACGGACAGATCGGCGCCGAGGCGAACATCACTATTCGTGGCAACAACTCCCTGACGCAGAGCAATACTCCGCTTTATGTCATCGACGGTTTCCCGACCGAGAGTTCGATGGCCGTGGCGCTGAATCCTGCGGACATCGAGTCCATCGACGTGCTGAAGGATGCTTCGGCGACGGCCATTTACGGCGCTCGCGGCGCCAACGGCGTCATTGTCATCACGACCAGACAGGGTGTGGAGGGCCGGACGAAGATCAATTTCTCCGCCAATTGGACCGCCAGCAAGATTCTCAACAAACCCGAGATGATGAATGCCTACGAGTTCGCAGGTTACATGTTCGACTATCTCGATGTACTCGGCTCGACCTCGAATCCGTACAGCCGGAATCCCGACGATCCCTCGCGTCCCTATACGGTGGAGGATTACGCTCGTGTGGAAGGGGTGGACTGGCAGGATAACGTCTATCGGACGGCGCTTATGCAGCAGTACAACGTTTCGCTTTCGGGTGGCAGCAAGACTGCCGGAAACCGCTACAACGTCAGTCTCTCGGCGTTGGATCAGGACGGCATCATCGTCAACTCCAATTTCCAGCGTTATCAGGGCAAGGTCAATTTCTCGCAGAACATAGGCAAGAAGATCCGTCTCGACCTGAATGTCAATTATTCGAGGTCGGTGACCAACGGCATGAATCCGACCAACCCCTCTTCGCAGCAGACCGCTTCGAGCTGGTTCATCTACTCGCTGTTGGGCTATCGTCCGATCAAGCCGCTCTACCTGATGAAGAACGGCGGTTCGATGCTCGATGAGTATATGGACGAAAACCTGGACGACAGTTCGGATTACCGTTTCAATCCGGCGAAGACCGTCCGGAACGAGTACCGGAAGAATACGCTGGATTATTTGGCTGCCAACGGGGCTTTCAACTACGAAATCATCCGCGGACTCAAACTCAAGATTTCCGGCGGATATACGATCAACAACCGTAAGCGCGAGGAGTTCAACGGCTCGCAGACTGCGACCGGATACTCCGGTTCCCGGGCGGGCAAGGGCATCAACGGAGGCGTCTATTACACCAATACGACTTCGTGGCTCAACGAAAACACGCTGACCTGGGACAAGCACGTCCGCAATACCCACCACCTCCAGCTGCTTGGCGGTTTTACGCTTCAGGGGCAGAATCAGTCCTACCAGGGCGTCGCTTCGAACAATATGACGACCGAGTCGCTCGGTGTGAACGGACTTCATACGGGCGATTATCAGACGGTGACGCCCTACGAGCACGACTGGATTCTGATGTCCGCCCTGTTCCGTGTCAACTACAATTACAAGTACAAGTATTACCTCACGGCTTCGTTCCGCGCGGATGGCTCTTCCAAGTTCCCGGTGAATAACCGCTGGGGGTATTTCCCGTCGGTGGGCCTCTCCTGGAATTTCAACCGAGAGAACTGGTTCAAGGGCGCTTCGTGGTTGAGCACCGGAAAACTCCGTGCTTCGTGGGGCATGACGGGCAACAACCGTACGACTACGCCTTATGATTTCTACAGTCAGATCACGACCCTGCCGGGAAGCACGTCGAGCATGGACTACGTTTTCGGCGGGCAGATCGTTCCGGGTTACTATCCTTCAAACATGAGCAACGACCAGCTCAAGTGGGAAACGACCGAGCAGTACAATGTGGGACTCGATTTCGGCGTATTTGACAACCGTTTGAAACTGACGGCCGACATCTATCTGAAGAATACCCGCGACCTGCTTCTTTCAGCGACCATTCCGGCGACATCGGGGTATCAGACCGCGATGCTCAACGTCGGCTCTATGCGGAACAAGGGTCTGGAACTGACGCTCGACGCCGTTCCCGTCAAGACCCGGAATTTCAACTGGAGCATGAACTTCAACATCGCCTTCAACCGCAACACCGTCACTGCGCTGAACGACAACCAGTATTCGCTCTTTTCGAGGATCAGCTGGAACATGGACTATAACAGTCAATACCCCTACATCACTCAGGTCGGGAAATCCACAGGCCTGATGTACGGTTATCTTTACGAGGGAACCTATAAGGCGCAGGAATTCAATAATGGCACGAGCCTCAAGGCCGGAATTCCCTACCTGAAGAGCATCAGCCGGGAGAGTCTTCGTCCGGGCGATCCTAAATATTCCGACATTAACGGCGACGGCGTCATCGACGACAATGACCGTACGGTGATCGGACGGGGACAGCCCATCCATACCGGAGGTTTCTCCAACACGTTCGATTTCTACGGGTTCGATCTCAACATTTTCTTCCAATGGAGCTACGGCAACGACGTCCTGAATGCCAACCGCTATGTTTTCGAGGCGGGCCGGAAGGGAGATCTCAACCAGTACAGGAGCTATCTGAATCATTACGATGCGGAGCGGAACCCGAACAGCGATATCCCGAGAATTTATGCCAAGGGCGTATACGAATACTCCAGTCGTGTCGTCGAGGATGGCTCCTACCTGCGGCTGAAAAACATTACGCTGGGTTACACGCTCCCGAAGAAGGTGTTGAGGAAGATGCATTTCGACACGATGCGTATTTACCTTTCGCTGGATAACGTCTGCACCTGGACGAACTACTCCGGTGTGGATCCCGAGGTCTCGACCCGGAATTCCGTTCTGACACCGGGTTTCGACTGGTCGGCCTATCCGCGGGCATTCAGCGTCACAGGCGGAATTTCATTCACTTTTTAATCGGAAAGACCATGAAAAGAATCGGAAAAATAGCGGTGCTGGCCGCAACGACGCTGGCGGCGGCTTCGTGCAGCCTGCTCGATGTCGAGCCTACCGTCATTATGAAGGATACGTATTACAATACGGAACAGGAGGTACTCCACGGGCTGGCCGGAGTCTACGGGGTGATGAACAACGAGGATTTCTACGGAAGCAATTATTCGATCATTTGCTCGCTGAACGACGATCTGTCTTACTGCCGGGCGTCGTCGGCGACTTACCAGATTGATTTTCTGGAGCACGGTGCCGGGTCGATCGAGGTTTATAACCTCTGGACCGCCATCTATAAAGGGGTCAAGAACGCCAATGCTTTTATGAACGCCATGCGGGATTCGGATCTGGATCCCGACGGGTTCTACTATCACGAAGGTCGTTTCATGCGCGCCTATTACCACTTTCTGCTTGCGCAGTGCTGGGGCGACGTACCCTTGCTGGATTTTGAGAACACGAGCGCCCAGAAACTGCATATCGCCAAGACACCGCAGTACGACGTACTCAAGTGGGTGATCGGCGAAATGGATGCGTGCCTGGATTATCTGCCCGAGGCTTTGGACAATGCGCCTTCCCGGGTAACGCGTACGACGGCGGAGGGCATTCTGGCCCGGGTTTGCCTTTTCACGGCCGGGGCTACGGTCGATCGGGGCGCGGACTCTGCGGACGACTACTACAAAAAAGCGATGGATTATAGCTGGGCGGTCATCGACAGCGGCCTTCACGATCTCAATCCGGACTATTCCGACGTCTTCATCAGAATGATTTCGGACAAGTACGACACCCAGTACCGGGAGTCGATGTGGGAAGTCGAGTTCAAGGGGAACCGCGAAGATGCGAACAACTGGACGAACGGTCGGATCGGAGAGCTGAACGGCCTGCAAAGTTCTCCGAGCGGAAACTACGACCAGTGCAAGTGCAACTATTCCTATGCGCGCTACAACGGTTCGCTCTATCTGTGGGACCTTTATTGGCAGACGGACCGCACCGATGACGAGCAGGCCCAGAAGACGATCTCGGATGTGCGCCAAAACTGGAACATGCCGCCGTACAATTATGCCGGGTCGACAGTCGTCGGACCTTACGATGATCCGGATGGCGGGAAAACCTCCTGCACGGCCGGTATCGACAAAACGCCGTATGTTTACAGCGGCGTTGCGACTTCGGCCGATCCCACGGTCGGCGGAGGTATGCGCAACTGCGGCAAATTTCGGCGGGAGACCGTTTATGAGGGGGTTCGCTCCTCTCCGAGCCTTTACAATCAGATCAATTTCCCGATTCTGCGTTATTCGGATGTTTTGCTGATGTATGCCGAGGCTTATAACGAGTACAACAAAACTCCCTCCGAGGATGTTTACGATTATGTGGTGGAGGTTCGTAACCGGGCGAAAATCAAGACGCGGCCCTATTCGGAATACGCTTCCTATACGGCGTTTCGGGAGTTTGTACGCAATGAAAGAGCCCGTGAACTCTGTTTCGAGGCGATCCGGAAATACGACCTCATCCGTTGGGGCATTTTCGTCGGGCAGCTGAAGAAATATGCCGAGTGGAGTCAGGACATTCGCTGGGCGGCGACGGGCAATACCGCGGCCCAGGCTGCCCGTCTGGCTACCGTGCAGGAGCGGCACATCGTGCTGCCCGTGCCTTCGATCGAGATCGGCGTGAATCCCAGTCTGAAGCAGCATCCTCTTTGGTAAACAGCAAATGAACAAGACCATGAAAAAATACATTGCATCGCTGTCCCTCCTGGCCGCGCTCGTTTCCGCGTCCTGCGAGAATCCGGACTATGTGCCGGCGGAATACAACGTCCGGCTGAACGAGGCGAACAGTTACCGGGTCGGCGAGCCGGTTCGGTTCGATATCTCGGGCAACGTGGACAACCTGCTTTTCTATTCCGGCGAAACGGGTCACGAATACAAATATTACAACCGCTATCTCGTCGCGCCTTCTGATATCCGGGCGGCGAAATTCGCCATGGACATCCAATGTCTGTACGGCTACGAGGGTGCGTTGGATATTTATCTCTCCGGCACGTTCGACGGATTGAGCGGCGATAATGCCGAAGCCGACCGCGCCCGGATTCGCGAAATGGCGGAAAGCGGCATGGAGGGTTGGACGAAGTGCGATTATCGGGACGGAACCCAGCGGGTGTGGTATTCGCACGAATTCGACCTGAAAGAGTATGTCGACAAATGTTCGATCGCCATTCACTGGCATCCGACACGTACCGATCCGGGAACCGGAGCGGCTGTTTCGCAGCGGACCTATTGGATCAATGCCGATCTCGTTACCGATTTCGGACAGGGTATGAACACGATCAACATCCGGAACATCGACTGGATTCCGGTTATGATGAACTCCCATTATGACGCTGATCCCTACCTGATCAACAAGGGCAACGGCTATATCAACTTCAACCGCAGCGGTGCGGACCTCATCATGCAGGGGGTGAGCAATACGGAATTGGATTTCGACATCGACGGCTGGCTGTTCTCCAAGCCGATGGCGCTGACGGCTGTTCAGAACGACCAGCCTCTGGTCATCAAGGACATGCAGAACTACATGACCTCCTATGAATATGTCTGGAATGAGCCGGGGACCTATGTCGTGACTTTCGTGGGGATCAACACCAACTACGCGGGCGCCTCGCAGCTGGTCAAGGAGTTTAAAATCACGGTTTTCGAGTGACGCCTATGACTGCGAAACGAATGGCTCTGCTGTTGGCCGCATGCGTTCCGTCACTGGCGGTTCTGCTGTCGGGGTGCTCGGCCGCCAGGCCCGGCTGGAAACTGGCCTGGGAGGAGAATTTCAATGCGAACCGGCTCGACGACCGGGTGTGGAGTAAGATTACGCGGGCTAAAACTCCTGCTTTCAAGTACATGAGCGCCGACGAACGATGCTACGACCTGCGCGACGGGCTGCTTGTGCTGCGGGGAATCGTCAACGACGACCGCGAAGCCGATACGGCTGCGTATCTTACGGGAGGAGTCCGCACGCGGGACAAGCATTGTTTCGAGCCGGGACGGATCGAGGTGCGCGCGCGGCTGCATGGCGCCCGTGGGGCCTGGCCGGCGATCTGGACCGGGGCTTTCGACCGCACGCCGTGGCCCCACGGAGGGGAGATCGACATTATGGAGCATCTCAACTACGATTCGGTCGTTCATCAGACGGCTCATTCCCACTATACGGTGGACCTGGGCTTCCGGAAAACGCCGCCCCAGCATGCGACTGCCCGGATCGACCCCGACGGTTTCAACGTCTACGGAGTGGATATTTGGCCCGATTCGCTCGTTTTCCATGTGAACGGCGTTCGGAACTTCGTCTATCCGAAGATCGAGACGGAGCACGAAGGGCAGTTCCCGTTTTACCGGGGTCAGTATCTGATGATTGACATGCAGCTTGGGGGCAACTGGGTGGGAAAGGTGAATCCCGATGACCTGCCGGTCGAGATGGAGATCGACTGGGTAAGGCATTATGTATGGAAACAAAAGGATAAGTAATCATAAAAAAGAGTGTTATGTTTAAGAAGATAGGAATATGGGTTATGTCGCTCTGCCTGCTGGCGGCCTGCTCGGAGGCGGACGACATCAGAGACCGGATCGACCGGCAGAACGAGCGGCTCGCCGCTCTGGAAAACCTGGTCGAGCAGGTCAACGGCAATGTGCTTGCGATTTCGGCGCTGTTCGACGAGTCGATTCTGATCGCGGATTTCCGGGAGAAGACGGATTCCGGCGGTACGGTCATCGGTTATGTGCTGGAATTGAGCGACGGGCAGAAGATCGAAGTCACCTTCGGGGATAAACTCGATCCTCTCGTGCCGGTTATCGGCGTGGACGAGGAGGGGCGTTTCATCTGTTCGATGGACGGGGGCGAGACGTTCCAACCGGTGGAGGGCGCCGGAAAGGCGACCTCCACGGACGGGATTACGCCGAAGATAGAACTCGATGCGGACGGATACTGGACGGTTTCCGTCGACGGAGGACAGACCTGGACGCGAATGCTGGATAACAACGGCCTTCCCGTCAACGCTTTTCAGGCCAACAGCACGTCGGGGAACTCCTTTTTTACGGATGTACGCTACGATAAGGAGACCGGGGTGATGCATTTTCTGCTCAAGACCGGTGAGGAGTTGGAGGTGAGGGTTGCGAACACGGTGGTTTTCTCCATTGCGCATTATACCGAGGGCGAAGAGATTTGCCTGGGCGAAGAGATGAAATACCCCGTGGACTTTGCGAATGTGAAGGAGGCTTTCTTTTCGGTGCCGGACGGATGGCGCGCGACGCTCGACGAAGGATATATGCAGGTCTATGCCCCGAAGGCGGGAGAGGCCGGAAACTACGACATCGTGCTGACGCTGGTCTCCCCGACGGATCTGTTGAAGACCCGTACCTTTACCTTCACGCTCAACCCTGTTCCCGTGCAGCCGAAATGGAAACTCGACTGGGAGGACGAATTCGACAAGGGCGTTCTGGACGAAACTTCCTGGAGTGTGGTCCAGCGGGCGAATACGACAGCCCTGCGGTACATGTCGTCGGATCCGCGCTGCTATGAGTTCCGCGACGGATGCATCGTGATGAAAGCCATTGTCAACGACGATCTCCAGACCGATCCCGTGCCCTATCTGACCGGCGGCATCTATACGAAATTCCTGAAGGAGTTCAAGCCGGGACGGATCGAGGTGCGTGCGAAGATCAAAGGCGTGCAAGGCTCCCAGCCTGCGATCTGGACCGGCTCCTGGGCCGGAACGATCTGGCCCTGGGGCGGTGAAATCGACATTATGGAGCATTACAATACCCGGGATCGCATTTACCAGACGGTTCATTCGCACTATACCTACGACCTGGGTTTCGCCGAGAATCCTCCGAGCCAGGTGCAGGTTCCGCTGAACCCTGCCGAGTTCCATGTCTACGCCGTAGAACTGTTGCCGGATGAACTGATTTTTTATGTCGACGGTGAAAAGACCCTTTCCTATCCGCGGATTGAAACTGCCGAGGAAGGGCAGTTCCCCTTCTACAGCTCGGTGTATCTCTTCCTCGACATCCAGATTATCGGCGAGTGGGGAGGCCTTGTGGACGATGCGGCGCTTCCGGCGGAGATCGAAGTCGACTGGGTAAGGCATTATCTGTGGAAATAAAACCGGAATTGAAATGAAGAAACTGCATCGTTTTATCGTCTGCTGCTCTCTTTGCCTCTGCTGCGGTACGGCCATGGCGTCTGTCGACATCGTTCCCAAACCGTTTTTTGCCGAAGAGACGGGGTGTGTCCTGACGCTCGGACCGAAAATCCGGGTGTTTGCCCGAACCGCGGAACTCGAATCCGTGGCCCGTCTCTGGAAGGAGTCGCTTTGTAAACCGTACGCTCCAGGTGTCAGCGAGACGACCGCCGGTTTCCGGAGGATCGTCTCCGATGCGGCGCTGCCCGGTATCGTCCTCTCCGCCAAGTCCCGCAATGCCGATGTCCGTCTCTCGGTCGACGGAAAACTGGCTGCCGAAGAGTATGTGCTGGAAATTTCCTCCGAAGGGATTGCGATCCGCGGCGGTTCGCCCTCCGGAGTCCGGTGGGGGCTTCAGTCCCTTTCCCAGGTGTTGATCGGGCGTGCCAACGAACAGCCCGGCAGTGAAACGCTCCGGCTGCCCGGACTGCGAATCGCCGACAAGCCGCGGTTCGCCTACAGGGGGGCCATGCTCGACTGTTGCAGGCATTTTTTTACCGTGGAGGAGGTAAAGTCCTTCATCGACCTGATGTTCCTGCACAAGCTCAACACGTTTCATTGGCATCTTACCGACGACCAGGGCTGGCGGATCGAGATCCGTAAATATCCGCTTTTGACACAGGTGGGGTCGATGCGGAAGGAGACGCTGATCGGGCATATTCAGAAAAGCAAAGAGTACGACGGAATGCCTTACGGCGGCTATTATACGCAGGACCAGATCCGGGAGGTGGTCGCTTATGCGGCCGCGCGCGGAATTACGATCGTGCCCGAAATCGAAATGCCCGGGCATGCGCAGGCGGCGCTGGCCGCTTATCCGCACCTCGGATGCCGCGGCGAGGGATACGAAGTGCGCACGACCTGGGGCATCAGCAAAGAGGTGGTCTGTCTGGGCAACGATGCCGTCTACGACTTTTTCCGGGATGTTCTGGACGAGGTGGCGGGGCTGTTTCCCGGTGAAATCATCCATATTGGCGGCGACGAGGCCAAGGCGGACAACTGGAAACAGTGTCCGAAATGTCAGGCCCGCCTCCGCGAGTTGGGCCTGGAGTCTGAACGGCAGTTGCAGGGACATCTCGTGGCAAAGATGGAGGAACACCTGCGGTCGCGGGGGAAACGGATTCTCGGCTGGGATGAAATTCTGACGGCCGGCGTCACTTCGGGCGCCATCGTGATGTCGTGGCGGGGACCCGCGGGCGGCATCAAGGCCGCGTCGATGGGTAACGACGTGGTAATGGCTCCGAATACCAATTTCTACCTCGATTATTACCAGACGACGGACCCGGCGGCCAATGGAGAGCCATTGGCTATCGGAGGCTCGCTCCCGATGGAAAAATGTTATGCCTTTGAACCCTTCGACAAGCTCGATGAGTGTACGAAACGCCATATTCTGGGTCTTCAGGCCAACCTGTGGACCGAGTACATCGACTCTTTCGACAAAGCCCAGTACATGCTTCTTCCTCGTCTTGCGGCTTTGAGCGAGATTGCATGGTCCGAAACGAAGGATACTTACGGTTCGTTCATGGCGAGGGTCCGCTGCGGTTTTGTCCCCGTCTACCAGTATTTCGGTCTGATTTACGCGCCTTATGCGTTCGCTCGGGCGAACTTCGATGAGGCGGTGATAAGGCCTTATGTGCTTCCCGATGTGCTGAAGCGGGCGGATGGACGGGAAGTCCGCACAGCGAAGCAGTGGGAACGGGACCGTCGACCCGAGTTGCTCTCCGTATTCCGGCGTCAGATGTACGGCACGTTGCCCGGAACGGATGTCGAAGTGGTTTCGAAATGTCTGGAGGAGAGTGCGGATGCCGTCGGCGGAAAAGCGACCCGTCGGCAGGTCGAACTGACGTTTGCCCGAAACGGCGTCGAGCGGAAGGCGATTCTGCTGATCTACCTGCCGAATGGTGCCGAAGGGCCGGTTCCCTGTTTTCTCGGATTCAATTTCCAGGGAAACCAGACAACCTCGTTCGATCCGGCGGTGGTTCCGTCGCAATACTCCGAATACCCGGTGGGAAACCGGGATTCCCGCTGGGATGTGGAGTCCATCGTCGATGCCGGATATGCCCTCGTGACGGCGCACTATTACGATTTTTTCTACGACCGGGAGGATGACGATTTCGAAGGCAAATATCCCAAAAGCATATTCGCGCTCTTCGGGCGGGATTCATCCGCCGATTTTTCCGGCAGCGAAGGCCGGGCAATCTCCGCATGGGCCTGGGGTTATAGCCGGGTCCTGGATTATTTGGCCGGTTCGGAGGTGCGGATCGACCCGTCACGGGTGGCCGTAATGGGGCATTCGCGGCTTGGGAAGGCAGCCTTGTGGGCCGGTGCGAACGATCCTCGGTTTGCGCTGGTGATTTCCAATGATTCCGGATGCTGCGGAGCGGCTCTTTCGAAACGCCGGATCGGGGAGGATCTCCACCGCATTCTGCGTTTCCGCCACTGGTTCTGCAAGGATTTCGATAAATATACGGACAACGAGGAGGCGTTGCCATTCGATCAGCACGAACTGCTGGCTCTGATTGCACCCCGCCCGTTGTATGTTGCCAGCGCTGCCGGGGATGTCTGGGCTGATCCGAAAGGGGAGTTTCTCGCTGCTGCCGAAGCCTCACGGGTCTATGCGCTTTACGGATTGGAGGGATTGTCGGTCGACGGGATGCCGTCGGTCGGAGTGCCGTTGCACGGCGGGCGTGTCGGCTACCATATCCGGGAAGGCAAGCACGATGTTACGCCGCTTGATTGGAGGCATTTCATTTCGTTTGCCAATAAGCACCTGAAATAGAGACGAGGTGTAAATGTATAAGCCTGCTGTCCGTATGGATGGCAGGCTTTATCTGTGCCGGGCAGAAGGGGCGGGGTGTAATCAGGAAAACTTCAGAGCCATTTTTTGTACTTGAAGTACCAGATCGTCAGGGCCGAGCAGAAGATCATCAGCCCGATGGCGAAGATGTAGCCCAGGGGGATGTTCCAGCCGTTGCCAAGCGTCAGCGTCCAGTCCAGTTCGGGCATGAACTTGAAGTTCATGCCGTAGATCGAAGCGATGAGCGTCGCGGGCATGAAGATCACCGCCGCCACGGAGAAGATCTTGACGATCTCGTTCTGTTCGATGTTGATCAGACCCAGCGCCGCGTCCTGGATGTAGTCCAGTCGCTGGAAACTGAAATCGGCGTGGTTGATCAGCGAGTTGACGTCCTTGATCATCAGCTGCAGGCGCGGATAGATGTCGTTGGGGAAACGTTCGGAACGCAGGATGCCCGACAGCACGCGCTGGCGGTCGAAGATGTTCTCGCGCAGCGACATGGTCGATTCCTGCAACGCGCTGATGCGGTGCAGCACCTCCTTGTCGATCGAATTCTCGGAGTTGATGTCCTTCGAGAGCGCCGCGACCTGCTTGGCGATCAGCTCCACGAGGTCGGCGTCGAAGTCGATGCGCACCTCCAGCAGCGAAATGAAGAGGTGGTAACCCGTCGAATAGCTGCGGTAGTTCATCTGGAGCCGTTTTTCCGTCTCGCGGAAGGTCCGGAACTCGGCGCTGCGCACCGAGACCAGCACACCCTCGTTCGAGATGATGAACGACACCGGTTCGACGATGAACGAGTCGCCCGTGGGGACGAAGAAGTTGGAGTTGGAGATGATGGAGTTCTCGTTCTCGGAGTATTTCGACGTCGACTCGATCTCCTCGACCTGCTGTTTGGTCTGGAGGCTGATCTCCATGAAGTTCTCGACGGCCTTCTGCTCCTTGATCGTGGGCAGCAACATGTCGATCCACAGGATGTCGTCGTAGCCCAGTTCATCGAAGAGCTTGGTGTCGGCATTGCGGATGATCTTGTTGTATTGCTTGAGGTAAATTGTAATCATAAGACGCTCTCTTAAAGTTCGTGAATCCGTTTACGTGCAGAGAGGCGGATCTCCGGTCCGCTAAGCTCTTCAGCCGGGATTGGCTCTCGGAACCGCCTTGAGGCCCGAGTTCCAGAACTTTTTCAGCGCTTTGTCTTTCTGATTGTCGAAGATGTAGTCGAAATGTGCGAGTTCCGCGTAGGCGCGCCCGGGATCGGCCGCGAAAGCCGATTCGAGAATCGCCTCGTAGCCGTGTTCGAGTCCGTAGGTCAGGGCATGCTGCAAGGTCTCGACGGCGTCGGGGTCCGTGTCGGCGTGCGCCGCCCAGACGGCGAAGGCGCAGGGAAGTTTTCCGAACGGTTTCCACGCCCCGACCAGCGCGTCGTCGCTGGCGAGCAGGGCCTCCTTCGATGCGGGAACGCCTCCGACGCAGTATTCGGTGACGATGCGCGCGTCTGTCAGCGACGGCATGGCGGCGGCCGGAATCAGGGCGATGTCGGCTTTGTGCTCGGAAAAGGCTTGGATTGTTTCGGCGGGGTCGGACAACAGCAATCCGGCGCGGAGGTTATCTTCGTGCTGGATACCATAGATGAATGGCGTCGTGCTGAAGCACGACACGACGGCTATACGTGGAACTATGACCATCATCCATAAGGTGTAAAACTGTTGGTTTGCGAAACAAAGGTACGACAAAATCCCGAAGTTTTTCTATAAAATGTGGAAAAAGTGCATCGGGGTCTTGACAAGGGGGTGTCCGGTGTCGTATATTTGCCGTACGATTCACAGCCGGCCGGCAGGGACGGCAAAGTTATCAACATCGGGAAACGCTTCTGTTTCCGCATTTTGTGAATTGTTATCTCCATTTATCGACAAGTTTTAAACCCGTTGTCAACAATCCGGTCGCCTCTGTGCCTGTGATGCCGGAAGTGTCAAAAGCATCCGCATGCCGCATTGCGCCGTGTCCTGCGGCGAATGAATACAGTCATCTCTCTTAAAAATCCATTATGCTATTTACTCGAATTCCGCAACAGTACGCCCCGCTCGGCGGGGAACTCCGCTACGCCGTCAGTCAGGAGACGGCCGGAAACATCGACATCCGCATCGTCGATGCGGCGGCCGGGTCCGCAGCCGGAATCGGCGCGGCGGTCTCGCCCGGCGGTGCAGACAGAGCCGGCACGCGCGGACCGGTCGGCGACGGCAGTGCGCTGCTGGGTGCAAAACGTTTTGCGGCCGTCGCCGAGGCCGCGTTCGATGCGGCGCCCTACCTCCGGCGACGGCTGCATTTCACGCCCGCAACGGGGCGGACCGGATTTTACCCCGCCGAAGGACGGACCGTCACGGCCGTCGTCGAGGCTGCCGGGACGGATGGGGAAGCGGCCGCGGCGGTCGCTCCGGCGCGCACGTTTCTGCCCGGCGACGCCCCCGGAACGCCCGGCCTGCGGACCTCGATGCCGCTCGTGCGTCTGATCCCGGAGGACGCATGCGACGAACTGACGCTGCTGACCGACGGACCCTGCATCGTGACGGTGACGGCCGAGGCCGGGGACACCGCGACGGCCGAAAGTTACCGCGCGAGCGAGGCGGGGCTGCACCTGTTTCGTCTCGACATGCGCGATTTCCCGGGCGCGGAGCGTGTGACGGTCGATGCCGGGACGTGCGGCACGGTCGTCTATTCCGTGACTCCGGCCGTTCAGGGACAGGTGCGGCTGGCTTGGCGGAGCAGCGCCGGATCGGTCGAGCACTACACCTTTCCCATCGTGCGGACGACAACCGTGCGCACCGAAAGGCGCGAGGCGGAGGGTCCGCAGGGACGTGTGGTCGCGGCGGCGGAAACAGACCGCGAAATAGTGCTCGTATCGGCCTACGAGACCCGGAGCATGCTGGAGCCGCTGGCCGAACTGACAGCGACGGCAGCGGCATGGATCGTCACCGAAAAGCGTTATATACCCGTAGACATCGCCACCGAAGAGGCCGTCGTACAGCGGCGCGGCACGTTGAGCTGTCTGGAGATCGCCATTCGCCCCAAACGTAAAAAACACGCAGCATGGAACTGAAAATCGACGGACAGATTTGCGACCTGAAGGCGGGGAGCATTGCCGTTCCCGGCTACGATGCCGCACGGCTCGCCGATCCGGAGGCTTGCCGCGAAGGGCGGTCGCTGAAAATCCCGATTCCCGCGACGCCGCGCAACGATGCGCTCGTGGGGTTTGCCTGCGACCCGCACGCCGCCGGCGGGTTCAACGACGCGCTCCACACGGCGGAGCTGTCGGCCGAAGGTTCGGTGCTGATCGGCGGAACGGTGCGTCTGCTGGCCGCGTCGGGAGAGGGGTACACGCTCGAAATCCGCGACGGAGGGGCCGGATGGGCCGAAAATGCCGCCCGCCGCATGTTTTCCCGATTGGGGGTGGCGTGGGACAATGTCCTGACCCCGACGGCGATCGTCGAGAGCTGGACGGACGACTCCCCGGTGAAGTTCTTCCCCATCCACCGCGACGAATACCGTCGGCAGAACAGCTCCTCGGACCTGCTTCCGGCGGAACGCCTGCTCTCGGTGGAGGACTACCACCCGTTCCTGCACGTCGCCACGCTCGTCGGGCAGATTTTTCGGGAGGCGGATTACGAGGTGAAGAGCCGCTTTTTCGAATCGGCGTTTTTCCGGTCGCTCTACATGAGCGGGGCCTACTCCTCGCGCGACACCACGGCGGCGGCCGGCCGCATGGGCTTCTCGGCGCGGCGGCTGGCTCCAGCGACGGCTGCGGCGAACGAACTGGGGCGGGTTTCGGCCAACCCCAAGGCCGTCGCCAACACCGTGGGCAACATCGTCGACACGGCCACGCCCCAGAGCGTCGACGCCGACGGCGAGGCGATCGACGGGCTTTTCAACAACGGCAACTGTTTCTCGACGGACAACGGCAAGATCGTCTTCACGCCGCCGACGGAGATCAGCGTCGGGTTCGAATACCGCCTGAAATACACCACCGCCCACCGCATCGTCTCGCGGACGCGGCTCAAGGGCTTCGATACGGTGTATCTCGGTCCCGGGGCCGAGTTCCGGTTCGAGCTGGCCAACCGGTACAGGGACCTCCGCGAGGCCGTTGCGCCGAATTTCACCTACCGCGCGCTGGTTTTCGATCACCTCGCCGGGGCGCAGTACCGCCTGACCTACACCCGCAACGGCGTGCCCGGCACGGTGTGGACCGACTTTGCGGCCCGTTCGGCGCAGGTCACCACCCCGGCCTCGGGGACCGTCGCCGATCCCGTGCTGCTGGTCCGCAGCGGTTCGCAGTGGGTCGCCTACCGCGGCGACTGGGCGCTCTACAACGGCTACGTCGGCGAGACGGGGCAGACGATGGTCGAGGTGCGGCTCCGCACGGCCGCCGAGAGCGTTTCGCCCGCATCGCCCAAGTATTTCAATCTGATCTACTTCGCGGGGGCGGAGCCCGGGATGGCGCTGACCCTGCACAAGGAGTGCTCGCTGCGGCCGCGCTTCCTCTCGGCTCCGGGATTCGGGTCGCGGATCGCATTCGCCGACGTGGCGCAGCACCGTATCCGGCAGTCGGAACTGCTCGATGCCCTCGCGCATCTGTTCAACCTGCGGTTCTACACCGAGGAGGCGACGCGGAGGGTCTGGATTGAGCCGGAAGGGGAGTTTTTCGGTGCGGGACCGGAGACGGACTGGAGCGGCAGGACGGACTTTTCGCAGCCTGTCGAGCGGCGGCCGGTCGCCCCGGAGATTCACGAGGTGCGGACGTGGCGGTACCGGGACGGCGACGGCGCGGTGGCGCGCTTCGACGCCGGGGAGGAGGCTCCGCTCGGGGCGTGGAGTTTTGCGGCGGATTCCTACGCCGCGATGCAGGGCGAAAAGGTGCTGCGCAATCCGCTGTTCAGTCCCTCGCTGAATGCCGCGGGGCATTACCTCAATGCGCCGTCGGCGCTGATTCCCGAGGTCGGCGACCGCGACGACGCGGAGGAGGACGGAACCAACTTCACACTCCGCATCGTCCGCTACGCCGGGATGCATCCGCTGCCCGGCGACGAGCGGTGGGGGTATCCTTCGGGGCGTTCGGAGTATCCGCTCGCGGCGTTCCATTTCGCGGGGGACGACGCTGCGGAGGGGTTCACGCTCTGTTTCGAGGACCGCGACGGACAACAGGGGCTGCACCGCTTCTACGACGGGCAGGTGCGCCGGGAGGCCTCCCGTGAGCGGATCATCCTCTCGCTGCGGCTCGCGCCTCACGAATTCGAAGCCCTTCTGACGCCCGGAACGGGAGCGCCGGACATCCGTTCGGTCTTCCGCATCGACACCGGAGCGGGCGTGGTGCGGGCCGCGCTGCACGCCGTCGGCGACTACGACCCGGCGAAAGCCTCGGTGCGCTGCACGTTCAACCGCCTCATGGAAGACTGATGACGCGGCACGACGAACTGTTGGCCGAAGCGGTGCTTCGGGAGGTCCGGGGGCTTACGACCCGGCAGGCGGTATTGCGGTTGTTCGAACTGGGGCTGGTCAGCCGCCGGGGGTGTGAACAGTGCGCGATCCGTGACGAAATCGGGCGGCTCGAAAAGGAGGGCATGTCCCGTTGCGAAGCCTTCGAGGTCACAGCCGGGAAACTCTGCTGCTCCTACGAGAAGGTGCGCAACGCATTTTACGACACTTACAAACATTAATCATGGAATCGGAAATTCAAATCAACAACACGGCCGGGGTCTGCCAGATCGACATCGAAGGGACCATCGGCGTACCCGAGGAGTGGCAGTTCGAAGAGCCTGACGCCCGGGTGGCGACCTACGAGCGTTTCCGCGACACCCTGCGGCGCATTGCGGAGATCGAGGCCCCGGAGGTGGTGGTCAACATCCGCTCGACGGGCGGCGACGTGAACGACGCGCTGCTGATCCACGACGCGCTCCGGCAGCTCCCGGCGCGGGTCACGACCCGCTGTTACGGCTATACGGCCTCGGCTGCGACGATCATCGCCCAGGCGGCGTCGGAGGGGTGCCGTCTCCTGTCGGCCAATGCCCTCTATCTGATCCACACGGCCATCTGTTCGACCGAGGGAAATGCCGCGGAGATCGCCGGGAAGATCGACCTGCTGCACCAGACCGATGCGCGTATCGCCGCGGTCTATGCATCCCGTTCGGGGCGTCCGGCCGCGGAGTTCGAGGCCCTGATGGCCGAGAACAACGGCAACGGCCGCTGGCTCGCACCCGAGGAGGCCGTTGCGGCGGGACTGGCCGACAAAGTGGTCGAAGCTGCGGAGCAGCCGGCGTCCTCGCTGGCGCGGAATATCGCCCGGGGCTGGGAGCGTCTGCTGGCCAATATCGGTCTGCGGCCCGGCCCGGCGCTTCCCGCCGACCGCAACGTTCTCCATTTCGACGGGGAGGTGCAGGCTCTGCGCAGCCGTTCGGCTGTTGCGGCCGACGAAGCCCGCCGGCAGGCCGCGCCGACCTCCACGCAGCCGCGCGAGGACCCTTCCTGCGGCGACACGGTCCGCTCGGCCAACGAACGCGCCTATGCCGAAGACGCCAGGCGCATGCGCAATTAAAAATTAAGAATTGAAAATTGCCAAGCGGGGGGGGGCTTCGGGCTGCCGATTCACCGGAGGCGAATCGAAAATCTGCCGGTCAGGAACAAAAGGAGGTTTCGGCCTAAAATGGAAGTCCGCCGACACCCGCCCTGCGGAGGCAAAACAAACAACCAAATTCATCAATCATTTAAAACCAAAAACAACCATGACTTACCTCGAAAATTCGAAACAGTACACCGGTTCCGACCTCGAAAATATCTTCTTCCGCCCGATGCTCACCGGGGAGTCGGCGCAGGACCTCGGCGTGCGCGTACTCTACAACATGCCCCAGCCTACGCACGTCCAGCTCTGGGACGGCCAGCGCAACATCCTCCAGAAATTCACCTCCGCAGGCTGGGCCGGGGGCAAAGCGGCGACCAAGTACGAGAAGACGGTCAATCTTAACCGGGTGAAGGCCGAACTGGGATTCTCGGCCGCCAACTACTTCTCGATGGTCTACGAGAAGGTCTCGTCGCTGGTCAACACCCACATGGACGACCTCTCGGGCACGGAGCTCGAACAGGCCGAAACGGCGCTTTTCAAACAGGCCCTCGCCGAGAATATCCGCGTCACGATGTGGATCGGCGACACCTCCGCGGCGTCGGGTTACAACACCTTCGACGGACTGCTGAAGCGCATCAACGGTCTGGTCGACGACGACGGCGTCTATAACTTTGCCTACCAGGCGGCCGCGCTCGAAGACCCGGCCTATGCGGTCGAGCTGTTTGACAAGCTGTGGGCCGGGGCCGATCCCCGCATCCCGGGCCTCAAGGCCGACGACCGGCTGGCCTACTTCGTCTCGTCGGACATCTACCGCCTCTACGAGAAGTACCTCGATGCAAAGGGCGCCGACGCGGCCTACGCCGATGCGATGAACGGCCGCCGGACGCTGGCCTACCACGGAATTCCGGTCGTGGACGTAAGGCTGGGCAGCTACCTCGGCGCCACCTCCTTCCGCCAGTCGTTCGTCATGCTCACCGACCGCCGCAACCTCGTGCTGGCCGTCAACACGGCCGACATGCCCGGCAACGAGGTGCGCATGTGGTACAACCCCGACGAGATGGAGAACCGCCAGCGTGCGGTCTTCATGGCCGGAACCCAGATCCTCGACGAGGCGCTGATCTCCTTTGCATACAAGCAGTAAAAACCCGGGAACGCGCATCCGCAGGGGCTTTCCCCGCGGATGCCGCGTCCCTGAAATCCGAAAAACGCCATGAGCAAAACGAAAAAAATCAAGACGGCCGTGGGGGTTGCCGACCGCACGGACCCCTATTATGCGCTGGGTTCGTCGCGGGTCGAGAGCGACAAATTCTGGCGCTGGGGCGACGACAACCTCTTCCCGGCGGCGCTGGCGCTGATGGCCCGGCGTTCGACGACCCACCGGCGCATCATCAACGACAAGGCCGACTACATCTCCGGCAAGGGATTCACGTGCGACGAGGCGCAGCAGCCGCAGCTGGCGGCCTTCGTCCGGTGCGTCAACGGCCGGGGCGAGAGCCTTCGCCAGGTGCTGGGCAAGCTGGCCTTCGACAAATCGCTGTTCGGCAACGCGTTCCTCGAAGCGGTCACCGACCCCGGGCACACCTTTCTGTCGCTCTACCACCAGGACGCCTCGCGCTGTCGCGTGGCCCGCGACTCGAAGCACGTCCTGCTGCACCACGACTGGGCGGCGTTCAAGCCCGCCGAGGCGCGCTCGCTGCCGCTCTACCCCGACTTCGAAGCGCAGGAGGACGGCACGCTGCGCTCGATCGTCCATTACAAGGATTACGAACCGATGTTCGAACACTACGGCGTGCCGCCCTACATCGCGGGGTTCAGCGTCTCGGCGATCGCCTGGAAGACCGACCGCTGGAACATCTCGCGCCTCGATAATTCGTTCCAGCTGTCGGGCGTGATGATGCTCGACTCGTCGGTGGACAACGAGGCCGAGGCCGAACGCATCGTGCGGCTCGCCGAACAGAAGTTCGCCGGGAACCCCGGGCAGGTGATGTTCGTCATCCGCGACGGCGGCGAGGACGACAATTCGCGCTTCATCCCCATTGCCGCGCAGAACGAGGGCGACTGGCAGGCGCTGCACGAACAGGCCGTCGGCGACATCGTCGTGGCCCATTCGTGGTTCCGGACGCTGAGCGGACTGGACTACGCTGCGGGATTCAGCGCCGAACGCATTCTGCACGAATACGAGGTGGCGCTCAACACGGTGATCCTCGCCGAGCAGGACGAACTGACGGAGCCGATCCGCGCCGTCATCGCCTCGGTGCTGGGGCTGGACACGACGTCGCTGCAAATCGTCAACCGTCCGCCGACCCGCTCGAAACCCATCTACATGAAGGTCTGGGAGGCCCGCAAGGCCGACGGACTCGACTACGACCCGGAGGATGAACGCCAGCAGGCGTTTTTATCCGAGATTACGAAGTATAATATTAGAAGTATCGAATAAAATGCATAGCTTCCGCGGGGCATTCTGCCGCTTTTGCCGCGAAAAGCGACATGCGGATGGTTTTGGCGCTTTTAACTTCGCTACGCTCGTTTTCCTCCTTCTGGCACGGCATAGCCCGCAAGCGGTCTCTGCTCGTGCTGCGTGCGTCGGTTGACATCAAAAGTACAGAGAAATCCGCGACGATGTCGCGGGCGTTTTGTACCTTTTTCCCGCAAAAAGGTACCCAAAAATCCCCGGCAGATGCCTGCGCCTACTCCGTCCCGGCTAACGTTCGAAACGGGCGCCTATTCGCGGGTTTGCAAGCAAACCGGCCCCGTTTCTTGCCTCTTTTAGCCGGGCCTTCGTTTCACGGCTCCGGCATCGGGCGGGGATCTTTCGCCGCCAAAGGCGGCGCAGGCGTGAGACGCCTGTTTTATGGGTGCTTGCACAGAACGGGATCGCAGTATCCTGCCGTCGCCCCTGAAAGCGGTTTCAAACCGCTTTACGCTTTTTGCCGAGCGGGATTCTCATCACGTGACATCGGCAAACTTTCAACTTTTCACTTTTAACCTTCCACCTTATGAATACGTTAGTCACACCCCTCCAGGTGCTGAAACTCGCCTTCGGCGAAGGGGAATACCTGCCGCCGGAGATCATTGCCGAAGCCGACATTGCCGGAGCCGAACAGCGTCACATCGTCCCCGTCGTGGGACGGGCGCTCTACGAAAAGCTCCTCGCAGGCTCCTATCCCGACTTCCGGACCGAATACCTCGCCTCCCCGGCAGCCCTCTTCACGCGCGCCGTCCTCCAGCCGCGGCTCGACGTCCGCACCGGGCAGTGCGGCACGACGGCTCCGAAATCCGCCTATGCCCAGCCGGCCGGGGACACGGCCCGCCGACACCTGCGGCGCGCCCTGCTGGCCCAGGCCCGCACGCTGCTGCACCGCGCCGCGGAGCACCTTCGCGCACACCGGGATGAATTCCCGGAATACGATCCCGAGAACGACATCTTCAACCGCTGTACGACCGATGGAGGCTTTGTTCAGATTCGTTAGCGGCGTGGCGGCGGGGATCGCCGCGCTGTTCGCACCGATCGGGCCGCTGGCGGCCACGACCGTCGTCTTCATCGGCGTCGATTTCCTCTCGGGAGTGGCGGCCGACCGCGCTGCGGCCCTCCGCGAAGGGCGCGCATGGTATTTCGAGAGCTGCAAGGCGTGGCGCACGGTGCTCAAGCTCGCCCTCGCGCTCACGGCGATCTCGATGGCGTGGCTGATCGACAGCTGCGTGCTGGATTTCATGCGGCTGAACCTCGCGCGGCTTCTTACGGGGTTCACCTGCGGCGTGGAACTGTGGTCGTTTCTCGAAAACGCCGCGCAGCTCTCCGACGCTCCGCTGTTCCGCTGGCTGCGCCGCTACGTGCACCGCCGCATCCGGAAGGAGGCAGGCGATGAGTAGGGGTTTGTCGAATTGCAATCCGGGGAACATCCGGCAGTCGAAGGTGCGTTACAAGGGCGAAGTGCAGCCCTCCCGGGACCCGGCCTTCAAGCAGTTCGAGTCGCTGGCCTGGGGCTACCGGGCCGTCTTCGTGCTGTTGCATACTTACCGGGTCCGTCACGGCCTGCGGACCGTCCGCGGGATGATCTCCCGCTGGGCGCCGCCCGTGGAGAATCACACCGAAGCCTACATCCGCGCCGTGGCCGCCGACACGGGCATCGACCCCGACGAGCCGCTCGACACGCTCGACCCGGCGACGATGATCCCCCTGGCCGCCGCCATCTCGCGCGTGGAAAACGGCACGGCGGCGGACCGCGGCGAAATCGAGCGCGGCTGGGCGCTGTTTTCCGACTGATTTTGCTATCTTTACGGCTCAATAGACTGTCCGGATGAAGATTTCCCGCCTGCCCGACCGGCTCGACCGTATGCCGATGCTCAAGATTCTCGTGTTTTTCGCCGCGGGAATCGCGCTGGCGGGCCGCTACGAACTGCCCCTGTGGTTTCTCGCAGGGGCTTTCGTCGTGACGGGCGTGCTGGCCCTGTCGCTGCGCTCGTCGGCCGCCACGGCCGCAATGATCCTCACGGCGGGGTTCGCCGCGGCGCAGTTCCGTGCGCCCCGGGCCACCGTGCCGCGGGGCGTGCACACGGTCTATGAGGTTACGGTCGAGGGGTTTCCGGCCGACCGGGGCCGTTATGCCGTCGCCGATGCGTCGGTGGCGGCATGGCGCGATCCGGCCGACGGACGCTGGCACGCTTCGGACGCCCGTATCCGGCTATACGCCGATTCGCTTGCGGGGTTGCATGCCGGGGAGCGCATCCGCTGCCGGGGCGCGGTGCGGCCGTTTCGCGGCGGTGCGGAAAGCTATCGCCGCCTGATGGCGCGGCGGGGCTACGCCGGAACCCTGTGGATTGCGGAGCGGACGCTTCTCGAACGGCTTCCGGACCGGCATGCGGGCCTGCACCGCAGGGCGGTCGAAAGGCTCTCCCGGCTGCCGATGAGCGCCGGGGCTGCGGCCGTCGTCGAGGCCATGGCGGCGGGCGAGCGGCGCGGCGTCACGCCCGAACTCCGCACGGCGTACTCCCGGAGCGGGTTGTCGCACCTGCTGGCCGTATCGGGACTCCACACGGGGATCGTTTTCGCGCTGGTCAATCTCGCGCTGTGGTGGCTGCCGCTTTTCAGGCGGGGACACCTGCTGAAAAATCTGCTGGCGGCCGTTGCCGTGTGGCTTTTCGTCGCGGCGGCGGGGTTTCCGCCCAGCGCCGTCCGGGCCGCGGCGATGTGCACGGTCCTGCAGGCGGCGCTGGCCTCGGCGTCGGAATACGTTGGGCTGAACGCCCTGGCCGCGGCGGGATTCGGGATGCTGGTCTGGGATCCCAACTGGCTGGGCGACATCAGTTTTCAGCTGTCGTTCGTCGCCGTGGCGGCCATCCTCGCCTGGGGCGTGCCGCTCTGCCGCCGCTGCCGGACCCGGTGGAAGGGCGTGAACGTCGTCGTCGACGCCTATCTGATCGGGTTCGTGGCGACTGCCGCCACTGCGCCGCTCGTTTCGCACACGTTCGGCGTCGTGCCGCTGGCCGGACTGGCGGTCAATCCGCTGGCCATCGCGCTGGCCGGGGTCGTGGTGTTCGGCGGCGCATTGTGGATGCTCGCACCCGTCGGATTCCTCGCCCCGGCGTTCGGGTTCGTCACGGGGAGCGCCGCCGAAGGGATCAGCGCGCTGGCCCGGCTGACCGCCTCGCTGCCCGGAGGTGCGGCCGATTACACCCTCGGCGGATGGCCGACGGCGGCGGTCTATGCCGTTTTTGCGCTTGCGACCCTTGCGGCGTGGAGCGGCGAACCGAAAAAAAACGTACCTTTGCGGACGTGATTACCCCCGAAGAATACTCCCTCCTGCTCACGGACGAAGTGCGGCGCGCCGTCGCCGCCGCACGGGGCCGCGACCCGCTGGAGGTGGCTCTGGACCGCACCGTCCCCCACGCCCGGCTCGTGGCCACGCAGGTCAAGTACCTCGCGCGGGCCGCGCAGAAACTCCCTTCGTATGCCGCGGCGCAGTGCATCCTGCCGCCGCTGGCCTTCGAGCAGGCGTCGAGTGAGGCGTGCGCCGCCCACAAACTCCTCGAAGGCGACACGGTGCTGGACCTCACCTGCGGGCTGGGTGCCGACGCCCTTTTTTTGAGCCGCCGCTTCCGCCGTGTGGTGACGCTCGAACGCAATGAAATGCTGGCCCGCGTGGCCGCGGAGAATTTTTCCAGAATGGGCGTCGCGAATGTCGACGTAGTGAATGCCTCCGCCGAGGAGTATCTCCGACGCGACGGCCTGCGTTTCGACTGGATTTACGCCGATCCCGACCGCCGTTCGGACAAGGGCCGCAAACTGGTGCGGCTGGAGGATTGTTCGCCCGACATCGTCGCCCTGAAACCGCGTCTGAAGCAGGTTTCGGGGCGTCTGTGCGTCAAGAACTCCCCGCTGTTCGACGTCGGCGAGGCCCTCCGGCTCTTTCCCGACAGCCGCGTGGAGGTGCTCTCGCTCGGCGACGAATGCAAGGAGGTCGTGGTCTATGACGACGGCTCGGGACCGCTTGTCACCGCCACGGCTCTCGGGCGCGGGAGTTTTTCGGCCGCTCCGGGCGAGACCGCACCCCCTCCGGGCCGTTTCGACCCGGAGCGTTACGGCTATCTGGTGATCCCCGACGTGTCGTTGCAGAAGGCCCGTCTCGCGCGGATTCACCTTGCGGGAAAAGCCGACATCTGGAGCGACAACGGCTACGGCTTCGCCGTGGAGGAGCCGGAAGGCGTGCTGGGACGGACCTTCGCCGTCGAAAGCATCGAACCCTACGATCCCAAACGGCTCAAGCGCGAACTGAAAGGCCGCGGGGCGGAGGTGCTCAAGCGTGATTTCCCGCTCGCCGCCGAGGAGTTGATGCGCCGCCTGGGGCTGCATGCCGGGGCCGGCCTGCGGCTGGCCTTCACGAAAATCGGGAACGATTTTTGGGTTATCCGTTTAAAATAGCTACATTTGCCTGATTGCCAGGCTGCGACTTATGAAATTCAGCGATTTTCTGACATACTTCACCGACACGATTTTCCGGCGCGACGTCACCGAATGGCGCAACCCCGTCGTGCGGTGGCTCGTGCAGCAATACCGCCTGCTGTTCTACACGGCCCGCGGCCTGCTCGAACACGGAACCATCGTCCGTTCGGCGGCGCTCACGTTCTACACGCTGATGTCGCTGGTGCCGATTCTCGCGGTGGTATTCGCCGTGGTGAAAGGATTCGGGCTGGCCGACGGACTGATCGAAAACCTCTACGGTCTCTTCCCCCGAAACCCCGACATCGTCGACTACATCGTCAACTTCGCCGAAAACGCCCTGGCGCGCACGCAGGGCGGCGTGGTGGCCGCCGTGGCGCTGGTCATGCTTTTCTGGGCCGTGATCCGGGTCTTCGGGTCGATCGAAAGCGCCTTCAACAACATCTGGGAGGTCAAGGTCGAGCGCAGCATCACCCGCCAGTGGACCGACTACATCGCCGTGGTGATGATCGTGCCGATCCTCTGGATCGTGGCCAACGCCGTGGGCAACTATGCCGAGCAGCTGCTCGGATTCGATGACAGCTGGTATTTCAACCTGCTGTCGCACCTTGCCTCGATGATCGTCATCTGGGTGATGTTCACCTTCCTCTACATCGTCATACCCAACGCCAGAGTGCGTTTCGGCAGCGCCCTGATGGCCGGCATCGTCGCCGGGACGATTTTCCTGCTCTTCCAGTGGGGCTACGTCTACGTGCAGCGGTGGATGACCTCGTACAACGCCATCTACGGCAGTTTCGCGGCCCTGCCGCTGCTGCTGATCTGGATGCAGACCTCGTGGGAGATACTCCTTTTCGGCGGCGAGCTGTCGTTCGCCTATCAGAATATCGCGCGTTTCGGCGAGGAGCGCGAATCGCTCCTGATCAGCTACGACCAGCGGCGCAAGGTGCTGCTCGCGGTGATGCTCACCGTCGTGCGGAATTTCCGCGACCGGGGCGGGGCGCTGCCTGCGGACGAGATCCGCGAACGCCTCGACCTGCCCACGCGCATCGTCAACGACGTGCTGTTCCAGCTCGTGCAGGCCGGGCAGCTGATCGCCGTGCGCAGCGGCGACGGCGAGCGGGAAACGGCCTTCACTCCGGCGCACGACATCGCGTCGATGACCGTCTACGGCGTGCTGGAGGCGGTCGAACGGTCGGGGCAGACCACTTTCGACCTCGGGCAGACGCCCGAACTGGCGCGCATCGACCGCGAACTGGAGACGCTCAAAGAGTCGGCCCGCCGGTCGCAGGACAACGTGCGGCTGACCGACCTGCTGTAATTATGAATTCTGAATTGAAAAAAACCGTCATCATCGGCAGCGGGAACCTCGCGGAAGCGTTGGCCCGCGCCGTCGCCAAGAGCGAACTGGAACTCGTGCAGATTTTCGCCCGCAACGCCGAGCGGGCGCGCGTCGTCGCGGAGCTGGCCGCGACCGGCTGGGAGACGCGCCCCGAAATGCTCCGCAAGGATGCCGACATCTACCTGATCGCCGTCAGCGATCGCGCCGTGGCGGAGGTGGCCGCAACGCTCCCGATTCCCGAAGAGGCTGCGGTGGCCCACACGGCCGGAAGCGTGCCGGTCACGGCCATCCCCGAACGATTCGCCCGGCGTGCCGTTTTCTATCCGATGCAGACCTTCACCAGAGGGCGCGAAGCAGACTTTTCCGTGATCCCCGTGTTTCTCGAAGCGCCGTCGCCCGAACTGCGTCCGGAGCTGGAGGCGTTCGCCCGGAAACTCTCCGGGACGGTCATCTGGGCCGACTCGGCACAGCGCTGCAAGGTGCATCTCGCGGCGGTTTTCGCCTGCAACTTCGCCAATCACATGTATGCCGTGGGCGAACGTATCGTCCGCGGTGCGGGGCTGGATTTCGACGTGCTGAAACCGCTGATCGCCGAAACCGCGGCCAAGGCCTGCGACGCCCGTTCGCCGCTCGACGTGCAGACGGGACCCGCCGTGCGCAACGATTTCGCCACGAAGGCCCGCCACGGCGACCTGCTGGCCTTCGACCTCCGACTGAAAAACATCTACTCAACGATAAGTCAAAGCATATGGGAAACTTCAAAGAAGATATAGCGCGCTGCGAAGCCTTCGTCTTCGACGTCGACGGCGTGATGACCGACGGTGGCATCATCCCCACGCCCGACGGCGACTTCATCCGCCGCTACAACGCCAAGGACGGCTATGCGCTGGCCTACGCGATCAAGATAGGCTACAAGGTCTGCATCATCACCGGCGGCCGGGGCCGGACGCTCGAAAACCGCCTCCGGATGCTCGGTATCGACCATTTCTACGTCGACTGCATGGACAAGATCACGGCCATCCGCGAATACATGGCGGGCCAGGGGCTCGATCCGGCCAACGTGATCTACATGGGCGACGACATCCCCGATCTGGATTGCATGCGCGAAGTGGGCCTTCCGGTCTGCCCGGCGGACGCGGCGGCGGAGGTGATCGAGGCGTCGCGTTACGTCTCGGAGTTCCGGGGCGGCGAAGGGGCCGTGCGCGACATCGTCGAGCAGGTGCTCCGCGCCCGCGGCGACTGGGCGCGCGACTCGCAGGGCGTCACGCCCTCGTCGCTCGCGGCGTCGCGGTAAGGCGTTCCGGAAGAGACGCGGTTCCCTTCCCGGCCGACGAAAAGGCGCGGCCGCCTTTCCCTTCTTTCTCTGAAAGAAGGGGAAACAATGCGGGGTTTCCGGCTAAAATTTGTATCTTTGCCGGGCTATAAGCCTCCGTCATGCTCGAAAAACTGGCCAAACAAACTGCCGTCTACGGCATCAGCACCATCGTCGTAAGGTTCCTGAGCTACCTGCTCACGCCTTACTACACCCGTGTGTTCGGGCAGGAGACCTACGGCGTCGTCACCGACATCTACGCCCTTATCCCGCTGGCGCTCACGCTGCTGACGATGGGCATGGAGTCGAGCTATTTCCGCTTTTCGGCCAAGGCCGAGGAGGCGGGCGGCGATGTGAAGGCGGCCAAGCGGCGGCTTTTCGCCACGACGTGGGGCGTCACGTCGCTCGCCGCGGCGGTGTTCTTCCTGGCGACGGCCTTTTTCCGCGACGGCATCGCCCGCATGATGGGCGAGGCGTATGTCGCGCATCCCGAATACGTCGTCTGGGTCGGCCTGATCATCCTTTTCGACGTCTGGGCCTGCATCCCCTTCTCGCGGCTGCGTGAACAGGGCCGGGCCATGACGTTCGTGGGGCTGAAAGCCATGAACGTCGTTCTGAACGTGGCGCTGGCCTTCGGGTTCGGCGCCGCCGGGCTGTTCGCCACCGACTTCGGCGTGGGATGGGTCTTCGTCGCCAACCTGATCGCCAGCGTCGTGACGTGGCTGGCGATCCTCGGGACCGCCGACCGCACCGTTCCGAAGATCAGCTGGGCGCTGCTCGCCGCGATCTTCGCCTACTCGCTGCCGCTGCTGGTGGGCGGGCTTGCCGGTACGGCCAACGAGTTCATCGACCGGCAGCTGATCAAGTACCTCGTTCCCGAGGGGGCCATGGCCCAGCTGGGCATCTACGGGGCCATCACGAAGATCGCCGTGGTGATGATGCTCTTCTACCAGATGTACCGCCTGGCCGCCGAGCCGTTCTTCCTCTCGAACTTCAGGAAATCGGACTTCGTGGCGATGAACGCCGCGGCGCTGAAATACTACGTCATGGCCTCGATGCTGATTTTCCTCGGCATCGCGCTGTTCCGCGACGTGTTTGCGCTGATCGTGGGGCGCAGTTTCCGCGAGGGTATCTTCATCCTTCCGGTGGTGCTCGGGGCCAACGTACTGACGGGCGTGTGGCTCAACCTTTCGTTCTGGTACAAGCGCGAGGAGCGCACTTCGCTGGCCATCGTCGTCACGGGTGCGGGACTGGTCGCCATCGTCGCTTTCGGGTTCTGGCTCATCCCGCTGTGGGGCTACTACGGGGCTGCGTGGGCGCGCCTGGCGAGCGAAACGGTGATGGTCGCCGTCAGCTGGTGGCTCAACCGCCGCTATTACCCGACGCCCTACGACTGGCGGCGCATCGGCGAATACGTCGCCGCGGCGCTCGCGGTTTTCGCCGTTTGCGAGGCTTTGACCGCCTCTGCGGACAATATGTTTGTAAGCTATGCGTTTAATATAGTGCTCTTTGCGTTGTATGCCGCCTACCTTGTCCGCCGCGAGCGGATCGACCTGGGGGCGATGCTGCGCGCATTCCTGCACAGGTAAAAAGTGAATCGGAGTATGCAGAAACGACTTTTCCCCAGAATTGCAGCCGCGGCTTCGGCCCTCCTGCTCCTCGCCGCCTGCGGCCAATCCCGTTCGGAAGGCCCGGCCGAGGTGTTGCTGCATACCACGGCGGGCGACATTCGCATCGAACTCGACGGGCGGACGCCCCTTCACCGGGACAATTTCCTGAAACTGACCCGCGAAGGGTTTTTCGATTCGGTGCTGTTCCACCGTGTGATCGCCGATTTTATGATCCAGGCGGGCGATCCCGCCTCGCGCCGCGCCCCGGCGGGCACGATGCTGGGCGAGTCCGATGCGGGCTACCTGATTCCCGCCGAGATCGTCTATCCGGCGCTGGCGCATACGCGCGGCGCGCTGGCCGCGGCCCGGACTTCCGACGAGGTGAACCCCGAACGGAAATCCTCCGGCAGCCAGTTCTACATCGTCTGGGGCAAGCCCTTCGACGGAGCGACGCTCGACCGGATTCAGCAGAGCGTGACCGCTGCGACGAACGGGGAGATCGTGATCCCCGATTCCCTGCGGACGATCTATGAAACCACCGGCGGCACGCCGTTCCTCGACGGACAGTACACCGTTTTCGGCCGTGTGACCGAGGGGCTTGAGATCGTGGAGGCCATTCAGGGCGTGGCGACCGATTCGGTCGGCCGGCCGCTGGAGGACGTGCGGATCATCCGGGCCGAAGCGGTTCGAAAATAGACTGAACATGAAGAAGACGACCGGAAAAATCGCCGTGATGGGCGCCAGTTTCGCGCTTTTCCTCTGCGGGGCCGGGGCGCTCCAGCTGGAGCGCGGCACGGCGCGGACCGTGATCCTCGCGGTGGTTTTCGCGGGTTTGCTGACGATTGCCGGGGTGCAGACCTTCCGGCGGATGAAAAATAAGGAGTAAAATGCGTTTTGCGGACATTACAGGACAGGAGGATTTGAAACGGCATCTGACGCAGTCGGTCGATGCCGGTCGCGTGAGCCATGCCCAGCTCTTCACGGGTACGGCGGGTTCCGGGGCGCTGGCCGTGGCCGTGGCCTATGTCCAGTATCTCTGCTGCCGCCACCGCTCGGGCGGCGACTCGTGCGGCGAATGCCCCGACTGCCGACAGATCGCGGCGCTGGCGCACCCCGACCTGCATTTGGTTTTCCCGGTCAACAAACAGGGCAAGAAGTCGGGAGAGGTGATGCGCAGCGACGAGTTCCTGCCGCAGTTCCGCGCGCTGTTCGCCGAGCGCGGGGGCTACTTCTCGCCGCAGGACTGGTACGACCGCCTCGACCTGGGCAAGACGCTCAAAGGCATGATCGCGGCCCGCGAGGCCGACGAGATCATCCGCAAACTGTCGTTCAAGAGTTTCGAGGCCGATTATAAGACCATGCTGATCTGGCTTCCGGAGGCGATGAACGAGGAGGCCGCGAACAAGATTCTCAAGATTCTGGAGGAGCCGTGGGACCGTACGCTTTTCATTCTGGTCTGCGAACATCCCGACCGCCTGCTGCCGACGATCGTTTCGCGTACGCAGGAGGTCTGCGTGCCGCGCATCGCGCCCGACGTGCTGGAGCGGGTGGCGCAGCAGCGGGGCGTGGCCGATCCGCTGCAAGCCCGCAACATGGCGCGCCTGGCAGGCGGCGATTTGCTGGAACTGGGCCATCTGGTGGCGGGCGAGAGCGATGCGATGCGCAAGGAGCATTTCGACCTTTTTTGTAGCCTCATGCGTTTGAGCTACAATGACCGGCACCTCGAACTGATCGCCTGGGCCGAAGATGCCGCGCAGCTCACCCGCGAGCAGCAGCGGGCGTTTCTGCGCGATGCGGCGCGGCTTTTGCGCGAGAGCTTCATGCTCCATGCCGGTATCCGCGAGGTCAGCTACCTCTGGGGCGAGGAGCTGGCTTTCTGTTCGAAATTCGCCCCTTTCGTCGGCCCGCGGAATATCGAGCCGCTGATCGCCGAGATCGAGAGCGCCGCCGCGCAGATTGCGCAGAACGGCAATCCGACGATCGTATTCACCCATTTTGCCCTCTCGGTGAGCAAGATGATAAAACATTTGTGATTTATGGCACGTGTGGCACTTCTTTTAGGCGGTAATCAGGGCGATGTGAAACGGACCCTGCAAACGGCGCAGCAGCTTGTCAACTCCCGTGTGGGGGCCGTGCTGCGCTGCTCTCACCGTTATGAAAGCGAGCCGTGGGGATTCCCGGCCGCGGAGCGTTTTTCGAACCAGGCGCTGGAGGTCTCCACCGACCTCACGCCGCACGAGGTGCTCGACGCCTGCCAGCGGATCGAGCGGGAACTGGGCCGCAACCGCGCCGCCGAGGCGGTCGAGAAGGCCTCTTCCGGAGCCGTCTACTGCTCGCGGCCGATCGACATCGACATCATTTTCTACGACGACGAGGTGATCGGCGACGAACGCCTCACGGTTCCCCATCCGCTGCTCGCCGAGCGGGAATTCGCGCTGGTGCCGCTTTGCGAGATCATGCGCCAGCGGCGGCATCCCGTGACGGGAGCTACCGTCGGCGAGATGCTCGACGCGCTCCGAAACAAATAGAACGGGTATGAAGGCAAAACGAATATTACCGCTTCTGGCCGCCGCCGCGCTGCTCGCGGGGTGTTTCAAGGACGTGTCGTACAAGACGAACTACGTCCTCAAACCCCTTGCGCAGGCGCAGACGGTCGATCCTGTCGAGCCGTTCGAGGGGCTGAAGGCTTATGCTTTCGACGCCGATACGGCCTTTTACACCGTGGCTTCCTACGAGGATGCGCTCAACGGCGTCATTGCGCGGAAGGACGACCTTTCGGACCGGATCGCCTCCCCGGTCGCCGCGGCTGAACCCTGCGTGCGGGAGGGGACCGTGGGCTGGGTGCAGATGCCGCTTTCGGCCGAGACGCAGATGGTCGTGGCTGTCGACCCGGTAAACAGGGTCTATGCCTATACGCAGCAGGAATTGGACGTGAACCTTCCCAACCTCTACGTGTCGCTGATTTTCAAACCCTGGAAGGGTTTTTCCTACAAGGAGGGCAACTGGAGTTTCTACAACGAGTTCTATGCGCCTCCCGTCTACCTCGACTGCCTGATCGACCCCTCGGTCCAGCTTGCCGAGGGCGGCGAGACCTCGGAGATCGCCAACGTGAAGGCGTATGCCTATGCCGCCGACACCACGGCGTTCTACATCGCCTCGTACGACGATGCCGTGTCGGGCAAGCTCACGGCGAAAACCGCCGGCGTCACCCCGCCCGCCACGCCGTTCTCGGCCTACGAGGACAAGGAGACCGGGCTTTACAAGATGGAGGTCAGCTCCTCGACCCTGATGGTGGTCGTGGTCGACCGCACCAACCGCCTCTACGCCTACTCGAAACAGGTGGTCGACCTCGAAGGCGAGACCGTGACCCTGCCGGTGGTCTTCCGTCCGTGGCGTGCGACGTGGATTTACGTCGAGGACGGCTGGCGCTTCGTCGATGCGTCGCGCGCGCCTGAAACGAAACCCCAAACACAATCCCGACGCCGATGAACACTCCGCGACATATGCTTAACGTGCTGCGCCTTGCGGTGGCGCTGCTCTTCGCTTCGGCCCTTATGAGCCGCTGTGCGAGCATGATGACCCCCACGGGAGGTCCCCGCGACTCGCTGCCCCCCGTCATCGTGAACATGACGCCCGACAACTTCGCGACTGGCCGGCCGACCGTCGGCCACGGGAAGATCTACATCGAGTTCGATGAGTTCGTGCAGCTCAAGGACCAGCAGAAGGAGTTCTTCACCTCGCCGGCGATGAAGAAAAAGCCGCTCATCACCCTGCGCGGCCGGGGCATCGTCGTGCAGCTGCGCGACACGCTGGCCCCGAATACGACCTATGCGCTCAATTTCGGCAGCGCCATCCGCGACAACAACGAGGGCAACCCGCTCTATTCGATGCGCTACGTCTTCTCGACGGGGCCCGAGATCGACTCGATGGTCCTTTCGGGCTATACGGCCGACAGTTACAAGGCCGACTCCGTGTCGAAGAGCTTCATCTGGTTCTTCCCGGCCGACTCGGTCGAGCAGGTCGCCGGATACGACTCCACGATCTTCAAGTACAAACCCGCGGCCATCGCCCGTGCCGAGAACAACGGCATCTTCATCGCCCAGAACCTCAAGCCGATCCCTTACCGCGTCTATGCCGTTCAGGATAAGAACGACAATCAGATGTACGAGCCGGGCAGCGACCAGGTGGGTTTCCTCGAAGGGACCTACAACCCTGCCGAGATGCCCGATTTCGGCATGTGGTACGACTCGATCCGCCAGTACGTGACTGCCGAGCCGCAGCTCTACTTCCGCATGTTCACCGACAAGGCGTTCCGCCGCCAGGTGCTTTCGCAGACCGAGCGGCCGCTGCAGCACAAGGCGATGCTCTACTTCGCCGCGGCGCGTCCGAAGATCACCCGGCTCCGTTTCGACAGCATTCCGGCCGACCGGGTGATCGTCGATCCGCAGACCGTGGGCCGAGATACGATCGCCCTGTGGTTCAACGTCCCCTCGTCGTCGCTTCCCGATACGATCAAGGGCGAGATCACCTATTTCAAACACGACACCGTCAACCAGTTGCAGGAGGTCACCGAACCGCTGAAGCTCGCCTGGCGTCTGATCGAGACCAAGGAGCAGGAGCGCGAACGCGAGAAACTCGAACGCGAACGCCGCAAGGCCGAGGCCGCGGGCGAGGAGTGGGTGGAACCCAAGAAGGAGAACCCCTTCGCCTTCAAGATGCCCACTTCGGGCGAGATCAACCCCGAGAATCACCTGACGGTCGATTTCGACTATCCGCTCGTGAAGCTCGATTCGGCCAAACTGCTGCTGACGCGCGTGCTCGAGGATAACTCGATCGAGGATATTCCGGTGCGCATGGTGCGCGATACGGGGATGCTGCGCCGCTGGCAGGTCCGCGCCCCGTGGAAGCTGGGCGGACAGTATACGCTGACCATCCCCGAGGGCGCCATCACCGACGTCGCGGGTCTCTCCAACGACTCGATCATCGGCAAGTACACGGTTCTCGATCCCGAGAAGTTCGCCACGGTGCTCATCCACGTCCGCGGGCGTGACGACGGCACGAAATACATCGTCCAGCTGCTCGACGGCAACAACGCGCTCAAGCAGGAGAAGCGCGACGTGGTGACCGGCGATGTTCGGTTCAACTACGTTCCCGCGGGCGAGATCAAGTTTCGTGTTATCGAAGACAGGAACGGCAACGGCAAGTGGGATTCGGGCAATGTGGTCGAACGCCTCCAGCCCGAGCGGGCCGAGATCTATGCCAACGACCAGGGCGAGGACACTTTCGCCACGAAGACCAACTGGGAGATCGAATTCTCGATGGATATGAACCGTATCTTCGCACCGGTCACGATGCAGTCGCTTTCGCGTCTGCTGGACGAGCGCGAATCGCAGCGCCTGCGCCGCGAGGCGGAGAAGCGGGCCAAGGAGGGTCCGAAACGGGATCAGGACCGCAACCGGCAGCAGAATGACAATAACAGCAACTTCAACGCTGCGGGCGGGATGTTCAATAATTTCAGGTAAGATGACGATGAAACGACATATCCGGACGGTGCTCTTCGCCCTTGCGGCCCTCGCCGCATGGCAGGGGGCTTCGGCGCAGCATACGCTCGGCTTCACGGTGGGCTACGGCATGGGCAACGGCCGCTTCCAGCCCCAGCAGGAGATGCGGGCGATCTGGGGACTTTACAGCGGGGGCCTTTCGTGGCGCTACTACGGCAAGCAACGCTTCGTGGGGGGCTTCGGCATTGATCTGGAGTTCCAGCAGCAGGGCTTTTCGTTTGCGACCAACGCTTCGCAGGTCGAGGAGAAGAAGGATTATCTCTACTATACGCGGCATGTCAATTCCGTCGTGCTGCCGATCGTCTGGCAGCCGCACTTCTACATGCTGCGCAACCACGTCCGCATCTACCTCGAAGCGGCCGCGACCTTCTCCTACAACATCTCGTCCACCTACGAGAACGAGCAGGCCCGGGCCAACGGCTCCGCCGGCTGGAAAGGCGACTATCCCTTCAAGCTCGCGCGCGACAACCGCTGGGGCTACGGACTGGCGGGCGGCGGCGGCATCGCTTTCCTGATCCGCCGTTTCGAGCTGAATTTCCGGGTGCGCTACTCGTTCGGTTATTCGGACATCGTCCGCAACCGCAACAAATACTACGACAACAACAGCGACGGCGCGGAAAATCCCTTCTGGGCCACTCCGCTGCGTTCGCCGCTCGACAACCTTATGATCTCCGTGGGGTTGAACTACCGCTTCAACAAACAGGGCTTCGAGGCCTGGAAACCAAGACCCAAGAAGGAGAAGAACCGCGAGGTCTTCAAATTCGGGCTGTAAAAAACACAAATTATGGAAACTACCCGTCAGCAGAAAATCGCCAAGCAGATCCAGAAGGACGTTGCCGAAATCTTCCAGAAGGAGGGCGCCCCGATCGTGCGCGGCTCGCTCGTAACGGTCACCGCCGTACGCATATCCCCCGATTTCAGCTACGCCAAAATCTACGTCAGCATCTTCCCCTTTGAGCAGAGCGGCGAGGTGATGAAGCGGCTCGAACACCAGAACTGGTTCATCCGCCGCGCCCTGGGCCAGCGGCTCCGTAACCAGCTGAAGAACGTCCCCGAAATCCAGTTCCTGCTCGACGATTCGCTCGAATACATCGAGCATATAGAGCAGGCGTTGAAAGAAGATTGACAGTTATGCGCTTCTGCCGGTTGTTCCCGCTGCCTGCGGCGGCATTTGCAAGTCCGATCCGCCCCCGAACCTCTGCCGAGGCGGGGGCTTCGGGATTTACGCTCTAATCCGTCGCCCGCCATGCTGCCGCAGCTCTTCGCCCGTCGCTACCTCTTTTCGTCCCAGTCCCGGTCGGTGGTCAACCTGATCTCGGGATTGAGCGTCGCGGCCGTGGCGATGCCCGTTGCGGCCATGATCATCCTGCTGTCGGTCTTCAACGGTTTCGAATCGCTCGTCAAGTCGATGTATTCGGCTTTCGACGCCGATCTTACCGTCTCCCCGCGGCAGGGGCAGACCTTTGCGCAGCGGGATCTCGACACCGCGGCCCTCGCACGCATCCCGGGGGTCGGCGCGCTGTCGTTCACCCTGGAGCAGAGCGCCCTGCTCGAACACGGAGGGCGTCAGGCCACCGCCACGATCCGGGGTGTCGACGACGCCTACGGGGCTGTCTTTCAGCTCGGCGATGCCGTTTCCGCCGGGGAGTGGCGCGTGCGGCTGGGCGATCTGGAACGGCTGGTCGTCGGACAGTCGATGGCGTGGATGCTGGGCATCCGCTCGCTGGCCGATGCCGACGTCACGCTCTACGCCGTGCGGCGGGGATCGTTCTCCTCGCTGCTGCCGCTCGAAAACTACACGCGCCGCACGGAACCCGTGGGCGGCGTCTATACCCTCGACCTCGAAACCGAACGCACCTACGTGCTCGCCTCGCTGCGGCTGGCGCAGGAGCTGTTCGGCTATCCGGGCCGCGCCTCGGCGCTCGTCGTGCGCCTCGCTCCCGGGGCCGATGCCGCGGCGGTCCGCAAGGCCGTTGCGGAGGCTGCGGGCGACGGATTCCGCGTCCGCACGCGCGACGAACTGCGCGCTTCGTTCTACCGCATTATGACCTACGAGAAGTGGGGCATCTTCTTCATCGCCCTGCTGGTGCTCATCATCGCTTCGTTCTCGGTGGTGGGGGCATTGGCCATGCTGATCGTCGAAAAACGGGACGACATCTCCACGCTCCGCGCCCTGGGGGCCGACACGGGCCTCGTCCGCGCCGTGTTCCGCACCGAAGGGTTTCTGATATGCGGTCTGGGCGCTGTCGCCGGCATGACGCTGGGCGTTGCCGCGACTCTCGCGCAGCAATATTTCGGGCTGATCGAGATTCCGGCCGAGACCTTCCTCACGAAGAGCTATCCCGTCGAATTCCGACCGACCGATCTGGCGGTCGTCGCCGCGTCGTTCGCCGCCGTGGCCGCCCTCCTTTCGAACATCACCGTCCGCAGTATGATTAAAACCGACCGATTATGAAACGATTCCTCCGCATGGCGGCATCCGCGGCCTTCGTGCTGCTGCTGTCCGCCTGCGCCCGCCACAAGATCATCCCCGACGACACGCTGGCGCAGATTTTCCACGATGCGTTCCTCACCAACGCCTACATCGGCAGCGAGGGCGTGAAGACCGACTCGCTGCGCATCTACGAGCCGATCTTCGCCCGCTACGGCTACACGACCGACGACGTGCACTACACCATCGGCAACTTCTCGAAGCGCAAGAGCGCCCGTCTGGGCGACGTGGTCGAGCGGGCCATCGAGATGCTCGAACGGGAGGGTAAGATCTATAACCAGGAGGTCGCCGTGCTCGACACGATCGACAACGTCGCCCGCCGCACCTTCACGCGCACGGTGCTCGCCGATTCGCTCATCCGCGTCGGGTCGCTGCGCGACACGGCCCGTTTGAGCTTTACGCTCGATGTCGAGCCGGGCGAATACAGCCTTTCGCTCAAATACCTCGTCGATTCGCTGGACCGCAACCAGCGGGGGCTGAAAGGCTCCGTGTGGCTCGAACGGCGCGACAGCTCGCGCACCAACGTCTACACCACGACCCTGCGGCGCAACCGCGAGGAGAGCTTCTCGCGCCGGTTTACGACCGACACGACGCACCGCCGCCTGCGCATCGACTTCCTGACCTTCAACGCCAGGCCCGAACGGCCTTCGGTGACGGTCACCGACCTCAAGGTGGAGTACATTCCCCCGACCCGCACGGCCGTCGAAAAACTCTACGAACAGCAGCTCGACATCCGGATTTTCGCCGATGACTTCCTCCGCGCCGCGGCCATCCCGAAGGATAGCCTCTAACCTGCTGTGGACGCCGCAGGGCCTCGTCCGGCATCCGCTCCTGACACTCGGGGCGGACGGCCGCGTGCTCTCTGCGGAGTGTTGTCCCGATCCGGACCGTCTCGCCGCCACGGAGTTCTATGCGGGGCTGCTGGTCCCGGATTTCCCGGCCGACTACCGCGCCGCGTTCGACGGCATGCGCGCCGCCGCATTGCCGCTTTCCGAACTGCTGCCGCGAATCGTGACGCCCGGCGGGGCGCTGGTCGTCATCTCGGGACTCGACTACGACTCGCTGCGGCTCACGCCGCAGTCGCAGATCCGGAAGTTGTGAGGCTGCCGTATCCGGGCCGAACGTACGCCGTCCTCCTCCCTGAAGGAGAAACGGGGCGGGTTCGGATGGGCGAACAGGGCCGGAGGCCGTGGGAGCGGCGGCCGGCGGTCCGATTTTTCGACTTCCGGGGTTATATCGGTAAATGCTCCTCGACCGTGCGCCGCAGGTGTTCGCGGTCGAGGTGGGTGTAGATTTCGGTCGTGAGGATGCTTTCGTGCCCCAGCATCTCCTGCACCTGACGGATCGAGGCGCCGCCTTCCAGCAGGTGCGTCGCGAACGAGTGGCGGAAGGTGTGAGGGCTGATGCGCTTTTCGATCCCGGCCCGACGGGCGGCCTGCTTGAGGACCGTGAAGACCATCACCCGCGTAAGCTGTCCCCCGCGGTTGTTCAGGAAGACGATCTCCTCACCGGTCCGGACGCTCCGCCGCTCTTCGAGGTAGCGCTGGATGCGGTCGCGGGCCGTTGAACTGACCGGCACGATCCGCTGTTTGTCGCCTTTGCCGATCACGCGGATGTACCCTTCGCCGAAAAAGAGGTCCTGCATGCGCAGCGACGTGAGTTCCGAGACCCGCAGTCCGCACGAATAGAGCACTTCGAGCATGGCGCAGTCGCGCAGCCCCTTCACGGTCGAGGTGTCCACGGCGGCGATGATGCGGTCGATCTCGGCGGTGGTCAGCACGTCGGGCAGCTGGCGGCCGAATTTGGGCGTCAGGACGAACTCCGCGGGCGACGATTCGATCTTGTCCGAGATCATCAGGAAGTTGAAGAAACTCTTGATGCCGCTCAACGCCCGGGCCTGCGAGGTCTTCTCGCGTCCCCGCTCGTAGAGCCACGCCATGTAGCGTTCGACCATCTGCGGTTCGACCTTGTGGGGCGCGACGTCCCACTGGCGCAGGATGAAGTGCGCGAACTGCATGTAGTCGCGCATGTACGATTCGACGGTGTTTTCCGAGAGCCGTTTCTCCAGTTTTATATAGCTACGGTAACGGCGGCCGGTTTCGTCCCACTTTTTTGTATTTTCTGCCATCTTTTGGTCCGCTGAATCCGGGATTATTGTAACTTTGTCCGAACGAAGGTACGAAAATTTTACATAATATGGATTATACGGTTCTCCATATCGCGGTCTCCGACGACGAACAGGCTGAAATCCTGACCGCCGAACTGGCCGATTTTCCGTTCGAGAGTTTCGAAACCGAAGACGGCCTGCTGAAAGCCTATATTCCGGCCGTGCGGCTCTCCGGCTGCAAGACCGATGTCGACGCCCTGCTGGCGCGCCGCGGGGTCGAAGGGCGTTATGCCGTCATCCCGACCCAAAACTGGAACGCCTCCTGGGAGAGCGATTTCCCGCCGGTCGACGTCGAAGGCCGCCTGCGCATCCGCGCCCCGTTCCACGATCCGGCTCCTGCGGGGGAGATGGAAGCGGTCGTGCTGCCCCGGATGTCGTTCGGCACGGGTCATCACGCCACCACGTGGCTCATGTCGCGCGCGGTGCTCGGCCTCGGAGTTGCGGGCCGCACGGGACTCGACATGGGCAGCGGCACGGGCGTGCTGGCGATCGTCGCCGCCAAATGCGGCGCGGCGCACGTCGACGCTGTGGACATCGACGACTGGGCGGACGAAAACTGCCGTGAAAATGTCGCCGCGAACGGTGTCGCGGACCGGGTCGAACCGATGCTGGGCGACGTAGGGCGGATTGCCGGGCGGCGCTACGACTTCATTCTGGCCAATATCAACCGCAACGTTCTCGTGGCCGACATGCCGGCCTATGCCGCGGCGCTGGTCCCGGGCGGCGACCTGGTGATGAGCGGATTCCTCGAAGCGGACACTGCGGCCGTCACCCAAGCCGCTGCGGAACAGGGCATGGAGACCGTCGCGGCCGAAACCCGCGAGGGCTGGATGATGATACGTGTTAAAAAGAAGAAGTAATCCCGGTCGCATGCGATAAGTCCCCGCCGAGGCGGGGATTTAGGGGTGGGTCAGACTTGTAAACGCGGCATTCCGCCGCGGGAACAGCGGTCCGATCCGGAAAGCGTTCAGGAAAAGAGATTAATTCTGTGATTTGAAAACCTACAAGGGCCGCGGCATCGTGCTGCATACGCTCAAATACGGCGACACGTCGATGGTCGCCTACCTGCTGACCGATGTCGGAGGTCGCCGCAGCTACATGGTGCAGGGGGTCCGCAGCCGCAGCGGCCGGGGTTCGAAGCTGGCGCTGTTCCAGCCGATGTTCCCCGTCGAGTTCGAGGGGCTGGAATCCCCGCGGCAGCAGATGGACCGCTTCAAGGAGGTGCGCGCGGGGTTCGTGCTGCAAAGCCTTCCGTTCGATGTCCGGAAATCGACCATGGCGCTGTTTATGGCCGAGGTTTTGTACCGCCTCGTCCGGGAGAGCGAGCCGAACCGGCCGCTTTTCGATTTCGTGTGGGGTTCGGCCGAGGCGCTGGACGCCATGGACGAAGGGGTGCCGAATTTCCACCTCTGGTTCCTGGCCAACCTGAGCCGTCTGCTGGGTTTCCGCCCCGGCAACGACTATACGCCGGGGGCGTGGTTCGACATCCGCGAGGGACTGTACAGCGTCGTGCGGCCTGCGCACCCGGGAGTGATGACGCAGGAGTGCGCCTCGTTGCTCGACCGGATGCTCTCCTGTGACGTGCGGCGTCTGGGCGACGTGGGGCTGAACCGCGACCGGCGGTCGGAGTTCCTCAACGCCATGCTGGCCTATTTCGGCTACCACCTCGACGCCATCAGCGCCGTGCAGTCGGTGCGCATACTAAAAGAGGTGTTTTAACGTTAAATTCTAAAGATAAAAGGGAAGAAGATTATGAGAAAGATGTTGCTTGCGGCCGCAGCGCTCGCCGTAGCGCTCGCCGCCTCGGCCCAGGAGCCGAAATTCGATTTCAGGCGCGACTCGACCCGTACTTCGGGCTTCACGCTTCCCGATTCGCTGGCGCACATGTCGCCGTGGAAACCCGACTACAAGACGATGGCCCCGGTCAGGACCAAACCCACGGTGTCGATGACTTCGGTGGTGGTGATCCAGAAGGAGAACCTCCCCTCGCGCATCACCGTCATCGACAACAATACGCTGCGTCTGGGTCAGCATTTCAACCTCTCGAACGGTCAGGCCTGGAACTGGAGTCCTTTCCCCGACGCATTCCTCGACGCACGTACGCTTTCGTTCCCCATGCCGCGGTAACGCCGTCGCAGGGCGTTTTGACGGAAAAAGGCCGGATTCGTCCGGCTTTTTAGGTATTTACGCGTATTGATCCGCAGCGGCGAAATTCCGAATTTTGTACCCGGAAAAGAGATGCCGCCTATGAAACCGATTCTTCTGCTGTTGTTATCGCTGCTCCCGTTCGGGGCATTCGCCGGGGAACCGGCTCCCGCGTCCGCAGCGGGCGAACCCACCGTCGCCGAGCTTTCGGCCCAGCTCGAAGCGCTCAAAGCCAGGACTTCGACCTGGGATAAGATTGCAGCCCGCCTGCCCCGGATCTCGGGCTACGTGCAGACCGGCTACGAGTGGTCGGAAACCTCCTCGACCTTCTTCATCAAGCGCGTGCGCCTGAACCTTGCGGGCGACATCGCCGAAAAACTCGACTACCGGGTGCAGATCGAGTTCTGCGGCCCGAAAATCGTCGACGCCTACATCCGCTACCGGCCTTTCGAACAGCTGAATTTCCAGCTGGGAGAGTACAAACTGCCCTTTTCGATCGAGAATACCGACTACGTGCCCCTCAAGTACGAGTTCATCGAATACCCGCTGTCGCTGCGCCGGCTGATGGGCTTCAACGACGTGTGCGGACTCTCGGCCACGGGCCGCGACATGGGCGCCATGCTCTACGGCGGGTTCTTCAATCGCAAAGGGTACAGTGTTCTGGGTTACAACTTCGGCGTGTTCAACGGCGAAGGGCTGAACGTCAAGGACAAGAACAAATCGAAGGACCTTGTGGCGCGGCTGACGCTGCGTCCCGTCCGGGGATTGCAGATCGCCGGTTCCTACTATTGGGGCGAGTATGGCTCCGACTACCTCAAGCGCGTCCGCTACGGTGCGGGCGCCTGCTACGACGAGGGACCGTTGGTCGTGCGCGCCGAGTGGATCTGCGGCACGACGGGGCTTCCCGCGGGCGGCGAACTCGACAGCGACGGCTGGTACGCCGTCGGCGGGTGGCGCGTGACGCCGTCGCTGATGTCCGTGGTGCGCTACGATACGTTCCTCGAAAACTCCTTGGAGAGCGCCTCGCGCCAGACCAACTACACGGCGGGCGTCGTGTGGCAGCCCGTGAAATACCTGCGCTGCCAGCTCAACTACACCTACGAAGATTATGCGTCCCGCGCCGCCGCCAACCGCAATGTGGTGTCGCTGATGCTCTCCGGAATTTTTTAATTGAATTGCCATGAAAAACTTTTTCGAAAAACTCCGCGTCGAGGACTGGGTGGTGGTCTGGGTCTCGATCCCGCTGCTGCTGCTTGCGTCGCTCATCCCCGCCGACCTGCCGAGCGTGCCCGCGACCCTCGTGGGCGAAGTGGCGTGGTATAACATCGGCCTGCTGTTCGCCATCGTGCTGGTGGTGCTCTACGTCGGCTGCCTGCTGCTGCGGCGTCCCCTCAAGGGGTTGCTGCCGTCGCTGGTCGTGGTCTTCGCCGTTTCGCTGCTGGCGCAGGTCGTGGCCAAAATCCCGGCTGTCTCCTACTACGGCTTCGAGTCGGTCTTCTTCTCGGTGCTGTTCGGCCTGGTGATCCGCAACGTGTGGCGCGTCCCCGCGTGGATGAAGCCCGCCATTCAGGGCGAGTTCTTCATCAAGATCGGCGTGGTGTGCCTCGGCGCCACGATCCTTTTCAGCGACGTGATGAAATCGGGGGTCTTCGGACTCGTGCAGGCCTGCCTCGTGGTGGCCGTCGTGTGGTTCTTCGCCTTCCGCTTCTCGCGCCGCATGAAGGTCGACGAGCGTTCGGCGATGATTCTTGCGAGCGGACTCTCGATCTGCGGCGTCTCGGCTTCGATCACCGCGGCACGCGTGGTCGGCGGCGACGACCGGAAACTTTCGTACATCGTTTCGCTGGTGCTGATCGTCGTCGTGCCGATGATCTACCTCATGCCGTGGCTGGCGAACCTGATCCTGCCGCACCTGTTCGCTCCCGAAGTGGCCGAGGAGGTCGCCGGGGCGTGGATCGGCGGCACGATCGACACCACGTCGGGCGTCGCCGCGTCGAGCATGATCGTCGGCGAGGTCGCCAACCAGCACGCCGTGATCATCAAGGCGGCGCAGAACGTGCTGATCGGCGTGGTGGCGTTCTTCATTGCGCTTTACCTCTCGACCCGCGGCGAGAAGGGCGGGCAGGCTCCCTCGCTGGGCATCGTGTGGGAGAAGTTCCCCAAGTTCATCCTCGGGTTCGTCGCCGCGTCGCTCGTCTTCAGCCTCTGCCAGTCGAACGGTCTCTTTACGTTGGGCGCCAAGGGCAAACTGCTCGAACCGGGCGTGGCGAAGATGTTCTCGACGGTCTTCTTCTCGCTGGCCTTCGTCTGCATCGGTCTCGACACGCGTCTCAAGGACATTGTCTCGAAGGAGAACCGCAACGTCCTGCGGTCGTTCCTCGTGGCGCAGACATTCAATATCGTCGTGACGTTCGTGATCGCTTGCCTGCTCTTCGGCCTGCTAAAGCCGGCGCTTTAAGGACGCGCTTTCAGGGGCGGTGGCAGGACGGCCCTTTCCCGGTCCGGCTCTGCACGGCTCCCGGTCCGGTCACGAAAAAAGGCTGACGAAACCGTCAGCCTTTTTTCGTGAATTTCCGTCCCGGCCGGAATCCCGGGCCGCTCTTTCCGCGGGTCTCTTTCCCGCGTGCGGGATGGCCTGCGCCCGGTTGCCCCATGGCCGGCTTTTCGCCGAAGAAATACGCCTTTTGCCGCCGCTTCTCGTCCTGCGAGCGGGCGACATAGACTTTCTCGTGCGTGTAGGGGTTTTCTCCCGTGTAGAACATCACCGACGAGAGGGTCATCGGCGTGGGCGTGAGGTCCTGCACCTGCTCCAGATTGAAATGCAGCTTTCCCAACACCTTTCCGGCCAGCGACTGCATGTCCCGCTCGGTGCATCCCGGGTGCGAGGAGATGAAGTAAGGGATCAGCTGATAGGGCAGATGTTCCTGACTGCAAATGCGATGGAAGTCGGCGGTCAGCCGCTCGAAGAGCGCGAACGGCGGTTTGCGCATCAGGCGCAGCACGTTATCCTCGGTGTGTTCGGGCGCCACTTTAAGCCGTCCCGAGGTGTGATGCTTCAGCACAGTCTCCAGATAGGGCGAGCGGTCGAACAGGTCGTAGCGGATGCCGCTGCCGATAAAGGCCTTCTTGACGCCCTTGACGGCCCGGATTTTTTCATACAGGGCCAGCAGCGGCCGGTGGTCGTTGTCGAGATTGGGGCACATCTTCGGGTGGAGGCACGACGCCCGGCGGCACTTGCGGCACAGCTCCCTGTCGCGGCCGCCCATGCGGTACATGTTGGCCGAGGGTGCGCCGACATCCGAGAGATAGCCCTTGAAACCGGGCGATTTCACCACATGCTCCACTTCGGCGAGGATCGACCGCTCGCTGCGCGAATTGATGAACTTGCCCTGATGCGCCGAAATGGTGCAGAACGAGCAGCCGCCGAAGCAGCCGCGGTGGATGTTGACCGAATGGCGGATCATCTCCCAGGCCGGAATGTCGCCCTTGCCCGCATAGCGCGGATGCGGGGCGCGCTCGTAGGGGAGATCGAACGAGTGGTCGAGTTCTTCGGTCGTGAGCGTCGTGTTGGCGGGCGTCACGACCACGCACCGGTCGCCGACGGCCTCCACGAGTGTCGCCGTGGGTTCCATCAGGTTGCTCTGGGTCTCGATAACGGTGAAGTTCTCGCCGAAGGCGGTCTTGTCGGCCAGACACTCCTCGTAGCTGCGGAGGCGGATCGTCGCGGCGGGGTCGAGCCGCGCGACGTAGCTTTCGTCGGAGAGGAACGCCACCTGCCGGATTTTGCGCAGCAGCTTGGCGTTATAGCCGTTGCGCATCGCCCGGGCCACCTGCTGCACGACCCGTTCGCCCATGCCGTAGATCAGCAGGTCGGCGCCCGATTCGGCCAGGATGGAGGGTTTCAGCGCGTCGCTCCAGTAGTCGTAGTGGGTCAGGCGGCGCAGCGAGGCTTCGATGCCCCCGATGACCACCGGAACGTGGGGGTAGAGGCGCTTGAGGATCTGCGAATAGACCGTCACGGCACGATCGGGGCGGAATCCCGCCTTGCCGCCGGGCGTGTAGGCGTCGTCGTGGCGCAGGCGGAGGTTGGCGGTGTAATGGTTGACCATCGAGTCCATCGAGCCGCCCGAAATGCCGAAAAACAGGCGCGGAGCGCCCAGTTTGCGGAAGTCGCGCAGGTCGTCGCGCCAGTTGGGCTGGGGAACGATCGCCACGCGGTAGCCCTCGGCTTCGAGCAGGCGTCCCACGACGGCCGCCCCGAAAGCCGGGTGGTCGATGTAGGCGTCGCCCGAGAAGAGGATCACGTCCAACTGATCCCATCCGCGTTCGCGGACCTCCTTGATGGTCGTAGGTAAAAACAAGATCGTGCGTTATTTGTTTTGTTTCGGTTGCATTTCTTGCAACCGGTGTTGTTCGCGGCTCTGCCGCGTTTGCAAGTCTGACCCCACCCCAAACCCCTCCCTCGGGAGGGGCTTGTCGCATCGCGACCGGAATGCGGCGATTAATTTTCTTTGGTTTCTTTTGCCGCTGAAGTGTAAATATTCCATTTTGTCAGCAGGGACTGGAAATCGGCCGGAAGCGGGCTTTCGAACAGCACGTTTTCGTGCGTTGCGGGGTGTTCGAAGCCCAGCAGGCGGGCGTGCAGCGCGTGGCGCGGCATCACCGCGAAGCAGTTTTCGATGAACTGCCGGTATTTGGCGAAGGTCGTGCCCTTGAGGATGCGGTCGCCGCCGTAGCGTTCGTCGTTGAACAGCGGGTGCCCGATCCACGCCATGTGGACGCGGATCTGGTGGGTGCGCCCCGTTTCGAGACGGCACTCCACGAGGGTTACGTAACCATAGCGTTTCAGCACCTTCCAGTGCGTCACGGCGTGCTTGCCGTCGGACCCGTCGGCGAAGACGAACATCTTCTGCCGATCCTTGGGACTGCGGCCGATGTTGCCCGTGATGGTCCCCTCGTCCTCGTCGAAATTGCCCCACACCAGAGCCACGTAGCGGCGCTGGATCGTGTGGTCGAAGAACTGTTTGGCCAGCCGCGCGTGGGTCTGCTCGTCCTTGGCGATCACCAGCAGTCCCGAAGTGTTCTTGTCGATACGGTGCACCAGTCCCGCGCGGTTCTGTTCTTCGGCCGGGATTCCCTGCTTGTTGAGGTGGTGCATCAGCGCATTGACCAGCGTGCCGCTGTAATTGCCCACCCCCGGGTGCACGACCAGTCCGGCCGGTTTGTCCACGAGCAGCAGCCATTGGTCTTCGTAGGGGATGTCGAGCGGAATGTCCTCGGCGACGAGTTCCACCTCGCGCCGCGGGTAGGGCATCACGATCTGGATGCGGTCGAGCGGCTTGACCTTGTAGCTCGACTTGGCCGCCTTGCCGTTGACGAGGATGTTTCCGCTATCGGCTGCCGCCTGAATGCGGTTGCGTGAGCAGTGCTCCATCCTCACGGTCAGGAACTTGTCCAGCCGCATGGGGGTCTGGCCCTTGTCGGCCGTCACCGCAAAGTGTTCGTAGAGGCCCGCTTCTTCTTCGTCCTCCGCATCCGCCGGAACGGCGTCCAGCTCCGGGTCGTCGATGGGGTGTCTGTCGGTCATCAGTCGAAAAATCCCTCGTTATTGTTTGCGGGCCGCTCCTCGGCGGGTTCCGCCGAAGCCTCCTCCAGGATCGTCCGGGCGAGCGAGTCGGCCCGCTGCTGCTCCTCGGCCCGGCGTTCCTCGGCGGCGACGGCCGCCTGCTTCTTGGCCTCGGCCCGGTAGCGGGCGAGTTTCTTCTCGTCGAGCGTCAGCCGCAGGTCGACCTTCGACCCCAGCGCTGCGTTGCGCTCGGCGCCCGGCGTCTGGATGTAGACGCGCGTGTCCTTCTGGTTGAGCAGGTTGACCCCTTCGTCGAAGTCCACGCGCCCGACGTTGAGGCCCAGTTCCCAGAGGCGGCCCTTGGCCTGCGCCAGCGGCAGCCCCACCAGCCGCGGCACGATCGTCGTGCCGTAGCCCTCTTCGACGCCCACGTAGAGCGTCACGCCGGAACCCATTTCGGCCTCCATGCGGGTCGTGGGGGTCACGGGTTTGCCTTCGCAGTACTCCTCCAGCACGTAGTTCGTGGCCATGTCGGCGCGGTAGACCAGCTCGGCGATCTCCAGTCCGGCGATTTCGAGCATGTTCTTGGCCTGCCGCAGCGAACGCCCGGCCACGTAGGGCACGGGGACCATCTTCTGACGGAAGGAGTTGATCGTGATGTAGACCGTGCGTCCGGGTTTCACCTCGACGCCCCCTTCGGGCAGCTGGTCGAGGACGATGCCCCCTTCGTAGGCGGGGACGAACAGCGAGTCGTTGATGTGCAGTTGCAGGTCGTGCTTGCGGGCGATGCGTTGAGCTTGGTCGAGCTGAACGCCCGAGAGGTCGGGCACGGTGCGCCGCGCGCCGTGGCGTGTGCCCAGTTGCATGAGGATGTGCGCGGCGACGGCCATCGCGAGGATGATCGCCGCGATCAGCGCGAGGTTCCACAGCAGCGGATGCCGCCGGAGCCGGGACAGGTAATTCTGGGGTTTCTCCATAGATCGCAGGTTATTTCGGGGCCTTCCGGTAAAGGTAGACGGCGATGCCGAGGTAAATGATATTGGGCAGCCACACGGCCAGCCCGGGCGGGAGGGTTCCGCTTTTGGCGAACTCCTCGAAGAAGCGGTTGAAAAGGATGTATGAGAAGCAGAGTCCCGTGCCGATGCCGATGTGCAGGCCGGTGCCGCCGCGGACCTTGCGCGAGGACAACGACACGCCGATCAGCGTCAGGATGAACGTCGAAAGCGGATAGGCGTAGCGCGCGTGCTTCTCGACCTCGATGAGGTTGATCGAGTCGGAGCCTTTGGCCCGCTGCTGGTCCAGGAAGGCGTTCAGCTCCGAGATGTTCATGGTCTGGATCAGGTCGTTGATCTCGCCCAGCTCGGTGGCTTCGAGGTTGATCAGCGTGTCGAGGTTGCGGAACTGCTCGAAGGTCTCCGTGCCCGCGGAGTCGAACTCCCGTTTGGTGTAGCGCGGGGCGGTCCAGCGTTTGGTCTCGGGGTTGAACTTGGCGTCCGAGGCTTCGAGCGAGTGGGTCATCGTGCCGCTTTCGTAGCGTTCCAGCACGAAGAACGAGGCCTGGCGGGCGCCGTCGTTGTAGCCGCGGATGTAGGCGAAGATGCCCGGCTCGATCTGGCGGTAGATGTGTCGGTCGTATTTGGTGTTCTGCTTGCGTTTGATGTATTGCTGCTCGAAGGCGACGATGTGCCGCTGCGAAATGGGGATCAGCCAGAGGTTGAGCGTCAGCGACAGCGAGGCGATGATCAGCGCCCCGAGGAAGTAGGGCCACATCAGCCGGCGGAACGACATGCCGCCCGAGAGCATGGCCACGATCTCGGTCTGGTAGGCCATCTTCGAGGTGAAGAAGATGCAGGCGATGAAGGTGAACAGGCCGCTGAACTGGTTGATGAAGTAGGGGATGAAGTTGAGGTAGTAGTCGAGGATGACCGATTTCAGGGGTGCGTGCAGCTCCGTGAAGTCGTCGATCTTCTCCACGTAGTCGAAGACCACCACGATCACGATGATCATGGCGATGGCGAAGAAATAGGTCGACAGGAACTTGCCCAGTATGTAACGGTCCAGAATCTTGAACCCCGGAAAACGCATTTTCATTGTTTAGAGTCTTCGTGTCAGTTTTTCGACCATTCCCTCCTTCCACGCCCTGAAGTCCCCGGCGAGGATGTGCTCGCGCGCCGCTCCCACGAGCCGCAGGTAGAAGGCGATGTTGTGCAGCGAGGCGATCTCGGCAGCGAGCATCTCGCCGCAGACGCAGAGGTGGTGCAGGTAGGCCTTCGAGTAGAGCCGGTCGACGAAGGCCGTGCCCGCGGGGTCGACGGGCGAGAAGTCGTCCTCCCACTTCTTGTTGCGGATGTTGATGACGCCCTCGGCCGTGAAGAGCTGCCCGTTGCGGCCGTTGCGCGTCGGCATCACGCAGTCGAACATGTCCACCCCGCGCTCGATGCCTTCGAGGATGTTCACCGGCGTGCCTACGCCCATCAGATAACGCGGACGGTCCTCCGGCAGTATGGCGTTGACCACTTCGATCATCTCGTACATGACCTCCGTCGGTTCGCCCACGGCCAGTCCGCCGATGGCGTAACCGTCGGCGTCGTACTGCTTCACGTTCTCCGCGGCCCGGGCGCGCAGGTCCGGGTAGGTGCATCCCTGCACGATGGGGAACAGCGCCTGGTAATGGCCGTATTTGGGACTGGTCCGGTGATACTGGTTGAAACACCGGTCGAGCCACCGCTCCGTGAGGCCGAGCGACTTGGCGGCGTATTCGCGCGGGGCGTCGCCCGGGGGGCATTCGTCGAAGGCCATCATAATGTCGGCTCCGATCGTGCGCTCGGTGTCGATGACGCTTTCGGGCGTGAAGAGGTGCTTCGAGCCGTCGATGTGCGACCGGAAATGGCATCCCTCCTCTTTCAGCTTGCGGCACGCGGCCAGCGAAAAGACCTGAAAGCCGCCGCTGTCGGTGAGCATCGGGCCTTCCCAGGTCGAGAAGCGGTGCACGCCGCCGGCGCGTTCGAGGATCTCCGTGCCGGGACGCAGGTAGAGGTGATAGGTGTTTGCCAGGATGATCTGCGCGCGGGCTTCGTCGCGCACGTCGCGGTGGAAAATGCCCTTCACCGTCGCGGCCGTGCCCACGGGCATGAAGATCGGGGTGCGGATGACGCCGTGATCCGTATGCAGTTCGCCCGCGCGGGCGTGCGACGAAGGGTCTTTATGTTGCAGGGTGAATTTCATACTCATATATTCGGCAAAAATACACAAAATATTTCTATCTTTGCGCATATTTCTTCAATATGCAACTCTTCGAACAAATTCTGTCATGCTACGGCTGGGAGGGTATGGCCCTCGCGGGGGCGACGTTCCTGATGCTCGGCGTGCAGTTGTACTACTATATTTTCGTCTACGGCCGCATTCCCGGCTACAAGAACAACCGCCGTCCGCAGACGATGGACCGCGAGCCGCCCGTGTCGGTGGTGGTACCCCTCTTTTCGGAGGACTATTCGTTCGTCGAGGAGCGTCTGCCGCTGATCCTGGCCCAGAACTACCCCGATTTCGAGGTGGTGATCGTCTACGTGGGCCACGACACCGATTTTTACGAGGACCTCGTGCGGCTGAAACAGTCGTTTCCGCAGATCACGACCACCAAGATCCACCTCGACCCCCGTTTTCCGATTTCGCGCAAGATGGCGCTCAACGTGGGCATCAAATCGGCTCACTACGAGTGCATGGTCTTCACCTCGACCGATGCCGTGCCGCAGACCGACCGCTGGCTGTCGCTGATGGCCAAGGGGTTCATGCGCGGCGAAATCGTCGTGGGCTACTGCGGCGTGGAGCGCGGGAAGGGCTTTTCGAACTACATGATGCGCGCCTGGCGGATGATGCACTCGGCCGACTGGATCGCCCGGGCCGTGCGGCGCCGCGCCTACCGCGGGACGCTCCACAACTACGGCTTCACCAAGAGCCTCTATTTCGGGGCCAACGGCTTCAGCCACCTCAATATGAACATCGGCGAGGACGATCTGTTCATGCAGCGGGTCATGTCGCGCGACAACGTGAGCGTGATCCTCTCGCCCCGCGCCTCGCTGCGCGAAAAAATGTGGGGCGGCATGGGCTGGTGGATGAGCCAGCTGCGTTATTTCGGCTCGGCGTTCCGTTTCTATCCCCGCGCGGTGAAGACTTTCGTCCGCTGGGAGATCGGTTCGCGGGTGCTCTTTTTCGCCACGGTGGTCTGCGCCCTTGCGGTCATGCCTCCCGAGTACAAGCTCGCCGCGCTGCTGCTCGCCGTCATCCGTTATGTCGTCGTGGCGTTCGAAGTGCGCCGCATCGCGCGGCGGCTGGGCGAGGGCGGCATTGCAGGGCGTTACTTCATCTACGACCTGCTCGGCCCGCTGTGGGCCGCGGCGCTGGGGGCGATGCTGCTCCGCCGTGACAACCGCGTATGGAGATAGCCGACTATATCGTAGCCGAAGACCGTGAGCTGGTCGACCGGGTGCTCAAGGGGGACAACGACGCCTTCGAGTACCTTTTCAACCGCTACCGCGACGCCATCCACCGGTTGTTTGTGCAGCGGCTCGGCGGTGTGAACGATGCCGACGACCTGTTGCAGGAGACCTTTATCAAAGTCTACATCAACCTCCACCGGTACAGTGCGGACTACACCTTCGGGCAGTGGGTCTACACCATTGCGCGCAACACGTTCATCGACTTCGTGCGCCGCCGCCAGGACGACCTGCCGATCGACGAGCGTTTCGCCGCCCCGGCGTCGAACGCCCCGACTCCCGAGGAGAGCGTCATCAACCTCCAGCAGCGGTCGCAGATCGAGCACTATCTCGAACGCCTCGCGCCCCGTTACCGGCAGCTGATTCTGATGCGCTTTTTCGAGGAGTACTCCTACGAGGAGATCGCGGCGAAGCTCTCGCTGCCGCTCGGGACCGTGAAAACCCAGATACACCGCGCCCGCGAACAGATGTGCCGGCTCATCGCCCAGGGCGACGAGCGATGAACGATTCACGATTCACAATTCATAATTCACAATTGGAGCTGATAATTAAATATTTCCCGGATTTGACCGGGCGTCAGAAGGAGCAGTTCGCGGCGTTGTACGACCTCTATGCCGACTGGAACGCGAAGATCAACGTCGTTTCGCGCAAGGATTTCGACCAGCTCTACCTGCGTCACGTACTGCATTCGCTGGCCATCGCCAAGGTCTGCACGTTCGGCGACGGAGCGCGGATTCTCGACGTGGGGTGCGGCGGCGGATTCCCTTCGGTGCCGCTGGCGATCCTTTTTCCGGAGGCGCGGTTCACCGCCGCGGACTCCATCCGCAAGAAGATAACCGTGGTCGAAGGGGTTGCGGCGGGCCTCGGGCTTACGAACCTCACGCCCCGCTGCGTGCGGGTCGAGACCCTGACGGAGCGATTCGACTACGTCGTTTCGCGCGCCGTGACGGCCATGCCCGAATTTGTCGGCTGGATCTGGAACCGGCTCGAAAAGGGACAGAAAGGGTCGCTGCCCAACGGCATTCTCTACCTCAAGGGCGGCGACCTGGCCGAAGAACTGGCCCTGACCGGCAAACGGTGGCATGTCTACGACATTCCGCGCTTCTTCGGCGAGGAGTTCTTCGAAACCAAGAAGGTGGTCTATACCCCGAGGTAGGGCTTGATTCGCAGCCGGTGTTCCGGATCTCTTTCGTGCGGGGCGGAAGCTGCTGCCGGCGGCCGTGATTGTGCGGACAAGCGTCGGGACGGCCTTCGTTCCGAAGCCTTTAAGGCTGCTGCTTGTGCGGCTTCTGCCGGGCGATGATCGTGCGGAGGTTGTCCATGAAGGTCTCGGCGTCGGCCGCGCCCTGGATGCGTCCCAGCAGTTCGCCCCGGGTGTCGAACACGAGGTAGAGCGGAATGGAGCCGCTGCCGTACTTCTTCATCAGTTCGCGGCCCGTGGCCTTGTCCGTGTCGTATTTGGCCGCCACGAACCGCTGGTCCATGAACTCCCCGACGTCCTTGCGCGAAAAGACCTGCCTCTCCATCATCCGGCACGGGGGACACCAGCTGGCATAGATGTCGATGAAGACCAGCTTGCCCTGCTTGATCGCCATTTCGCGCACGGCGTCCGTCGATTTGGTCTCGAACTTCACCTGCGCCTGCGCCGCGCCCGTTCCGAGTGCGAACATCAGCAAAAAAAGTAGCTTTTTCATACGAATCGAGTTTTCCGGTGATGGGTACAAAAACCGAACCGGCCGTTTGAAAAACGGCTTTTAGGGGTAGCGGCGCAGAATTGGCCCGACAGCGCGATAAGGCTCCTTCGCCCCCTAAATCCCGCCTTTTAGGCGGGTGCTCAATAACCCGCATGCGGCCTGGATGTCCTCGCCCCGCGAGGCGCGGATCGTGGTCTGAATGCCGCGGGCGGTCAGCGCGTCGCGGAAGCGGACCATCGCCTCGTCGCCGGGCGAGAAGTAGGGCGAGTCGGGAATCCGGTGGAAGCGGATCAGGTTGATGCGGCATTTGATGCCGTTCAGCAGGCGCGTCAGTTCGCGGATGTGGCGCGGGGAGTCGTTCAGCCCGCTCATCACGATGTATTCGAACGACACCCGCCGCTGGTGGGTGAAGTCGTATTCGCGCAGGATCGCGGCGACTTCGGCGATCGGCCACGCCCGTTCGACGGGCATGATCTCCATACGCTCTTCGTGGAAGGGGTTGTGGAGGCTGACGGCCAGGTGAACCTTCGTCGCGTCGAGAAAACGCCGCAATTCGGGCACGACGCCCGCCGTGGAGAGCGTGATGCGTGTCGGCGACCAGCCGAAACCCCACTCGGCGGTGATTATTTCGAGCGTCCGCAGCACTTCGTCCGTGTTGTCGAGCGGTTCGCCCATGCCCATGAACACGAGGTTCGTGAGTTTGTCGCGCTCGGGCAGCGAAACCGCCTGGTTGAGGATTTCGGCCGCCGTGAGCGACTGCTGAAGTCCCTGCCGCCCCGTGGCGCAGAAGCGGCAGCCCATGCGGCACCCGGCCTGCGACGAGACGCAGAGCGTGGCCCGCTCCCCGTCGGGGATGTAGGCCGACTCGACGTAATGCCCTTCGAGCGTGCGGAACAGGTATTTCTTCGTGCCGTCGGCCGACTCGGTGACGCGCTCCGGGGCGCTCAGCGCCGGCGAGAACCGTTCGGCGAGCCGCTGGCGGTGCGCGGCGGCGATGTCGGTCATCCGCAGCGGGTCTTCCGTGTGGCGGACGTAGAGCCAGCGGGCGATCTGCCGCGCGGCGAAGCGCGGCATTCCCAGCTCGCCGCAAAGGGCTGCGAGCTGGTCGGGCGTTTTGCCGTATAACGATTCCTGATGTGTCATTCCTGCGATTCCGGGGGCTGTTTCCTGCGACAAAAGTAGGTAAAAAATGAAGATTTTTGCGTCCGTATGTTCATTTTTGAATTTTTATCCATATATTTGTGGTGCATAGCGCCCCTATGCCCGTTTTTTGCCCGAACATTAAAATTATTTGAGATAAATGGAAATTAAGAAATCACCCAAAGCGGACCTCCGGAACAAGCGGGGTCTTTTGCTCGAAATCGGTCTGGTCATTTCGCTTTGCCTCGTGATCGGGGCTTTCGCCTACACCCCGAAGGAGCGCACGATTGAAAAGATGGATTTGCAGGCTGCCATCGTCGAGGAGGAGATCGTCGAGATCACCCGCCAGGACCAGAAGCCTCCCGAGCCTCCCAAGCGTGTAGAGGTGAAGGTTATCGCCGACCTGTTGCAGGTCGTTACCAACGACACGAAGATCACCACCGAAGTGGACTTCGCCGAGTTCGACGAGAATACCGAGGTGATCCAGCAGGTCGAGGTGGCCGAAGAGACCATCGAGGACGACCAGCCGTTCCTGATCGCCGAGACCATGCCTTCGTTCCAGGGCGGAGACCTCAATACCTTCCGCAACTGGGTGCAGCAGAACGTGAAGTTCCCGCAGATCGCCCTCGAAAACGGTATCCAGGGTCGTGTGGTTCTCTCGTTCGTGATCGAGAAGGACGGCCGTCTGACCAATATCCAGGTGCTTCAGACGCCCGACCGTTCGCTCTCCGAGGAGGCCATCCGCGTACTGAACAAGTCTCCGAAGTGGAGCCCCGGCAAACAGCGTAACCAGGTGGTTCGTGTGAAGTATACCCTGCCGGTAGACTTCCGCGTACAGAACTAAAATCCGGGACGGGAATATCCGCCCGGCCGTTCGCCGGCGGATGAAAGGGCCGTGTGTTGAACGAATCGCCGAATGGAGCCCCGGGAAACGGCGGAATCAGACGGTGCATGTCAGATACGCCCTGCCGGTCGAGTTCCGCATGCAAATTAAGGCGTTACGGCTGAACTTTTTGAGGGTATCCTGCTTTCGGGCGGATACCCTTATTTGTAGCATCGTGTTTGCAGCACGTTGTCCGACCCGGCGGAAGCCGGAGTTGAAACCGGAAATAAAATAGAATTGTTTTGGAAGAAAATAAATTGAATCCCCAGCCTGTCGCCGCGGCCGATTGCCGCGAACGCGCCGTGCTGGTCGCCGTCATCCGCGACAACCAGGACCCGCGCCAGACCGAGGAGTTTCTCGATGAACTGGAGTTTCTGGCCGAGACGGCCGACATCTGTTCGGTGAAACGTTTCACCCAGCGGCTGCCGCAGCCTTCGTCGCGCATCTACGTCGGTCCCGGCAAACTGGAGGAGATCGCCGCGTATTGCCGGGAGCATGAAATCGACGTGGTGATCTTCGACGACGAACTGACTCCCTCGCAGACGCGCAACATCGAAAAGGAGATGCCCTGCCGTCTGCTGGACCGCACGCGTCTGATCCTCGACATCTTCATGTCGCGTGCCCGGACGGCTTACGCCAAGACGCAGGTGCAGCTGGCCAATTACGAATACATGCTGCCCCGGCTGTCGGGCCTATGGACCCACCTCGAACGCCAGAGGGGCGGCACGGGAACCCGCGGCGGCGCCGGAGAGCGCGAAATCGAGACCGACCGCCGCATCATCCGCAACCGTATCGCCAAACTGAAGGAGGACCTCAAGAAGATCGACCGCCAGATGGCCGTGCAGCGTTCGAACCGCGGCGCAATGGTCCGCGTGGCGTTGGTCGGCTATACCAACGTGGGCAAATCGACGCTGATGAACCTGATTTCGAAAAGCGAGGTTTTCGCCGAGAACAAGCTCTTCGCCACGCTCGACACCACGGTCCGCAAGGTGGTTTTCGACAATCTGCCCTTCCTGCTTTCGGACACGGTGGGCTTTATCCGCAAACTGCCTACGGAACTGATCGAGTCGTTCAAATCGACGCTGGACGAGGTTCGCGAAGCCGACCTGCTGGTTCATGTGGTGGACATTTCGCACCCGCAGTTCGAGGAGCAGATCGCCGTGGTGAAGCAGACCCTGCAGGAGATCGGCGCGGGCGACAAACCCGTCTATCTGGTTTTCAACAAGGTCGACGCCTATACTTATATCGAGAAGGAGGAGGATGACCTGACGCCTGCCACGCGCGAGAACCTCTCGCTGGAGGAGCTTAAAAAGAGCTGGATCGCACGGGCCAACACGCCCTGCATCTTCCTCTCGGCGCTGGCGAAGACCAATCTGGAAAAATTCCGCTCGGATCTGTACGGCATGGTGCGCGAGATTCACGCCGGGCGTTATCCGTTCAACAATTTCCTCTACTGACAACCAACCAAACCCACTCAACCATGACGTTGCATATCCTCTCCCAGCAGAACACCGTTCTCAACAAATTCATCGCAGAAATCCGCGACAAGCGGATTCAGCGGGATTCGATGCGTTTCCGCCGCAACATGGAGCGCATCGGCGAGATCACGGCCTACGAAATATCGAAAGCGTTCAGCTACAAACCGTGCGTTGTCGAGACGCCGCTGGGTGAAGCCACCGTCGAGATGATCGACGAGCAGATCGTGGTGGCGACGATTCTCCGTGCGGGACTTCCCTATCATCAGGGGTTTCTAAACTACTTCGACGACGCCCAGAACGCCTTCGTCTCGGCCTATCGCAAGAGCACCAAGGACGGCAAGTTCACCGTGAAGGTCGAGTACATCTCGTGCGGAAGCCTCGAAGGCAAGACATTGCTGCTGGTCGATCCGATGCTGGCCACCGGATCGTCGCTCGTGCTGACCTACAACGCCTTGTGCGAGAAGGGCGGTACGCCGGCCCATACCCATGTCGCCGCGGTCGTCGCCAGCGAGCAGGGGCTTGACTATGCCATGAAGAACATGCCGCGGCAGACCACCACGATCTGGACGGCCGTCGTCGACGAGGAGCTGACTTCGCGCTCCTACATCGTTCCCGGCATCGGAGATGCGGGAGACCTGGCCTACGGCGAAAAAATATAGTTTTTCGGTTTTATGCGGCTATTTCCGCACATCCCTTGCGCGTGACGATTGGGGCGTACTTCGGCACTGCCCATCCGTCCCCTGCGGCGCGATGCCCGAAACCACCCTGTCTGAAATCAAAAAATAGGAATAAGTAATGCGCCGAAAATTCGCTTTCCTCGTTGCCGTGTTCTGTGCGACCGTCCTCGCGATGGCCGTGCAGAAACCCGTCTTTATGGCGTGGTATGCCGCAGAGGCGGCCGGGGCGGGTTTCGGGGGCTGGATGGAGGTGCTGTGGCACGGGCTGACGCTCGACATGACCGTCGCGGGTTATGTCACCGCGCTGCCTCTCCTGGCCGTGCTTCTCTCGCTGTGGGTGCGTATCCCGGAACGGGTGTGGCGGGGCGTGCTGACAGCCTATTTTGCGCTGATCGCCGTGGTGACGGCCGTGATCTTCGCCGTCGACGTCGCGCTGTACGAGCATTGGGGGTTCCGCATTGATGCGACGGTGCTGATCTATCTCTCCGATCCCGAGGAGGCGATGGTGAGCGTCGATTTCTGGCTCGGCGTGCGGCAGACGCTGCTGGCCGCCGCGTATGCCGCGCTGATGCTCTGGGCCTACTGTCGCATCCTGCGCATTTTCGACGGACGTCCCGTCGGCTGGCGGCTGGCCCTGCCCGGAAGTCTCGTCGTCGTCGTGCTCGCGGGATTCGACTTCCTTGCGATCCGCGGCGGGCTGGGGGCCTCGGTGGCCAATGTTTCGAAGGTCTATTTCAGCCCCGTGCCGTTTCTGAACCATGCGGCCACGAACCCCGTTTTCTCGTTCCTGTCCAGTCTCGGCGACCGTGCCGACTATGCCGGCGAATACCCCTTCTTCGACGAAGAGACGCGGGCTGCGAAGTTCGACGCCCTGCGGGGCAACGGTCCGGCAGCGGGTCCCGCCGAGCGGGTGCTCGACACGCTGCGGCCCAATGTGGTGATCGTCATTCTGGAGAGCTTCGCCCGGACGGTGATGGACGCCGAGGTCGACGGAGAACCCGTCATGCCCAACATGCAACGGCTGAAACGCGAGGGCGTCTGGTTCGAGAATTTCTTCGCCAATTCGTTCCGCACCGACCGCGGCGAGGTGGCGATTTTGAGCGGATTCCCGGCGCAGACGCGCATGTCGATTATGAAACTCCCGGCCAAGAGCCGCAACCTGCCCTCGGTGGCGCGTTCGCTCGCGGGAGAGGGGTATAAGACGAGTTTCGCCTACGGCGGCGACCTCAATTTCACCAACCAGGCCTCCTACATGTACGCCACGGGATGGCAGGAGCTGATCTGGCAGAAGGACCTGCGCTTCGACGCCCCGGCTTCGGACTGGGGCTACGACGATCGGCTGATGTGCGACTGGTTCGCCGACCGCGTGATCGCGTTGAGCGAATCCCGCGAGCCGTTTCTCGCGGGACTGCTGACGTTGAGCAGCCATACGCCCTTCGACGTCCCCTATGCGAAGTTCGATGACCGGGTGCTGAACGCAATGGCCTTTTCGGACGACTGCGTGGGGAAGATGATCGACCGCTTGAAGGCTTCGCCCGCGTGGGAAAACCTGCTCGTCGTGCTGGTCGCCGACCACGGCTATCCCTACCCGCGGACGCTGGCCTACAACGAACCGCTGCGCCACCGCATTCCGATGATCTGGACGGGCGGGGCCGTCGCCCGGCCGCGTGTGGTGGAGGACTACGCCTCGCAGATCGACATCGCCGCGACGCTGCTCGCCCAGCTGGGCGTCGCGCATGGCGACTTCGATTACAGCAAGAACATTTTCGCCCCGGCGCCTCCGCGCAAGTTCGCCTACTACGCCTTCAACGACGGCTTCGGCGTGGTCGACGCTTCGGGCGAGGCGGTGTGGGACGTGACGGGCGGCCGGGCTGTGACGGAGACGAACCCCGAACTGCTCGACGTGGGGCGCACGATGTTGCAAACGACTTACGTGGATATCGGCCGCCGCTGAAGAATCCCCCTTTTTAGGTATTGCGGCATGGCGCTTGTCCGCATATCTTTGTGCACGGAAAATAATACCTATGTTTATGTATAAGAATGGTGGATATACGGGCGACGATCGGATGTGCGATCTGGTCTGCGACCGCTATGCCGTGTTGCAGGTGATGAGCCGTTTCGGCATTGCGCTGGGATTCGGCGACAAGACCATCGCCGAGGTGTGCGCCGAGAGCAGGGTGGACGCCGCGACGTTCCTCGCCGTGGTGAACATGCTGATGAACTTCGGCAACGGCGCGGAGCTGGCCGGCGAGGTCTCGGTCCGTTCGCTGACCGACTATCTGCACAACTCCCACGGCTATTTCCTGGACTTCCGGCTTCCGGCCATCCGGCGGAAACTGATCGAGGCGGTCGACTGCGCCCTAAGCGACGTTTCGTTCGCCATCATGCGCTTTTTCGACGAGTATGCCGCCGAAGTGCAGCGCCACATGTCCTACGAGGAGCAGACCGTTTTTCCGTATGTCGAGTCGCTGCTCTCGGGCGAGAAGAACACGGCCTATTCGATCGACATCTTCCGCCGCCAGCACGACCAGATTGATATCAAGCTGCGCGAGCTGAAGAATATCATCATCAAATACTACCCTTCGGGCAGCTCGAACGAACTCAACGGCGTGCTGTTCGACATCTTCAACTGCGAGCACGAACTCGCCTCGCACAACGCCGTGGAGGACGAACTCTTCATCCCGGCCGTCGAGCGGCTGGCGGCGGCGGGTCCCCGCACGGTGAAACCCGAGCCGTTGAGCGCCCGTGAAAAGGAGATCATCGTCTGCGTGGTAAAGGGCATGACCAACAAACAGATCGCCGATGCGCTCTGCATCTCGGCCCATACCGTGATCACCCACCGCCGCAACATTGCCGCGAAGCTGCAAATTCACTCCGCGGCGGGACTTACGATCTACGCCATCGTCAACAAACTGGTCGAACTCTCCGAAATCAAGGACACCATAACCGATCCGCAGCCATGACGCACGAACACCATCACCACAAGCACACGGTCACGTCGCTCAACAAGGCCTTCATTCTGGGCATTGCGCTCAACGTGGCTTTCGTCGTCGTCGAATTCGCCGTCGGCCTCTCCTACGGCTCGATGGGCCTGCTGTCCGATGCCGGGCACAACCTTTCCGACGTCGCCAGCCTGCTGCTGGCCATGCTGGCCTTCCGGCTGGCGCAGGCGCAGGCTACGCCCCGCTACACCTACGGCTACAAGAAAAGCACGGTGCTGATCTCACTGTTGAACTCGGTGATCCTGCTGATCGCCGTGGGGGTTATCGTCGCCGAGAGCATCGGCCGCATGCTGCATCCCGCGCCGGTCGAAGGCGGCGCCATCGCCTGGACGGCGGGCGTCGGGGTGGCGATCAACGGCTTCACGGCGTGGCTGTTTCTGAAGGACAAGGACCGTGATCTGAATGTCAAGGGTGCATATCTGCACATGGCCGCCGATGCGCTGGTGTCGGTCGGGGTGCTCGTTTCGGGACTCGTGATCTCGTGGACGGGCTGGACGATCGTCGACCCTGTCGTGGGACTGGTCGTCGCCGCGGTGATCGTGGCGTCGGTCTGGTCGCTGACGCGCGACAGCCTGCGTCTGTCGCTCGACGGCGTTCCCGGGGAGATCGACGTGGCCGCGATCGGGCGGAAGATGACGGACGTTCCGGGCGTGAAGGCCGTCCACCACATCCATGTCTGGGCTATCAGTACGACGGAAAACGCCCTGACGGCCCATGTCGTGCTCGAAAGCCTGTCCCGTATGGAGGAGGTGAAACACGATCTGAAAGACCTCCTGAACCATGCCGGAATCTCCCATGCGACGCTCGAATTCGAGTCCGCGGCCGAGCGGTGCGACGACCTGCACGATTGATCTGTCCGTCCGGGCCGAATCGTTCTGTTTAAAGGCGGAATCCCGACCCTGATCGTCAGGGTCGGGATTGTTTTTCTCCGAAAAGGATATGATCTTTATTGCCGGAAGGAAAATGGGTTCAAAAGCAAATGGTGACGCGACTCTTCGGAAGGAGGGGGCCGGTCGGCCGGTCGGCCGGCCGTTTTTGCGCTACGGCACGGGGTCGTAGCCGCTGCCGCCCCACGGATGGCACTTCGACAGCCGCCGCAGGGCGAGCCACAGTCCTTTCAGGGGGCCGTATTTGCGCAACGCCTCGAGCGCATACTGCGAGCAGGTGGGGGTGAACCGGCACGACGGGGGCGTGAAGGGCGAGATGCAGAGCTGGTAGAACTTCACCAGTCCGATCAGCGGCAGGGCGCAGGCCTGTTTAAAGATGCTCCACGACCGATTCCAGAATCCTGCGGACTGCATTTGCGACGGTTTTATAAGGTAGTGTCTCCTTCGACGAGTAGATCAGCGCCAGGTCCAGGTTGACCGGCCGGCCGTCGTGCAGAATCTGCTTTTGCAGGCGGTAGGCCTCCTTCGTGCGCCGCCGCACGAGGTTGCGTTTGTTGGCCCGTTTGTGGAACTTTTTGGGGACGGAAAAGAGCACCTCGACCGATTGCTCGGTGTCAGGCTCCGCGAACCACACGTAGCGGAACGGGAAGATGAAGCCGCTTTCGCCGCTCTCGAACAGACGGCGCACGGCCCCGAGCGAACGGAGCCTTTCGGTGCGGGGTAGCGAGTGTGCGGACATGGCGGCAGGGGGCTTGCGGCCCTTATTTGCGGGATTCCGTGGTCGGACGGCGCGTGCGGCCCTTCTTGGCCAGCTTGTGCTGCTGGCTGCGGATGAACTCTTCCTTGCGGGCGTCGGTCACCAGTTCCACCGGCTCGATCTCCTCGCCTTTCTGCACCTTTTGCAGGTAGATGTCGATGGCCTTGACCATCGAGGGGGCTTCGGGCGTCGGGGCGTTGGCCAGCACGGTGATTCCGGCCCCGAGGGCGGCGCGCAGCGTGCCTTCGCCGAATACCGCCACGGCGGGCAGGCCGTCGGTTCCGAACTTCTCGATGAGGGTTTTCACGTCCGAGGGCGAATAGAGCGCCAGCAGGTCGTAGTCGGCCATTTTAACGTCGTCCAGATCCCCGGCGACCGTGCGGGCCAGGATGACGGGATCGAACGAGAGTTTGAGCTTGGCGAGCGTTTCCGGCAGTTCGGGTTTGTGGGGTTCGCTCAACGCCAGCAGGAATTTCTCCTCCTTGTGTTTGATGATCAGTTCGATGAGCGACGTGAACGAGCCGTCGGCAAACGAGATCTTGCGTTTGCGGTAGACGATGTATTTCTGCAGGTAGAGCGCTACGGCCTCCGTCTGGCAGATGTATTTCATGGTTTCGGGCACGGTGATGCGCGCCTCTTCGCAGATATGGAAAAAACTGTCGACTGTCGTACGCGATGTGAATATGACGGCCGTGTGCGTGAGTATTTCGACCCTTTGGGCGCGGAACTCCTTCAGGGAGACGCCTTCTACGCGGATGAAGGGCCGGTAGGCGATTTCCACGTGGTGTTTCTGGGACAATTCGTAGAACGGGGACTTTTCGATGACAGCGGGCCTCGGCTGCGAAACTAATACACTCTTTACTTTCAATGTTGCGAATTGATTTAGGTTTGTCTTTGCCGTTTCATCTTACTGCAAGCAGCCATAATAGGCTGACAGGGAAGACTTCCACGGTGCAAAGGTACAAAAACCAATGCAAAATCGAAACTTTTTTGGAAAGAAACAGGTTTAATGTCTCCTTGAGGTATAAGACGGCCGCTGCGGCCAATTCGACGGCGATGATGCAGAACCAGACGCCGCCCGTGCCCTGCGGGCAAAGTGCGAAGAGCAGCAGCGGGGGTGAAATGAGGATCATCCCGAGGGCGAAACAGGTGCGTTTGAGCAGCATGAGCTGTGCGATGAAGGGCTGCGAGAGGGTCAGCGCTCCGGCCAGCCGCACGGCGATTGTCTGATAGGCGGCTATGCCCAGCGAGGCGAGCGAAACCAGCAGGCTGAAAATCAAGGCTGCGCCCTGCGGAATGGACGCTGCCAGCCGGCCGGGCATCAGCGTGTCGCCGTATTTGACCGCCGCGACGCCCAGAAAGAGCAGGCCGATGGCGGTGGCGATGTTCAGGAAACGCGAGTAGCCGCTTCCGCCCGGGTCCTCGGAGAAGCGTTTTCCCGTGGCCGCGTCGCGCGAGATGCGGCCCAGCAGCGTGCGCACGTCGCCCAGGTTGCGGTAGAGCAGCATGGCGTAGGTGGCGGCGAGCAGCAGCACGAAACTCTGGAAAACGGCGTTTTCCGCGAGCGGCGGAGGCGGTGCGAGCGGAATGCGTGCGGGTTCCGCGAGGGTCGATTGCGCTCCGAAAATTGCGGCGGAGGTCGTGTCGCGCCATTCGGAAGGGGCTGCACCGGTCGCTGCAACGGAGAACGGCGCGGAACCGCCGTCCGCAAAGGCCGTTTCCGCAAAGGCCGGGTTTGCAAAGTTCGTTCCCGCCCGGAGCGTATCCGGCCCGGGGACATATCCCGTCCGGGCCGGTGCGTCCGGAGTTCCGGACACCGAATCCGCCGCAGGCACTGCGGGTTGCGTATGTGCCGGCGAGGAGTTCATCAGGCGAAGTGGCGTTTGAGTGTGATGCGAATGGTGGTTCCCTTGCCGATTTCGGAGTCGATGACGGCGATCTTACCCTGGTGGTACTCCTCGACGATGCGGCGCGAGAGCGACAGCCCGAGGCCCCAGCCGCGGGTCTTGGTCGTGAATCCCGGTTCGAAGATGCGTTTCCAGTTGCTCTTGGGAATGCCCTTGCCCGTGTCTTTCACGTCGATCATAACGCTCCTGTCGTCCGACGAAATCCGCACGTCGATGGCTCCGTGGCCTTGCAGGGCGTCGAGCGAGTTTTTCATCAGGTTCTCCACGACCCATTCGAACAGTGCGGCGTTGATGTTGGCCTGCACGGGGGCGATGGCCAGCCCGTTGTAGTCGAGCGTCACGTTGCGGGGAATGCGCTTGCGGAAATACATGACCGATTCGCCCACCACTTCGTTGATGTTCGCCGGGGTGAGGGGCGTCTCGGAGCCGATTTTCGAAAAACGGTCCACGATCTTCATCAGGTGCGTGAGGTCCTTGTTCATCTCCTCGACGGCCGTCTGGTCCACATCCTGCGAACGCAGGTATTCGATCCATCCCAGCAGCGACGAGGTCGGGGTTCCCAGCTGGTGGGCGGTCTCCTTGGCCAGTCCGATCCAGACGCGGTTCTGCTCGTCGTGCTTCGACGAGCGGAAGGCGATGAATCCCAGTGCGATGAAGGCCGTGATGACGAGGAGCTGCACGTAGGGGAAGTAGTAGAGCGACTTGAGCAGCGCCGACTTGCCGTAGAAGATGATGTGGTAATGCTGCGACGACCAGAAGAATTTCACCGGGATCGGCGGGTTGTCGACCGAAAATTTGTCGATCTGTTTCCGGAGCCGTCCGGGATGGTTGATGATCTTCTCGGGGATGAGGTGCGAGTTGATGACTTCGAGGTTCTCGTTGGTGATGATGAACGGGATGTTGTTGCCGTTGGACATGATGTCGGCCACGAACGGGTCCTGGATCGAGCCGCCCAGCACGTCGCGCGTCACGCGCTCCATGGCGTGGGCCCACAGCGCCACGTCGTGCTGCTCCTTCTCCTTGAGCCGCCGGGCCATGTCGTTGGTGTAGAGCAGCGACAGGGCGCCGAGCGTCACCCCGACGACGATCACTACCACCCGGTTGCGGAACGAGAAGAATTCAGTCCTGATTTTCATGTCTTTACTTGCGCTTGGTGTCCTGCTCGCGGGTGATTCGGGCGTACTCTGCGGGATCGCCGAGCACCTCGACGGCCTTTTTCACCTCCTTGTCGCCCGACAGCGAGTGCTCGATCACGCCGGCCTGGTAGCCGTGGCGCATGACGATGTCGTTGTTGATCGTCTCGACGACCTGCGTGCGGTAGGTTTCGAGGTTGGTCTGCGTGTCGTCCTTCAACTCGGCCTCCACCTGCTCGAACTTGTTCTTCAAGTCGGCGAAACGGTCGTCCTCGGCGGCTTTTTTCAGCGCCTTGAGCGCCCGGCGGGTGTCCGATTCGTAGGGGACCTTCTTGTCTTGCATGAACTCCGCGAAGTCGGCGTAGTCCTTGTCCGTGATCGAGAAGGTGCGGATGTCGATCTGCCGGCCGGGGTTGCGGCGCGTGTATTCGTCGCCGAAATCCTCGATGAATCCCAGCGCGTAGAGCGTCAGGGCGAAGCGTGAAATGTACTCCGGGTCGGTCGCGATGTCGGGCATCACGCCGCCGCCGTCGTAGACCTTGCGGCCCGCGCGGGTCGTGAACTCCGAGATCAGCGAGTCGGGCACCGCGCGCACCGAACCTTCCTGCGAATGGGAGTAGTCGATGGCCTGGATGCAGCGGCCCGAGGGGATGTAGTATTTGGCCGTGGTGAGTTTGAGCATGGCGTTGTAGCCCAGCGGTCGGGGCGACTGCACGAGTCCCTTGCCGAAACTGCGCTGGCCGATCAGCACCGCGCGGTCGAGGTCCTGCAACGCCCCGGCGACGATCTCCGCCGCCGATGCCGAATTGCCGTTGATCAGCACCGTCAGCGGCAGGTCTGCAAGGATCGGCTCCGTGTCGGTGCGGAACACCTGCTTCGAATCTTCCGAACGCCCCTTGGTGCTGACCACCTCGGTCCCTTTGGGGACGAACATTCCCAGGATTTTGACCGCCTCCTGCATGATGCCGCCGCCGTTGGAGCGGTAGTCGAGCACAAGCCCTTTCAGCGGCCTTTCGGTGCGCAGCCGTTCGATGGCTGCGCGCATCTCCTCGTAGCATCCTTCGGTGAAGTCGCTGTGGCGGATGTAGCCGATGCCGTCGGCGACCCATCCGGCGTAGGGCACGCCCGGGATCGCGATCCGTTCGCGGCGGATCGCCGCCGTCTGCTGCGTGCCGTCGAGGTGCTCGACGGTCACTTTGACCTTGCTGCCCGGCTCGCCCTTGAGACGCGAGGAGACCTGCTCGGTCGTGAAGCCTTTGGCGTCCTTGCCGTCGATCGAGAGGATCTTGTCGCCGATCTTCAGCCCGGCCTTGTCGGCGGGCGATCCCTGGTAGGGCTGCGCGATGCGGACGTAGTCGTCCTTCTGGCGGATGAGCGCCCCGATGCCGCCGTACTTGCCCGTGGTGAGCAGTTCGAAATCCTGCATCCCCTCCTCGGGGATATACTCCGTGTAGGGGTCCAGGTCGCTGACCATGCCGGCGGCGGCCCCCTCCATCAGGCGGTCGGGGTCCACGGGGTCGACGTAGTTGAGCGACAGTTCGCGCATCATGTTGACGGCGATCTCCATGTTGCGGCCCAGTCCGAAGTCGTTGCGGGCGGCGAATGTCAGAAGTCCCGCGGCGCCGACAGCGGCCGCCGCAGTGAGCAGGTAACGGTATTTTCTAATCATTGCGTGTCATGTGTATATACGAATCGAGCCGGTACTGCACCCGGGCGACGCCGCGGCGGATGCCGTCGAGCACGATCCATTGTCCGTACTGTGAAACCTTTATCTCGTCTTCGCCCAGCAGCATCAGCTTCTGGCCGAAATTGTCGGCGCGGAAGGTCATCACCCCGTCCTCGTCCGAGCGCAGCGAAAAGCCTGCCGAGCGGAACGCGTTCAGGATCTGTTCCCGGTTCTCCTCGATGTCGCCCTCCACCCGGCGCACCACGAACCCGAATCTGGGGTAGACTGCCGCCAGCGCCACGATCGCCGCAAAGAGCATCAGGTAGCGGTCGGTGTGCAGCATGACGTAGAGCGTGTCGTCGAGCGACAGCGCCGAGGTCCCGGTCATCAGCATCAGCCCCATCAGGGCTATACAGAGAACGCACAGGGCGAAGAAATATTTTAACGAACGGACGATATACTTTTTCATGGCGGGCGATAATTATGAATTTTGGATTTTGAATTCTGAATTGAGGTTGCCGATTGCGTCGGCAACATCCTGCATCAGCCATTTGGGCGTCGACGTGGCGCCGCAGATGCCCACCGTCGCGGCCCCTTCGAACCATGCGGGGTCGATTTCCGAAGCCTCCTCGACGACGTGCGTGCGCGGGTTGGCCCGGCGGCACACCTCGGAGAGCACCTTGCCGTTCGACGACTTGCGCCCGCAGACGAACACCACGGCGTCGAACCGTCCGGAAAACTCCGTGAGGTGCTGTTCGCGGTTCGATACCTGCCGGCAGATCGTGTCGTCGATGTACACCTGCCCCGCATCGGCGGCCCGGCGGCGCATTTCGGCGCCCAGCCGTTCGAACAGCCCGATGCTCTGCGTGGTCTGCGAAAGGAAATAGACCGGACGCGAGAAGTCGATCAGCTCCAGGTCCTCCACCCGTTCGATCACGATCGTCGGGTCCGCGACCTGCCCCGTGAGGCCCACCACTTCGGCGTGGCCCCGTTTGCCGAGGATCACCACCTGCCCGCCCGTGGGGCGCATCCGTTCGTGGGCCTCCTTCACGCGGCGTTGCAGCCGTGCGACCACCGGGCAGGTGGCGTCGATGATTCCGATGTTCATTTCCCGGGCGGCGGCGTAGGTCGTAGGAGGTTCTCCGTGGGCGCGGATGAAGAGGCGGCAGCCCGCCAGGTGCGGCATGTCGGCGTGGGTCACGGTCCGCAGCCCCAGCTGTTCGAGGCGCTGGACCTCGATGCGGTTGTGGACGATGTCGCCCAGCGAGTAGACCGTGCCGCCCTCCCCGAGGGCGCGTTCGGCCTCCGTGATTGCGCGGACAACGCCGAAGCAGAAGCCCGATTTATCGTCGATCTCAACACGCATAACTGCGTAGTTAAAAATTGAGAATGAAAAATTAAAAATTAGTTGTGAACCGATTCCGGCTTGCAGGCCGAGACCTGTGCCGTCGGATTTTTAATTCTTAATTTTTCATTTTTAATTGGAACTCGTTCATAAACCACGCCATCTGTTCGTCGACACTCATGTGGCTGTTGTCGAGCACGATGGCGTCGTCGGCCTGGCGCAGCGGCGATACGGCGCGGCTCATGTCGGCCTTGTCGCGCTCGCGGATGTTGCGTTCGACCTCCTCCATCGTCACCGACATGCCCTTGCCCGTCAGCTCCTTGTAGCGGCGGCAGGCGCGCACGGCGGTGTCGGCCGTCATGAACAGTTTCAGCTCGGCGTCGGGGAACACCACCGTGCCGATGTCCCGGCCGTCCATCACCACGCCCCGGCGGCGGCCCATCTCCTGCTGCATGGCCACCAGTTTGCGGCGCACCTCGGGGATGGCGCTCACGCGGCTCACGCAGTTCGAGACCTCAATGGTGCGGATCTTGCCCTCGACCAGATCGCCGTTGACGTAGATGTCGCTGGCCCCGCGCTCGGGGTTGAAGCGGAAGGTGATCGAAATGCGGTCCAGCAGCTTCACGACGGCCTCTTCGTCGACGATGCCCGAACGGATGGCCCCGTGTTCGAGGGCGTAGAGCGTCACGGCGCGGTACATGGCGCCCGTGTCGATGAAGATATAGCCCAGGCGGGCCGCGATGGCTTTGGCGAAGGTGCTTTTTCCGCACGACGAAAAGCCGTCGACGGCAATGATGATCCTGTGTTTAGTGTCCGACATTGGGGAATATATCAAAGAAGGTCGATAATATGGTGTAAATGCCTAATATGCCGATGATGAGTCCCGCGACGTGGTTGATCGTGAGCATGTGCCGCGGGCGGAAGCGGCGGCGGAAGAGGTTGATGACGAAGGCCAGCAGGGTCCACCACGCCACCGCGCCGCCGAAGAACCCGGCGATGACGAACAGCGAGCGCATGAAGCCCCCGAAGGTGTGGTCGGCCATGTCGCCGCCCGAAATCTTGAACACCGCGAAGAAGGCCAGGATGTAGGGGATGACCATGATGAAATTGGCGATCGTAAGCCCGAAGATCGAGGCGAAATCCTGCCACAGCGAGGTTTTGCCCGCGCGGTTGCGGCGGATTTGCGGCACGGGATTCTGTGCGAAGATGAAAACGCCGACGATCACCACGAAGATGCCGCCGATCACCCGCAGCAGCGTGTTGTACTGTTCGATCTGGGTCTGGAGCATCGAGTAGAAGAACAGTGCGGCCATGGCCATGAACGTATCGGCGCAGGCGACGCCGATGCCTGAAACGATGCCCGAGCGGCGGCTTTTCGACAGCGTGCGCTGGATGCAGAGCACTGCCACGGGACCTACCGTGATCGAAGCGGCGACGCCTACGCAGATGCCGCGGAACAGGGTTTCGACGATTTCAAATGCCATTTTTTCGGTTTGCTGCGCGTCAGCGACGCACCTGTTACTTACTATCGCCCCTGCGCGGAAGATGGCCCGGAAAAAGGCGTTGTCTTCGGCTCTGCGGCGGCTTTCCGTATTTGCGAAGCAAAGATACAAAAAAGCTCCGACATCCGCCTATGAAAAGGCAAAAAAAGGGTGCGGCGGGTTGTCCCGCGGGTCGGATATGTTGATAAAATATCGAAAACTTTGGCCCCGGGCTTGCATATCGTTCGTTGAAAATGAATAAATTTGCAGAAACAGTACTCCACAATGGTAGAGATGAAACAATTCGGCATCGACCTCGAACTGGACGACGCCGTGGCCCAGGGCCACTATTCGAACCTGGCGATCATATCGCACTCCACTTCGGAGTTCATCATCGACTTCGCGACGGTCCTGCCCGGTGTGCAGAAGGCGCGCGTCAAGAGCCGCATCATTCTTACGCCCGAGCATGCCAAACGGTTGCTGCGTTCGTTGCAGGAGAACATCGTGCGCTACGAAAGCAACGTGGGCAAGATCGAGATTCCCTCGCCCCAGCCCACGCCCGACGCGGGTCCCAAGATGGGCCAGGCCTGAAAACCGGCGGCGTTGCTCGGCAGCGCCTTTTTTTGCGCCCGGCGCGTCGTGTCACGTTTTTGTCACGGCCGAAAATTTTGCGGCGTGGAAAAAAACGTTACTTTTGTGGCAAAAGTCCAGATTCCGCCATGCCCACACCCTCGCCGTCAGACCAGCGGTTGTTCGAAGGCATCCGATTCGGTAACGAGGCCGATTTCGAATGCTTCTTCCGGCGTTACTATCCCCGATTGGTGAACTATGCCGCCCGGTTCGTCGCCGGGCATGAAACGGCGCGCGATCTGGTGCAGGACAGTTTTGCACGCCTGTGGGAGCGGCGGTGCGAACTGCGCGAGCTGGATCTGGCCTCGCTGCTGTTCACGATGGTGCGCAATGCCTGTCTCAATTATCTGAAACACAACGGTGTCGTGGCGCGTCACGAACTGGAGTACACGGCCCGTATGCGGGGTGAGGAGCGGATTTACAGCTACGATTTTTTGAGCGACGCCGAGCAGCCCTGCCTTTACGAGGAGTTGCAGCGCGAGGTGCAGAAGGCTGTCGACGCGCTGCCCGACCGCTGCCGCGAGGTTTTCCGGATGAGCCGCTTCGAAGGGCTGAAAAACCGCGAAATCGCCGCGCGGCTGGGCATCTCCGAGACGGCCGTCGAGAAACACCTGGCCCGTGCCGTCGGCCGGCTGGGCGAGCATTTGCGGCGAAGCTGTTCGTTCGAACTTTCGGTGGCCGTGCTTTCGTGCCTGCTGGCGAATTACCTGTAAAATCGGATAGACGATCATTGACCCGGCGGCGGAGATTTCTCTCTCCGCTGTTGTCGTTTTTTTCTTTTTTGCGACTTTTTTTGATTTTTTTGTGATCGGGAGGGTTGGGGAAAGGCAAATTCGGTTGTTTTAAAATATGTAACGGAAATGGAAGAGATGAAATTCGATCAGGAAGAGATGCGGCGTCTGGCCGGACGCTATTTTGCGGGAGAGATTGCTGCCGAGGAGGAGCGCGAGTTGTTCCGCTTCGTCACCTCCGACGCTGCGTGCCGCAGGCAGTTCGCCGCGTGGCGGCTCGAATGGGAGGCGATGCCGGCATCGGACGCCGCGACCGACCGCGACTGGCGCCGCCTGCGGTCGCGTATCCGCTTGCAGGGGTCCGCGAGGAGCGCCCGTCCGGGGCGGTTCGCTGCGGTATGGCGTGCCGCGGCTGCCGTGGCGGTGGTGTGCGCGACCTTCTTCGGCGCGCGGCTCTACGACCGCCTGCTGCTGGAGCGCGCCACGGAGCGCTACACCGTGACCACGAAGAGCGGCGACCGCAGCACGGTCTGCCTGCCCGACGGGACGCAGGTGCGGCTCAACGGGTCGTCGACGCTGACCTATCCGGCCAATTTCAACGCCACGAACCGCTCCGTCGAGCTTTCGGGGGCCGCCTACTTCGACGTTTCGCCCGATGAAAAGCACCGTTTCGAGGTGAAGGTCGGAAACTGTTCGGTGGTGGTCAAGGGCACGAAATTCGACGTGACGGCCTATCCCGACGACTCGCTCATCACCACCACGCTGCTCGAAGGGGCCGTCGGTTTCACCGCGCCGCGCGGGGAGACCTCGCTCCGCCCGGGCGAGTCGCTCACCTACGACCGTTTCGCCGAGACCACGGCCATCACGCACGTCAACACGGCGCAGTACCTGGCCTGGATCGAGGGGCGCATCGAGTTCATCGACGTGACGATCGTGCAGTTGTGCGAGAGCCTGAGCAGCCTTTACGGCGTTGAAATCACGCTCGACGACCGCCTGCGCGCCGACGGGACTTTCATCACCATCCGCCTGAGCAACCAGGAGTCGCTCGACAGCGTCCTGAAGGCCCTCGACCTGATCGTTCCGGTCTCGGTCCACCGGCAAGGCCCTTCGGTGCGTCTCTCGGCCAAGTGACGCCGCATCCCGAAACAACTTTAAAACAACCAATACCTTAAACAAATGAAGCAATTCTCCAATCTGAAACGGGCGTTTCTGCCGTGCCTGTTCGTGTTGCTGACGCTCCCGGCGTGGGGGCAGATGCAGCCCGTCACGAAGAACTTCCGGAAAACGCCTCTCAAAAACGTGCTCAAGGAGGTGGAGGCCCAGACCGGGCTGTCGATCATGTACGACACCCGGGAGCTGAACCTCGAACGTCCGGTCACGGCTTCGTTCGACCGCACGCCCGTGTCGCAGGTGCTGCGCGAGGTGCTCGACCGCACCGTCCAGTATTCGATCAAGGACAAGATGATCGTGATCTACAAGGCGTCGGCGACTCCCCCCCCCGCAGCCGGGACGGGTAGGACCCTGACGGGCACGGTGCTGGACGAAACGGGAGCGCCGATGGTGGGCGCCGCCGTCGCCACGCCCGACGGACGCCGCGGCACGGTCACCGACAGCAACGGCCGCTATTCGCTGACGCTCGGCGCCGGCGACGCTCTGATTTCGGTCTCCTACCTGGGCTACGTCACCCGGCAGATCGTCATCGGCGACCGTACGGAGGTCGACGTCAACCTGGTCCCCGATGCCAAAAACACCATCAACGAGGTGGTGGTCATCGGTTACGGCGCGGTGAAGAAATCCGACCTGACGGGTTCGGTCTCCAACGTGAAGATGTCCGACATCCGCGACGTGCCCAACACGTCGGTCGACCAGGCTCTGCAAGGCCGCATCGCCGGTGTGGACATCATGTCGACTTCGGGTGCGCCGGGAGCCACGACTTCGATCCGCGTGCGCGGCACGCGTTCGATCTCGGCGTCGAACGAACCGCTGATCGTCGTCGACGGCGTGATCGACGCCGTGAGCGACCTGAACGACATCAACTCGGCCGACATCGAGCAGATCTCGGTCCTCAAGGACGCCTCGTCGACGGCCATCTACGGCTCGCGCGGCGCCAACGGCGTGATTATCGTCACCACGCGGCAGGGCGTCACCTCGAAGCCGTCGGTCACGGCCAAGGCTGAATTCGGCGTCTCGAAACTCGCCCGCGACCTCGATCTGATGGACGCGCAGGAGTTCGTCCGCTACCTCAACGACCGGAACTATTTCTCCTCGCGCGATCCGCAGCGTCCGCCGCGCTTCGACCCTTCGGAGTACGGGCGCGGGACCGACTGGATCGACGAGATCACCCGCACGGCCCTCTATCAGAACTATAACCTTTCGGTCAGCGGCCGCAGTCAGAAGTCGAGCTACTTCGCGGCGCTCGGCGGCAACGATACGCAGGGCATCGTCGACGGCAGCGGATTCCGCCGCATCACGGCCCGTCTGAATCTTTCGTACGACTTCGCCAAGTGGCTGACCGTCGGTTTCAAGGGCAGCTATACCTTCCGCGACGAGAATCCCAACCGGGCGACCATCGGCGGTGCGAACATCTGGGACGGCGCCGTCTACCTGGCCCCGACGATGGGTCCCAAAGACTACATCAACCCCCTCTACGAGAACGGCGTGCGCATTGATACGCCCCGCGCCAAGATCGACTGCAACGAGAACGAGAGCGAGCGCATGACCAATACCGACGTGCTGGAGTTCACGATCAAGCCCGTGCGCGGGCTGATCATCAAGAGTCAGAACTCCTATATGGTCTACCAGCGTCACGACTACCAGTTCTGGCCCAGCTATCTGCCGAAGCGCACCGAGGGTGAAGGGGCCGATGCCTACCGTTACGAGGGCGACGCACGCCGCCTGACTTCGGAAAATACGGTCTCCTATTCGAAGAAATTCGCCTCGGGGCACTATTTCGATGCGATGGCGGGCTTCTCGGCCACGCACGAAACGGCCAACTTTTTCTCGCTGAAGGCCGAAGGGTTGCTCACCGACGACCTGAAGTGGAACAACATGAACAGCATCGGCAGCAAGGAGAACTACAACGCTTCGACCAGCTCGAACAAAGTCGTGCGGGAGTCGGTGCTCATGCGCCTGAACTACAACTACAAGAGCCGCTACTACTTCACCTTCACGGGGCGTTACGACGGGTCGTCGAACTTCGCCGAGAACAACAAATGGGGTTTCTTCCCTTCGGCGGCCGTCAAGTGGAACGCCAAGAACGAGAATTTCCTCAAGCAGGTGCGCTGGCTCGATGAACTGTCGCTGCGCCTGAGCGCCGGACGCACGGGTAACGACGCCATCGCGACCTACCGTTCGCTCGAAGCCTACGGCACGACCACCAACGGTTATCTGTTCGGCGGCACGCAGTCGGCGTCGTTCTTCCCTTCGCGTGTGGCCAATCCCAACCTGACGTGGGAGAAAACCACGCTCTACAATGCGGGTCTCGATTTCTCGGCCTTCGACGGCCGCCTGAACATCACCGTCGACGGCTACTATTCGACCACCCGCGACCTGCTGCTTTCCTTGCAGACGATCCATACGACGGGTTACACGAGCCGTTTCACGAACCTGGGCAAGACGTCGAACCGCGGCGTCGAGGTCTCGGTCGAGAGCCGCAACATCGTGAAGCCGAAATTCGGCTGGACGACGAGTTTCACCCTTTCGCACAACAAGCAGATGGTCGACGACATCGGCCACGAAGAGTACGTTTCGTGTCTCGAAAGCGGCGGCAATACCAACTACATGATGTATGGCTACAAGACGGGCTATCCGCTCAATGCACTCTGGGGATTCCAGTACGCCGGGGTCTGGAAGACGACCGACCAGTTCGAGCGCAATCGTTTTACCAAGAGTTATATATCCTCGTCGACGGGCAGCGACGCCCAGCTGATGCTGGGGTATCCCAAGTACGTCGATCAGAACCGCGACGGCATTCTGTCGGAGGAGGACCTGATCTATCTGGGCAACTCCGACCCCGTGCTTTACGGCGGTTTGCAGAACACCTTCAATATCGGCGGTCTGCGCATCGGATTCTACTTCTCCTATTCGCTGGGCGGCAAGATCTACAACTACTCCGAGCTTGCGATGGCCGGCGGTTACGCCACCAACCAGTACCGCTACATGCTCGACGCGTGGCATCCCGTGCGCAACCCGGATTCCGACCTGCCCCGTGCGGGAACCGACGACCGGCTGGTTCCCAGTTCGTTGCAGGTGCACGATGCCTCGTACCTGCGTCTGAAGAACGCCACGGTCTCCTATACGTTCGACCTGCGGAAGAAAACCCGCCTGCTGCGCGACATCACGCTGGCCGTCACGGGCGAGAACCTCTGGCTCTGGACCAAGTACAACGGTTTCGACCCCGACGTTTCGAGCGAGGGGACCAGTTCGACCCTGCGCCGCGTCGACATGGGCGCCTATCCCCGTTCGCGGATGTTCGTGTTCAGCATCCAGCTGCGTTATTAAATCCACCCGACAATTTCCGAAGAAGATGAAAAACTTCAATCAATTCATACTGACGCTCCTCGCGGCGGGACTGTTCGCCTCCTGTTCGCTGACGGAGGAGCCGACCTCGTTCGTCAACCGCAAATCGTTCTACAAGAACGAGTCGCAGTGCATTGCGGCGCTCAATTCGTGTTACATGCCTGCGAATGCGATCTATACGGCCAACTTCATGCTGGTCACCGAGGCCTGCACCGACATCTGGTACTCCTCCTCGACGACCGTCGACGCCTGCCTCGACGTGACTCCCGCCAAGCCGCAATACGGCAAGAACGTCTGGACGCAGGGTTACAAAGGCGTCATGTACTGCAACGAGTGCGTCGAGTGCATCTCGTCCGCCGACCTGGCCGACGGGGTGAAGATGCCTCTGGCGGCCGAAGCCCGCGTGATGCGCGCGTTTTACTACTATGTGCTGACCTGCATGTTCGGCGACGTGCCGTTCTACACCACGATGGTCGACACCGACCAGCGGCTGGCCGAAATCCGCCGCCTGCCCCGAACCCCGGCCCATGAAATCCGCCAGGAGCTGTATGATGACCTGGAGCGGAACGCACTGCCGTGGTTCACCGCCGAGAACGGGCGCAAGTGCCGCGCCTCGGAGGCCGTCGACAACCGTTCGGGCTATGCGCTGGCGCTGATGCTGATGGCAAAGTTCGCCATGTGGAACGAGGACTGGAACGGGGCGCTGGTCCCCCTGCAAGCCCTTGAGGAGCTTTACGGCGACTTCAACGAAGGCAACTATCCGCTGGCCGAGACCCAGTGGCGCTACAAGAACCCTGCGGAGTCCATCTTCGAGATCCAGCACGCCTGGTCGCTCACCGGCACGCAGTACAACGGCAACGTAGCGGCGATTATGATGCCCACGCACAACGGCGACGGGGTCTTCGACGGCGTACCCCTGAAGGGTTACGGCACGTCGATGCCCGGCTGGTCGTCGCTGCGGGCCAACAACCGCTATGCGATCTTCCGCCCCGCGACGGGCAATACGCAGACCGAGAATGCGGCCTACGTCGACGCGCTGTTCAACCCCCTGCCCCTGACCTACGACACCTACGATGCGACGCTGAACCGCTATACGGTGAAGATCGACCGCGAGGCGCTGGCCGCCGGGGAGATCCGCGGGCAGAAGATCGACCGCCGCGTGCAGTACTTCCTCGGCCTGGGCGACCTGGAGGCGGGCGAGACCTTCAAGATCACGCACAACTACGGAGTGCCCTGGCCCGGTCCGAAATTCTGGTGTCCGGACATCGAGCAGAACTACGATTCGAACAACTACCGCATTTTCCGCTATGCCGACGCCATTCTGATGATGGCCGAATGTTACTGCAACCTGGAGAACGCCGAGGAGACGATGCGTTACCTGAACATGGTCCGCCAGCGTGCGGGCGTCGATCCCGTCACCAACTTCACGGGCTTCGAGGACCTCACGCTGGCTGTCCGCTGCGAGCGCGCCCGGGAGCTGGGCGGCGAGTTCCAGCGCAAGTTCGACCTCGTGCGCTGGGGCATCTGGTACGACCAGACCTACGCCTATACCAACAACGCGACGCTCAAGGGCAAGATGCGCCCCTGCCACCGCTACTATCCCATTCCCGACGCGCAGTGCGCCCTCTCGGGCTACGTGCTGACCAACGACGAATACCTTGCCGACGGATTATAAAAACCAGAACCGATGAAACGAATCAACAACCTGATACTGGCGCTCGCGGGACTCTTCGCGGTCGCGTGCGCCGACACCTTCGAGGAGCGTTACGACCTGGCCGTCAATACGGACCGGTATTCGGTCACGGCCGAGGCCGGCAAACTCCCCGTCACGGTCTACTGCTCGGGGGCGTGGACCGCTCAACTCACCGCCGAGTCGGCGTGGGCGACGCTCGACCGCACGGCCGGCAGCGGCATCACGACCATCCGCCTCAATTACGCCGACAACCCCGGACTGACCCGTTCGGTCGGGGTCGTGCTGCGCGGCTCGGGGCTTGAAAAGACCGTCACCGTGGTTCAGAAGGCGGGAATCACCGCCCCCGAACTGATCTTCCTTTCGAAGGACCTCGCCTTCGCCAACGGCGCCTACAAGGGCACGGCGGCTTTCGAAACCAACCTGCCCGACGAGCTTCTCCGCGATGTCGTGCCCGCGGTGACCTATGCCGCGGAGGGCGACGCGTGGATTTCCGATGTCGTCTACCATGCCGACGACGCGGAGGCGGGCGAGACCGAAATTCCGCTGGCCCGCCGGGGGCTGATCACCTTCGCCACGGCCGCCAACGCCACGGGAGAACCCCGCACGGCGACGGTCGGCTTCTCGGTGACGGATGCCGACGGCAATGTTTTCGGCGACTCGTTCACCGTGACGCAGAGCGCCGACGAGGCCCGCATCACGCTCGCCGACGACGTGGCTCCCATCGAGGGCGGCCGGCGCGCCGTGGCCTTCTCGACCAATCTCGGGGCGCTGCTTGCGGAGATGAAGGTCGAAGTCACGTACGCCGATCCGGCTGTCGCGGACTTTATCTCCGATGTCGAACTCGGCGCCGGGGAGCTGACCTACGCGATTACGGCGAACGAGGGCGTGGAGAAGCGTTATGCGACGATCACGGTCTCCTGCGCCGACCTTGCGGGCAGTGTGGTTTCGGCCTCTTCGAACATCACGCAGCGGGTGACGGCCCAGCCGCGCGAAGTGTCGTCCGCCGATCTGCGGGCGCTCTTCACGGCCGAGGACAAATCCTACGCCAGCGACGAGGACCATATCGACTACCTGCTGTGCCGCGTCATCGGCGACGCCGGGAACCCGAACATGGATCAGAACCTCAATACGGGTCCCAACAGCATCACCACCGACGAGAACGACTGTACGAACTACGTGCAGAGCCTGGACGGCCGCTACGGCTTCCGCCTGAAGTTCGCCGCCCCGGCCGACAACGTTTGCCTGCGCGGGGAGCAGGTGAAGATTCTGCTCGACGGCGTGACCCTTTCGCGCGAAAGCGACCCGATGCGCTACACGCTGCGCGGCCTGAAGGCCGGGAACATCGAAAAGGCGGCCGAAGCCTCCGCCCTGGAGCCCAAGGCGCGGACCATCGCGACGCTCACCGACGACGACATCTACACCTACTGCGCGCTTTCGGGGCTGGAGTTCTCCGTCAAGGAGGGCGCCTATACCAATGTCCGCGAGTACGACGCCATCGGCAACCCCTGCAATGCGAACCTCTCGTTCGCCGGCGGCACGCAGGCCCAGAAGGCCAAGGACGGCGCGGCCAATCTGCTCTACGACGGGGACAACGACGCGATCTACATGCTCGTGAACATGAACTGCGGCTGGCGCCGCACGGGACGGAGCGTGCCGCAGGGCGTCGGCACGGTCAGCGGCATCGTGGTCCACACGCCGATGGAACGCTGGGGCGGCAACGTGGGCCGTTATTCGATCCGGCCCTTCGACGAGGCGGACATCGACATCCCGCGCGCCGCGGCGTCGGCCTATGCGACGCTCGTCGAGTGGCGGCTGGACAAGGCCGTGATTTCGGTCGGCGCCTACAAGTGGAACGACAACGGAACCTACACGGTCGGCTCGGCGGCCAATTCGGCCACGCAGCTCGTCCAGAACCGGATGCACGCCACGACCGACAACACGGGCGGCGGGGCGCGGCTTTACAGCGAGAACCGCATGCTCAATCAGACGGTTACCGCCGACCGTTCGTACCCCATCGCCATCGTCCACGGCTACCGCGGACTGAACGTCTCGAACTACGTGCCGGGCGACGGCACGACGATGGGCATGTCGAAATACACGATGCTGGGCTTCCTCGGCAACGTTGCCGGCTGGTACGAGTGGAACGGCGATACATGGACCGGTAAGACCAACGGCATCGTGATGGAGTTCTCGACGGCGGGCGTCGGCGGCTCGGCCGCTGCGGTCAGCTTCTCGACCGCCGCGGGCAAGCACAGCACCAACGAAGCCGCCTGCTCGTGGACCAACGCCAGCTCGTACCCCGTTTACTGGAAGGTGGAGTACGCCACCTCGGCCGACGGGGCGACGTGGAGCGACTACACCGAAGCCGTCAACGCCGCCACCGGGGAGCGCGGTTTCGAGATGCGTTCGCTGCCGTGGTGCATCAACAACAGCTCGACGCGCACGTCGGTCTTCGACACGGCCAACCGGTCGGGCGTCTACACCCAGTCCGACTTCGGTTTCGGCTTGGTGCCCTACCGCTTCGTGCTGCCCGCCGAGGTGCTCGGCAAGGCGAAGGTGCGGGTGCGCATCAGCCCTTCGTCCGACGTCATCGCGACGTGGAATCCCGGCATCGACGGCTATGCTCTGGGCCAGACGCACCGCAACCTGCGCATAGCGCGGACCTATCCGTTCGACATCGCCAACGGCGTCTATGTCGAGGACCTTTCGATCCAATACAAATAGTGCCGAACCATGAAACACCTGCTGAAATACCTGCTCGCCGCCGTGGCCCTTCCCCTTTGGGGGCAGGCTGCGGCCGCCGGGCCGTTCGGACAGCTCCGCGGGCTGTGCGAACCCGGAAAGTCGGTCTTGCTGACCGCCCCGACGGTGGTCGAAGGCATCGTCGTCAGCGATTACCGCAGCCCCAACATGGAGCTGAATCCCAACCTGAACTACTATTCGGTCGATCTGGAGGAGAACGACCGCACGGTCTATGTCGAGGCCGCCGACGGCAGCTGCGGCATCCGCCTGCGTTTCGACGAGGCGAGTGAAAACCGGCTCGCCCGTTACGACCGCGTGCGCCTCGATCTCAACGGCTGCCGTCTCACGCGCACGGCCGCGCCCGACTGCATGACGCTGACGGGCGTGCAGGCGCTCAACGTCCTCTCGGTCGCGCCCGGCACGGCCGCGGATCTTCCCGTGAAGGAGCGGAGCGTCGCGACGCTCACCGACGACGACCTCTATACCTTCGTGACGCTGCGCGATGCGGAGTTCGTCTTCAAGGAGGGTTCCTACACCAACATCTGGGAGCCTTACGCCCAATCCTGCGGTGAACTCCACCACTACAAATACGACATCAACAACCGTATGGACGGCTGGGCGTCGCTCGTCCGCGACTCGGAAGGCGGTGCGATCTACATGCTGGTCAACACCCTTTGTGCATGGCGCCGCGCCGGCAAACCCCTGCCGCAGGGCATGGGGCCGCTCTCGGGCGTGGTGGTCCATACGCCGATGCGCCGTTACGGCGGCGACATGGGGCGCTACTCGATCCGCCCGCTCGACGAGGGCGGCATCGGCGTCAGCCGCAAGCGCAACTCCCCGTGGAAACGTCTCACGGGGTGGCTGCTCGACGGTTCGGCTGGCGCGTCGCTCGAATTCGAACTGCTCGGCTACCAAAACCTCGGAACCGAGGGCCGGAAGGGCGACCGGGTGCTCAACGACGCCGGAAGTTCGCGCGGTTATCTTTGGACCGACTGCGGCGCTTTCGTGCACGTCGACGGCGACTACAACGCCCTCGGGACGCAGAACAAGGGATGGGTCGGCAACGGTGCGGTGGTTTTCAAGGCTCCCGTGCCCGACTGGTACAAGTGGGACAACATGGGGCGCATGGTCGGTTCGAACGCCTTCTACATCGCCTTCTCGACCAAAAAAGCCCGCGGCACGGCCCTGCAACTCGCCTTCGAGTGGGGCGCAGGCAACCAGGACGGCAACTTCTCGTGGAATTTCCCGCTGGAGTGGAAGGCCGAATATGCGGTCGACGGCGGCGAGTTCCAGCCCCTTCGTGACGCCGCCACGGGCCGTGAGACCTTCGTGCTGCGTTCGCTGCCCTGGTGGGACAAGGTGATCGACGGCTCGGGCCATGCCGACCGCCTGCGCACGCCCTACGACTGCGGCATGGGTCTCCAGCAGCGCATTTTCCGTCTGCCCGCCGAGGCCTTCGGCCGTGACGAGGTCGTCGTGCGCCTCTCGCCCGCCTCGGGCCTGTTGTCGCAGATTCGCGGCAATCCCTCCGCCGACGTGCTGATCCCGACCTCGGTGGTCCGTAAAAACAGCAAACAAACCACCGTCATCCGCTTCGGCACGATCACGGTCGATTACAAATAACCCCAAAACAGAACCTGAACATGAAATCCTGCAAGATATTACGCTACGGCGCGGTGTGCGGCCTGGCGGCCCTGGCGGCCGTCGGCTGCTCGGTCGATGACGCCGAAACCATCCGCGTGCGCGAACTCACGGCCGCCGAGCACGAACTTTTCGTTCCGGCGTCGGGCGGAACCGCCCAGATACAGCTTTATTCCAACGGCCGGGTCCGGGTCGAGGCGCTCAACGACATCGGAGGCTGGGCTTCGGTCGACCGGTCGGAATTCGACGGCGACCGGATGGTTTCGGTCACCTTTACGGAGAACGATTCGTTCCGCCGCATGGCCAAGCTGCGCTTCGTGCTCGACGGCGGCACACGGGCCGACACGGTCTGCATCAAGCAGTACGGCGTGGTTCCGTCGCTCGAATGTCCGGCTCCCTACAAGGCGATCCGCGGCAGCGTCGAGACCTTCACCCAGTTCGAGATCGACACCAACATCCCGCTCGGGGACTTCGCCGTCGCGACTGCCTACGTCGGTCCGACCAGAGACTGGATTCGCAGCGTGCAGCCCGAGCAGGGCATGCTGGTCGTCGACACGAAACCCAACCCGGGCGACGACGTCTGCAAGGCGGTCGTCAACCTGAGCTACGTCGACGGCTGGGAGGAGACCTTCTCGGCCAACCTCTACATCACGCAGGCCGACAAGGACGACGAGTTCGGCCGCGAGGTGTCGTTCGCCGACGTGCGGGCGCTGGCGACGGCCGAAGGCACGGCCGTCGACGAGGATATTCTGATCGAAGGCATCGTCGTCAGCGACTTCCACAGCAAGAATATGGAGGCCAACCCCAGCGTTTCGTACGACAAGGTCGACGTGACGGTCAACGACTGCACGGCCTACCTCGAAAGCCCCGACGGCCGCTACGGCTTCCGCCTGCGCTTCGACACGCCGGAGGACAACGTGCTGGCGCGCGGCACGCGCCTCTCGCTCTCGCTCAGCGGCACGGTCCTCACGCGCGAGGAGAATCCCGAACGCTACACGATCAGCAGCCTGGTCGGCGAAAACATGGTCGAAAGCGTTGCCGGAGAGGCGATTCCCGTCAAGCAGCGTCGGATTTCGGAACTGACCGACGACGACGTCTACACCTTCGTCTCGCTCGAAAACACCGAATTCCTGTTCAAGGAGGGCAGCTATGCCAACGTTTACGAAAATTACAGCCTTTCGTCCGATGTCAACGCCTCGCAGACGGGCAACAACAACCGCATGGACGGCTGGGCGTCGCTGCTGATGGACGACGCGGGAAATTCGATCTACGCACCGGTCAACATGCTCTGCCTCTGGCGGCGTTCGGGTCAGGGCGTCCCGCAGGGGACGGGCACGACCCACGGCATCGTGGTGCACAACGAATTGCCGCGCTACGGCAACGTGGGGCGCTACCAGATCCGCGTGCTCGACGAGTCGGGCTTCGGCATGGAATGGGCCGGGGAGTCGGCCTATACGGAGTTTGCCGAATGGGACGGCAACCCTCACAAATACTCGTTCGGGACCTATGCCAAGTTCAACAGCCGGTATGCCTATAACCGGCTGGAGTCGATCACGCCGTCGGACGACATCTCGTCGGGCAAGACCGTGCCGAATGCCGAACTGTTCTGCGAAAACCACGTCGAAACCACTGCTGCCGAAGCCTGGCCCATTGCAGGAACGGGCAATTACAACAATCCGGAGGTCGGCTCGCTCGGAACGTCGCTCACCTGCAAAGCTTATTTCGTCAAGGCCGGCGTGAAGGGCTGGTATCGCTGGGAAGGGAACGAAGTGGTGGGTTACAACGGCCTGCGCATGGAGTTTTCGACCGCCTCGCTCAACGGCTCGCACATGCTCCTCGGCTTCTCGTTCGCCGCGGGGACCATTTCGGCCACCACCTCGAAAACCTATCCGGCGCACTGGTGCGTGGAGTATTCCGTCGACGGGGGACAGAGCTATACGCTCTGCCCGAGCGCCGCCACGGGCGCCGACTACGTGCACCTGCGTTCGCTGCCGTGGTGGGACGCTTCGCTGGCCGGAAACCGCTACAACACCTGTTCCTCGGCGGGTATCGGACTGACCGACCATCTCTTCCGCCTCCCCGCGGAGGTCTTCGGCCGGGAGCGGGTGATGGTCCGCATACGCCCCTACGACAAGGTGATGACCGTGCTGCCGCTCGTCTGGAACGGCGACACGGAAACCGCCGAGATCAGCGCCGCCACGACCTACGACAACCAATTGCGGTGGGGCGTCATCACCCTGCGTTACCGGTAGCGCCATGCTTGCGATCCGTCATACGGTATGTGTTCTGCTCGTCCTTCCGCTGCTCCTCGGGGGCTGCGGCGGGGACGGTGCGGACGACGGGGACAAACCCCGTCCGCCTGCGGGCGGCGGAGTGATCCTGCGGCTGAAGGTGGCTGCCGGGGAGTCCGGAATGCGTTGGGACTGGTCCGGGGAGCCGCGTGCATTGGTCAACGGCGTGGCCCGCACGGTGGGCTTCGACGCCGACGGCGTGCCGGTCGTGGGCGCCGATGTCTCTGCGGACGGTCTTTATACGGTTCATTTCCCGGCCGATGCTTACAGCCGCGCGAAGCGGGCCTTCGTGTTGCCTCCCGCGCAGTTTCCGGTTTCGGGCGGCAGCCTGCAGGCCGCCGCATGCCCGATGTACGGCATGGTCCGGACCACGGGCGATGCGGCCGACGTGACGCTCTCGCCGCTGTGCGGCGTCGTGCGGATTCCGCTCGCGGGCGATGCGCACATCGCTTCGGTTCGCGTCGAGGATCGCTCCGGAGGGGCCGTTTCGGGCCTGTTCCCGTTCGATCCGGCTACGCCGGAGATTGTCCGGAACGGCAATTCCGGGAACCTGCCGTGGGTGGTGCTCGACTGTGCCGGGACGGGCGGCGGGGTTCGGCCCGCGGCCTCCGGAACGGAGTTCTGCGTGGCGGTTCCCGCAGGCGATTACGCGTCGGGCCTCTCCGTCCGCGTCACCGACTGCGCCCACCGCTCGGCGACCTGGGACATTCCCGGTCCGTGCGCCGTCGCGGCGGGCGGGGTGAAGACCCTTGCGCCGCTGAATTACGCTCCCGGCGAAGACCTGCTCTTCGCCGAGCATTTCGACAACTGCGTCTGGGGGTGCGACTACGCTGCGGAAACGGGCGGTTACGGTGTCGGGGCCGGCAGTTCCGTGCCGTCGCCGGCCACATCGGCGGGGACCGAGGCGGCCTATGTCGCCAAAGGGGCCGGAACGCCCGGCAGCGCGCTTTTCGAGACCTCGGACTATAACTCCGCGCCTGCCGCAAGCGCGACGCTCGCCGTGCGCCGCGACTACCTGCGCAACCGCGGACTCTACGACTGGCAGCGGCTCTTCTACGCCACGGAATATCGCGGCTGCCTGTGCGGCGGCGACGTCGGCGGTTACGGCAACCGGGGCATTCTGGTGACGCCCCGCATGGCCGCCGCCGGCGAACCGTGCTGCGCCGAACTGTCGTTCCGCATCTGCCTCGAACGGGGCATGGAGAGCGATGTGGCCTGCATGGCCGAGTCGGGCGTGCTGCTGGGGTGCGAGGTCGACGGCATGCCGGTCGATGTCGATGTCGCGACGGGGACCGACATTTCGCAGTCGGTGCAGGGCGTCACCCGTACGGCCGTCCTGCTGCGCGCCGCGAAGCTGACGTCCGGCGTGTGGCACCAGGTGCGGATGTCGTTCGGGGCCGTGGCTGCCGGAAGTGCGTTCCGCTTCATGCCCACGGTGATCCGCGACGTCAAAAACTGCTTCTGGATCGACGACGTGGAGGTTTGCCGCACGGGCCGCTACGCCCATGCGGGCGATTGCGTCACGGTCGAACCCACAACCGAACGCGCCGCCGCGGGTGAAGATGTCTCGCGCCTGCGTCTGCGTCCGAGCGCCGTGCTCTCGATGGCCAACGAGACGACCTACACCGTCACGCCGGGTTACGGCATGACGTGGATCTGCCCCAGCCTCTCGTCCGACGAGTCGGTCTGGACGCGGGACATCGCCTTCGCCGAAAAGCAGCTCGCCGCCAACGGCTGCAAGGTGTGGTGCATCCACCTGCCCTACGGATCGACGACCGCCGCGCGCAACCGCGATCTCTGCGCCGCGGGCGCCGACCGTGCCGCCTCGGTGGCCTTCTTCACGCGGGCGATCCGCGCCGTCGCACCCCTGAAGCCGAAAAACGTGCTGGTCCACTGCAACCAGACCCTCGCCTTCGGTGACGGCAGTTCGGCCGCGAGCCTCGCACTGTCGCTGCACGAGTTGCAGACGGTCGCCGACGAGATCGGGGCGCACGTCTGTGTCGAGAACATGTCCTACGGCGTGGGCGCCGATGCCGCGGTGCTCGCCGCGGCCGTCGACGAGGCCAATGCGCTGGGCAGCCACCGGCACGAAGTCCGCATCGCTTTCGACACGGGCCACGCCAACCTCTATCTCACGCGCGAACAGCCCGGAAAGACCGTCGTCGACTGGCTCCGTACCGCCGGTGCGCGCATCGGCCAGCTGCACATTCACGGCAACCGCGGCTGGAACGGACGGATCAACGACGACCACCTGATGCCGGGCTACGCCGGGCGGCTGGGCTATGCCGACGCCATCGGGCGGGCGGGGCTGTGGGGCGAGTTCTACCATACGCTGCTTGCCGAATGCCGCTACCGGGGTCCCTTCACCTACGAGATTTCCACCCGCACGTTCGGCACGGTCGCGGGGGAGGAGCGCAGCGACAACGTTTCGGCTCCGTGGACCATTGCGCATAACTACGACACTTACCTGTATCCCGCCTTCCGGGAGTACGCCAACCGAAAATGAACGCCATGAAAAAACTGATTTGTCTGCTGCTGATGCTCTGTGCGGGCACGGCGGCTTTCGCGTGGGGCGGGCGTGAACACCGCCTGATCGCCTATATCGCCGAAGCGCACCTCACGCCCCGCACCCGGCAGGTGCTCGATCGTTACCTCGATCAGTCGATCGTCGAGTATTCGACCTGGATGGACCGCTACCGCACGGCCCCCGGTTACGAGATCACGACCTACTGGCACATGGTCACCATCGACAAGGACGGCAGCGTGCCGCCCGAACCCCTGCGTCCCAACGGCGACGGCGACGCCGTGCGCCAGCTCACGCGCGCCATCGAACGGCTGCGCAGCTACCGTGAACTCTCCGATTCGACGGTTAACGTCAATCTCAAGTACGTCATCCACCTCGTGGGCGAGATGCACTGCCCGGGGCACATCTATTTCGCCGATCTGCCGGGCGGCATGGACGCCCCGCGGCACTACGACTTCTTTCTCCTGAAATACAAGGGTAAGGAGGTGACCTACCACTGGGTTTGGGACGGTTCGGTTTCGCGCCAGTATCCCGACTGGACCGAGGAGGATTTCCGCCGCGAACTGGACAAGTGGCCCGCCGAAAAGCAGCGTGCCGTGGGCGAGGGCACACCTGCGGACTGGGCGCTGGAGTGCGCCCGCAGCTGCCGCGTGGTTTACGACTGGGCCAAGCCCGGCGACGACATCGACGAGGGTTTTCTGCGGGAACACGGCGCCCTGCCCGTCGACCAGGCCCTGCGCGGGGCCTACCGGCTGGCGCGCGTCCTCAACGATTTGTTCGACAACTAAAACCTACCGATTATGAAACATACGATCCGAACGGCAATGGCCGCCCTGCTCTGCCTTGCCGCCGTCGCAGGCGTGCGGGCCGACGATTTCGCGGCGCTGCGGGCCGAGGCTGCGGGCCGCACGGTGCGACTGGCTCCCGGTACGCAGCTCGAAGCCCTTGTCGTCAGCGACTACCGCTCGCAGAACATGGAGCTCAACCCCAATGTCTCCTGGGACAAGGTGGATCTCGGCGAGAATCTCCGCACGGCCTATGTCGAAAGCCCGGACGGCCGTTACGGCTTCAGGCTGCGTTTCGCCGGCATCTACGAAAACCGCCTCGAACGGGGCGACCGCGTGCGGCTCGACCTGGGCGGCTGTTCGCTGACCGGGGAGACGGACCCCGAACGCTACACGGTCGACGGTCTGTGCGCCGCGAACGTCGAGGTGCTCGAACGCGGCGTCGCACTGCCCGCGAAGGAGCGGCGCATCGCCGACCTGAAGGACGAGGACCTCTATACCTATGTGACGCTTGCCGGAACGGAGTTTTTGAGCAAGCAGGGATGCTATGCGAACGTATTCGAATCGTGCGTCCAGCGGTCGCGGCTCAACGCCTTCGATCAGCCGTCGCGCCGCACCGACGGGTGGGCGTCGCTGCTCAAGGATGCCGACAACGGTTCGATTTACATGCTCGTCAATACCAAATGCACGTGGCGGCGCGACGGCCGCGGCGTTCCGCACGGCGTCGGAGCCGCCTCGGGCGTCTTGGTCCATACCCCGATGCGCCGTTACGGAGGCGACATGGGACGTTATGCGATCCGTCCGCTCGACGAGCGCGACATCGCTATTCCGCGCGATACGGCCTCCTCCTACGCCGTGGTCGCCGAGTGGAACTGGGACCGCAATTACGACGGCGCCATCCGCTTCGAGAAGCAGGGCTACACGCCCCGCTCCCCGAAGTCGGGCGTCGCGGGCGACCGTGTCCTTCCCGACGCGGGCGAGGGGTTTCTCTCGACGACCTCCGGGGCCAGGATGCGGCTCGATACGGAGTACGACACGCGCTATGCGCAGGACGGCGACGGCAAGGCCATGCGCGTCAACGCCGCCCTGCGGCTCGATTCCGATACCCGCGACTGGTTCCGGTTCGACAACCGCGGCCGCATGAGCGGTGCGGAAGCCATCGTCGTCGAGACTTCGACCGAAGGCGTCGAGGGGCGCGGCCTCTCGTTCGATTTCTCGTTCCTTGCGGGCAACCACGACATCAACCGTTCGTGGGGTTATCCCGTGGAGTGGAAGGTCGAATATTCGGCCGACGGGCTGCCGTTCATAGATGCTGGACGTATTTTCGTACTGCGGCCGGTCGTTTACAACGACGCCGTGATCAAAGACCTCGGCCTGCGCCGCCTTTCGTACGACGCCGCGTTGGGATTCACCGAGTACAGCGTGCCGCTCCCGGTTTCGCTGCTCGGGCACAAACGGCTCACCGTGCGGTTGACGCCCGCTTCGGCCGTCATGGCCACGATTCCCGAGAATCCGGCCGACGACTCGGCCGGCGGGGTCGTCACGGCCGACTTCCGTCAGCCCTTCGTGCTGCGGCTGGGGCGGGTGGCCGTCCGGGCGCTCCGATGACGAAAAAGCCCGCTGCGTGAGCAGCGGGCTTTTTTTATGAACGGGGCTTTACAGCGCTTCGGCGACGACGTAGGTGCTGCCGCCGATAAAGATCATGTCCTCGGGGGCGGCCAGCTCTTTGGCCCGGGCCACGGCGGCCGTCACCTCTTCCACCGCTTCGCCGCGGAGTCCGTAGATTGCGGCTTTCGCGGTCAGTTCGGCGGCCGGGAGGGCGCGCTCGGAGTGGGCCTGCGTGAAGATGTAGTGGGCGTCGCGCGGCAGCAGGGGCAGGATGTGCGCCAGATCCTTGTCGCGTACGAAGCCGATCACGCAGTAGAGTTCCCGGTGGGGCGTGGCTTTCAGCTGGTCGGCGACGTAGGCGATGCCGTGGGCGTTGTGGCCCGTGTCGCAGACCGTGAGCGGCGATTCAGCCAGCGTCTGCCAGCGTCCCATCAGGGCCGTGTTGGCCGCGGCGCAGCGCATGCCTTCGAGATAGGCGCGGCGCGAAATGGTGAGCGGCGTCTCCTCGTGCAGGAAATCGACCGCCGCCGAGGCGGTCACGATGTTGCGGCTCTGGTAGTTGCCCTGCAGGTCGAGCGACACGTCGAACGCCCTTCCGTCGCGCGAGCGGTGGAGGCGGAAACTCTGGCCCGTGCCCTTCATGTGGTGTTCCTCGCACGAGAATTCCTGTTCGGCGTAGATCACCCGCGACTTGTTGGCTGCGGCGGCCTGTTCGATAACGCCGTTGTAACGCGCGTCGGCCTCGCCGATGATCACCGGGATGCTTTTTTTGATGATTCCGGCCTTTTCCGCGGCGATCTTCGGCAGCGTGTCGCCCAGCAGGGAGGTGTGTTCCAGTCCGATGTTGGTGATGACGCTCAATATCGGCACGATGATGTTCGTGGCGTCGAGCCGTCCCCCGAGTCCCGTTTCGATCACCGCCACCTCGACGTCGCTCTGGGCGAAGTAGTCGAAGGCCATTGCGGCGGTCATCTCGAAGAACGACAGTTCCAGCTCGACCATCTTGTCGTGGTGCTTGTCCACGAAGTTCACCACCTTCTGCTTGGGGATCATCTCGCCGTCGACGCGGATGCGTTCGCGGAAGTCCTGCAGGTGGGGCGAGGTGAACAGTCCCGTGCGGTATCCGGCTTGCTGGAGCACCGAGGCGATGATGTGCGCCACGGAGCCTTTGCCGTTGGTTCCGGCGACGTGGATCGTGAAGAAGTTGCGCTGGGGGTTTCCGATGTGGCGGCAGAATGCGGTGATGCGCTCCAATCCCGGTTTGTAAGCCGTCGCGCCCTGGGTTTCGAAGACGGGAAGCGACTGAAAGAGGAATTCGAGTGTCTGGGTGTAATTCATATCAGCAAGGGGTTTATTTGACGAGGTGGTTCCTGCGTTTGTAGCGGTAGGCCACGTAGTAGAGCACCGACAGCAGCAGGATGTATTCGGAGATGCGGGCCAGGAAGTCGCCGTAGCGGGTGTAGAAGGTGAGTTCCGAGTTGAGCGGGACCTCGGCGGTGATCACGCCGCGCTGCTCCCAGCCGAGCGTCTGGCCCACGTCGCCGCGGGCCGAGATGAAGCCCGATTTCCCGGTGTTGGCCGAGCGGGCGATGGCGCGGCGGTGTTCGACGGCCCGCAGGCGCGAGATCGAGAACAGGTGTTTGTAACCGGGCGTGTCGCCCCACCAGCCGTCGTTCGAAATGATGGCCATGAACTGCGCGCCGCGGCGCACGAATCCGCCGTAGAAGTCGCCGTAAAGCCCTTCGTAGCAGATCGCCGGTCCGGTTTTGACGCCGTTGTGCTCGAAAGCCGTGCCGTGCAGGCCCTTGCCGATCTGTCCGACCGTGCCGCCCAGGTCGATGACCAGGAATTTCATCACGTCGAAGACCCACGTCGGGGTGTTTTCGACGCCGATCACCAGCCGGCCTTTGTGGTGCAGCTGCATGCGGCCCGCGGAGTCCAGCCCCACGGCCGTGTTGAAACGGTCGTAATAGCCGTCGCCGAAACGTTCCGGGCGGGCCGTCTCGGTCTGCGCCCCGGCCGGGTAGCGGCGAATGGTGCCGGCTCCGGTGATGAGTAGGGCTTCGGGATGCCGGCTGCGGAGCGAGTCGGTCAGCTCCTGCCAGAATGCGCCCGGTTCGCCAGCCGAATAGAAATCGCTCAATCCGGGTTCCAGATAGTCGCCCGGCACTGCGGTCTCGGGCAGCAGGATGAACTGCGCGCCGGCGGGGACCTCCGCCAGGAGGTCCGCGATGTTGCGCTCCTGCCGCTGGGTGTCGCCGTGGAATTTGTCGTAACAGTCCACGTTGGGCTGGACGACGCTCACTCGTGCCGTCCCCTCGTCGGGCTGCTCCCAGCTCTGCCAGATGCACAGCGACACGATCATCGGCAGCGCGACGGAGCAGGCTGCCGCCGCCCACCGGTGCGTGCTGCGGCGAGCTTGCAACGCTTCGAAAATCAGTATGTTGGAGAGCAATACCCACAGCGTGCCGCCGAAGACGCCCGTGTATTCGTACCACTGCACGGCCCAGACTTCGTGCGAGAAGCCGTTGCCCAGGATGAGCCACGGCCACGAGAAGTCGCCCACGGTGTACCAGTATTCCGTTGTGATCCACGCCGTGACGAGTGTGACGTAGGCCAGCGCCTTGGGGGCTTTTTTCGAAACGGTGTGGAAGAGCATGAAGGCGATCATGTTCATCGTCGTCGAAGCGAGCGTGGCGGCCGGGGGGCCTACGGGCGTGGCGTACCAGATCCACCAGATCGTCAGAGCGTTCCACAGCACGAACGCGAGCGTCGCCCAGCCGAACATGCCCCACCACGAGCGGCGCGTGTCGTCGTACGACGCGCTCACCCACAGCAGCGGGACGAACCCGATCAGGAGCGTCATGCCCGTCACGCCGAGCCACCCCGGCGAGAGCAGGATGGCCGATAGGATTACCGCCGCGAATCTACGAAACATGAAATGAGATTTTTACGACGGCAAAAGTAGTCAAATGGGCGCAGATTTCAAAATATTTCATACTTTTGTAACGAAACTAACCAATCTGTCATACTAATGAAGAAATTGCTCATTTTATTGGCTGCCCTTGGGGGCATTCTCCTGTTTTCCGGTTGCGAATCGAAAGGATGGAAGACGGTCGACGGTGTGATCGTCTTCGATACGCCCGCGCGCGAACCGGGCCAGAAATCGGTGCTGGGACTCAAAACCGCGCCGATGGAGACGGTCCGTGTGGGCTTCATCGGGCTGGGCATGCGCGGCCCCGGGGCCGTGGAACGCTTCACGCATCTCGACGGCGTCGAGATCAAAGCCCTTTGCGACCTTTATCCCGAGCGCGTGGACAGCGCGCAGGCGATTCTCGTGCGCCGCGGATTTCCCGAGGCGGCTCCGTACAGCGGCGAGGAGGGCTGGAAACAGCTTTGCGAGCGTGACGACATCGACCTGGTGTACATCGTGACCCCGTGGCAGCTGCACGTTCCGATGGCCGTTTACGCCATGGAGCACGGCAAGCACGTCGCTGTCGAAGTTCCCGCCGCCACGTCGCTCGAAGAGTGCTGGCAACTGGTGAACACCGCCGAGAAGACGCAGCGGCACTGCATGATGCTCGAAAACTGCGTTTACGATTTCTTCGAGCTGACGACGCTCAACATGGCCCGGCAGGGACTGTTCGGGGACATTCTCCATGTCGAAGGTGCGTATATCCACGACCTCGACGCTTTCTGGGACTACTATCAGGACAGCTGGCGTCTGAAATTCAACCGGGATCACCGCGGCGACGTCTACGCCACGCACGGCCTCGGTCCCGCCTGTCAGCTGCTCGACATCCACCGCGGCGACAAGATGAACTGCCTGGTGGCGATGGACACCCGCTCGGTCAACGGGCTGAAACTCGCCCGCGAGAAGCTGGGCGCTGAAGAATTCGCCAACGCCGACCATACGACGACGCTGATCAAGACCGAGAAGGGCCGCACGATCCTGCTCGAACACAATGTCTACACGCCCCGTCCGTACAGCCGCATGTACCAGCTGACCGGCACGAAGGGATTCGCCAACAAATACCCCGTTCAGGGCTATGCCTTCAACCCCGACCAGCTTGCGGATTCGGGCGTGCCCGACCACGAGAACCTGAACGCCCACCGTTTCGTGTCGAAGGAGGTGCGTGAGGCGCTGATGGAGCGGTACAAGGACCCGATCGTCCTCGACATCGAGGCCAAGGCCCGCGAGGTCGGCGGTCACGGCGGCATGGACTTCATCATGGACTACCGGCTGGTCTATTGCCTGCAACATGGCCTGCCGCTAGATCAGGATGTCTACGATGCGGCCGAATGGTCGTGCATCGGCGCCCTTACGGCGATGTCGCTCGAACACAACAGCGTCCCGGTGGCCGTTCCCGACTTCACGCGCGGCGACTGGAACAAGACCGACGGTTACCGGCACGCGATGCTGGTGCAGTGATCCGGAGACCGTATGGACGAAAAGACGGCCCGGTCAACCGGGATTGACGCTGCGGGCGCAGGAATGTGAAAAGCGGCAGACCTCTGTGGTCTGCCGCTTTTTTCTTATAGGCTGTGGCCGTGTTTTTGCACGTGCCGGTCGAGTCTCACCGTCGGATCCCTCCCCGCGAAAGCACCTCCTCGAAGTAGGCGATGGTTTTTAGGAGACCGTCCCGCAGCTGGATTTTCGGCTCCCAGCCGCCGAGCATGTTGCGGGCGAGCGAGATGTCGGGCTGCCGCTGTTGGGGGTCGTCGGCGGGCAGGGGCAGGTGGACGATCTTCGATTTCGAACCCGTCAGGGAGATCACCTCGCGGGCCAGTTCGGCGATGGTGAATTCGTTTGGGTTGCCGATGTTCACCGGACCGGTGAAGTCGTCGGGCGTGTCGTCCATCATGCGCACCATGCCTTCGATCAGGTCGTCGATGTACTGGAATGAACGGCTCTGTCCGCCGTCGCCGTAGATCGTGATATTGTCGCCCCGCAGCGCCTGGACGATGAAATTCGAGACCACGCGGCCGTCGTTGATGTCCATTTTCGGACCGTAGGTGTTGAATATGCGGATGATCTTCACGGGAATGCCGTGTTCGCGGTAGTAGCTCATAAAGAGCGACTCGGCGCAGCGTTTGCCCTCGTCGTAGCACGAGCGGATGCCCAGCGGGTTGACGTGGCCCCAGTAATCCTCGCGCTGGGGGTGGATCAGCGGGTCGCCGTAGACCTCCGAGGTCGAGGCCTGGAGGATTTTCGCCCGGTTGTATTTGGCCATGCCCAGCATGTTGATCGAGCCGATCACCGACGTCTGGGTGGTTTTGATCGGGTCGTGCTGGTAGTAGATCGGCGAAGCGGGGCAGGCGAGGTTGTAGATCTCCTCGATCTCGGCCATGTAGGGATAGACGATGTCGTGGCGGATGACCTCGAAATTGGGGTGCGACAACAAGTGTCGGATGTTGCTTTTGTGACCGGTGAAATAGTTGTCGATGCAGATGATGTCGTTACCTTCCGCGAGCAGCCTTTCGCACAGATGGGAGCCGATCGTATCGCAGGGCTGCATTCCCGAAGGGGTGATGTGCTTCAGCTGCTTCGCCAGCGAGAACGGCGTCATGCTGCCCGCGCCGCCCGATTCGTTGCAGACGTGGAGACCCCGTGCGATCGACTATCGGGTGATGTGCGACAGCCTGAACAGGGTGGGCGGCATGCTCAACCGCTACGACATCCGGCGCAACATCGACCTGATCCGTTCGCTTTATCCCCAGGTGGAGAACATCGCTCTGGTGACCGACAATACCTACGGCGGCATTTCGTTGCAGGCGCTCGTGCGCGCGGAGTGGGAGAACTACCCCGACCTGAATCTCGTGCTGGTGGACAGCCGCGAGGGGGAGGAGACGGCGTTCCGGACCTATGCGACGCTGCCGCCCCGTTCGGCCGTGATGCTCGGCACGTGGCGCGTGGGCAGCGACGGCGAATTCTTCATGCAGCGGTCGCTGAACGACCTGGTGCAGAACAACCCCCGCGTTCCGGTCTTCTCGGTGACCGGTACGGGCATCGGCGACACGGCGATCGGCGGTTACGTGCCCGAATACGAGAACGGCGCGGAGGTCATTGCGAACCAGATCCGGAAATATTACGACACGGACGACATCGAAGACGCTCATTTCCATACGAGCAAAAGTCTCTATCTGTTCGATTCGCGCAAGCTCAAGGAGTGGAAAATCGCCGAATACGCCCTGCCCAAGGGCAGCGTCATCGAGGATACGATGGCGGCCAAGCTGTCGAAATACTCCCACTACATCGAACTGCTGGTGGCGGGCATCCTGCTGCTGGTGCTGCTGCTGCTCTTCGTGACGTGGCTGCTGCTGCGCATGCGGCGGCTCAAGCTCACGCTTGAGGAGCGCGAGGGCCAGCTGGTCGTCGCCCGGGAGAAGGCCGAGGAGTCGGACATGCTCAAGTCGGCGTTCCTGGCCAACATGAGCCACGAAATCCGCACGCCGCTCAACGCCATCGTGGGCTTCTCTTCGCTGATGCAGAGCGAGGAGCTTTCGCAGGAGGAGCGCGCCGAGTACTGCGCCATCGTGGTCAGCAACTCCGAGATGCTGCTCACGCTGCTGAACGACATCCTCGACATTTCGTCGCTCGAGTGCGGCAAGATCAGGTTCAACTACGCTTCGGAGGACATCGTGCAGATTTGCCAGCACGTGATGATGACCACGGCCCATACGCGGCAGAGAGGGGTTGAGGGGCGTTTCGCGTGTCCCGTCGGATCGTTCATGCTCACCACCGACGCCCACCGTCTTTCGCAAATCCTGATCAACCTGCTGACCAACGCCGGCAAGTTCACCTCCGAGGGCAGCATCACGCTGGGGGTGGAGATCGACGAGGAGCGGGGCGAGGTGCTTTTCTCGGTGGCCGACACCGGACCGGGCATTCCGCCCGACAAGCAGGATCTGGTTTTCAACCGCTTCGAGAAGCTCGACGGCAACAAGAAGAAGGGCACGGGGCTGGGCCTTGCCATCTGCCGCCAGATCGCCATGATCGTCGGGGGCCGCATCTGGGTCGATTCCGCTTACACGGGCGGCACGCGTTTCGTCTTCGCGCATCCCATCGGTATCGACCCCGGTGGAGAGAACCGCGAGGGGGGGGGGATTTCTACCCTCTGAACAGCGCAAGTCCCTCTTTGTGAACGATGCCGGCCAGCTGGTCCCCGAAGGGAAATAAGACGCGGAGAAAGGCTCCTACGCGCCGGATCACCTCTTTTTCGTCCCCCATTTGGGCTTTATGCCGATGAAGAATTCGGCGTTCATGCGCGGCATGGGCCGGGAGAGCACCGAGAGGTACTCCTCGTTGAACAGGTTGTTGACCGTGCCTTTGAGCGTCAGGTCCGCCCACCGGAGCGAGAGACCCTTTTCGAGCGAGAGGTTGCTCATCAGATAGGGCGTAAGGCGTCCGGTGAGCGTGATGTCGTTGCTCGACATGGTGTAGCGTTCGCTGTAATAGCAGAACTGATAGAGCAGGCCCCAGCTGCGCCAGGAGAGCCTTCCGGTCGCCGTGGCCGAATATTCCGGTTCGTAGGGCAGCTGTTTGCCGACCGACCGGTCGGCCGGGGACATCGGCTCCCCCTCGTTGATCGACGGCGCCCATGAGAAGGTGCCGTTCAGGTTGATTTTCAGTTCCCTGGTGAGCGATGCGGCCAGGTCGGCCCGGATCTCCACGCCGTAGGCGTGGACCTTTTTGATGTTCACCGGCGAGAAAAATCCCTTTGCCGTCGGCAGCCACAGAATCCAGTCGTCGATGTGCTGGTCGTACCACGACGCCGACCCCGACAGCGTGTACGCGCCCTCCTTTCCCACGGCGAACGACAGTCCGGCTTCGTAAGCGACGCCCTTTTCGCTGTTCAGGCCGGGGTTGCCGCCCGGCAGGAAGTAGAGGTCGTTGAGCGTCGGGAAGCGGTAGTTGCGCGAGACGGAGGCCTTCGCCACGACGTTGCCGCGCCTGGAAAGCAGGCAGTCGGCGAAGAAGGCCGGGATGACCGGCGACCAGGAGGTTCCGTACATGGCTTCGCGCACGACGACCGACAAGCCCAGCCGCTCCGTGGGACGCCACTTGGCCGACAGGGAGCCGTCGAGTTCGATGCGTCCCTTGTCATAGCCGACGACGGCCTTGTCGCCCTGCTGGCGGATGATGTTCTTGTCGGCGCTTTCGACGAAGTGCTGGTGTGCCGACAGCCCGGCCGTGAAGAACCATTTGCCGCCGACGGAATACTCTCCGTCAGCCTGCCCGTAGAGGGTGTTGATCCTGCTCCGCGAACGGGTCATGGCCTCCAGGATGCCGTTGCCCTTGTCGCGCCGGTAGTCGTAGGCCGTCCACGAATGCACGTATCCGGCTTTCGCCGCCGCCTTCCAGTTCCGGCGGTAGTGGTCCCACGAGAGGACGCTGCGCAGGGTGTGTTCGCGCTGGCGGTTTTCGAACTGCGTGTCGTCGGCGTAGTCGGTCGTCAGCAGGGGCAGTTCCCGGTTGGAATTGATGTACCAGGCGTTCAGCCCGAAGCGGTCGCCTTTCCCGGTGTTGTAGTAGACCTCCTGCAACACGTGCACGTCGTCGAACGCGCCGCTCTTGTTGCGTTCGGTGGGATAGTACGACCCGACGATGTTCATCTCGTCGTCGTAGATGTTCTCCTTCTTGTCGCGGTTGCGGTACTTGTAGTCGTTGGCCGAGGACTGGTAGACGGCGCGGGTCGATACCTGCCAGCGCTCGTCGCCCCATGTCAGGCGCAGGAATTCGTCGAAAGTGCGGAACATGCCGATGCCCTGGATATATTGCAGCCCGAATCCGTCGGCCGCCGCCGGCGCAGTCGAGAGTTTCACCAGTCCGCCCAGTCCGCCGCCCGTCTCGCTGACCGACGAGGTTCCGTGGAGCAGCGAGGCGTCGTCGATGAAATAGGAGGGGATCATCGAAAAGTCGGTCATGCCCAGCATCGGGTTGTTGATGCGCATGCCGTTCCACGTCACCTGCGTATGCGACGGACCCGTGCCGCGGAACGATACCGTGGAGAGGGTCGCGCGGCCGTACTGCTTGACGAAAACCGGTGTGTTGAACGTCAGCGCGTCGGCCATCGAGAGGGCGATGTTCTCCTTGAGGATCGCCGAGTCGAGTTTCGTCTCCTCGACGCCGATGCTTTTCATCGGACGCCGGCCCCAGACCGGAACCTCCCGGATGGCGATGGCGCCTTTTCCGCGCCACTCCCCCGCGCCGGCGTTCTGCGGGGTTTCCGGCACGTCGGACGGCGCCGGCTCGCCCTGCGCCCGCAGCAGCGCCGGAAACAGCAGCATCCAAAGAAACAAGGCGGTTGTTTTCATGCTCTCCGGTTATTTCCAGCAAAACGCTCCGGGCGCGACGCCCACGTGAAATTCGTCGACAGGCTCGCCCTTGGCCGTATAGCGGTAGACGACTCCCTGCTGCTGGTAGTCGACGGCGTCGGCAACGTACACGTCGCCGTTGGCCGGATCGACCGTCAGTCCGTAATATTTGGTCTCCCTGTATTCGAGGAACGGGCGCACCGGAAGCTGCTCCCCGGCGACGGGCATGCGCCAGACGTCCCGGTCGATCCAGTAGAGCGTGTCGCGCGTGCCGTTGAGCTGCATCTCCGACGGGGAGTCCCCCTTCCGGAACCGGAACTGCTTCTCCACGGAGAACGTTTCGGCGTCGATGCGGTACAGCGACGGGGCTTCATATCCGTAGGGGCTGCCCTCGTAGCCGCCGTCGGTGACGGTCCACAGCTTGTTGTTCCGGTCCATCGCCAGCGACGCGGGCTGGATGCCGACGGTCAGCTGACCGACGACCCGGTCGGTCTCGGTGTCGATTTTGAGGATACGGTTCTGGTAGGACCAGCAGTTCACGAAGACGTATTTGCCGTACTGCACCATCTGCTCCGTGGAGCCGGATTCCGCCGTCATGTCCGGGCACTCGATATACCCCGTGATTTCGTAGCGTTTGGGGTTGACGATGAAGATGCGGTTGTCCCAGATCTGCGTGACGTAGGCCTTTTCGTCCGAAACGAAATGGATGTACCGCGGCGAGGTGAGGTTGGTGATGCGTCCCACCTCGCGGAAGGTGTCGGGGTCGACGGCGAAAACGACATGCGAATTGTTCACCGCGATCCATCCCACGCCGTTGTGCAGGGTCATCGACTGCGCCACGTCGCCCAGCTTGAAGGCGTTGGCCCGGTGGAAAACTTCGTTTTCGACGGTTTTCGTTTCCGGGTCGTAATACGACAGCGTGGCGTTTCCGTACTGGAACATGCCCTCGTTGACGATGAACAGCCCCCGTTCCGTCGCCGAGAAATCCTCCGTGCGGCCGTAGTCCCACTTCATGCAGCCGCCGAGGGCGGAGAGGCATAAAGCCGCGGGCAGAATCTGTCGTAAGAATCGTTTCATGCGTTGCGGTCGGGAATGGGGTTATCGGTTGAGGTTCTCGTCGACGGCCATTCCGGCGACTTCGGTCGAGAGTTCGCCCAGTCCTCCGGCGCTGCCGTTGATGGCGCTCTGCACCTTGATGAAATCAATGTAGCGCAATCCGGCGGGCTGTCCGTCGGGCGTCATGGCGTTGCTGATCTTGAACCAGGTCTTGCCGGTTTTGGACGAAGATTCCAGATTGTCGCTGCCCGCGTTGTCGACGTACCCCCATTCGAACGAGTTGTTCGACCAGTCTCCGCCTGGGGTCTGCGTGGTGTTCTGCCGCAGGCCCGTGCCGTAATAGGTATGGGACTCCTCTTCGAGCCACAGGGGATAGTAGTAGTCCTGCGCATGGAACTGTCCCAGATAGGCTACCTGCCCGCTCCGGCCCAGATTGTCGGTCCATTTCACCCCCTGGCGAGGCCCGGCGGGTCTGTAATAGGTCACCGCATACTCCTGGACGGTCCATTCGCCGCCCGTTTCGCTGCCCCGGAGTTCGTACCATTCGTCGTCGGGCTTGCCGTTGCCGTTGACATCCTGCATCACCCACACGACGCCCGGCTCGTTGCTCCCTTCGAACTGGTTGCCGGGGATCGAAAAGTCGTATCCGCCCTTGTTCTCCACGCTGTGGTCGAAGGCGAGGATCACGTAGCCGCCGAAGTTGCCGAGCGAGACGAACTCACCCTTTTTCAGCCGGTTCTCGGCGTAGAGACGGGCCTCCTCGAAGCTCTTCTGGCCGGTGTATCCGGCCATGCCCGTTTCGTTGACGAACTGTCCGGGCGCGGGCAGGAATTCGAGCACCCGGTTCGACGCGGGCTGTCCCGTCGTCGTGATGACGCGTTCCGATTCGCGTTCGTAGCAGGTCACCCGGAGCGTTTTCTCGGTGATTCGCTTCGACGATGCGCGCGTGATGTGGCGCGAGAGGGGTGCGACCGGGCTTTCGTCCGTGTCCGTCACCCGGAAGGTGACTTCGTATTCGCCCTCTTTCTCCGGCGTGAAGGCGAACATGCGTTGGGTTGCGTCCTCCTGCAAGACGCCGTTCACGTACCATGCATATTCCGGCCCGACGGCGTCGCTCACCTGCGGCCGCAGGAACAGCGTCCGTCCGAGCGATACGCTCCGCACCAGCGGGTCGGCCAGGTAGGAGGAGGGGATGAACGCGATGCGGACCGGAATGACGTCCACGACGTGCACGGCAACCGTTTTCTCGGCCGTGCCGTCCTCGTTGGTCACCGTCAGCCGCAGGGAGCAGTCTCCCGGTTGGGTGCGCATGAAGATGTAGTCCTTTTCGGTGGAGACCGGTACGGACGAGTCGTCCAGATACCATTCGTAACGGGCGTTTTCGCCGTTCTGCACCTCCGGTGCGAACGTGTATTCCCGTCCCGTGAGCACGTATAGCCCCGTCTGCGGCACGATGAGCGAGATGACGGGGGGAGCGAGCCGGTTCACGTCGATGCGCGCCTCCTTCTCGTCGTATCCCGCCCGGTTTTCGACCCGCAGGGTCACATAGACGCGGCCTTCCTCGTTGAACACGTATTCGAACACGCGCGCCGTGGAAACGACCTCGTCGTCGATCGTCCAGCTGTAAGCGGCCTCTCCCTCGTTTTCCACGGTCGGCGTGATCGTCACCGCGCGGCCGATCTTGGCCGCGTAGACGCTTGTCTCGCTGTCGAGGGTGATTCGGGGTTTGCTGTCCGGCAGCGTAATCTCTCCGTCCTTGTTGCAGGCTGCGGCCGCCAGCGCTACCGAGAGCAGCGCCGGTATCGCCGTCCGTCCGGCATGACTGAAAAAACAGCTCATATCCTCTTCGTTTAAATCGTTCAACCAATCTTTGCGGATGTTCCGGAGATCCGCATTCGTGCCGTGCGCACGGCATGCGTCCGGCCGGAATTTCGCAGTAGCCTGATTTTACATTCGGGGATATGCCGGAAACCGTTTTTCCTGCCGATCACGATCCATTTCCCCCTGGATTGTAAAACCATTGCAGCGGCAGGTCTTCTGACTCGTTCCGGTCCCGACGCCTTCCCGGTCGCGTGAAAACCAGTGGCAAGAGATTGTCGGGGTCTGATGTGCCGCTTCGGCGGCAGGAACTTACAGCAGAGGGAACTGTTGCCGATTTTCACGGCATTCCCTTTTAATCGCCCGGGGCCGGGGGCCTCGTTCGGCGAACCGTTGCGCAGCAAAGGTATGGAAAAAAGATGAAAAAGAAGACGCGCCGGCCGAATTTTATGCCGGCGGCCTGCCGAAGGTCCCGCCGCCCGGGGTTCATTTCCGGTCGTTTCCGGGGACGGAACAGCTGCGCCGGCCGGGAGGCGGACGCCTGCGCGCAGTTGCTCTCTCCTGACGCCTGAAAACGAAAAAGTCTTACATGTCGTTGACACATAAGACTTTTTGCAGTGGACGGCGTAATCCGTTCCTTCTCTCTCACGCCTCCTGGAGCTGAATCCGAGATTTGAACTCGGGACCCCTTCATTACGAGTGAAGTGCTCTACCGCTGAGCTAATTCAGCCTTTCGGGAACACCGAGGTTCCCTTTGGGACTGCAAATATCTGAAAAATATTTTTTTCTCGCAACAATTTTGCGAAAATTCTCGCTTTTCTTGCTATATTCGCGCTAAAACTGACCTGAAACTGTTTTACGATGATTACTTTTCTGGTGTGCCTGGCGTTGCTGGTGACCGCATATTTCACGTATGGACGCTATCTGGAACGGCTCGTCGGCATCGACCCGGCGGCCCGGACGCCTTGCAGCCGTCTTTACGACGGCGTGGATTACGTGCCCCTGCCGAGGTGGCGCATTTTCCTGATCCAACTGCTCAACATTGCGGGGCTCGGCCCGATTTTCGGCGCCGTGCTCGGTGCGGCCTACGGGCCGGTGGCGTTTCTGTGGATCACCTTCGGCGGCATCTTCATGGGTGCGGCGCATGACTTCATCGCCGGGGTCATCTCGCTGCGCCACGACGGCGCGAGTCTTCCCGAGACGGCCGGGGTCTACCTCGGCGGCGGCATGAAGATCGTTATGCGGCTCTTTTCCGCCGGGCTGATGATCCTCGTCGGTGCGGTGTTCCTCTCGCAGCCCGCATCGCTCGTCGCGGCCCGCCTCGACGTACCGTCGCTCGAAGGCATCGCTTTCGGCGGATTCTCGTGGCTGCTGCTGATCGTGCTGGGCGTGATTCTCGTCTACTACATCGCCGCCACGCTGCTGCCCGTCGACAAGATCATCGGCCGCATCTACCCGGTCTTCGGCTTCGCGCTGCTGTTCATGGCCGTCGGCATCCTCGTCGTGCTGCTTTTCGGCGGCGAATACACCATTCCGGAATTCACCTCCTTCGAAAACTGCATCGCCGATGCGAAGGCCTTCCCGATCGTCCCGATGCTCTTCACGACCATTGCCTGCGGCGCCATTTCGGGCTTCCACGCCACGCAGTCGCCGCTGATGGCCCGCTGCATGCGCAACGAACGCGAGAGCCGCTCGGTCTTCTACGGCGCGATGATCTCCGAGTCGATCATCGCCCTCGTCTGGGCCGCCATTGCCATGGCCTTCTGGGGCGACGTCGCGGGGCTGAACGGCGCCATCGCCGAATACGGCGGCCAGGCGGCCGTGATGATCGACGTGATCGCCAACAAGACGCTGGGCCCGGCGCTGGCCGTCTTCGTGATCTTCGGCGTAGTGGCCTGCGCCATCACCTCGGGCGACACGGCCTTCCGCTCCGCGCGGCTGATCGTCGCCGACTTCATGGGCGTCGAGCAGCGCACGCTGCGCAAACGCATCTATATCTGTATTCCGCTCTTCGCGCTGGGACTTCTGATCATCTTCGGACTGCCGTTTCAGACCATGTGGAGCTATTTCGCGTGGATGAACCAGACCCTCGCGGCGGTGACGCTCTGGATGATCGTCGCCTACCTCCGCCACCGGGGGCGCGCCGTGTGGGTGGGGCTGATTCCGGCTCTCGTTATGACGTATGTCTGCGCCAGCTATATCTTCGTTTCGCCGCTGATGCTGGGCATGCAGAACCGTACGGCGGCTTACCTGCTGGGCGGGGGCGTGACGCTCGCGGTCCTTGTCGCCATGATTTTCAAACTCAAAGACAACGATGCAAAAGGCATATCTTGAACCTACGTCCGACCAGACTTTCGAGGTGGTCGGCGAAGGACCCTGTAATTTCGAGAAAGTCCTCGCCCGGTCCCGCGAGATGCAGGCCGCCGGCGATATAGAGGGAGCCTGCAACGAGCGTTTTCAGGCCTTTCAGCGTCTTGCGGAGCTGATTCCCGAGGACGAGGAGATCAATCTCGAATGGAACCACCGCAATTCGCGCGCGGCGCTCGAACTGATCTTCGCCTCGGCCATCGACCACTTCCTGATCAACAATTTCGAAATGTCGGCGGCGCTCTTGGAAATGCTGCTGGAACTCGACCCCGAGGACCATCTGGAAGGGAGCGAACTGCTGGCCTTTGACTACCTGGCCTTGGACGAGCAGGAGCTGTTCGACGAGGTGATCAACGACGTGTCGGACAAGCATCCGGGGCGTGAGGTGCTGCTGCTGTGGTCGGCTTTCCGCCGTGACGGACGATTGCCCGAAGGGGAGTTGCAGCGATTCCGGACGCATTTTGCGCCCTTCTTCGCCGAATTTACCGCCGACGAGCATCCGGCCGACGAAGCGTATCTGCGCGACATCGGGAGCGAACGACCCTCGCCCGCCGCGCAGGCCCGCGAACTGTGGCTCCAGACCGAAAATCTCTGGGTGCTCTGGCCCGGCTTCATCGACGCCCTGCGCGCCGCCCGCTGACGGGCGCCCGCGTGCCGGAGGGCGAAGCCCCTGTCCCGCAAAACAGAACCGCAGCCCGGATTTCCGGACTGCGGTTTTTTGTCGTACCCTCCTCCCTGCGGCCGGGGGCCTACGCTTTCTCTCCGTTCATCAGCTTGTTGAAGCAATGGCGGCAGATCGGTTCGTAGCTGTCCTGCGCGCCCAGCATCACCTGCTTTTCGTCGCTCGTGAGGCGGTGCGAATGGTGGGCGAGGTTGCCGCAGCGGACGCAGATGGCGTGAACCTTGGTGACGTACTCCGCCGTTGCCATCAGCGCGGGCATCGGGCCGAACGGCTTTCCGGTGTAGTCCATGTCCAGACCCGCGACGATCACGCGCACGCCGTTGTTGGCCAGCCGGCGGCACACGTCGACGATGCTTTCGTCGAAGAACTGCGCCTCGTCGATGCCCACCACGTCGACGTCGGCGGTCATCAGCAGGATGTTCTGCGGCGACTCGACGGGGGTGGAGCGGATGGCGTTCGCGTCGTGCGACACGACCTCCTCCTCGGAATAGCGCACGTCGATCCGGGGTTTGAAAATCTCGACCCGCTGGTGGGCGAATTTGGCTCGTTTCAGGCGGCGGATCAGCTCCTCGGTCTTACCCGAGAACATCGAACCGCATACGACTTCGATCCAGCCCTTGCGGCTGGCATTTTCTAAAAACATAAATGTAAATAACTCTTTTTTTGTTTATCAGGTTCGCCGCAGCTCCGAAGGAGTCGGTTCCCGCGGCTTATGTTTCGGCGCAGATAATTCCCCTGCCCCCCCCCTCCTCCCCTTGAAAAAGGGTGACTTTGGCCCCGAGGGTGTCCCGTCCGGGAGCCTCCGCAGGGCTGTCTTGTGGGGCCGGCATACAAAGATAACCGGTTTTTTCTTTTCTGCAAAGCGAAACCGGGGCTATGACGCCCCGGCGGTTCCCGAAAAACGATCCGGCCCTCCCGCGAGGGGAAGGCCGGATGCGGAACGTGTCGTGCCGTGCGGATCGTCAGTTCGATGTGGGGAACTTGTAGGCCACGGCCACGGGTTTTTCGCAGATGCCGACATACTCCTTCACCTTCTCCATCGTCTTCAGACTGTAAACGTAGAGGCTGCCGGGCTTGCGGCCGGTCGCCGTCGGGTTGTAGGTGGCGATCAGCAGCTGGTCGTCGTCGACCACCGCGGAAGAGGTCGACGGTACGGCGTTCGTGCAGATGTCCATGATCTGCTCGCCGTCGGGCAGCGTGATGTCGGGCTTGGCCCCTTCGGCGGGAACGACCGGGTCGACGCCTGTCATCGCCCAGTGATAGATCTTGTTGTCGTAATCGTAGTAGGCGTTTCCGTTGAGCTTCGTCGTGACGATCCGGGTGTTCGCATTCATCAGCATCGGCTGCACCTCGTCGTAGGTCTTGATTTCGGTCGGACTCGAAAGCGATGAACTGGTGCTGATGATTTTGACGGTTTTCGGCGCCCCTTCGATCGTACGGGCGATGCAGTAGTATTTGGAAGCGTCGTACTGTCCCGCCCCGATGCGGCCCGCTGCCATGTTGATGAATTCATACCCGTCGGGTGCGGCGTATCCCGCGATTCTCGAATTGGGGAATCCGGTGATTCCGGCCTCGGAGAACATGAGGATGTCGCGCACTCCGGCGGTTTTCGAGGCGAACAGTCCCTGCCGGCCGTATCGTGCGGGGAAGGGCGTTTCCCGCACGATGAGCATGTCGGTCGAGAATTCGTAGCGGTAGGCCCTCTCGTCGTCGCCGATCAGATAGGCCCAGTGAGCGGTTCCCGACGTTCTTTCGCCCAGAATCTCTCCGGTGCGGACTCCGTATTCGTCCATCCCCTTCATGCGATAGGTGACGCTCAGCGTCACGGGGTCGAGGCGGTAGATCGAGCCTTCGTCGTCGCCCGAGGAGATCAGAATTCCCGAAGCGTATCCCGGCGAGGAGAATACGTAGACGTCGCGCAGGCTGCGGAAGTCGTATTCCGGGTTGATCGTCAGTAGATTGTCCCAGATCTCCTGGGCGCCTTCGGCCTCCTCCTGCGGAGAGCGTTTCTTGACGAAGGCGAGCGATCCGGCGCCCTCGTCGTCGTTGCAGAGGATCAGAAAACCTTCGTCGAACCCGGCCTGCACGCGCAGGTCGTAGTAATGGAATCCGATGCTTTCGCCGTTGTCGATCCGCAGGCGCAGCACGTAGCTGCCGGCCTTGTCGAAGGCGTAGTCGAGCGTCGGCGAACTGGAAATGAACGTCGTGTCGACCATGCCGGGGAAGTCTCCCGCAGGTTTTCCGTAGGACCATTCGTAGACGGGGTCCTGCCCGCTTTCGCTCTCTACGCGGAGTTTGTCGAGGTGGAGCGTTTCGGTAGCCTTGGCGTAGATGGTCCGGTCCAGACCGCTCACCGTGATCGGGGCCAGCTCCCGGTACTCCTCTTTGTCGAGCCCGTAGCAGGAGGCCAGTGCGATTCCGCAGCAGAGCGGCAACAGATATTTCGCAAGTTGTTTCATGGCGCTTTCGGTTAATAGTTATTTGCCGGGTCTCTCCAGCCGCCTGTCGTTACGTTGACGCTTCCGGTCGTATAATACTCCAGGTCGGGGTAATTGGTCGAATAGTAGTCGAACAGCGGGCAGAGCACGTAGCGGAGCCAGGCCATCTTGTGGGGGTTCTGCCGGTTGACCATGAATCCCATGCTCATGCGCAGCTGCTGTCCGTTGAGTCCCGTGTAGTAATCGTTGTCGATGTTCTCGCCGTACTGTTCGACCATCGACGCGTAGAGCGTCGGGTTGGTCTCCGCGATTCCGTGGTAGAGTTCCAGCAGTTTCCGGTATTTGTCCTGCCGGAATTCGCCCGTGTACTGATACCACTGCTGGGTGGCGGAGTAGTACCACCAGTAGGGGCAGGCGGCGGTTCCGTCCGAGATCAGGAACCGGTAGACGTTCCGGGGCACGCCTTCGAACTCTTCGTTCTGGGCGATCTGGAGCACCAGCGACGCGGTTTTCGTCATAATCTTCTCCGTGCGCTTCAGCGTCACGTCGATCTGCCCTTCCACGGAGCCGGCCGGGACGATGAGCCTGTCGATCGTGTAGTCTTCGTTCTCGACGGCGTCGATCAGCTCGCGCTGTACGCCGCCCGTGGTGTAATTCGAGGTGGTGTCGTGAATGGCCCTTACCTCGAACGTCCGGTCGCGGTCTGCCGGCATTCCCAGCAGGGTCACGGTTACGGTCTTCTTGACCTCTTTCACCGATTCGTCGAGCAGGGCGAACGAAAAGTCGGTCGAGAGATACTGGTCCAGACTCGGATAGTTCTCGTATTTGAAATAGAGTTTGTCCTTCTGCGACGTGTCGTACATCAGCCACGTGTCGGAACAGGAGGCGAATGCCGCGACGGTTCCGGCCAGGACGGCTATTTTGAAAATGAGGTTTTTCATAAGTCTTGCGTTATTGTCTGTAATTGTCCTCTACGCTCTGCGGGATGGGCATCGTGTAGGTCGCGTCGTCGGTTCCCGCGAAATTGCCTCCCGGTATCGCGATGTCCAGCTGCAATCGTTTCATGTTGAAGAAATCCTCGCCGTCGGCGAAAAACTCCTTCCGGCGTTCGTTGATGATGTTGTTTTCGGTGATTTTGCCCGTTTCGCGCTCGGCGAAAGGCGTCAGGTCGCGCGACTTCACCACATAGTCGAGGTATTCCGTCGCCTTGTCCGGGTCTTTCGTGAGGTTGGCTTCGGCCACGATGTAGTACATTTCGGGAATCCGGATCAGACTCGGTCCGGGGATTGATTTGCCGCTGTACGTGGGGTTGCTCTCTCCTTGGGCGTACATCTTGTTGTAGTGCTTGATGCACCACGAATTGCCCGTGTCGAACCAGGTCGAGTAACGCTTGTCCGTGCCGGCCAGGTCGGTGGAGTAGATTTCGGAATACTGGCTGGAGAGCGCAAGGGTTCCGCCCTGGTAGATGTGATTCCGGTAGAAGTTGTAGGTGTACTGCGTCGAGTAGAGCCCGAAGACGGTCTCCTGCATGTTGAGCGTGCCGGTCTCCACGGCGTTCCAGGCCTCGGCGGTCGTCATCAGCGGGAATTTGCCGCTGTCGATCACCTTCTCGGCGTAATCCTCGGCCAGGTCCAGTTTGCCCATCGTCCAGTAGGCGCGGGCCAGCAGCGCCTGTACCGCGTAGAGGTTCAGGTGCGTGATGCGGCAGCTCGTGAAGCCGTCGGAGGCGTTGTCGCGGGTCGCCGTCACCAGTTCCTCGTCCGCCGCGAGGTATTTCTCCGCCTCGGTCAGGTCCGCGACGATCAGTTCGAACACCTTGTCCAGCGAACTGTACGGGGTGACTTCGATGCCGTACGTGGTCACGTAGGGAATGGCCTTGGCTTTGGCCGCGGCGTCGCCCGATGCGAACGGCACGGCGAAGATGCGGGCCATTTCGAAATGGAGATAGGCGCGCAGCGCCAGCAGTTCGCCTTTGTAGAGCCGGATGTGGCGGAATTCGTCGTCGGATTTGGGCAGGACGTGCATCAGCGCCTTGTTGACGTATCCGATGGCCTTGTATCCGTTGATCCAGAGGTTTTCGGCTACCGTGATGGCGTTTTCGTGCTCCCACAGGCGCTGTACGACGTAGGCCAGGTTGTCGCTCTGGCTGATGGTGAAGTTGCCGGTCATCAGTTCCGGATAGGCGAACGTGAGCGCGTAGGCGAAGAGGTTCTTGTTGGTTCCCATCTCGGTATAGATGCCGTAGATGGCGTCTTCGCAGCCTTCGGCCGTCGAGAAAAGCTCCTTGTCGGTCACTTCCGATTTGGGATTGACGTCGAGATACGCCTCGCAGCTGCCCAGCAGCAGCGGCAGGGCCAGCAGGATGTAGCTGTATTTTTTCATTCGTTTCATGGTCTCGGCAATATTAGAACGTGGGACGGAATGTCAGGTTGATGGTGCGGCAGTAGGGGTAGCTCGTACCGCGTTCGTACTTGACGGTCGAGAAGCGTACGATGTCCGATACGCCGACACCTACGGCCAGACGCTTGAATCCGAGCCGTTTGAGGAATTTCGGCTGGAACTCGTAGGTGAGCGTCGCGCTCGAAAGCCACAGTTCGTTGAGCCGCTCCACGAAACGCTCCGAGTTGTGCGGGGTCGTCGAACGCCGCTCCTTGATGGCGAGGTAGCGCGACAGGTCGCCCGGGTTCTTCCAGCGGTCCGTAAAGGCGCGTTCGTCGACGTTGTAGCGCGGGTCGATGTCTTCCACCTTCTCCCAGAGGGTTTTGTTGTAGGTGTCGCCGCCGAAGGTGTAGCTGAAGACGAAGTTCAGCGACCATCCCTTGTAACGCAGCGTGTTGAGCCACGTGCCTTGCAGTTTGGGCTGCGTGTTGCCCACGACCACCTCGTCCTCGGCGTCGTACTTGAAGGTGTATTCGCCGTTTTTGTTGATGAAGATTTCCTGTCCCGTGGCGGGGTCGATGCCGGCCGAACGCACGGCGTAGATGTCGTACTGCGAGCCGCCTTCCCGGAAGCGCAGTTTCAGCGGGTTGTCCTCTTCGAGCTGATAGGCGGTGTTCTTCAGCTTGTCGCTGATCTGCTTGATGCGGTCCTTGACGTGCGAACCGTTGATGACGCTCGTCCACGCCCAGTTCTTGTTGCGGATCACCTGCCCCGCCACCGAGAAGTCGTAGCCTACGTTCTGGTTCTCGCCGAAGTTCACGACGATGTCCTCTGAACCGGTCGACGCCGGGAGGGGAATCGTCATCAGCTGGTCCTTGGTGGTGTTGCGGAAGTAGTCGAAGCTCATCACCAGCCGTTCCTTGAAGAGCGTGAGGTTGATGCCGAAGTTGTTCTTCAGCACGCGCTGCCACTTCAGCTCGGGGTTGCCCATGCGGATCGGCACGGTTCCCACGCCGGTGTAGTAGATGTTGCTGTTGCTGTACTTGTAGGTCGTGATGGCCTGATAGGGGCTGCCGGTGGTCTGGCCGTTGTATCCCCACGACCATTTGAGGCGGATCACGTCGATCCATTCGACGTTTTCGAGGAACTTCTCCTTGTGGAGGTTCCACCCCAGGCCGAACGACCACATCGGAGCGAACCGGTTCTCCTTGCCGTAGGCCGACGATCCCGACGTGCGGTAGGAAACGTCGGCGAAGTACCGGTTCCGGAAGTAGATGTTGCCGCTGGCGAAGAAGCCGACCTTTGCCAGCAGCGTCTCGGTTCCGCTCGGGAGGTTCGAGGAGTCGTATCCCAGGGCGTATTTGATGTCCGAGAGGTTGTCTTTCAGGAAACCCATCGCCGTGATGTAGGAGGTCGTGGCGTTGGTGTGCTGGATGTCGCTTCCGGCGTTGATCACGAATCCCGAGCCTTCCTGTCCGATGTTGCGGCCGTAGTTGAGCACGATCTTGCCGTCGTAGTTGAACGCCTTGCCCGTGCCCAGTCCGTAGAGACCGCGCTTGGCCGGGTCGTTCTCGCCGAGGAACTGTGCGTCGTCGGGCGAAACGTATTTGTCCGACTGGCTGCTCTTGACGTCGATGTTGAACTGTCCCGAGACGTAGAAATCTTTGGTCACGTACCATTTGGCGTCGACCGTGTTGCGGAGGGTCTGGTTGCGCGAGGTGCTGAAACTCGACAGCGTGGCATTGTAGAGCGGGTTGGCCTGGTAGCCTTCGCTCGTCGTCGAGGGGTCCTCGGGGTCGAAATAGAAGGCTTTGACCAGCTCGCCGTACTCGTCGTAGGGCGACTCGTAGGGGTTGAGTTTCGTGTAGGCGCTGAATTTGCCGTAGGGCGAATCCGTTGCGTCGGTCAGCGTGTAGTTGGCCGTGTAACGGAGGGTGAGCTTGTCGCGCATGTGGTAGCCTATCGAAAAGTTGAGCGTGTAGTTGCGGCGGTTGTCGCCCTTCATGACGCCGTACTTGTCGCTGAAGCGCAGCGACGCGCGGTAGTCGATCTTCTGTGCGCGGCCGCTCAGCGAGAGCGAGTGGGTGTGGCTGAACGGTACGCGCAGCGGGGCGCGTATCCAGTCGGTGTTGACGCCCCGGCGGACGTTCTGCAATTTGTAGGCGTAAGCCTTGTCCATCGCGCCGTTGTCCGATTCGTAAAGCCCGGCCAGGCGTTCCAGTTCCAGTTTCTGCGCCGCGTTGCAGAGGTTCATCGAACTCAGGTCCGGGATGCTCAGCTCGGGCACGAAGTTGTAGCTCAGGCGGGGTTTGCTGTCGGTCACCTGCTGGCGTTCGATGACGATTACGCCGTTGGCCGCCCGGTCGCCGTAGACGATCGAGGCCTGCGCGTCCTTCAGGACGTCGATGCGCTCGATTTCGTACATGTCGAGGTCGTACAGCTCTTCCATGCTGATTTCGGCGCCGTCGAGGATGATCAGCGGGTTGTTGTAGGCCTTCTCCTCGGCCGAGGTGGCGATGGAGTTCGAGCCGCGGATCAGGATTTCGGGAATGGCGTTGGGGTTCGAGCCGAGGGCGTTGTTCTGTACGACCACCATGCCCGGGGTCACGGCGCTCAGGGCCGACATCAGGTTGGTGTTCGAGATGGCCACGAGGTCTTCGCCCTTGATCGAGGTCACCGAACCCGTGTAGGTGCTCTTGTTGCGGGTGAACATGCCGTTGACCACCACGTCGTCGATGCGCGTGCCGCCCTCCTTGAGGGTGACGTTCAGGCCCTTTGCCGAGCCGGTGATGATCACCTGCTGGGTCTCCATGCCCAGGAACCCGACTTCGAGGACCGCAGGGCTGGTCTTGGTCGAGAAGGTGAAGGTGAACTGGCCCTTTTCATCGGTCGAGACGCCCTGTCCCGAGCCGCCTTTCAGAATGACCGATGCGCCGGGGAGCACCGTCTTGCCGGCGTCGCGCACGGTTCCGCTCACGGTGAACTTGCGCATCTTGACCGTCGAGTCGTAGACCAGCACGACGTTGTTCTCGATGGCGTATTTGAACGTCGACCCGGCGATGCACTTGTCGAGCAGTTCGTGTACGGTGACTTTCTTGAATTCGCCGCTCACGGCCGGGAGCCGGCGGATGTCTTCGGGGTCGTAGGCGAATTTGATGCCTGTCTTCCGGGTGATTTCGTCGAGCACCGCCGTCGCGGGTCTCTCCGTCAGCGTGACGGTAAGCGTCGCGTTCAGGTTGATCGGTTCACCCCCCCCCTGCGCCCGGGCCGTAGCGGCTGTGCAGCATAACAAGCCCACGACCAGCGACAGCCGCAGCGCACGGCTGAAAAGTTGTAGAATTCTTTGCATGTGTTTGGGTTTTAGGCAGACCGGCCGCCCCGGCCGGTCTGCTCGGGTTTTAGTTCTTCTGTGACGGGAACAGGCTGCGTTCGAGTACGTAGATCATGCCCTGGTAGTGGGCGCGGGTCTCTCCCGTAGCGCTTTTCACGCGCGAACGCAGCAGTTTCAGGATCCGGTCGTTGACGTTGACGAACAGCGCGCGCGACTCGTCGATCGACCGCAGTTGCACGTTGTACTGCCAGCCGTAGCCCGACGACAGGGCGTCGCTGTTCCAGAGCTGCGAGGCGACGTATCCCTTGCCATGCTCCTCTTCGGCCTCGCGCAGCGGGCCGAGGTAACGCTCCACGATGCCGCTCCGGTCGAGACCCAGCAGCGCGATCTCGTCCACCGAGGGTGCGTAGGCCTCCGCGATGCCGCCCAGCTTCATGCGCTTGGCCTCGCTGGAGGCGACGTCCGCGGCCGCGTCGACGAACATCCGCTGGATGAGCCGCTCCGACGGCGACACCGGGCGTCCCTTGATCGTGCTTTCGAAGACGATGTTGTAGAGGTCGTCCATATACTCCTGCGGCGTGTAGGGATCGTCGGCGATGTGCGACGAGAGCGTGACGTTCTTATAATAGGTGAAGAATGCGCGGCAGAAGTTGAAGCGCAGGATGAACGAGAGGTCCACGTGCAGCGGCAGTTTTTCGGTCAGCGCGGGCTGTTCGAGCCATGCCGAGTCCTTCATCTGCGCAAGCACCCATTTCAGCGATGCGCGCTGCAACTCCTTCGGAACGGAAACGGCCTGCGGACCGCCCGCCGTGTTGCTGTTCACGTCCGTGAGGTAGATGCCGCCCACGTTGAGCATCACGGCGTTCACGTAGCGCGCGAACTGTCCGGCCGCAGCCTCGTAAAGCTCCGTGCGGATTTTCAGGTCGGGGTCCTCCTCGTCGGTGATCCACTCCTCCATGTGCGAGAGGACGTATTTGAGGTTGCCGATGCCGTAGTCGCCGGCCTTGATGTGGTCGTCGCCGAGGTCCTCCTCGATGGCGGTGGGGTCGTAGCGGGCGATCACCTGCTGGCGGCCGTAACGGTAGATCGGGTCGCCGACCTTCTCGTCGATCCATCCGCGGATGGTCTTCTCCTCGTCGAACATGTCCTTCTTGTCGGGCAGCGGCGTGTAGGCGTATTTGATGACGTAGTCGTCATAGGGTCCGAGGTCCGGCGGGGTGAGTTTCACGCCCTTGTCGCCCGGCTGGGCCACGTAGTTGAAACGCGCGTAGTCCATGATCGAGGGGGTCGTGCCGTGCTGCTGCGTGAACGATGCGCTGCGGAGCGAATCCACGGGGAAGGCGCTCGATGCGGCCATGTTGTGCATCAGTCCGAGGCAGTGTCCCACCTCGTGGGCGAGGATGTACTCCAGCGACTCCTGGAATACGTCGTCGGGCAGCTCCTTGCCGCGCACGCGCTCGTCGACCTGTGCGGTCTGCACGAAACGCCAGTTGGCGGCCAGCTTCACCACGTCGTTGTACATCAGCACCGAGGCGTTGATGATCTCGCCCGAGCGGGGGTCGACCCACGAGGGTCCCATGGCGTTGGCCACGGCGGCCGGGACGTAGCGGATGCAGGAGTATTTCAGGTTGTCGGGATCGAATTCGGGATCGTCCTTCGGGAAGTCCTCGATGTGCATGACGTTTTTGAATCCGATCTTCTCGAAGGCCTTGTTCCAGCGCAGTACGCCGCGGCGGATCGGTTCGCGCCACAGCGCGGGGAACGCGTCGTCGAGGTAGAAGACGATCGGCTTGACCAGCTCCACGAGTTCGCCGCGTTTCCAGGCCTCCAAGTCTTTGGGCTGGATGTTCCAGCGGTTGATGACCGAGAAATCCTCGATCTTGTCCTTCTTGCCGTTGATGCGCGACATGTCGGTCAGGAAGATGCCGATGCGCGAATCGGCCAGGCGGGGCCGCATCGCCTCTTCGGGCAGCAGCAGGATCGTGCGCGTGACCTTCACGGTCATCGGCTCGTCCTTCTTGATGACCATCAGGCCCAGCAGGTCGGCCGTCACCGAGTAGGAGAGGTAGGATTTGACGGTCACGTTGTCCTCGAAGGACTTGATCTGGTCGATCACCGAACCTTCGGACTTGAACTTGCCCGTGATGTTCACCACGCCGCCCTTGGTGCTTTTGATCGGGGCGAGCAGTTCGTTGTCGCCCGAGAAGAACTTGGTCATTTCGATCACCATTGCCGAGCTGTCGCGGTTGTAGCAGACCAGCGGGTAGGAGTGCATGATCGGCGGGAGGGTGCTCCGGCCGATGGCCTTGGACATGTGGGGATCGTTCGTGTCGTGAACGGGCGGCACGACGGCCTGCGAGAGGTAGATCGTCGTGTCGATGCGCGTGAACTTGACGTGGATGGGGTCCGTGGGTTTGTAGCCGATGGTCCCGAGGTTGGTGTCGCTGGCCTCCGAGATCGTGGAGGCGATCAGCATTTCACGGCCGATCGTCTTGAGGGGAACCTCCACGTAGAGCTTTCCCTTGAGCTTGTGGAGCGTCAGGAAAGGCCCTTTGGCGGTGAGGCACGATTTGTCGTTGACGAACATTTTGGTGTACTTGTCGACTTTGGGTTTGGCGACCTCCTCGGTTTTCGATTTTTTCTTTTTGGATTTCGAGGCCGCCGCCCCCGACGCCGGGGCGATCAGTAGTCCTGCCGCCAGGAGCAGGACGCAGAGTTTGGATAGTGAACGCATAAAGTAAAATTGATGAATAAACGTATTTTTGTAAGCGTATAACGCATTGAAGTTTCAGAATGTTAAGAAAAAAACATTTTACCGTATAATTTGTTTTTTCCGACACTCCGTTCGGGTGCGGGGTCGACGCACAAAGATATAAAAAATAGGCCGAATGGTACATTTCGGCTGTTTTTTTGACCCTGTTCCTTTCGGCCGCAAATCCCGGAAAACGGGGTTCGGCGGGCGGTTTTGCTGCCCTATGGTCGCAAAACCCCTGCCGCGCGGCTGATGGAATATTGCGCGGCAGGGGTTGTTTTCCGGAAAGCCGGGGATTTACTTGCAGTCGTCGATGCGGGTGATTTTGGCCCCGAGGGCATTCAGACGGCCGTCGATGTCCTTGTAGCCGCGGTCGATCTGGTCGATGTTCTGGATGGTCGAGACCCCTTCGGCCGACATGGCCGCGATCAGCAGCGCCACGCCCGCACGGATGTCGGGCGAGGTCATGCGCGTCGCGCGCAGGCACAGCCGGTGGTCGTGGCCGATGACCGTGGCGCGGTGCGGGTCGCAGAGAATGATCTGCGCGCCCATGTCGATCAGTTTGTCGACGAAGAACAGGCGGCTTTCGAACATTTTCTGGTGGATCAGCACGGCGCCGTTGGCCTGCGTGGCCACCACCAGAAAGATCGACAGCAGGTCGGGCGTCAGTCCCGGCCACGGGGCGTCGGCAATGGTCATAATCGAGCCGTCGAGGAACGTGTCGATGCTGTAATGGTCCTGCTGGGGGATGTGGATGTCGTCGCCCCGCTGTTCGAAACGGATGCCCATGCGGGCGAACTGCGCGGGGATGATGCCCAGGTTCTCGAACGACACATCCTTGATCGTCAGCTCCGAACGGTTCATGGCGGCCATGCCGATGAAGCTGCCCACCTCGATCATGTCGGGCAGCAGCCGGTGTTCCGTGCCGCCCAACGCTTCGACGCCTTCGATTTCGAGCAGGTTCGAGGCGATGCCCGAAATCTTCGCGCCCATTCTGTTGAGCATTTTGCACAACTGCTGGAGGTAAGGTTCGCAGGCTGCGTTGTAGATCGTCGTCCGGCCTTTGGCCATCACGGCGGCCATCACGATGTTGGCCGTGCCGGTCACCGACGCCTCGTCCAGCAGCATGTAGGTTCCCTTCAGCTCCCGGCCTTCGACCATGAAGAACTCGTCGGCGATGTCGAAGTTGAACTTCGCGCCGAGTTTCTGGAATCCGAGGAAATGGGTGTCGAGCCTGCGTCGGCCGATCTTGTCGCCGCCCGGCTTGGGGATGTATCCCACGCCGAACCGCGCCAGCATTGGGCCGATCAGCATGACCGAACCCCTCAATCGCGTGCAGCGTTGGCGGTAATCGTCCGATTTGAGGTATTCGAAATCAATGTCGCGGGCGCAGAACGCGTAGGCGTCCTCCGCGAGCTGCTCCACCTCCACGCCCATGCAGCGGAGCAGTTCGATGAGCTGCATCACATCGAGAATCCGGGGTATGTTCCTGACGACGACCCGCTGGGGCGTCAGCAGCGTGGCGCAGAGTATCTGCAACGCTTCGTTTTTGGCTCCCTGGGGCGTGATTTCGCCCCGCAGTCGGTGGCCACCTTCGACTTTGAAAACTGCCATATGTGCTGTCGTGTGTTATCCGTCTGAAAAACAAACCGCTCCGGACCGGTCGGCGCTCATGCCGGCTTCCGGAGCCTCCTTTACTTTACAAAGGTAGAAAAAAGAACGGACGGAAACAAAACTGAATTGCATGCCGTCCGACAAAATTTCCGACCCCTGAAAGTGCCCTAACGGCGCCAAAGATAGTGGGATTCGGGGCTTTTTTCGGGGTTTTGGAAAATATTTTCGCGAAAAACTTTTGCGGATAACTTTTTTGTTGTACTTTTGCAATCCGTAAAAATGTCTGAAACAATAAAAACTATATAGCTATGGCAATGAAGAGAACATACCAGCCTTCGCGTCGCAAGCGTATCAACAAGCACGGTTTCCGCGCTCGTATGGCTACGGCTAACGGTCGCAAGGTGCTGGCTGCGCGCCGCGCAAAGGGCCGCAAGAAACTGACCGTATCGGACGAGTCGACGTTCAAGTACGCTTAATTTCCTGCAGGAAAGATTTAAGGTCGGCTTTTTGCCGGCCTTCTTTCGTTTAATGCCTGTTGTGCCGTTATGCTTTCGATCCGCCGGGCTTCCGAAGCCGATTGCGCGCTGATCCGCCGTCTGGCCGGGGAGGTCTTCCCCGCCACCTACCGCGAGATCCTCGCGCCCGCGCAGCTGGATTACATGATGGAGTGGATGTACTCCGAAGAGAGCCTGCAAGGGCAGTTCCGTGCGGGGCATGTCTGGTTCATCGCCTCGTCCGACGGCGAGCCGTGCGGCTACGTTTCGGTCGAGCGGCAGGGCGAGGATCTGTTCCACCTCCAGAAAATCTACGTCCTGCCCCGTTTTCAGGGCCTCGGCGCCGGGGAGTTTCTATTCCGCCGCGCCGTGGAATACATCCGCAGCGTGCATCCCGGACCCTGCATGATGGAACTCAACGTCAACCGCCGCAACCGCGCGCTGCATTTTTACGAACGGATGGGCATGCGCCGCCTGCGCGAGGGCGATTTCCCGATCGGCGACGGTTATTATATGAATGATTACATCATGGGGTTGGAGATCGTCTGACCCCGTTTTCAGTTTCCTGCTTATTCCTCCAGCACCCGTTTCACGCCGCGGTTTCCGACGACCGATATGCGGCTGCCTTCGATCAGCACGGCGCGGTCGCGGTTTTTCCGCCGGTTGAGTTCGTTCTGTACGTTGATCGCTATCACGCGGCCGTCGTGGAAGGTCGAAATGTCGGGAAAAATCGTGTGTCCGACCAGGAGCCGGTCGGCGTCGTAACGGCGCAGCAGCGCGTCGGTCTGTTCCGGCGTCAGCGGATCGTATTTTTCATCCGCGCAGACCATCCCGCGGTACCAGACCGGCCCGGCCGAACGGTACAGGAATTCGAGCGTCGGGTCCTCCCTGCGCTCCTTCGAGGTCCGGTAAAGCCCTTCGCTCATCCGGGCGTTGAGCGTATCCATTTCCAGATCGCGTTCGAGCAGTCGGGCGCTCAATCCCGCGTGTACGAAGAGGTTGCGGCCGATGCGCAGCATCGTGTTGCGGGTCGCGAGCCAGCGGCCGAGTTCCGTGTCGGGCGAGAACAGTTGGCGGTAATTCTCCATGCCGAGCTGCCGCGCCGTTTCGAGGTACTTCCCGCGCGTGTAGCGCACGTCGCCGGCCAGCACCATTCCTTCGTGGTTGCCCAACAGCAGCACGGCGGCGCCTCCCGCGTCGGCGGCCTCCTGTTCGAGTTTGTACATCAGCCACAACAGCGGCAGCACGTCGTAGCCGCGGTCGAAAATGTCGCCGATCACCGCCAGCTGGTTGTTTCCGTAGCTCCACCGGCAGTCGCCGTCGATCACGCCGTGGGCCTGGAGGAGCGTCGCAAAACTCCGGAAATCGCCGTGAAGGTCGGACGTGACGAACAGTTTCGGGGCCTGCGGGAGTTCCCGGGGACCTCGCTCGACGGCGTGCGGCGTGACGCTGAAGAGGTATGCGCCCCGGCTCGAACGGACCTCGACCGGGCCGCCTCCGTAAGGCATCACGCGGACGCGCCCCCGCTTGTCGGCGGTCGCTGCATAGGCGCCCTTTTCCGCGTCGTAGACGATATAGGGTCCGTCGGCCGGGTGTTTCCGGCAGAGGTTGTATTTCGTCGGTTTCGGCTGTGCTGCGGCGTCCGCCGCCGGGAGGGTGCAGAGCGCTGCGGCCAGAAGCGCTCCGAACAGCAGGGTCAGGCGTTTCATCTTCCGGTGCGATTCGGGGGCGTTATTCGGCCTCCGTCTTGAACAGGTTCACTTCGCCCCGCTCGACCTTGCCGTGCATGTCGGCCAACTCTGCGATTACGGGGGATATGTATTCCAGCGTGTCCGTCACGGCCGATTTGTCGCCCTCGCCCTTGATGCGGTAGAGCATCGCGGCGTAGAGCGCGCGGAAGCAGAGTTCCGTGTCGTTCATCCCCGGGTTGCCCAGAACGCTCCGCAGGCGCGGCAGCTCGGGTTCGAGGCGGGCGTACGTCTGGCGGTAATGCGCGCCGACGGGGAGTTTCATCAGCTGGAGATGCAGGTCGTGCAGGTCCTGAATCAGGTGGAGCGTATGTTCCAGATGCCCTTTCTCCTCCTTGCCTTCCTGACGGAGCAGGTTCGCCAGATCCATGTACCAGAGCAGGAAGACGTGCTTCTGCTCCTCGCCGATGTCCTTGCGCGGGGCGATCAGCGTCGAGAAGATGGCCTCGGGGCTGAATTGCAGCGCCCGGAGCAGATCCTCCAGCTGCCAGAGGTAGAGAATGTATTCGGCGATGTTCTCCCGCCGTTTTGCTTTTGCAATGTCCATAGTTAGAATTCATAATTCACAATTCATAATTCACAATTTTACTTTGCTGAAATAATCAGCATCCGCAAACTCAACAATTGTGAATGATGAATTGTGAATTTTGCATTATTTAATCCACGTTTTCGGCCCCGTGAGGTGCTTGAGGAAGTACTGCTGCGATTTGAGGAGGTTGCGCGACTGGAGCACCATGTTCTTGGTCTCGGTCAGGATCGTGAGATACAGCATGCTTGCCTTGGTGTTCGAACGGGCCTCGTTGATGCGCGTAAGCTCGGATTTGATGGCTTCGGCGATCGACTCGAACAGCTGGTCGCGCATCGTCAGCACTGTTTCGATCTCCGAGAAGTCGCCCTCGCGCAGCATCAGGTTGATGTGGCGGTAGATCGACTCCACATCGTCGTTGATCGACATCAGGTCGCGGGCCTGCTCCTTCGAAAGCCCCTCGTGGTTGTTGTCGATATGTTCGAACGCCGGGCGGGTGATGTGCATCAGCGCCTTGGTCATTTCGTTGAGGTAATCGACCACCTGCACGTAGTAGTGGGCCGTGTTGACGTCGCCGCCCTGGAGCTTCTTGAGCGTGGGGAGCAGCGAGTATTTCCGTTCGCGCGACTGGTAGAACAGGTCGTTCGACTCCTTGACCATGTCGCGCAGCACCTTGCGGTTCTCCTTGAAGACGGCGATCAGCGTGCGGTCGTAAATCTTCGTGGCGCATTCCATCGTGCGGCACACCTCGTCGCGCAGGTTGGCGATGATGTCCTCGTTGGTGTCTTCATGCTCCTTGACGATGGCGCTCTCCTTGTCCTTTTTCAGGAAATTGCTGTGGATGAGCATGTACCCGCACAACAGCGTGATGACGATGAAGGCCGGGGTCCCGCCGTAGATCAGCGCCAGCCCCACCACGAAGGCGATCAGGAATCCGCCCAGCGCGGTGATGAACCACCCGGCCACGACGGTCATAACGCCCGAAATGCGGTACACGGCGCTTTCGCGTCCCCACGCACGGTCGGCGAGCGACGAACCCATCGCCACCATGAAGCAGACGTAGGTGGTCGACAGCGGGAGTTTGAGCGAGGTGGCCATGGCGATCAGCAGCGCCGAAGTGGTCAGGTTGACCGTGGCGCGGATCATGTCGTAGGGCGCGCCGCTGTGTTCCACGTCCTCGTATTCGAAACGGCGCGAAATGCTCTCCCGGAGGTGTTTCGGGACTACGCGCTCGATGCCTGCGCTGACGTTGAGGGCTGCGCGGACGATCGTCCGCGAGAAGACCGACGAGCCGTACTGCTGCTGGCCGGCGTCGTCCTGCGCCGAGAGCGAAAGCTCGGTTTCGGAGACGTGCATGGCCTTCTTCGAAGTCCACAGCGTGAGGATCATCAGGATGCCCGCCGTCAGCAGGATCAGGAAATTGGCCGGGACATTCTCGTTCAGCGCGCCCATGAGCATCTGCGTGTCGCCCGCTTCCCGGGCGATGGTGTAGGCGTCGAACCCGGCCACGGGCACGCCGATGAAGTTCACCAGGTCGTTGCCCGCGAAGGCGAGGGCCAGCGCGAAGGTTCCCGAAAGGATCGTGATGCGCAGGATGTTGACTTTGAAACGCTGGATGAAGAACAGCAGCAGCGAGCAGACCACCCAGCAGATGGCGATGGCCGAGGGCAGGTGGTTGTCGATCAGCTGGATGAAGGCATGGTCCGCGAGTATGGATTTGAGACCCTTGAAGACGGCGAAATAGACGATCGCCGTCAGCGAGGCCCCGCACCAGAGCGATCCGTAGCGGCGGAAGAGCGCCGTGTAGCGGAACGAAAAGATCATGCGCGAGACGTACATGACCAGCGTGCCGCAGGTGAAGGCGATCACCACCGACAGCAGGATGGCCGAAACGATACCCATGGCGCGCGAGGTGTTGATGTAGTGTCCGAGCGAGGAGACGCCCTGTTCCGGGTCGTTCGAGATTTTGTAGATCGACACGGCGATCGCTGCGCCCAGCAGGCAGAAGATCAGCGATACGGTGGTCGAGGTCGGGAGTCCCCACGAATTGTAGAGGTCCAGCAGGATGACGTTGGCGAACATGACGCCCAGGTAAAGCATCATCACTTCGTGGAAGGTGAACAGTCCGGGGTTGAACATGCCGCTGCGGGCGACCTCCATCATGCCGCTCGACGTGACCACGCCGATGATGATGCCGACGGACGCCACGGTGAGGATAATCTTCATCGAGGCGGCTTTGGAGCCGATAGCGGAGTTGAGAAAATTGACTGCGTCGTTCGTGACGCCGACGAAAAGACCTGAAACAGCGAGGATTCCCAGAATGCCGACAATGACGGTGTAGATTTCGCTCATGTTGGGGTTTTAGTGCAAATTGTGAACA